>Ga0209075_1000123_pt1 | contig 66102 bp, 63 predicted proteins | sample Stecom2011_FD_187523 | JGI IMG/M metagenome (GOLD analysis project Ga0209075, IMG submission 187523) | Agricultural soil microbial communities from Utah to study Nitrogen management - Steer compost 2011 (SPAdes) (version 2) | ecosystem: Environmental > Terrestrial > Soil > Agricultural land...
TAATGAATTTTATATGAAGAATTATCAATAACATTATCAAATTTATTATCACAACTGTGAAGGATAAAAATCAAAATAAAAAGTTGAAATATTCTTTTCATAACGGTTTTTTAAAATGTCGTACAACACCCAAATATACGCAATATTTCCGAATCATCAAACAAATTTTAAAACACTCCTATTTCGAGATGTTTTTAATATCAAAGCATTTGAAGGACAAATAAAAAGCCGCAATCGGAGGTTGCGGCTTTAATTATTATTTAGTCAAATGAATTTCAAAAATTAAATCTGTGTTTGGTGGTATGACTCCTAGGTCTTGACTGCCATATCCTAAATCGGATGGAATAAAGAGATAGGCTTTGTCTCCTATATTTAACAATTCAATTCCTTCGATAAAACCAGAGATTAATCCTGTTTTTTGACCATATTCAAAAGGAATTGGAATGTATTGGTTTGCTGCTTTTCTACGTGTATCTAAAATATTATGTTTAGTAGCCACCTCTTCCATGCTAGTGTCAAACAGGCGTCCGTTTTCAAAATAACCTGCATAATTAATGTTGATCATCTGTCCAGCAATTGGTTTTTCTGAAGTTCCTTTTTCAAAAACATAGTAAGATAAACCGGTAGGGGTGGTAGTTGCTTTGGATTTTGCATCTGTAAATGTAGCTGCTGCAGCTGCTTCAGCTGTTTCAATAGCTTTTTTTATTTCTGCTTCTTTTGCCTTATTGAGAGCTCTTTGTTCATCAAAAACTTTTGGTGCATCAAAGTTTTTGGCAGCTTTGCCCGAGCGTATGATTTTTATGGTTTCAATTTTATCTCCTTGTTGAATGGAGTCAACAACACCTTGTCCTTCGACTACATGACCAAAAACGCTATGCATATTGTCTAACCATGGAGTTTCTAGGTGAGTGATAAAAAATTGAGAACCATTGCTACCAGGACCGGCATTTGCCATCGATAAAACCCCAGCTTTGCTGTGCTTTAAAGTTTCGTTGAATTCGTCGTCAAAACGGTAACCAGGGCCGCCTTCTCCTGTACCCAATGGATCACCAGTCTGAATCATAAAGTTTTCTATTACTCTATGAAAACTAAGCCCGTCGTAGAAAGGCTTTCCTTTATATTGTGCATCAACTTCGGGGTGATTTCCTTCTGATAATGCCACAAAATTGGCTACGGTTTGAGGAACTTTTTCAAACTCTAGTTCGGTAAGAATCACACCTTTATTGGTTGTGATTTCTGCATATAAACCTTCTGGCAAATCGGTTCCTTCATTACAAGATACCAATACAACTGCAGAAATTACTGCAGGAATTAATAATTTTCTCATGGATGTTATTCTAAATTAATTATTGTTTAAAATTTCTACATAAAAAACCAAATCGGAATTTGGCGGGACAACATTTCCTGCTCCTCTTTGACCATACCCTAATTCAGAAGGGATAAAAATGTATGCTTTATCTCCTTTTTTTAAGGTCAATAAACCTTCTTCTATTCCTTTTATCAAATACGAAGAACCTCCAATGGTATATTCTAAAGGTTTATAAGCACCCGCGGCTTTTCTTTGAGGGTCTAAAATTTCATTTTCTATCGCCAAACGTTCGATTCCTGAATCAAACATTTTACCTGTGCTCAAATAACCTGCATAGTCAAAATAAATCGTTTCGTTTTCAATTGGCTTTTCTCCATTTCCTTGGTTGGCAACAAAAACTTGTACTCCGGAAGCCAATGAAGTAGCTTGGTTTTTAAAGCTGTCCAACATTGATTTGTTTGCTCTTTGAATAGCTTCTATTTTTTGTTTTTTTAACTCTTGTTCTTTTTTAACATCTTGTAATAAAGTACTGAATTTTTTGGCTGCATTGAAATTTTTAGCCGTTTTTCCCACCCGAATGATTTCTACTTTTTCAATTATATCGTTTTGAGCAATAGCATCTACAACATCCTGACCAATAATTACCTGTCCAAAAACTGTATGACGTCCATCTAAATGTGGGGTTGCTTTGTGTGTAATAAAAAACTGAGAACCATTGGTCGAGGGACCTCTATTTGCCATTGATAAAATACCTGGACCACTATGTCTCAAATCTTCTACGATTTCATCAGGGAAAAGATAACCAGGTTGCCCCGAACCATCGCCTTTGGGGTCGCCACCTTGAATCATAAAGTCGGCGATAACCCGATGAAATTTAAGTCCATCAAAAAAACGTTTGTTTCGATATAGTGCGTCAACTTCTGGATGATTCCCTTCGGCCAACGCTACGAAATTAGCTACTGTGAGTGGTGTTTTGTCGTAAAATAATTCAGCAGTTATAGTTCCTTTATCTGTTGTGAACTGTGCATACAAGCCGTTTTTTAAATCATTTTGTGCAAAAATTTGCGTGCTTATCATTGCAAATAGCAAAATCATTTTTTTCATAATTATTCCGGTTTAATATCTATTAATGTTACTTTACAAATCAATGGAACATTGGTACCTATTTTTTCTTTATCACCTAAATATCCATAACCCATGTGCGATGGAAATACAAACGAAACGGTCTCGCCTTTGTGCATCAACTTCACTGCATGACGCAAACCAACCATGATTTCTTGTTTATCTACTGCATATATTTTTGGAGCAGTTTCTTCTTTGTTATAAATTAATTCATGGTCGATATCAAATATTTCAAATTCCAACTGAACGACGTCTCCTTTTTTTGGAGTTATGGAATCAGCAGTATTGGCAACGTGGTATTTGTACCAAAAGCCTAAATCACTTTGGTAATATTTAGAATTAATGTCCTTTTCGATCAATTCCTGAATAATCTTCTCTTCGTTTTGAACCAAGTTTTTGTTTCGTTCGACGGACTCTTTGATAAAAGTTCCTGAACTATAAGTTATTGGCATTCTTGGTTCCGGTTGTTTGCAGGCAATCATTAATCCCAATATAGCCATTAGATAAACAAGTTTTTTCATTATTTACGCTTTGTTTATTTGTTTTAAAACCCTCTCAAATCGCTCGATGGTTGCTTCTAATGTATCAAAAGACATGCCACCAGCTGCGTTGATATGCCCACCTCCGTTGAAATAACTTCGTGCGAAGTTATTTACATCAAATGTTCCTTCAGATCGAAACGATATTTTAATGATACCTTCGTCTTTGTTTTCTATAAAAATCACTGCTAAATCGATGCCTTTGATAGATAAACCATAATTAACAACTCCTTCTGTATCACCTTTTTGAAAATCAAATTCAAAAAGATCTTTTTGTGATAAAAAGATGTAAGCTGTGCGGTGATTCGGTAAAACCTTAAGGTTTTGCAAAGCACGCCCAAGTAATTGCAATCTCTGGTACGAAATATTGTTAAACAATCGGTTGTGAATGCCTGGGTTATCGATACCTAAATCTATCAATTCAGCAACAACTCTATGGGTATCTCCTGTTGTTTTTGTAAACTTGAAAGATCCCGAATCGGTTACGATACCTGTGTAAATACAGGTTGCTACATCTTTGTTGATATAGTTTTTAAATTGTAAATACTCTAAAAAGCGATAAAGCAATTCGCAAGTTGAGCCGAACGCTGTATCAGATACCATAATCTTTGCGTAAGTATCAGGCATTTGATGATGGTCAATCATTACAAAATCACAAGTGAGTTTGTTCAATACATTTTCCATTTGTTCTCCTGAACGTTGCAAAGCATTAAAGTCTAAAGTGAAAACCATCTCACTTTGTTTTAATATTTTGGTGCATTCTTCAATGTTCTTTTCAAAAATCATCGCTTGTTCTGCCATTGGCAACCAAGCTATAAAGTCTGGAAAGTCATTTGGGCTTATTACAAAAACCTCATGATTCATCTGCTTTAGTACTTGATACAAACCCAAGGAAGCACCTAATGCATCACCATCGGGATTGCGATGGGGAACAATCGATATTTTTCTGGGCGTTTCTAAAAAACGCGATAGAAAGGCTGTGTCTTTTTCATTAATCATCTTGCGAAAATAAACAAAATAGCTATAAGAGCAATCATTTTTGAAAAGAATTAAGCCACAGAAATAATGAGGGACTCATTTTTAATTATTTAAACTTTACCTTCTCTTTATTGTATAGAAAACAAGGTATTTTGTATCTTTGTGGTTTTAATTTTTTATGCAAAAACAAGAAGAACATATAGAAGTTATTGGCGCTCGGGTTCACAATTTAAAGAACATTGACGTTTTAATTCCAAGGGAACAATTGGTGGTCATTACAGGACTTTCTGGTTCTGGAAAATCCTCTTTAGCTTTTGATACCATATATGCGGAAGGACAACGAAGATATATTGAAACCTTTGCTTCGTATGCACGTCAGTTTTTAGGTAGCTTGGAACGTCCGGACGTTGATAAAATTGACGGTTTATCACCTGTCATTGCCATTGAACAAAAGACGGTCAATAAGAATCCACGTTCTACAGTAGGAACAATTACAGAGATTTATGATTTCATCCGATTGCTTTTTGCACGTGCTTCGGAAGCTTACTCTTTTGAAACAGGAGAAAAGATGGTCAGTTATTCCGATGAACAAATCCAAGAGTTAATTATCACGAATTATCAAGGTACTCGGATTAACCTGCTTTCGCCAGTCATTCGTTCTCGTAAAGGTCATTACAGAGAATTGTTTGAGCAAATTGCTAAACAGGGTTTTGTGAAAGTTCGAGTTGATGGTGAAATTCTCGATTTGGTACCAGGGATGAAGCTAGATCGTTACAAAACGCATGATATTGAAATTGTAATCGATCGTCTGCAAGTTGATAATTCTGAACAATCTTTAAAACGTTTAGCAGAGAGTATAAATACGGCTATGTACCATGGTGAAGATGTCATGATGGTGCTGCCTCATGAATCTGAAACCCCACGATTTTTTAGCCGTCATTTAATGTGTCCGACTTCAGGAATTTCGTATCCGATACCTGAACCCAACAGTTTTTCTTTCAACTCACCAAAAGGTGCTTGTCCGCATTGCAACGGTTTGGGCACGGTCAATGAAATCAATCTTAAAAAAATCATCCCAAACGATAAGATGTCCATCAAAAATGGAGGTATTGCACCGTTGGGCGAACAAAAAAACACATGGATTTTCAAACAGTTAGAGATCATTTCGCAGCGTTTTGAATTCAGTCTTTCCGACGCGATAAAAGACCTGCCAAAGGAAGCTATTGATGTGATTTTGTACGGCGGCAAAGAAAGCTTCTCAGTGGCTTCCAAAGTCATGGGAATTACAAAACAATACAAAATTGATTTTGAAGGCATTTCAAATTTCATCAAAAACCAATTTAATGAAGCGCCTACAGCCACCATAAAACGCTGGGCAAGTGAATTTATGGATGAAATGGATTGTTTGAAATGCAAGGGCGATAGGTTGAGAAACGAGTCACTTTATTTTAAAATTTCTGAAAAAAACATTGCCGAATTATCCAAGATGGATTTAGAACAATTGAGTCAATGGTTCAATGAATTGCCCAATAACCTATCTGAAAAGCAAAGAACTATTGCAACTGAAATTATTAAAGAAATTACCACCCGTTTGTCGTTCTTACTGGATGTTGGTTTGAATTATCTCACCTTGAATCGCTCATCAAAATCCCTTTCTGGTGGGGAAGCACAACGCATTCGACTTGCGACTCAAATCGGTTCGCAATTGGTCGGTGTCTTGTATATTTTAGACGAACCAAGTATTGGATTGCATCAGCGAGATAATGAAAAATTAATCAATTCATTGAAACAATTACGTGATGTAGGTAATTCGGTTTTAGTGGTAGAACATGATAAAGACATGATTGAACAAGCTGATTTTGTCATTGATATTGGTCCAGAAGCCGGTGTCAAAGGAGGACAGATTATTAGCGCTTCTTCCCCAAGTCAATTGTTTGAAAAAGATACGATTACAGCCAAATACCTAAACGGTTCCTTAAGTATTCCGCTGCCTAAAAAAAGAAGAAAAGGAAACGGAAAATTTCTTAAGTTAAAAGGAGCAACAGGCAATAATTTGAAAAATATCAATGTTGAGTTTCCTTTAGGTACTTTGATTTGTGTAACAGGAGTTTCTGGATCTGGTAAGTCAACTTTAATCAATGAAACATTATATCCGATATTAAATACTCATTTTTTTAATGCTGTAAAAGTTCCTCAACCTTATAATAAAATCGAAGGAGTTGAACATTTAGACAAAGTTATAGGAATCAATCAGAGTCCAATCGGAAGAACTCCTCGCTCCAATCCGGCAACTTATACCGAGGTTTTTTCAGAAATTCGAGCTTTATTTACAAAAACACCGGAAGCAAGTATTCGTGGTTATAAACCTGGAAGATTTAGTTTCAATGTCAAAGGTGGTCGTTGTGAAACATGTGAGGGTTCTGGTTTGCGCACAATAGAAATGGGTTTTCTACCGGATGTGTACGTTCATTGTGAAGCCTGCCAAGGTAAAAGATTTAACAGAGAAACTTTAGAAATTCGCTATAAAGGCAAGTCAATTGCGGATGTCTTGGCGATGACAATTGATGAAAGTGTTCCTTTTTTTGAAAATATTCCAAAAATTTATCGTAAATTGAAAACTATTCAAGACGTAGGTTTAGGCTATTTAACACTGGGGCAACAAAGTACGACTTTGTCAGGTGGGGAGGCCCAACGTGTGAAATTGGCAGCAGAGTTATCCAAAAAAGATACTGGAAACACTTTTTATATATTGGATGAACCTACTACAGGCTTGCATTTTGAAGATATTAGAGTGCTGATGGAGGTCTTACAAAAATTAGTAGATAAAGGAAATACGGTTTTGATAATAGAACACAATTTGGATGTGATAAAAATGGGGGATTATCTTATTGATATCGGACCTGAAGGGGGAAAAAATGGGGGTGAAATTATTGCAAAAGGCACTCCAGAACAAGTGTCAAAAAGTAAAAAAAGTCACACGGCTCGTTTTTTGAAAAAAGAATTAAAGTAAATTATTTATAATGAGTGAGAAGTTTTTAGATGAAGATTCAAAGATAAAAGAAAGTTTTACCCAAAAATCATGGAATGAAATAAAATCAAATGATTCTTGGGCTATCTTTAAGGTAATGGCCGAGTTTGTCAACGGCTATGAAACCATGGGGCGTATTGGTCCTTGTGTATCCATTTTTGGATCAGCTCGAACAAAAAGTAATGATAAATATTACAAATTAGCCGAAGAAATTGCTTTTAAAATCAGTAGAGCAGGTTATGGCGTTATTTCAGGCGGAGGGCCTGGGATTATGGAAGCAGCCAACAAAGGTGCTCGCTCAGGTGGTGGCGCATCGGTGGGATTAAATATTGATTTGCCTTTTGAACAACATTTTAATGCGTATATAGATAGTGATAAAAATTTACAATTTGATTATTTTTTTGTTCGTAAGGTGATGTTTGTCAAATACTCACAAGGTTTTGTGGTTATGCCAGGTGGTTTTGGAACTTTGGACGAGCTTTTTGAAGCAATGACTCTAATCCAAACCAAAAAAATCGGTAAATTTCCAATCATATTAGTAGGAACTGCATTTTGGAAAGGACTAATTGATTGGATTGAAAACGTTTTGAGAGACGAATATGCTAATATCTCACCTGAAGATATGAATTTGATAAAAATTGTAGATACTTCTGACGAAGTAGTTGAAATCATTGATAGTTTCTATAAAAAATATAATTTAACACCTAATTTTTAATTTGACTAATAACCTGAATTCAATTTTTGTGTTGGATTCATGTCGCTGACTATTAGAATTATAGGCAACTGAAAAAAGATTCTTTATAAACTCTCAATAAATGGCAATCTACTTCACCTTTTTTTACTCGAAATAGCCCGCTATTTTTTCTTGAAAAACGCTCGTATTTTACTCATTTATTGAAATATGAATCTCAATTTTATAATGAACTCAGGTTAATAGATTTTAGTGATTTGAAACACCGAATTGTTTTATGCTATTTTTAATATTTCAATAAATATATATGATCAAAAATGAATTTCATATATAAAGATTTGTTGTCGGTTTTGTTTGAAAATTATTTTATATATTTGATTCAATTATAATTGTAAAAATGAAATACAATCCGTTTAAAATCATTCTTTGGCTACTGTTTGTACTTTTGGTACTTTTAAACAGTTTTCGACTGTTTATTTACGGTTTTGTAATTAGTTTTATAATTGTGATAATTGATAGAGCTTTTTTTGGTACGCGCAGTCGATCCGATACTCAATTTTTAAACTTGTTTTTTGCTTTTACATTATTTTTTGCTGTTTGCTATACTTTTTCTCCTTTTTTCAGAAATTTAGAATTTGAAGTTTCCCATCCTAAATGGACGCCATATACCATCGAAAAAGTTGATAAAAATAACACGGAAGAGGTTTACAACAATCAAAACGTTTTAAAAAAAGCAGAAACAGTTGTTGAAATTTATTATCTAGATGAATATGGAGTGAGTCAAAAGCTAAAGGTTTCTGTCAAACATTATGCATTACCTATGTTTGCTCCATTATATAATTCGAAATCCTCTGAAAATGAATTAAACTACATCCATAAAAGAGGTTTAGACAAATTGGTTGATAAGCAAAATGTACATCTTTTTAAACATCCTCATAAAGATTTTTTGAAAGTTTTTAAAGGGATGGACGCGTTTGCTGTTCGCCATTCCATTGGATCGGTGATTGTACTTTGGGTCTCCTATATCTTATGTGCGGGGCTATTAGCATATATCATTTTTAAATTTAGAACACTTAAAGAAAAAATGAAAATAAACACTCCAAATGAACGTTTGTCATTGCTGTTGATTTTTGGATTGTTTTTGGCTTCTTTTACCATCACAATAACTAGTGTATTGCACTATCTGAAATTTTAATTTAAAATTTTTTCTAACCACTTTTGATAAAAAATAAAAATGAGAACCACCCTATTAGTTGTAATTTGTTTTTGTTCCTTTCAGTCTTTTGCTCAAAGCTATTTGGATTTTTACTTTAAATCAAAAGAAATTGAAGGTGCCATAGTTCTTTACAATGAGAATAAAGATGAATGGATTTTTAGTAATGAAACCGATGCTTTATCCAATAGCCCGATTGCAGGACATTTTCAACTTTGGATGGCATTGGTAGGATTGAAACATCAAATCTTTGACGTTAGTGAAAACAAATTTATGCCATGGGACGGCGTGCAAAGATACTATTTCGAACAGAGAAAACCCGAATGGAATCAAAATACAAATTTAGTTCAAGCGATTAAATTTCAAACCGATTGGTATTTTGAACAGCTTAAAGAAAGATTACCACTTGAAGAATACCGTCATTTTGTAAAAACCAACCCGTTGTTTACAGAAGTCAATAATAACGTTTGGGAAAAATTCTGGAATTACGGAGCATTAACGAACCCTAAAACAATGATCTTGTTTATTAAAGATTTATATTATGGCGAACTGGATTTTAATAGTTATCATCAAAAGTTTGTTTTTAATCAAATGCTCATTGACCAGAAGTTGGCATTACGTACAGTGACAACCAGTTTTGAAGGTAAAAAAATAGATTGGACTTTAGGGGTTTATTTCACAAAAGAAAAGCCGATTTACTTTTCTTTAAGAACCCAACGCTCTCTCGATTTTCCTGAAAACGAAGATTACGAAAAGCAACGAAATTTGTTGATTTCAGAAATCTTTGATGTTTTAAATTTAAAGAACCCGTCTTGACTTTTATTGCTATATAACTCTGATATACAGTGTAAAAAGTATTTAAACAGAACAAAAAATAGCTGCTTTTTACTTCAATCAAAAAAAAATCAAGACTGGTTCAAAGTAAAACACAGTTTCTTATAAATACTGTGTTTTATTATGGTTGTGGCATTAACTCTTCTACTCTTTGTTGCATTAACTCCGGATCAGTTAAAGCTTCCCATCCAAAAAACGATCCTGCTATTAACGTCACAATAATTGAAATTACAAAAAGGACGATTCCAATGATTGCCAGTGTTCTACCGATATTCAAAGTAGAATAATTGGTATAAGCTTCTGGATTTTTTTTGTATAATTTCATGTCTTTGTTTGCCAAAACCAAGGCAACAATTCCAAAAATAATCCCAATTCCATAAAAACAGCAACCGATGATTGATAAAATACCTAAAACTAAAACAGCTGTTGCGTTAGGTAAATTGGACGGTACAAAATTTTCGTTACCGTTTGAAAAGTTTTGTTGAGGATTTTTACTCTGATAATTCTCCATGTTTATTTAATTAAAAATTGTTTGTAAATATACGCAATTACAATTATTAGTGCATTTGCTATTGCTAAAAAAATAATTACTTTACTGTAGTCTCTTTTCTTGTCTATAAAATGCAATAACAAAAATGCAAATAAGACCAAGGTGGTGTAAATCGCTGGAAACATCTTAAAGGCACCCACAAAATCTCCTTGCAAAAGTAAATATCCAGCTCTTTGTGTCCCACAACTCATGCAGTCAAATCCAAAAATTTTTTTGTGCACACAGGGCAACATATAATCTTCCATCACACTTTGTAAATTAAAGCTGTAAAATTAGTAAATTTGTAAAAAATAAAAAATGAAATACCTTGTTTACCTTCTGGGATTTGGTTTGATGCTTTGGGCTTTGATCGAACAGACTAAAGAACAGCCAAGTATATACCTTCAAATTGTAGCGGTTGTTGTGTTTTTTTTGTTGATGATGCGTTTGATGGGAAAGATACCAAGCAATGATAAACGAGATATAAATTCAAATGAAGATGAAAACACCGATTGAAATAGGAAGATTTGTAGAGGTTTTGGATGATAATTTTAAAGGAAAAGTGGTTAAAATTGAAAAAGAGGAAGCGGTTCTGTTGACCGAAGATGGTTTCGAACTCCACTTTCCACTTTCGCAACTAATCCCTTTGGGTGATGAAGATCTGATTCGTCAGAATTCTACCTTTTTTGCAATCGAAGCGGCCAAAAAAGAGAAAATTGTTAAAAACCATCACAGAGTTAATACAGAAAGAAAAATAAAAAAAGACGAAGTGATTTTGGAAGTGGATTTGCATATCGAAAAATTGGTCAAGAAATTCAAGCATCTTTCTAATTTTGATATTTTGAACATCCAAGTTGACACGGCGCGTTCACAATTGGAATTTGCTATTAAAAACCGCATCCCAAAATTAGTTTTCATTCATGGAATGGGAGAGGGGGTTTTAAAATCCGAATTGGAGTTTTTATTCGGACGGTATCATGAAATCTCGTTTCAAGACGCCAACTACCGTAAATATGGTTTGGGGGCCACAGAGGTTTATATCAAACAAAATTATTAATGAACTTTTTTATACTGCATAGCAGAGCTATGGTGTAAGAGAAAGACAAAAAAGAAGGCAAAAAGAGCATTTTGTAGTAAATTGAAAAGAGTAAAGATGAGTTCAATATAAATAAAATCAATCAAAGATGATGATAAGGTTCATTTTTTAAAATAGTTAACGCTCGATAAATTTGTTCAATTACAAACAAGCGGACCATTTGATGTGAGAAAGTCATTTTAGAAAGGGATATCTTTCCCGTTGACTTTTGATAAACCTCATCCGAAAATCCATAAGGACCGCCAATTACAAAGACCAATGTTTTGATGCCGCTGTTCATCTTTTTTTGTAATTCATCTGCGAAATCAATACTGGAAAAACTTTTCCCTTTTTCGTCTAATAATACCAAATAATCTGAGCTTGAGATTTTAGACAAAATCAGTGCTCCTTCTTTCTGTTTTTGTTGAAAAACAGAAAGATTCCTCCTGTTTTTAATGTCAGGAATGATTTCCAAATCAAATTTTATATAGAAGCCCAAACGCTTTGTGTACGATTCGATTAAAATATCTAAATTTTTATCGTCGGTTTTTCCAATTGCCAAAAGCTTAATGTTCATTTAATGAAATTTGAACAAAAATACGTTTGTTTCATTAATTGTCAAGTTTTTTTTTAAATTATTTCATTCTTTATACTTAGGATTTAGTGTTTGTTTTTCAATTGTTTATACTTTTGGTTTCTTCTAACTTATTTAAAGTTTGTTTGGATTTTGAAAATGAACTAAAACTTCTTTTGACCACACTTTAAATTTCGTAATTTAGCCCTAAATAAAGCTTTAAAAATGATTACACAAGAACAAATTAATAAAGAATTAAGACTGATTATAGAAAATGCGATTCGAGAAGATGTAGGTGACGGCGATCACAGCTCGTTAGCTTGCATACCAGCAGAAGCCACAGGGAAGGCTATGTTATTGGTTAAAGATACGGGGATTTTGGCGGGAGTAGAATTTGCAAAAATGATTTTTGACTACGTAGATTCCGATATGCAAGTCGAGGTATTGTTGAAAGATGGAACTGCTGTGAAATATGGCGATATCGCGTTTTATGTGACTGGAAAATCTCAGTCAATTTTAAAAGCCGAGCGTGTTGTTTTAAATTGTATGCAACGTATGAGTGCCATTGCAACCAAAACGAACTATTTTGTAGGTTTGATTTCAGGCACCAAAGCAAAAATTTTAGACACAAGAAAAACCACACCTGGAATTCGCGCTATCGAAAAATGGGCGGTCAAGATTGGAGGAGGGGAGAACCATCGTTTTGCTCTTTATGATATGATTATGTTAAAAGATAATCATATTGATTTTGCTGGAGGTGTTTCTAAAGCAATTACTCAAACAAAAGAGTATTTAAAAAATCAAAATAAAGATTTAAAGATCGTGGTTGAAGCACGTGATTTGAATGAAATTGAAGAGATTCTGAAAAACGATGGCGTGTATCAAATTTTAATTGATAATTTTAATTTTGAAGATACTAGAAAGGCGGTTGCAATGATCAACGGGAAATGCTTTGCAGAGTCTTCGGGGAATATTAATGAAAAAACCATTAGAGATTACGCTGAATGTGGTGTAGATTTTATATCTAGTGGTGCATTGACGCATTCGGTTTATAACATGGATTTAAGCCTAAAAGCAGTTTTATAATAAAGAATTTGAGCAATAATTCATTCAAAATAACAAAATTACCGATCGTAGGTAAGTTGATTAAACTTTCTATTCGAACCAAACTACCTGGTCTAGAAGGATTAACTCTTTATGAATTATTACGAATCTATATTACCGGAATTATCAAAGGTGCATTTAACTATAAAGCAGGTTCTATTGCGTTTAGCTTTTTTATGGCTTTGTTTCCTTTTGCACTTTTTTTACTGAATTTAATACCTTACATACCGATTGAAAATTTTCAAGAAAGTTTCTTGTCGTTTGTCGAAGAAAATGTGCCACCTAATACCTATGGAGCTATCGAATCGATTCTGTTGGATATTATGAATAATTCCTACCGAAGTTTGTTGTCAACGGGGGGTATTATGTCTATAATTTTCATGGCAAATGGTGTCAACGCAATCATTGGAGGGTTCGAATCTTCCATACATTTAACGGTTTCTCGCAACTTTATTAGACAATATCTTGTTGCAATGATTTTGTCTGTTTTGCTAAGTGTGATGTTGGTGCTCTCTGTGGCTGTGTATCTTACGATGGAAGTTTATATGCATTTTTATGAAAGTAGATGGTTGGTTGATCTCGCTAGAAATCTTTTTGTGATGAGTATGATTCTGTTTACAGTCTCGATATTGTATAAATTTGGAACCAAAGAAACCAAGCATTTATCTTTTATTTCATACGGCTCTGTTTTTACAACTATCTTAATGTCAGCTACTTCTGTTGCTTTTGGGATTTACGTTTCTCGTTTTGCTCAATACAATGAATTGTATGGTTCCATTGGAACATTGTTGGTTATCATGATTTATATTTGGATCAACTGTATGATTTTGTTATTAGGATTTGAATTAAATGCTGCAATTTACGTTGCGAAAAGAAAAAATTTATATCTTAGTAACAAATAAAAAACGAGAATTCTATGAAAAAATTAATTGCAACAGGGATTTTGACACTTTGTACCATTGTAGGAATGCATGCACAATCGGTACTTGGAAAATGGAAAACAATTGATGATAAAACAGGTCAAGCCAAATCAATTGTGGAAATCTCCCAAAATAACGGAAAAATTTACGGCAAGGTTATTGAAATTTTGACCGATAAAAAAGATGCGATATGTGATAAATGCCCCGGTGCTGATAAAGGAAAACCGATCAAAGGGCTTACTATCATTAGAGGGCTGATTAAAGACGGATCTTCTTATTCAGGCGGAACGATTATCGATCCAGGAACAGGAAAAGAATACAAATGCACTATCAAACTTAACGGAACCGATAAGTTAGATGTACGTGGATATGTTGGCATACAAGCTTTGGGGCGCACTCAAACTTGGGTTCGGGTGGACTAATTTTAACAATAAAATTTTATTTATTGACATTTAAAAACACACAGTGACATTTTGTGATTGTGTGTTTTATACATCATTCCCTATATGAACCGCATTTTGCCAAGTAATTTCCATACCATGGTTCTGTTAAATCCGAGATGATGACTCCTTTTGATGTGGAGGCGTGAACGAACTTATTATTGTGTAAATAAACGCCCACATGATTAATTTCGTTGGACTTTCCAAATGTGAAAAAAACCAAATCGCCTTCTTTTAGGTTTTTAGTGTACTTTCGTTTGATGTTCTTGGCTATGTCTTTGGAGGCTCTTGGTAGCTGAATGTTGTAAATCTCTTTATAAAGAATGTTTGCAAATCCTGAGCAGTCCACGCCCTTTTCATTTTGTCCCCCAAATCTGTATGGAGTACCATACCAGTTGGTTATGAATGAATACAGCTTTGTATTATGAAGCGCTTTTTCACTAACATCTAATAAATTAGCATATTCATCAATGCTTACTGGTGCAGAAGTTGATTTTTGAACAGTTGTTGTTTTAGTAGTTTCAATATTTTTTGCTTTGTCTTCGTTGTATTTTACTCGCCAATCGGTTTTTGATTTACAACTAACCAAAAATATCAAGACTAATGTCATCAATAAGGAATTTGACATGAAAAAAACCGGAAATCTCCGGTTTTTAAAATGACATTTCCTTATTGGTTTATTTTTCTGAGTTGAATCAACTTTTCTTTCCATAGGTTCAGTTCATCTTTGTGACGATCAATATTTTTATTGATTTCTTTTATCAAAGGATTATCTGCTTTTGCGTTTGAAATAAATTGGACGTTGGTTTCCAATTGTAAAATCTCACCTTGAATCTCATCAATTTTTCTTTGAATAAAAATAGTTTCGTTTTGAATACGACGCTCATCATTATTTTCTACCAAATACTCGATTCTATTTGTAAACTTTATAAGCTCCGCTTCTTTTTTAGACACACTTAATTTTTCGAAAAAAGTATCTAGCAATTTATTGAATTTTCCTTCAATATGTCGACGATGGTGAGGAACCGGACCAATAGCTTTCCAATTATCAATGTGATTTTTAATCGCATCTAAATCAGTTTTGTGATCTCCTTGAAATTCAAAAGATTTCAGTTCATCTAAAAAAGCTTTTTTCTTGTCAAAACTTTGCATTTCAACTTCCATTTCTTTGTTTCGTTCGTTGTGTAAACGATCAAAATAAATATTGCAAGCTGTTTTAAATTCTTTCCATAATTTGTCGGAATATTTTCGGGGTACATGACCGATATGTTTCCAATCTTCCTGTATTTTTTTCATTATCGGCGTTACATTGTCGTAATCGCTACTTTCGCTAAGTTTTTTTGCCTGATCGATTAGCGCTTGTTTTTTGGATAAATTATCTTGTTGTTCCTTTTTGATTTCTTTATAAAAATTGTTTTTCAAAGTATTGAATTGTCTAAATACTTCTTTAAAACTTCCCCAACTTTCCTCAATATTTTCACTAGGAATTCTTCCGATCTTTAAGAATTGCTGACGAAGTTCCTCAGCATTTTTTATTTTTTTCTGCCACTCATTATGCGAAGAAACCTCATCGTTTATCAAATTTTTTATTTGCTCGATGATGGCGTTTTTTTCTTCTAAGTTTTGCTGCTCTTTGATTCTTAATTCGTTTTGAAAAGCTTCTCTTTTATCGTGCAACTGTTTGGTAATTTGGCTAAACTCTTCCCATATAGCTTCTCGCATATCTTTAGAAACCGGGCCAACTTCTTCTTTCCATACCCGATGCAATGTCTGTAACTCTCTGAAAGCCTTTCTAATATCATTTTCGTTAAGCAATTCTTTGGCAAGTTCTATTAATTTTTGTTTTTGCTCTAAATTATTTTTGAAATCCAAATCTCTAGCCTCTCGATCCAAATGCAATTGGTCATAAAATCGCTCTAAATGAAAATGATAGTCGTTCCAGACAAGGTTGTAATTGTCTTTTGGAATAGGACCAATCTCCCTCCAACGATCTCGAATTTCGTGAATGTCTTTGAGCGCTTTGTTATAGTTATCGGAATTGTCAACTAATTCTTTTAATTCTTCAATGATTTTATTTCTAGCTTCAAGGTTGGTTTTTAACTGATTTTGTATGGTCTTATAATGTGAATGACGTTTGCTTTTATATTCGTTTAGCAATTGATCAAATGTTCTTTTTACAGGCAAATCATACTGGAAGTCAGAGGCTAATGCTTCAGGATTGCTTTCTAAAAACAAAGATTTCTTCTCATCAATAAATTCACTATATTGAAGCATGAAAGCTTTTCTAATGGACTCTACATGCTCTCGAATAGCCATCACTTTATGGTTATTGAGCAGGTTTTCTAAATGTGCTACAAGATGCTCAAAAGACAAGTCGTCATACGTTATCGAAGGCAATTCTCTTAACTCTTCAATACTAGTGTCTTCACTGTCTTCAGCATTTTCGTTATTGATTTGATCGACCACTTCGTTCTCCTCATTTTTAAAATTCGTTCCGTCTGCTTCCTGCAGGTTATCATTCTTTTCTTCTAACATTGTATCAATGTAATAAATTCAACAAAATTTTGCGAAAGTTAAATATTTTATTTTTTAAATCAAAATAATTAGTTGAAAAAAGTTTTTATTCATTCCATATTTTCCATGCTTCTTCAGCTTGAATTTCAAGCATTTGTAAGCCGTTTTTTATAATTGCTCCGTTACTTTTGCATTTTTGAAGGAATAAGGTTTCGGTTGGATTGTAAATCAGATCATAAACCAGGTGTTGAGGCCCAATCAAATGATAAGGAAGTAGAGGACAATTCTCAATATTCGGATGTGTACCCAAAGGTGTTGTGTTTATGATGACACTGTGTGTTTTAATAATTTTTTCATCAAGTTGAGAGTAGGTTAAATCACCTTTGTCTCGAGAAACAATTTTTGAAGAAACATCTAATTTATTTAATGCATATTTCACTGCTTTGCAGGCACCTCCCGAACCAAGGATTAAGGCGTTTTTGTGGTGTGATTGCAACAAAGGTTTGATGGAATTTTTGAATCCAATCCAATCCGTATTAAAGCCGATTTTTCGACCTTTATGAACTTGGATCGTATTGACAGCTCCAATCTGTTGTGCATGATAATCCAGTGCGTCCACAAAGGGAATAACGGCTTCTTTGTATGGTATTGTCACGTTGTAACCTTGATTGTTTTGATTGAATATTTTGTTTAAGTCTTCAATGTTATTTAGTTCAAAATTAATGTACTTAGTGTTTTTTATTTTTTCTAATTTAAATTTATTTTCAAAATATTTTTTAGAAAAAGAATAGCCGATGTTTTTTCCGATAAGGCCGTATGTTTTTATCATAGATTTATGACATAAATGTTAATTGTTGTGCTTTCCTATGACGTATGCTTTAAAACCAAGTTCGGTAAGTTTTTTAGAATCTAAGATGTTTCTACCATCAAAAACAAAAGCAGGTTTATACATGTTTTCGTATATTTTTTGCCAATCGTAAGTTTTAAATTCATCCCATTCGGTCAAGATTGCCACCGCGTGGGCTTGTTTACAAGCTTCATAAGGACTTTTGACCACCTTTACCATTTCACGGTTTTTATTTGAATTTCGGGTGTTTAATGAGTCCAGATCTCTATAGATTTGATCTTCTGATACTTTTGGATCATAAACGATAATATTTGCTTCTTCTTCCAATAAATAATTTGCTACGGAAATGGCTGCTGATTCACGAGTATCATTTGTATCTTTTTTAAAAGACCAACCTAAAAAAGCGATGTTTTTTTCATTTACTGTGTTGTACAGAGTCTTAATAATTTTGTCGGCAAATCGTTCTTTTTGATGGTTGTTCATTAGGATGACTTGTTCCCAATAATCGGCCACTTTGTCAAGGTTGTATGTCCGGGCTATATAAACCAAATTTAAAATATCTTTTTGAAAGCATGAGCCTCCAAAACCTACTGATGCTTTTAAGAATTTTGGTCCAATGCGACTGTCTGCTCCAACAGCATAAGCCACTTCGTTGACATCGGCTCCGGTGACTTCGCACAATTCTGAAATTGCATTGATACTAGATACTCTTTGTGCCAAAAAAGCATTGGCAACTAATTTTGATAATTCTGACGACCATAAATTAGTAGTGATGATGCGTTCTTTTGGCACCCAGCTCTGGTAAATAGTTACCAAGGCTTGAATTGCTTCTTTGTTTTCACCACCAATAAGTACACGATCTGGGTTTTCTAAATCTTGAACAGCAGTACCTTCTGCCAAAAACTCAGGATTAGATAAGATATGAAAGTTGACTCCGTTGCCGGTATTGTGCAAAATGCTTTTTAGAGCTTCTGCAGTACGCACAGGCAACGTAGATTTTTCTACAACAATCTTGTCATCTTTTGCAACCGCAGCAATTTGTCTAGCACATAGTTCTATGTGTTTTAAATCGGCAGCTTTGCCTTTACCTTTACCATAGGTTTTGGTTGGTGTATTGACTGAAATAAAAATCATATCAGCTTGGTCAATTGCCTTTTCAATGTTTGTTGAGAAAAACAGGTTTTTTCCTCTAACTTTCTTTACAATGGCATCTAGTCCGGGTTCGTATATAGGTAATTTTGACAGATCTTCATGATTCCAGGCTGCAATTCGCTCTCTATTTAAATCTACAACTGTAATGTTTAAATGTGGATTTTTTTGAGCGATGACCGACATGGTAGGTCCTCCAACATAACCGGCTCCGATACAAGTGATGTTTTTTATTTCCCTCATGGCAAATTACTTATTTCGTTCTTGATTGCATTGGAAATTCCATGCATTTTTCATAGATTTCTCCAAGTGAGTTTGTGGTTTCCATTGGAGTTCCTTTTCTGCTAAAGAATAATCAGCATAAGCCTCTTGAATATCTCCAGCTCTCCGTTCCTTGATTTCATACGGAATTTCTAAATTATTTGCTTTTTCAAATGCTTTAATCATCTCCAATACCGTGGAACCGGTTCCAGAACCCAAATTGTAAAACTCCAATCCAGCTTTGTTTTTTTGAGCCAACAATCGATTTAATGCTTTAACATGGGCATCTGCTAAATCGTTGACATCAATATAATCTCGAATCGCAGTACCGTCACGGGTTTCGTAATCATTGCCAAAAATACCTAAACTTTTGCGTATTCCTGCAGCAGTTTGAGTGATATAAGGTATTAAATTATTAGGAATTCCGTTTGGCAATTCTCCAATTAAACCCGATTCATGTGCACCTACAGGGTTAAAATACCTAAGTGCAATTGCATTTTTTTTGGATGCATTTACAAAGTCAAAAATGATTTCTTCGCCCATGTGTTTGGTTTTACCATATGGAGCCTCGGGTCTCTTCAATGGTGTGTGTTCATCAATCGGCATCAAATCTGCCTGACCGTAAACTGTACACGAAGATGAAAAAATAAGGTTATCAACCGAAAAATCATCCATCGCTTCCAGTAGGTTTATGAGCCCTAATAAATTGTTTCTATAATACATCAATGGTTTTTCGACTGATTCCCCCACGGCTTTGTGGGCAGCAAAATGGACAATGCCGTCTATTTTATTTGATTGAAAAAAAGCCGAAACTTCATCTTTATTTTTTAAATCAATAATCGACAGAGTGGGTTTTATATGGGTTATTTCATAAATCCGTTCTAATGTTTTTTCTTGAGCATTGGACAAATCGTCAATAATAAAAACTTCAAAACCGGCTTGTTGTAATGCTACCACCGTATGTGAGCCAATATAGCCCAATCCTCCTGTAACGAGAATTTTATTCATATTCATTTTATTTATTCGATTATTATTCACGATTGATTTTTCCGTTTTCTTTAGCGGCTACTTCCTTTCTTAAACCAGAGCTCGAAAATCGATGATCTCTTGTGTTGAAGTAGAGTTGAATACCTTTCTCTTCACAATAACTTCTGCCAGTGAAAATCTTGTCTTTATATTCGTCACCAATGATTCGAACATCAATTTTAAATGAGCGCAAAATATCTTCTAGATCTTGTTCGGTCGCGTAAGGCACAATTTCATCTACAAAAACACAGGCTTTCAATTGAATATATCGTTCAACAATGGTTTGTACGGGCTTGTTCTTCTCAGGTCGATCAATCGTGGGGTCTGTCTGTAGTCCACAGATTAAATAATCACATTGACGCTTTGCTTCTTCTAGCATTTTAATATGTCCTGCATGAAATAAATCAAAAGCACTAAATGTTATTCCTATCTTCATATTTTATTTTTATAATTTATAGTAAAAAATGTTTTTACTCCAAAGTTGTAAATTTACTTAGATTTGTTAATTAAAAAAAGAAAATAGGTGTAAATTCCCATCATCAAAATGACAGATCGTATAAGTTGGCATTTCATGATGCAGATTAATTATAGAGTCTTTTAATAACTCTTTAATAAGTTTTTAATTTCAGGCTTTCAACTACCAAAATATTTGATTACTTTAGTCCACTCAAAAAATATATAAAGAAATTTATTTTTATGAAATACGATATCATTATCTTAGGAAGTGGCCCTGGTGGTTACGTAACAGCCATCAGAGCCTCGCAATTAGGCTTTAAAGTTGCCGTTGTTGAAAAAGAAAACTTAGGTGGAATTTGTTTAAACTGGGGGTGTATTCCGACCAAAGCACTCTTGAAATCTGCACAGGTTTTTGATTATTTAAAACATGCTTCAGACTATGGGTTAACAATTAATGGTGAAGTTGATAAGGATTTTGGTGCAGTGGTAACTCGTTCGCGAAATGTAGCTGAAGGAATGAGCAAAGGAGTTCAATTCTTAATGAAGAAAAACAAAATCGAAGTTATCGACGGGTTTGGTAAAGTAAAACCTGGTAAAAAAGTAGAAGTGACAGATGGTGCAGGAAATGTAACTGAGTTAAGTGCGGATTATATTATTATTGCTACTGGTGCTCGTTCTAGAGAGTTACCCAATTTACCTCAAGACGGGCAAAAGGTTATCGGATACCGTCAAGCAATGACTTTGAATACACAGCCTAAGAAAATGATTGTAGTTGGTTCGGGTGCAATTGGTGTTGAGTTTGCTTATTTTTACAACGCCATGGGCACTGAGGTGACTATTGTTGAATTCATGCCAAACATTGTACCTGTTGAAGACGAGGAAGTTTCAAAACAATTCGAACGTTCGTTGAAAAAGGCTGGAATCAAAATTATGACCAACGCTTCTGTTGAAAAAGTTGATACGGCTGGGAATGGTGTAAAAGCTACAGTAAAAACATCAAAAGGAGAAGAGGTATTGGAGGCTGATATTGTGCTTTCGGCTGTGGGTATTAAATCGAATATAGAAAACATCGGTTTAGAAGAAACGGGAATCAAAGTAGAGAAAGACAAAATTCAAGTAGATTCTTTTTATCAAACAAATGTACCGGGATATTATGCAATAGGCGATGTTGTGCCAGGACAAGCGTTGGCTCATGTCGCTTCTGCCGAAGGGATTTTGTGCGTTGAAAAAATTGCAGGTTTAAATGTTGAACCTTTGGATTATGGCAATATACCAGGTTGTACTTACGCATCTCCCGAAATCGCATCAGTTGGATTGACAGAGAAAAAAGCAAAGGAAGCAGGTTATGATATCAAAGTAGGGAAATTTCCTTTTTCTGCATCCGGTAAAGCAAAAGCAGCTGGAACACCTGATGGTTTTGTTAAAGTTATTTTTGATGCCAAATACGGAGAATGGTTGGGTTGCCACATGATAGGTGCCGGCGTGACAGATATGATTGCAGAGGCGGTGGTGGCAAGAAAATTAGAAACCACTGGCTACGAAGTGTTAAAAGCAGTTCATCCACACCCAACGATGAGCGAAGCTGTAATGGAAGCTGTCGCTGCTGCATATGATGAAGTAATTCATTTATAATTATAAGATTGTAAATTTTTTAATAAAAAAACCTCAAAGCTTAGCTCTGAGGTTTTTTGAATATTTTATTTTATATTGTTTTCGTCCAGCCACTTCATATATTTTCTACGATTATTAGCATGTTGATCAAGGGTCTTGGCAAACTCATGATAACCCATGCGTTCCACACTTGCACAAAAATAAATATAATCATGCTTTTCTGGATTCAAGACAGCTTCTACAGAACTAATGTCGGGCATTGTTATCGGTCCAGGGGGTAGTCCTGTAACCTTGTAAGTATTGTAAGGATTATCGATTACCAAATCTTTTAAATACACTCGTTTTATAATAGTATCAAAATTATTGAGTTGTAGTTTTTTGGCATAAACAACTGTAGGGTCTGCTTGCAACATCATTCCTTTCTTTAAACGATTGAGGTATGCACCTGCAACTTTAGGGCGCTCTTCAACTTTTGCTGTTTCCTTTTGGACAATTGAAGCTAAATTAATGACTTCGGCAGGAGTCAGGCCGATTGCTGTTGCTTTATGTAAACGCTCCTCATTCCAAAACCTAATGTACTCTTTGTGCAACGTATTACGAACTCTCAGAGCAGATACGTTCCAATAAAACTCATAAGTGTTAGGTAAAAATAAGGACAAAGCCTCTTCTTTAGACACATTGTTTTCAGCCAAAAAAGCTTCCTCTGTAAAAGTTTTTAATAACTCTTCGGCATTGGGTTCCAATTGAGAAGCAATGCGTTGACTTAATGCTTCCAATGTTTCTTGATTGTTAAAGGTGACTTTAACAGGAATGTTTCTTCTTAGCGCCTGGGCTATTTTAAAATTGGTCATTCCTTTTTTTAATTCAAATCGCCCTGGTATCAAGTTCCGATCCATTTCAAATTGAGAAAAAACAGCATCAAATTGCTTCCAATCCAAAACGTATTTTTTAATTGAGTCTTTGGATTGTTCCAAAGTAGCGCCCGATGGAATCAAGACATAGGCCGTAGGACTTTCAAAATTGGTGTTGGGCTGGAAAGCCTTTCTGAAAACAGTGTAGGCATAAATCATCAAACCAGCTATCAATAAGATGGAAAAATAGGCAATTCCGTTTTTTAGATTCATTTTTATTTTTTAATTAACTGATACATAGCTTCATCTTTGAATTGATTGTGTTCTTTTATCCAATCTTTTTTTATCCCAATCAATTCAAAGCCAAATTTAGAAAAAAGCCTGATGCTTGTGAGGTTATCGGTCAAAATATTAACAAATATTTGACGTAACCCTAAGTGTTGAAATACATAATCCATAAGTAATTTTAGAGCATCACTTCCATAGTTTTTACCGCGTTCTTGTGGGGAAGCTATCACAATTCCCAAACCTACGCGGCTGTTCCTTACATCAAAATCAAATAAATCAATAAAACCCAAACTACGGTTGTTTTCTTGACTCGAAATAACCCAACGTTGCTGCAGTGCTTCATAAATGTTTTGATGTGCTTGTTCAATATATTTGGTTAAAGTATAATCAGAAAAAGCTTGAACGGTTTGACTAATCGTCCAAAATTCTGGATTGTTTTCAACCGCTCTTAAAAAGTCCAAATCATCTGGTTCTAAGGGTCTTAGTTTTATTGATTCTGTTTCAAGTTTTATTGGTTCCATACGCCTTTGAATACAAATTGAGCAGCTCCTTTTAAAAAGATACTATGAAATTTATTGTTTTTTAGTTTAAATGAAACCGTAAGAATACCGCCAGGAACTTGCAACGGAACAGAGGTTTGATTTGTAATATTAAGGTGATATAATGCGATAGCAGTAGCAGTTGCGCCTGTGCCACAAGAAAAGGTTTCATTTTCCACTCCTCGTTCGTAAGTACGCATTTTAAAACCATTTTTATTTTTTTCTACCACATTAACGTTGGTGCCTTCAGGAGCATATTTTTTTGAATAACGAATTTTTTTTCCAAATTCATAAATAGGAAATGAAGTTACATCATCAACTATTGCTACATGATGAGGAGAACCAGTGTTTAAAAAAACCGAACCATCTGGGTTTCTTTCTATGGTGTCCACATCAATCATCTGTAGAGAAACTTCGGTGTCTAAAATCTTTGCGTGATGTAGACCGTCAATCGCATTAAAATTAGTATCGCTTTCAATCAACCCCAAGTCATGAGCGAATTGAGCGATGCAACGACCACCATTACCACACATTGTACTTTGATTACCGTCTGAATTGTAATAAATCATTTTGAAGTCATGTTGCGGATCGTTTTCAAGGAGTATTAAACCGTCGGCACCAATTCCAAATCTACGATCGCACATCTTTTTTATGAGCGTCACGTCTTTTGCTGGAAACAAAGAAAGACGATTATCAATCATGATGAAATCATTACCGGTTCCTTGATATTTGTAAAAAATAATTTTCATTTTTTGTATATTTGAATCAGGAAAACGCATTTGCGTCACTTTGCAAAATTAAGAAAATATTTCTGTACGAACCTGTGTTAATGATAGGTTAAACATTTTGGAGCATGAATAGTAATTGTTTAATTTTACTGTTAAATAAAATGATTTAACATGAAGAATTTTGGAACAATACTTTTAACATCATTAATTAGTGGCGCTCTAACATTGAGTGCTTATAAATATTTCTTTGAAAAAGACGTAAAAAAAGAAACTGAAGTAGCCGCAGCTGCATTGACTACTTCTGCTACTTTGCACAATGTGGCTTTGGAATACGCCTACAATACCAATGCTTTTACAGAAGCTGCTGAAAAAACCATACATACTGTGGTTCATGTTAAAAACAAATCCTATCGAACCACGCCATCTAATCCAATCTTGGAGTATTTTTACGGTTACAAAGGCGGTCAAATGCAAGAGCAAATTGGAACAGGTTCGGGTGTGATTATTTCAGAGGATGGTTACATAGTGACAAACAATCATGTTATAAGAGGAGCTAGTGAACTTGAAATCACTTTAAACGACAACCGGAGTTTCCCAGCAAAATTAATCGGAACCGATTCAAAAATGGATATTGCTTTGTTAAAAATTGATACAAATGAAAAATTACCTTACACTGTTTTTGCAGACTCAGATGGAATTAAAGTTGGCGAATGGGTTTTGGCAGTTGGAAATCCCTACAATTTAACTTCCACGGTAACAGCGGGTATTGTTTCTGCTAAAGCAAGAAATTTATCGACTTCAGGCATACAGTCGTTCATTCAAACCGATGCTGCGGTCAACCCAGGCAATTCAGGTGGTGCTTTGGTTAATAGTAATGGTGAATTAATTGGAATCAACACGATGATTTCTTCGAATACTGGATCGTATGTGGGCTATTCTTTTGCTGTTCCATCAAATATGGTACGAAAAATCGTGACTGATATTATGGAATTTGGAAAAGTGCAGCAAGCAATTTTAGGAGTACAAGGGTTTGAATTAAATTCACAAATCGCAGAAGAGCAAAATATTAGTGTTGGTAAAGGATTTTATGTTCAGTCTGTAAATAAAAATTCGGGTTCAGAGAAAGCCGGTCTCAAAAAAGGCGATGTGATTACCGCTGTAGAAGGTAAAAGCATTTCCAATTTTGTGGATCTGAATGGCATAATCTCCACCAAACGTCCAAATGATTCGGTTGCGGTGGATTTTTTAAGAAATAACAGAACACACAGTGTAAAAGTACAACTTTCACCAAAAGAGATAGCGCAGTTACATTTCAATGGTTTTGAAATTGAACCATTGACAATAGAAGATAAGAGAATGTTTGGGATAGATTATGGTGTAAAAATTAAGGAAGTTACCAACGAAAAATACGCAGTTTATGCTGAGGAGTTAAATGGAGCCATTATATTGTCAATCAATTCGACAAGAATTGAAAATATAGAAACAGCACAGTTATTATTCACACAAAATAAACAGCAAAGTCGACTTCGGTTGGACATTATTACAGCCACAAAAGAGCGTGTACGCTTATATATGTAAGAACTGCAAATATAAATATGGAAATTTTTGTAGAGAATTCACTATTATTTAATACATTTGTACAAAATTTTTCACAACACAATTTTTTTAACTCCCTATGGAAAACAATTTATACGAAAAGGAATTAGCTTTTCAAGCAGACCGCAGGAAAGCATGCGTAGAACTTATTAAGATTGTAAACGATTTATGGTACGATAAATCGATTGAGTTGGTCATTTTCAGAAACCAATTGTTGGATCGAAGTGTGAGCGACTTGATTAATTTGCATGAATATGCAGCGAAATTTATTGGAAAACCTATCAATGTTTTTGATACTGTTGAAATTGCCAATGCAATCCTCACTGCTGATTTGCCTCCTGCACGTATCGATTTAGGGAGATTGACCTATGAATACCACTTGGAAGATGGCAAATATAATGATGCTTTATCATTTGTGTTAGATAAATTAAAAGAGGCTAAAAAATCAGCAAGTATCACTCCAAAAGATGTTGTTTTATACGGTTTTGGACGTATTGGACGTTTATTGGCTCGTGAATTGATGTCAAAAATCGGAACGGGGCAGCAACTGCGTTTGAAAGCAATAGTAACACGTGACAAAAATGACAAACAATCTTTAGAAAAACGTGCTTCCTTATTACGCTTGGATTCGATTCATGGCGATTTCGAGGGGTCTGTTAGTGTGGATGTTGAAAATGAATCTTTAATCATCAACGGTTCTCCTGTTCGTATGATTTCTGCTCCACAACCTGAAGATATTGATTATACAATTTACGGAATAAACGATGCCCTAATTATTGATAATACAGGTGTTTTTAAAGATGAAGAAGCATTGTCTCGTCACCTGAAAGCCAAAGGAGCCGATAAAGTTATTTTGACAGCACCTGGTAAAGGTGTTCCAAACATTGTATATGGAGTTAATCACGAAGAATATGATGTTGATGCTACTAAAATTTGGTCTGCAGCTTCGTGTACAACCAATGCGATTACACCTGTTTTAGCAGCAATCGAAGAAACATTAGGTGTGGTGAAAGGACATTTAGAAACCATTCACGCTTATACCAACGATCAAAATTTGGTTGATAATATGCACAAAAAATACCGTAGAGGAAGAGCAGCTGCATTGAATATGGTAATTACTGAAACCGGTGCTGGTTCTGCGGTTGCAAAAGCATTGCCTTCATTGACAGGAAAACTTACCTCTAATGCTATTCGCGTACCAGTTCCAAACGGTTCATTGGTTGTTTTAAACTTAGAAGTAAACAAAGAAACTTCGGTGGAAGACATGAATAAGATCATGAAAAAATATGCTTTGGAAGGAAGTTTGGTAGAACAGATTAAATATTCTTTAAACACTGAATTGGTTTCGTCTGATATTATTGGAACTTCTGCACCAGCTATTTATGATTCAAATGCAACAATCGTCTCGGCTGATGGGAAAAGTATCGTATTGTATATTTGGTACGACAACGAATACGGATACAGTCATCAAGTGATACGATTGGCAAAACACGTTGCTAAAGTTCGAAGATATACTTATTATTAGTAGACTTGAATTTATAAAAAATCAAAATACCGACTTCCATAAGTCGGTATTTGTTTTTAAAAATAGTAATATTTCTTTTTTTTAAGAATGAAGTTGTCGCTATATTTGAATAAAATTTCAAAACAAAAATGACCATACCTCAAATACCTTTAGCTCAGAGTATTTTGCAAATATTCAAAGCTAAAATGATTAAATATATCGTCATTTCTCCCGGATCAAGAAATGCTCCTTTAACTATTGGATTTACTTCGGATTCTTTTTTTCAATGTTATAGTATTGCCGATGAACGAAGCGCAGCTTTTTTTGCTTTGGGTATTGCGCAACAACGCAAAGAACCAGTTGCGGTCGTTTGTACTTCCGGTTCAGCTGTATTAAACTTTTATCCTGCTGTTGCCGAAGCTTTTTATAGTCAAATTCCTTTGGTTGTGGTTTCAGCAGATCGTCCGACAAATAAAATCGATATCGGAGATGGTCAAACCATCCGTCAAATGAATGTACTTTCTAATCATACCATTTTTGATGCGAATCTTACTGAAAATGCTGGTTCTGAAAACGATTTATTGATACAGAAAGCCTTGCAAAATGCAAAAACCCTACTAGGACCTGTTCATATTAATGTGCCTTTTGAAGAACCGCTCTATGAAACTCAGAAAGACTATTCATATAAACCTGAAATAGCACAACTAAAAATCAAAAGATCTTTAGGAGAAATTACGGAGAATCAAAAATATACTTGGAATAAGGCACAAAAAAAATTGATAGTAGTCGGAACACAATATCCAGAAGAGCTAACTCAAAAAAGTATTGAAGTTCTTGCCAACGATCCTTCTATATTGGTACTCACAGAAATCACGAGTAACCTGCATCATCCCAATTTTATAAAAAACATCGATACGCTAATCACTTCTTTTAAAGATCAAGATTTTAAGGAATTTCAGCCGAACTTGTTGATTACTTTTGGTGGAATGATTGTTTCTAAACGCATCAAAGCTTTACTTAGAAAATACGAAACGACTCAGCATTGGCATATCGATCCTTTACGAGCCTACGATACTTTCGGAATATTAACCGAACATATAAAATCAACTCCTGAAGATTTTGTTCAATCAATGATTGGTAATTCAGCTAACAATTCAAGTTATCAATCAAAATACACAACAATTTTAAAACAAAAGTTAGAAAAACACAGTTGTTTTTTGGAAAAAACGCCTCTTAGCGATTTAAAGGTTTTTGAGTTATTAAGCAAGTACATACCCTCTAATTCTCATCTTCAAATTAGCAATAGCGCCGGTATCCGCTATGCTATGTTGTTTGATTTTGATTCCAGTGTACAGGTTTTCTGCAACAGAGGGACTTCGGGTATCGACGGTTCAAGTTCAACCGCGGTGGGTGCAGCAACCACAACTGATAAAATAACTACGTTAATAACAGGAGATGTTAGTTTCTTTTATGATAGTAATGCATTATGGAATAACTACATACCTTCCAATTTTAAAATAATTGTCGTTAACAACGGTGGAGGTGGCATTTTTAGGATTTTACCAGGTCACCAAGAGAGTAAAACATTTAACACATATTTTGAAACCGAACACCAATTAACGGCACGATATTTGGCTTCTATGTTTGGAATCGATTACATTGCGGCCAAAACAATTGAAGAAACAGAGGAGGGCTTGAAGAAAATTTATTTAGAACATCAAAGACCAGTAATTTTGGAATTATTTACCCCCACAAAAGAAAACGATAAGATACAAAAAGAATATTTTTTAAATTTAGGATTATGAAAAAGATTATTATCCCGGTAGCCATAGTTTCTTTTGCGCTTACCACTTTGCCATCATGCACAGGATTGCAAGAAGTTGCTAATCAAATAGGTCAGGTTTCTACAGGTGGAGCCATCGGCCAGAATCAAATAGCGTCCGCTTTAAAAGAAGCATTACAACAAGGCGTGGACAAACAAGTTGTGAAGTTGACAAAAGCCAATGGCTTTTTAGGCAATTCTTTAGTTAAAATCGGGATGCCTGAAGAACTACAAAATGTCGAGAAAGGTTTAAGAGCAGCAGGATTAGGAAGCTTAGCAGACGAAGGAATCAAGGCGTTGAATCGAGCAGCAGAAAACGCAGTAAAAGAAGCCACTCCCATTTTTGTTGATGCGATTACAAGTATGAGTATTTCAGATGCAACGAGTATTTTAATGGGAAATCAAAATGCAGCTACACAATATTTAGAACGCACGACTTCAAAATCATTGTATGGAAAATTCAATCCGGTGATTAAAAGCTCATTCACAAAAGTAGGTGCGGATAAGATTTGGTCTGACTTGATTACTAAATACAACAGTATTCCATTAGTCAAAAAAGTAAATCCCGATTTAACAGATTATGTAACTGAAAAAGCTTTGCATGGGGTCTTTACAATGATTGAAAAAGAAGAACTCAGCATACGTCAAAATGTTTCAGCGCGCTCAACAAACCTACTGAAATCGGTATTTGCTATGCAAGATAAAAAATAAAATAAATAATTTAACAATTGAAAAACAGTATATTATATTTATTTTTATATTTTTATCATCGATTTCATAAAGTTTAATGGTTAGTTGTGAATTCAATTAAGGGATTGGGGCAACCCAATCCTTTTTTTAAACAATGATCTTAATTTTGATGCTGATTAAATAACAGCTGTACATTTTTATAAATTGAAATAATAAATAAATGATGAGATTTCATACAAGAAAGTGGGTCAAACCGGAAGATTTAAATCCCAATAAGACTTTGTTTGGAGGGCGACTTTTAGAATGGATAGACGAGGAAGCAGCTTTGTATAGCATTGTGCAATTAGAAAATTCTCATGTAGTTACAAAGTTCATGTCTGAAATTAACTTTATAGCATCTGCAAAAGAAGGTGATGTCATAGAGATCGGCATTGAAGTAGTTAAGTTTGGAACGACCTCGTTGATTCTTAAATGTGAAGTTCGCAATAAAATGACACATAAAACCATTATTACCGTAGAGAATATTACCATGGTAAACTTAGATGTTGAAGGAAAACCCAAACCACATGGAAAAACTAAAATTGAATATGTAAGTGAACGTTTGGCGAAGAAATAACATCAATTTAGATTTTATATAAATCACTTTTTCGTGCGTTTTTATTTAATTTTATACAAATAAGAGGCTTTTAATGAAAAAAATTCAAGTACAAAAATATTCTGGAGATTTAGTCCCTTTTTCTGAAAGTAGTTTGCGACAATCTTTGCTTAACTCCGGTGCAAGTAAAGAAGATGCTTCAAAAGTTTATGATTTGATTACAAAGGATCTGTATGATGGAATTCCTACAAAAGAATTGTATGAAAAAGCATTTAAAGCATTAAAAGACATTCGGACTTCGGTAGCGGCAAGGTACAGTTTGAAAAGAGCATTACAACAATTGGGACCGGAAGGGTTTTACTTTGAAAAATGGGTAGCTAAAATTTTTGAAGTTCAAGGTTTTGATACTATTACAGGTCAAACATTAGAAGGGAAATCGACAATAAGTCATGAAATTGACGTGGTGGTTTCTAATCGGAAAGAAAACATTGTGTGTGAATGTAAATTCAGAAACGATATTGATGCAAAAATAAGTGTAACAACCCCAATGTATTTTCTTTCACGATTTATAGATTTAAAAGGAAAAGATTTCACTTTTTTTAATAGGAACTTTGTGCCGACTAGAGGCTTCTTGATTACCAATGTTTTTTTTACAACCGATAGTATTCGGTTTGCTGAATATTACAATATTGGTTTGATTGGTTGGAATTATCCCGAAGCCAAGAGCATTAAAAGATTGACCGATCATTTTGGGTTGTATCCGGTTACGTGTTTAACAAACCTAACTAATGATGAAGAAAGAACTTTGTTGTCTAAAAATTGTATTCTCGTTAGGGAATTAATTAAAAATCCAGTTTTGTTGGATCATTTTAAGTTCTCAGAAGAGCGAAAAAAAATCATTTTACAAGAAGCACAGGAGTTGGTCAACGAGCAGAATTAGTGTCTGTATTTTTTGATGTTGATTGAAGATTATAATGTTTAAATTAATTTTGTTAAAAGCAATTTCATTTTGAGGATAAGTTTGTAATTTTGTATCAAGACTAAAAAAGAGCTTATTATGTTAAATATACCAGATTCCAAGAATCCGAGAGTCGTGATTATTGGCGGAGGTTTTGCCGGAGTTTCTTTGGCTAAGAAGCTTAAAAACAAAAACTTTCAGGTTGTTTTATTAGACAAACACAATTATCATAATTTTCAACCATTGATGTATCAGGTAGCAACTGGTGGATTGGAGGCAGGATCCATTGCTTATCCTATTAGAAAAATTATGCAAGACCATCATGAAACTTTTTTTAGAGTTGCTTTGGTGGAAGAAGTAGATACCGAAAAGAAACATGTAATCACCGATACGGGGACTATTTATTATGATTATTTAGTCATTGCTACAGGGTCAACCAATAACTATTTTGGAAATAAAGAAATTGAACAAAATAGTATGGTGATGAAAACCATACCAGAGGCTTTGGATATCCGTAGCTTGATTTTAGAAAATTTTGAATTGGCTTTGCATACCAATGATTTAGAAGAGCGCAAAGCATTGATGAATTTTGTGATAGTAGGAGCGGGTCCCACAGGTGTGGAACTTGCCGGAGCTTTAGCAGAAATGAAAAAAGCTGTTTTACCAAAAGACTATCCTGATTTGGATGTTTCAATGATGGAAATTAATTTAGTGCAAGGCGCGGACAGGGTATTGGATGCCATGTCGAAAAAATCTTCAAAAGCAGCCGAAAAATATCTTAAAAATTTAGGAGTTAAGGTTCATTTAAAAACCATAGTTACTGGATATGATGGAAAAACGGTTTCTACTAAAGGCGGTACCCATTTTTATTCAGAGGCAATGATTTGGTCAGCTGGTGTTAAAGGTGCACCTGTAGATGGATTGGAACAAAATTTAGACAGAGCTGCGAGAATTAAAGTCAATCGATTCAATCAGGTCGAAGGATTTGAAGATGTTTTTGCTCTTGGTGATGTTGCAGCAATGTATAACGAAAAATATCAATTTGGTCACCCAATGATGGCACAACCGGCTATTCAACAAGGGGAATTATTGGCTGAGAACCTGGATCGATTGGTAAAAAAACAATCGATGAAAATGTTTACGTACAATGATAAAGGTTCTATGGCAACCATTGGACGAAACAAAGCAGTTGTGGATTTGCCCAAGTTTCATTTCAACGGTGTTTTTGCCTGGTTTGTATGGATGTTTGTTCATTTGATTTCTTTAATTGGTTTTAAAAACAAAGCATTGGTATTTTGGAGTTGGACGTATAATTATTTTGTATTTGATAGAGAATCAAGAGTTGTCATTCGACCATATAGAAAGAATAGAGATAAAGTAAAATCAGGGAGTTAAATTTCCTGATTTTTTTTATCGTAGTTTATCAACAAATCAACAAAACGGTTGTAAGAACGAATTCCATCCGTTTGATTGTTTATTTTTAAAAATCTACCGTAAATATGTTTGAATAAAAACGTTGAAACGGTACGTTTTTCGTTCCAAAATTTCTCTGTTTCATAAATGTTTTCTTGAATGCCTGGATGCAGTTGCGAAAACCAATAATGGTATGTTGTATTGGCTTTATGATGATGTTCTTTCAGACAATAACGCAATGCATAAAGATTGGCAGCATACCGAAAACGTAAATCATTACTTAAATTCATGACTTGGTATCCGTAGAAGTTCGCTTCACTTTCACTGGAAATACCCAATTGATGTGCCATTTCATGTGCAACAGTAATAGGCATACTAATGCTTGGGACTTCTGTATTTACTTGGTTTTCATGTGTAAAAGGGTTGAAATACCCACTAAATCCCGAATACGAAAGAAACGGAGAATAAAACGAAGCTTTCACTTTGTTAATCGGATTTTGGATTAGAACTTCCTTTAATTCCATGGGTAATCTGGTGTAATTTTCTTTAGCAATACGGTTAAAAAGCGCCAAGTCTTTTTCTATTACAATCTTGGACTTAACGTCTGCTGCGAGTTCATTATGTAATAAATTGACTTCCTTTATCAACTTATGTGTCAGTTTATTCAAATCATTTTCTGTGTAATTTCGATCTAATTCCAATTGATGAGCGAGTGAATATTTGTAATTATTAAATCCCCATAGAATCTGAAAAAGACTAAAAAAAAGCAAGATATAGGTTGTGATAAATGTGATTAGTTTGATAAAAGTTTTGTTTTTTATAAAAAAATAGGTTTTGTAAAACACGTGTAAAATAACCAATGCATACATCAAATCACCAATTGAGAATGAAAATAAATGCGTAAACTGATGCAATATCCAATCAATTAAGGCATATATTTTTTGATGATAAGTTGTTGAAAAAAACGCTGGATATCTTGGTCCAACATAGTAGCAGAACGCGGTGATAACAAACAAGACGATTAAACGGTATTTTCCTTTTTTTATTTCCATATTTTATTTAGAATAAATAAAAATAATTACATATCTTTGTTTCGATTTAAAGATAGTAATAATGGGTAAATCAAAAACCTCTTGTGAAGTAATTTATTTTTGCGACGGAAAAAAATGCTGTCGATACAATTCGGAAGCAAAATCTTGCATAAAGAATTTGTTGAAAGAAACAGGACTCTGTGAAAAAATTACGTTGGAGAAGATGAAATGTCAAGGAATGTGTAAAAAAGCACCTGTTTTTTATTTAAATTCGCAAAAGAAATATAAGAAAGAAGTTACTGTAAAAAAAGCAAAAAAAATGTTAGACAAATATATTGTTGCATAACTTTGATTTAATTATTGTTTTATTTTGTATTTAAAAGCCATTTTGAACATCTGTTCGAATGGCTTTTTGCGTAATAAAACGTAAATTTGTTGAAATTTTAAAAACTATGAAAGAATCTATTCGCAATTTAGAGCCACTTCCTTTATGGAATCACTTTGCTGATTTAAACGCGGTGCCTCGTCCTTCCAAAAAGGAGGAAAAGGTCATTGCTTTTATGAAAAACTTTGGAGAACAATTAGGGTTAGAAACTATAGTGGATGAAGTAGGGAATGTTATTATTAAAAAACCAGCGACCATTGGCATGGAAAACAGGACACCTATTGTATTGCAATCACATTTGGATATGGTGCATCAAAAAAATAACGATACTGAATTTGATTTTGACAATCAAGGTATTGAGATGTATATAGACGGTGATTGGGTGCGTGCAAAAGGGACGACTTTAGGAGCTGATAATGGCATTGGTGTAGCGAGTATTATGGCTGTTTTGGCGTCTAAAGAAATGGAACATCCGGCTTTAGAAGCATTGTTCACAATAGATGAAGAAACCGGAATGACAGGTGCCATGGGACTAAAAGCCGATGTCTTAGAAGGACAGATTTTATTGAATTTGGATACAGAGGAGGACGATGAGATAGATATTGGTTGTGCTGGTGGTATCGATGTTACAGCATCGGCAGAATACGAAGAAGAGGACGTTCCCAAAACCTCCGTAGCCTATACCATTACAGTTAAGGGTTTAAAAGGTGGTCACTCAGGCATGGATATTCATAAAGGATTGGGAAACGCTAATAAAATTATGAATCGACTTTTGTTTGGTGGTTACGATAATTTTGGACTGCAAATTGTTTCGATAAACGGAGGAAGCCTCAGAAATGCTATCCCGCGCGAAAGTGTGGCCGAAATCATCATTGCGGAAGTCTATGACGCTGCTTTCGAGTATGATATGCAACAAGTTGTTCAAGATATAAAAGCTGAATTAGGTAGTACAGAACCCAATTTGGAAATTGTTTTTCAAAGGAAGGATCAATTACCAGCCAAGGTAATGCCTTATCCCGCCCAATTCTTCTTGGTTCGAGCTTTGTATGCAGCTCACAATGGTGTTTATAGAATGAGTGCCGATTTTGAAGATTTAGTTGAAACTTCTAATAATATTGCTAAGGTTACAGTAGGTGAGGGCAAACTTCAGATTCAATGTTTGACTCGATCATCAGTGGAGTCCTCGAAATATGATTTAGCAAATGCTTTACGAGCTACTTTTGAATTAATGGGTTGTGAAGTTGAATTTTCGGGAGCTTATCCAGGTTGGATGCCCAATCCCAATTCTTCAATTTTGAAAATAATGGATGAATTGTATGAAAAACTGAATGGAGAAAAAGCGAAGATTATAGCCTGTCATGCTGGATTGGAATGCGGGATTTTAGGAACACATTACCCTGAAATGGAGATGATTTCTTTTGGTCCCACAATCAGAGGAGCACATTCTCCTGAAGAACGAGTGTCGATCGCATCTGTTCAGAAATATTGGACGTTCTTTTTAGAAACATTAAAAAATATTCCAATAAAAAAATAGTTAAAAAAACTGCTTGATATTTTTGGAGGCACTGAAAAAGTCTCTTTAGAAAAAAAGTAGAAAATCTAAATTTTTTACTTTTTTATTTTACTGATATTCAGCTGCTTGAGTGTTTTTGTTTTTAAAAATTTGCTCTAATATTCTAAATATTCAAAAACAACCCACTTTTTCAGCGCCCTTGATATTTTTTGAGCAGTTTTTTTATTTGAACTTCATTTTGTAAGCAATTGAAAATCCTTATGCCATTGTATGGAAAACGTTTTGAACATCGTCGTCTTCCTCAATTTTTTCTAATAACTTTTCAACATCGGCGGTTTCTTCTTCTGTTAACTCTTTAGTAACTTGCGGAATACGATCAAATCCAGAAGAAAGAATTTCAAGTTCACGCTCTTCTAATTCTTTTTGAATCGCACCAAAGCTATTAAAAGGAGCATAAATCAATATACCGTCTTCATCTTCAAATATTTCTTCCACACCCAAATCAATCAGTTCTAATTCAAATTCTTCCAAGTCCAAGCCATCCACTTTTGCAATTCTAAAATTACAAGTATGATCAAACATAAACTCCACCGAACCTTGGGTACCTAAGGCGCCGTTGCATTTATTGAAATACGAACGAATATTTGCTACTGTTCGGTTATTATTATCGGTTGCCGTTTCAATTAAAACAGCAATCCCGTGTGGCGCATACCCCTCAAACAAAACTTCTTTATAGTTGGCCGTATCTTTATCTGTTGCACGTTTAATAGCTCGCTCCACATTGTCTTTTGGCATGTTTGCAGCTTTTGCATTTTGTATTACAGCGCGTAAGCGTGCATTCGTATCAGGATTGGGACCGCCCTCTTTTACAGCCATTACGATGTCTTTGCCAATTCTCGTAAACGTTTTAGCCATTGCAGACCAACGCTTTAATTTCCTTGCTTTTCTAAATTCAAACGCTCTTCCCATTTCTTGTTTTTATAATTGTAAATCTATATATTTGTGCAAAAATAACAAAAAAACAACTTTTTTTAAAGGAAATCATGTAAAATCTCCCTATGAAAAAAATAGTAATTGCTACGTTGCTGATGAGTTTTTCTATTACGGCACAAGAACACAAAAAAAACGACTTTGAAATAGCACCGTATTTTGGGATTGCTAGTGCTAATTATTACGGAGACGTAAACTTTACTACCAATAACTCTATTTTCTCTTCAAGTTTTGGGTTAGACGCTTACTTTTATATCAATAGTAGTTGGAGTTTTAAAATGGGAATCGGACAAGCTATTATGGGGTCTAATGCGTATCTTAACAACAATAATGTGAAAGAGAAATTACGTTTTATTGCAGTTCCTTTTCATGTCAATCGTCTTTTTGGCGCTTCTGATAATTGGATGTTTAATTTTGGACCTACAATTAGTTTCTTGAAAGGGGTTAGTTTAAATGGAGTAGATGTTGGTGTGGATGGTATCAGAACGGATCATATTGGACTGGGTTTTGGAGTAGCCTATCGTTATAAAATCACAAATACAATTATATTATCTTTTGATTATCAAGGTTATGTTGGGTTTACAAATAATCTTTATCATAAAATTTACGGTAAACAACCCCCGTTTATCGGAAATATTTACAGTAGCCTTAGTCTAAAAGCCATTTATAAGTTGGGTAACAATAATCTTATTTAATCTAATAATTTCTAGAAAATTCTTATGTATGTTCTTTACGCTCCAAAACCTTTGTGTATTTAAAGACACTACTGTTTGGAACGAACTATGGGGTACAGTGAAAAGTAATTAATCTGTAAATTATTGATATACAGTGTTATGTTTTATTAAAATATTGCACAAAGTGTTAGAAAAAGTAATCCCGCAAGATCGGGATGTTGTGCAATACGCTCTTTCAAAAACCGGTTGGCACGTTTAATCTGCGTATGGATTGTACCTGCTGAAATATTGAGCTCTTCGGCTACTTCCTGATAACTTTTACCTTCGAGTTTACAAAGAGAGAAGACCGCTCGCTGGCGTTCGGGCATCTCTGCTATTATTTCTTGTATAAACTGTCGGTTTTCTTTTTTCTTTATTTAGCAATTGAGTCTCTATATGGTCGTATCCTGCTTCGATGGCTGGATATAAATATGCCCAAAGTTTTTCGTCTAGTATAGCCCGCTTAAAAAGGTTATAAGATTTATTGGTAGCGATCCGGTACAGATAAGCTCCTACAGGTTTGTCAATTTCTACCCAGTCGCGATGCTCCCATAGTGCAAAGAAAGTGTCCTGAACAACTTTCTTTGCCAACTCTTCGGATTTTAACAATCGCATCAGGTGTGCAGTAATGCGGGATTGATGAACATCGTAGATCGATTCAAATGCCTTATGGTCTCCTTGCTGAAGTTTTACCAGCAGTTCCGTTTCATCAAAATCCCGAATACGGTTCATCTTCTTACAGGGGTGCTTAATAGTGTTACCTTGGTTTGCAAAACGAAGTTATGGAAAATAATACAATAAATGAAAATTGTCTCTTAATGCGTCAATATCTTGTACTGATTATAGCTGATTTTCCCACAAAATACGGAAATACAATAGATTACGTTACATTACTTCCTTTTTCTCTTTGAAGAAAATTAGTAAAAAGGTCTTTTTGTTAAAGAATATTAAATCAAAACAACCGTTTATTTTTTTTATCATAAAAGTTCTAAAAAAGTTGCATAATTGTTTTTTCGTTTTTAATGGGGTACTTTTGTATGTGTCATTATATCTGAGAAAGAGAATCTAATGATAACACACACTCCGAAACAAACAATTCCTCTCTCTTTCATTGATATATAACCACCGACGTTGTAGCAATGTTGGTTACATTATAAGCTAAGTAATTGTGTTTAACTAATTTAAAATGTAAAATGAGGTCTATTTTAAAGTCAATCTATCGATTATCAGAAAATTTAAAAGTCCAAAACTTTAGATAAAATTTTGGACTTCATTTGTAAGGTTTTTGTGCTTTAATTTGCGGAGAAAGAGGGATTCGAACCCCCGGACCTGTTACAGTCAACGGTTTTCAAGACCGCCGCATTCGACCGCTCTGCCATTTCTCCTTATTAACGTCGGTATAACGTTAATTCAGCTGCAAATATAGGTTACTTTTCGTATTCTACAAGGCTTTGCAATGCTTTTTTTTGTGTTTTATAAATTTTTATATAGTTAGTTCATTTTCAGTAAATAATCAATCCGTTTTGTAAACATCTTTTATCATTACGCGCTCGCTATAGTTAATCATTTCCAGGATTATAGGCTCTTTATTGGCATTCTTTCCCTCTATAATGTAAAGTTTACCGTTTTGTTCTTCTACGTTACTTTTACTAAAATCAACATCACCATAGGTCAAACACATTTTAATATCATCCATATTTACCAAAGCTTGATCGAATTTGATTTGTGCTTCATCAGCAATAATAATAGGTTTACTTCTTAAATCTTTTAAAACTCTACAATTAGGTAAGTAACAAAAATTGGTACCTTTAGCACCTAAAAAGTAAAATACAATTGTGCTTCCTATCAATAAACCTAATAAATAGTAGGCCAAACGCTGTGAAAATTTCATTTGTTATATTTTTTGCAAAAATACGATTATTATTCTACTTGTTTATAAAAAGATGAGATTTAAATCTTTGTAATTTAAATCAAACCATTTAGCTATGGACTCGTTGGTTAAAATTCCCTGATACATATAAACTCCCGAACGGATGGTAGGGTCGTAACTGACAGCGTCATCTATAGTTCCTTTTTCGCTGATTTCTAGTAGATAAGGAGATATGATATTACTGATGGCCAAGGTAGCGGTTTTAGAAAACTTGGAAGTAATATTGGGAACTCCGTAATGAATAACTCCAAATTTATTAACTATTGGATTCTCATGTGTTGTGACCTCTGAAGTTTCAAAACAACCGCCGTTGTCGATACATACATCTATGATAACCGCTCCTGGTTTCATATTTTGCACCATATCTTCGGAAACTAAAATAGGGGAGCGGTTGTCTCCTTTGGTCGCTCCTATAGCTACGTCACATCGCATCAAAGCTTTGACTAAAACACGCTCTTGTATGGTGGATGTGAAAATCCTGTAGGGAAGTTCGTTTTGTAAACGCTTTAGTTTGTGCATATTATTGTCAAAAACCTTGACGTTTGCTCCTAAAGAAAGTGCGGTTCTGGTCGCTGCCAGTCCAACAAGCCCAGCGCCTAAAATAACAACTTCAGTGGGTGGAACTCCGGTAATATTTCCAAAAAGAAGGCCTTTCCCTCCATTCATCCTGCACATGTATTCAGAAGCAATTTGAATCGAAGCAATACCTGCCATTTCGCTGATTGCTTGTAAAAATGGGAAGGCACCGTAACGATCTTTGATAAATTCATAGCTCAAAGCCGTAATTTTTTTCTTGGACAATGTTTCAAAGTATTCCTTTTTTTGTGTTTTGAGTTGCAAGGCAGAGAAGAGATATGTTTTGGGTTTCATCAATCGAATTTCATCCAAAGTAGGAGGGGTAACCTTCAAAACAATCGGACAACCAAATACCTTACTTTTGTCGTGGGTGATAATGGCACCTGCTTCGCTGTATTTTAAATCTTCATAACTCGCTTCCATACCCGCTCCTGCTTCAAAAAGTACTTTGTGACCGGCTTTGACTAGCATACTCACAGATTCAGGGGTCAGGCAGATACGTTTTTCTGTTCGGAAATCCTCTTTGGGAATACCGATATAAAGTTGCCCGCGTTTTTTTCTGATTTCCAATTTTTCTTCTTGTGGCATCAACTGCGATTTTGAAAAAGGACTACTGATATTCTCCATAATTACTCGAAATTTAAAACTCTTGTTTGTTCATCTATAATTTGAATGGTAATCAAATGTCTTTCTTCAGGCAACAAATCGTGTACTAGTTCAGGCCATTCAATAAAGCACCACGCATCTTCTTCAAAATATTCTTCCAATCCAATGTCATAAGCTTCTGCTTCGGTTTTCAAACGATACAAATCGAAATGATAAATTTTTAGACCGCTAGATTGATATTCGTTTACAATCGAAAAAGTAGGACTGTGCGTAGGATCGACTACTCCTAGTTTTTTTAAAACAGATTTGATTAAAGTTGTTTTTCCTGCTCCCATTGGGGCGTCGAAAAGCCAAGTTTTATGTTCACTTTTAGATAATAATTCTTCTGCAACTGCTTCCAAATCCGTAAGAGAATAACGTAGCTCCATCGCTTATTTTTTAGGCTTTAATACTACAAAGGGCACGATCATCTCTTCCAATGAAATACCACCATGCTGATAAGTGTTTTTAAAATAACTTGCATAATGATTGTAATTATTGATGTACGCTAAGAAATATTCACTTTTTGCAAAAATATACGAACTGCTGATGTTGATTGCTGGCAACTGAATCTTTTTTGGGTCTTTGACTGCATAGACATCTTTGGGATCGTAGGTCAATGATCTTCCAGTCTTATAGCGAAGGTTTAAACTAGTGTTTTTGTCTCCAATTACTTGTGAAGGGTTCTTGCAGTTTATCGTGCCGTGGTCGGTGGTTATAATTAGTTTAAATCCAGCTATTTGTGCTTGTTGAATAACTTCCAACAAAGGGGAATTCTTAAACCAACTTTGAGTTAACGAGCGGTAAGCTTTATCTGTAGATGCCAATTCTTTGATGACTTCCATCTCTGTTTTGGCATGGGAAATCATGTCCACAAAATTGTATACCAATACTAATAACTTGTTGTCTTTCATGGATTTGAAATTCTCTGAAAACTTCTTCCCGTCTTTTAAGTTGGTGATTTTGTGGTATTCGTGCTTAATATTTAAACGCAAACGACGTAGTTGTTCTTCAAGAAATTCCGCCTCAAATAGATTTTTACCTCCTTCATCTGTATCGTTTTTCCAATATTGTGGTAATTGTTGTTCCATTTGTAAGGGGGTCAATCCAGAAAAAATTGCATTTCGGGCGTATTGAGTGGCTGTAGGTAAAATGGAGTAATAATAATCTTCACTTTCGGTTTTAAAGTAATTGGTTACGCTGTTTTCAAACGCTTTCCATTGGTCGAAACGTAAATTATCAATCACGATGAACAATACATTTTCGTCACCTCTCAGTTCTGGAACTACTTTTCGAACAAATAGTTTATGTGAAAAAAGCGGAGCTTCTTCCTCGTTATTCATCCAATATTCATAGTTTTTTTCAATAAACTTTCCAAACTGTATGTTGGCTTCTTCTTTTTGTTGCTCTAAAATACTTGCTATATTGGGGTCTTCTGTGTTTTCTAACTGCATTTCCCAGTAAATCAGTCGTTTGTAAACATCTGCCCAAGCTTGATGCGAATTTGCCTGCATCATATCCATAGCAATGTTTCTAAATTCTTTTTGATAATCCAAGGTAGCTTTCTCCGAAACCAAACGGGAGTGGTTCAAGTTCTTCTTTAAACTCAATAATATTTGATTTGGATTGACCGGCTTTATTAGGTAATCTGCTATTTTTGAGCCAATTGCTTCATCCATGATGTATTCTTCTTCGCTTTTGGTAATCATAATAACAGGAGTGTTCGATTTGATTTCTTTTAACTCTGCCAAAGTTTCCAAGCCTGTAATTCCAGGCATGTTTTCGTCTAAGAATACAATGTCAAAATTTTCTTCTTCAAACAAATCGATGGCGTCTTGACCGTTTGTTGCAGTAGTTACGGTGTAACCTTTTTTTTCCAAAAACAAAATGTGGGGTTTCAGTAAATCAATTTCATCGTCAACCCACAATATTTTTATTTCATTCATAGCTTTATTTTTTTTGAATCAAGACCGCATCAAAACCCGCCTATACTAATGATAGTTAGTTGAGTATGTTCATACCAAAAATCAATAGACAATGCAAAGGAGATTGAAAAACGTCTCTATTTTGAAATGTTAAATATACTAATTTAACTTCAAAAATGATGCCTAAAACACTAAATAAAAATTATATTTTTCTAATTGTTTTTTATCATATTTTTTACATTAATAACAACTTAATAAAAAAGTTTATTTTGATAAAATGAATTAAATTTCTGTATTTTAAGGATTTTTAATCAAAAAATTTTATAAATAGAAACTTTAATAATATCTTTGTTTAAAATTTATTCTAAATAAAAATGTACTATTCCTTTGTGATCCCTGTGTATAATCGTCCGGATGAAATAGATGAACTGTTGCAAAGTTTGTCTATTCAGACTTTTAGAAAAGATTTTGAAGTTGTAGTTGTTGAGGATGGTTCTAAAGTAACCTGCGAAAAAGTGGTTGATAAATACCGCTCTAAATTGACGATTTCTTACTATTTTAAAAACAATTCAGGTCCGGGAGATTCACGAAACTATGGGATGCGTAGGGCGAAGGGAAACTATTATATTATTTTAGATTCAGATTGTATATTGCCTGAAAATTATTTATCTGAAGTTGATAAGTTTCTGAAAAGCAACTATGTAGATTGTTTTGGTGGTCCCGATGCAGCTCATGAATCATTTAGCGATATTCAAAAGGCAATCAATCAAAGCATGACCTCTTTTTTGACTACTGGCGGGATTAGAGGAGGAGGTGAAAAATTAAGTCGATTTCAGCCACGGAGTTTTAATATGGGGATTTCCAAAATAGCTTTTGAGTCTTCTGGAGGTTTTGGTAAAATCCATCCAGGCGAAGATCCTGATCTTTCCATACGTTTGTGGGAGTTGGGTTTTCAAACAGCATTGATTTCAAAAGCATACGTTTTTCACAAAAGAAGAATCGATTGGGGGAAATTTCAACAACAAGTAAATAAATTTGGTAAAGCACGCCCCATTTTAAATCAACGTTATCCAAAATATAATAAATTTTTTTATTGGTTTCCCGCAGTGTTTTCCACCGGTCTAGTTCTTGCTTTGTTCTTAAATTTAATTGGATTTCCATGGCTTTTAGTGCTTTATTTTGTGTATTTGATAGCCTTATTTGTGGAAAGTTTAATAGAAACTAAAAGCGTGAAAATTGCTTTTTTGACAATAAATGCTGTTGCCATTCAGTTTTTTGGATATGGTGCAGGCTTTTTGAAGAGTTATTATTTGATTAATATTCGAAAACAACAACCTGAGGTAGCAATGCCTGAAATGTTTTTTAAATGAGAACAAAAATTATTGGATTGACTGGAGGTATTGGTAGTGGAAAAACCACGATTGTCAATTATATCGCTTCCAAAGGAATACCAGTGTATATAGCAGATGATGGTGGTCGAAAAGTGATGCAAAAAGCGGAAGTTATTAAGGAAATTAACGCATTATTTAAAGGAACCGTCTTGTTGGAAAATGGACAATTGAACCGAGAGAAAATCGCTGCTTTGGTCTTTGAAAATAAAGGTTTATTAAAAGGTTTAAATAAAATAGTTCACCCTGCTGTTGCACAGGACTTTAATAACTTCCTTGATCAAAATTGTAATGCGCAAATTATCGTAAAAGAAGCAGCTATTTTATTTGAGTCAGGTTCTTATAAAGATTGTGATGCTACCATTCTGATTACAGCACCAGTGGAAACACGAATAAAACGTGTGATGAAGCGTGATGGTATTGATAGAGAAGCTGTACTAAAACGTATGAAAAACCAAATGAGTGATGAGGAAAAAAGGGAGCTTGCGGATTTTGTAATACAAAACATTGAATTAAAACAATCCTACAAAGAAATAGATGAAATCATAAAAAAGGTCTTAAATTAATGAATTTTTCTTTGTTAATTTTGTGTTAAAAAGAGTGATTATCTTAAATTTTAATGTTAATTTTGAAAAACCATATAATTAATAAATGGATAGATACAGGTTTAGGTTTTTAGTTGTCTTGATGAGTCTGGCTTTGGTTGGCATTATTTTGATTCAATTGTATTGGATTGAAACAACTTTTGACAATAACAAACGACAGTTTCAATACTTGGTTAATCAGATGATTGGAAGAGTGGCCGATCATGTAAAAGAAAAAGAACAATACGATTTTCATAAAAAATTAATGGATTATCGTTCAAAAACTGGTAAAGACCCGAATGATAAAGATATTAAAGAATTTTTCTATAGTGAGATTGATACCCGAACCAACAAGAAGATTGTTTATTCAAACATCATTTCGTTTGAAAGTCTAAGCGAAGATTTGGGGTTTAATACGTTCATTGATAGTGTTGACGGTCCAAAAAACGATTACAAGAACTACGTGAGCAGAAGACGTATGGAAATTTATCATGGTGATAACCAAATTACGGATGGTTCTGGACGAGATATGATGAGTGGAATGGACAATGAAATACCAGACCAAGTCATCGTAAATGAAGACGAGATTGATATGCTGAATCGAATTGGAAGAGATATTGCTTATAATGATATTTTATCGACCTATCCGATTGAAAGACGCATGACTGTCAGTCAGTTAAACGAATTGCTCAAACAAGAATTGCAAAATAATAAAATTGATACACATTTTGAATTTGCTGTTTTTGATCATACCGTGCCTACTCTTATCAAATCTAAAAATTTTGTTTTTAAGGAGAGTAACACTTATTCTGTGCCGATTTTGACAGATTTAAAAAAGCAATCAAATTACAGACTGTACATCAGTTTCCCTGATAAATCTAGGTTTTTAGTTTCTGATTTGTTGCCTTTTATTCTTCTTTCTATTTTGTTTACTGTTGTCATCATAGCAGCGTATTACAGTGCTATACGACAATTGATTACACAACGACAAATCTCGGAAATTAAGAATGATTTCATCAACAATATGACACATGAGTTTAAAACTCCAATTGCCACTATTAATTTGGCTTTGGACGCTATTAAAAACCCTAAAATTATCAATGATAACGAGAAAGTATTGCGTTATGCTCAAATGATTCGAGATGAAAATAGAAGAATGCATGGACAGATTGAAAATATTCTTCGTATTTCGAAATTAGAGAAAAAAGAAATCGATTTAGATAAAGAAAAAATAGAACTGACAGAAATTTTAGAAGATGCTTTGGTGCATATTTCGCTTTTGATTGAAGACCGTCAAGGAAGCTTAAAGACACATTTTAATGCAAAACGCGATACTGTTTTGGTCAATTCAACACACTTTACAAGTGTATTTGTTAATATATTAGACAATGCAATCAAGTATTCGCCTCAAGCTCCAATTATAGATGTTTATACTGAAAATGTAAACGATTATATTATTGTTAGAATAAAAGATCAAGGAGCAGGGATGAGCAAGTCGGCAACAAAAAAGATATTTGACAAATTTTATCGCGAACATACTGGTGATTTACACAATGTAAAAGGTCATGGGCTGGGACTGTCATACGTGAAACAAATTGTAGATGACCACAATGGAGAAGTTTACGTTGAAAGTGAAAAAGGAAAAGGGAGTACGTTTATCATTAAACTCCCACTGATTAATTAGGATTAAAATAAATTAAAACAACAACCATAAATAGGTAAAAAAATGGAAGTAAATAACAAAAAGATTTTATTGGTAGAGGATGACCCGAATTTTGGAGCCATCTTAAAAGATTATTTAGTAATGAATAATTTTGATGTGACACTTGCCAAAAACGGAATGGAAGGATTCGAAAAGTTTAAAAAAGATACTTTTGATTTATGTATATTAGACGTAATGATGCCTTACAAAGATGGGTTTACCTTGGCTCGTGAAATCAGGGAAAAAAACAAAGAAGTTCCACTGATTTTTTTGACAGCTAAAACAATGAAAGAAGATGTTTTAAAAGGATACAAGGTGGGGGCTGATGATTATTTGAACAAACCTTTTGATTCAGAAGTTTTGTTGATGAAAATCAAAGCGATTATGCAACGAAAATCTTCTGAAATTAAAGCAGATAATACACAGTTTGAATTTCAAATCGGAAATTTCCATCTCAATTCTAAATTGCGTTTTCTTACTTTTGAAAAGGATGAACCTATCAAACTTTCACCTAAAGAAAATGAATTGCTGAAAATGTTGGCATTGTATGAAAACGATCTAATGCCTCGAGAAGTAGCGTTGACAAAAATTTGGAGAGATGATAATTATTTCACATCAAGAAGTATGGATGTTTATATCGCCAAATTAAGAAAGTACTTGAAGAAAGATCCTAATGTAGAAATTATCAACATACACGGAGAAGGCTTCCGGTTGGTTACCAAAAAAGATTAAGTTTGGAAGTGTTAATGAAATATTTTTTCATTTAACTCATCTTGACTTTTTTCAATTGGCTACAAAAGGTTCTTTTTGCCCTCTTTTTTATACTCCGACGCTCTGCTATACAGTGTGAAAAAGTCTTTAAACAGAACAAAAATAATTATTTTTCGCTTCAATCAAAAAAGTCAAGACATGTTCATTAATAATGAGAACAGAGCCCTCTTTACGAGGGTTTTTTTATGTTTTGTTCTAAGCCAGAATATGTTGAAAAAACGATGATAATTAATCGCTAAATAATATGATATAATGAAAAACTTAATAGTATTGTCTGGAGCAGGTATCAGTGCCGAAAGTGGAATTAAGACTTTTAGAGATGCCAATGGTCTGTGGGAAGGTCACGATGTGATGGAAGTAGCAACGTATGACGGTTTTTTGAAAAATCCTGAATTGGTTTTGGAGTTTTACAACCAACGAAGAAGACAATTAAACGAGGTAAAACCGAACGACGCACATCGACTTTTGGTAGATTTGGAGCAATTCTATAAAGTGACCGTTGTGACTCAAAATGTGGATGATCTGCATGAACGAGCTGGTAGTTCAAATGTGATTCATTTGCATGGAGAATTATTTAAAGTTCGTAGTGTGGAAGACGAAAATTTGATTTATGATTGGAAGAACGACCTGTCGCTATCATCAAAAAGCAAAGAAGGACATCAACTGCGTCCACATATTGTTTGGTTTGGCGAAGCTGTCCCAGAAATGGATCGTGCAATACTCCAGGTGATGCAAGCAGATGTTTTATTAATTATAGGTACATCGCTTCAGGTTTATCCTGCAGCTGGTTTGATTGATTATGCACATAAAGCTAAAAAAGTCTATTATATTGATCAAAATCCTGCTGACACACATTATTTCAGTAAGGATATCACAGTTATTACAGAGACAGCTACCAATGGAATGAAACTTGTTTTGAAGGAGTTGAAAAATCTAAAATAATTTTTTTCTCAAGTTTTACTTTTTACAAACGATTTTTTGGTTCATAATGTGTTTTTACATCGTCAATTTTTTGTAATTTTATCAAACTAAAAATGATTAAAGATGACAACAAAAGCTTATGCAGCCTTTAATGCTACTGATCCGTTGGGACCACACATAATAAAAAGACGAGTCTTAAAATCCAAAGACGTGTTGATAAAAATAGAATATTGTGGAGTTTGTCACAGCGATTTACATACTGCAAAGTCAGATTGGGGACCAGCAAATTATCCCGTAGTTCCTGGTCATGAAATTATTGGCAGGGTAGAAGCAGTGGGAGAGGAGGTTACAAGATTCAAAATAGGCGAGGTGGTTGGTGTAGGTTGCATGGTAGAATCCTGTAAACAATGCCATTCGTGTGATGAAGGTTTAGAACAATATTGTGAAAACGGGTTTACGGGTACTTATAATTCTACAAAATCAAAATACGGCGGCGTCACTTATGGTGGTTATTCGGAGAAAATAGTGGTTGAAGAAGATTTTGTATTGACTGTTCCTAGAAACTTACCTTTAGAAAAAGTAGCGCCTTTATTGTGTGCTGGTATTACTACTTGGTCACCTTTACGCCATTGGAAGATCAAAAAAGGTGATAAAGTGGGGGTGATTGGCCTAGGAGGTCTGGGACATATGGGAGTGAAATTTGCCAAAGCCATGGGAGCACACGTGGTAATGATTACCACTTCCGAATCCAAGGGAGCGGATGCCATGAAATTAGGCGCTGATGAAGTGTTGATTTCAAAAGACACATTACAAATGAAACAACATTTTTATACTTTTGATTTTCTTTTGAATACCATTCCTGTTGCACACGACGTCAATCCCTATTTGTTGCTGTTGAAATTAGATAAAACCATGTGTATGGTTGGAGCTATCGAGCCTTTGCCAGATGTGCACGGAGGTGTATTAATCAATAAACGCAGAAACATTGCTGGATCTCTCATCGGTGGAATTAAGGAAACACAAGAAATGTTAGACTTTTGCGGTAAACACGAAATTGTTTCAGAAGTGGAAGTTATTCAAATGAGTCAAATCAATGAAGCTTATGATCGTATACAAAAATCAGATGTAAAATACCGCTTTGTAATCGAAATGAAAACTCTTTGATAGATAAGGGCTCTTGAAATTCAATCAGGAGCTTTTTGTTTTTAAATCCTCCCTTGTTCCTTTAACTTCCAGTAACGCAGTAAGCCATTGACCGACATCCAGCTTGGATTAGCGTATTCATAAACCTGAATTTCTTTATCGCTCATACCTTTGAGTTTAAAAGAATCTGAAGTAAATTTCATAAATTTTGGGATGATTTCTTGAGGAGGCGTTCCTGATTTATAAAAAGGAAAAATAAAGTTTGCCCAGCGATCTAACTCATGTTCCAACTCATCCAATAGTTGCAAAGGCTTACTTTGTTTTGAAAAATGAGTAAGATAGAATACTCGAGGTTCAGCTGCCCTCAATTTCTCTAAAGATTGTTTCCAAAGCTCCACATTGATGTCTGGCGGTGGGCATGGCGGAACTACAGGTCCGTCGTCTATTTTACAACCTGCCACATCACCAGTAAAAATACAATCGTTCCATTGGTAAGCATTGTGATGAATAGCGTGACCTGGCGTATAAATTACTTTAAACTGTACATTTCCAAAATCAATTATGTCGCCATCATTTGCAGGAAAAAGTAATGCTTCGGGAATAGGTTTCATTTGCCCCCAGAGACGTTCCATTTTGTCGCCATAAATTTGTGAAGCAGAGTTCCAAAGTCTTTCTGGGTTTGCCAAATGGGGTAAACCTATTTCGTGTACGTAAATTTTAGTTCCATTTGTTGCCAATCTCCAAGCTGCACCGGCATGGTCAAAGTGAATATGAGTCAATAAAACAGCATGAATATCACGGACTTCAAACCCAGCTTTCTTGATTCCCTTTTCTAAATCTTGAAAAGTTGATTCGGGACCCGTTTCGATCAATACCGGCCCCATTGAAGTATTGATTAGAAAAGCTCCAATGGATTCTTTAGTGTTTTGAAAATTCAAGTCGATAGTGATGATTTCTGAATTCATTTCTTATTACATAATTGGCACTAATTTATGAAAATAATCGGTAATGAAAAAGAGATAAACTTTTTTTATACCCTCTTGAAAAGACTATCTTTGTCTAAATCTTCCAAATGCTATGACAATTACTGAGTTTTATCATCAATTAAAAATTACATTTCCGTTTGAAACGACGCTAAAACAAGATGCGTTTTTGCAAAAAATAGCTCGTTTTATTTTGAGTAAAAATACCGACGAACTATTTGTTTTGAAAGGTTATGCAGGGACAGGAAAAACCACTTTACTTTCTGTTTTGGTAAATCAATTGTCAATTGTCAATCGGAAATATGTGCTTTTAGCACCTACTGGTAGGGCGGCTAAAGTGATTTCAAATTATGCCAAACAACCAGCTTTTACCATTCACAAAAAAATATATTATCCCAAAAAAGATCGGAGTTCGGGCATGACTTTTACAATGCAAGCAAACAAACATAAAAACACCATTTTTATTGTAGATGAATCCTCTATGATTTCGGATCAGGTGACCGATGCCACAATGTACACTCACGGTTCTTTGTTGGATGATTTGATGTATTATGTCTATTCGGGCGTGAATTGTAAGTTGATTATTGTAGGTGATACAGCACAACTTCCCCCGGTTGGGATGGACGAAAGTCCTGCTTTGAACGAAAATAAATTGTCACTAAATTATCAGATCAAAGTCGATAGTATCGAATTGACTGAAGTCATGAGACAAGAAGAGGATTCTGGTATTTTATTCAATGCTACCGAGTTAAGAGAACAGCTGCAACAAGCGTTTTACGGAGCTTTTGAGTTTGATGTTCAGAGTTTTAAAGATGTAATTCGACTGACCGATGGTTACGAAACTTTGGATGCAATTCAGGATGCGTATTCTAAAAAGGGGTCTGAAGAAACCATCTTTATTGTTCGATCCAACAAGCGAGCCAATCAATACAATCAACAAATTCGAATGAGAATTTTGGACGTCGAAAGTGAAATAAATCCTGGAGATTATGTAATGGTAGTAAAAAATAATTACTTTTGGCTTAAAGAATCTAGAACATCCGACTTTATTGCAAACGGTGATATTTTAGAAATTTTAGAAATTTATAAATACCATGATTTGTATGGTTTTCGGTTTGCTTCGGTAAAAGTTCGTATGATTGATTATCCAGACTTAACACCGTTTGACACGATTGTCTTGTTAGATACTTTGTCTTCGGAATCGGCAAGTTTGACTTACGAGCAATCCAATCGATTGTATCAAGAAGTACTTTTGGATTACCAAGATGAAACTTCAGCTTTTAGACGTATGCAAAAAGTGAAAAACAATGAGTTTTTTAATGCATTGCAGATTAAATTTGCATATGCTGTCACTTGCCATAAATCCCAAGGGGGCCAATGGGATACTGTTTTTATAGAACAACCTTATTTACCTGACGGAATTTCTAAAGATTATTTGCGTTGGTTATATACGGCATTGACTCGAGCTAAAGAAAAAGTGTACTTAATCGGATTTAATGATGATTTTTTTATACAATAATTTTAATTTTACTAAATGAATACGTCTAAGGTAATTGCTGTAATCCCGGCACGTTATGCATCCACTCGGTTTCCCGCGAAATTGATTCAAGATTTAGGAGGAAAACCTGTTGTGGTTCAAACTTATTTCGCAGTATCTCAAACACAATTGTTTGATGACGTCTTGGTAGCAACTGATCATGAAATCATTTATAAGTTACTGAAAGAACATCATGTAAATGTGGTAATGAGTAGTTCAAATCATGAAAGTGGGAGTGATCGAATTGCGGAAGTGGTAGCTTCGATGGATGCTGATATTGTGATTAATGTACAAGGAGATGAACCTTTTGTTAACAAAGAAAACCTAAAAAATCTAATAGATGTTTTCAAAAATGATACGACTCAAAAGATTGATTTGGCTTCATTGATGTTTGAAATAAAAGAAGTGGAAGCTATTCAAAACCCAAACAATGTAAAAGTTGTTGTAGATCTCAACCGACGTGCATTGTATTTTTCTAGAGCGCCTATTCCATTTGTTAGAGATGGTAAAAATCATTCGCATTACTATCAGCACATTGGGGTTTATGCGTTTCGTAAACAAGCTTTGTTGGATTTTACAAAATGGGAAATTTCAACTTTAGAAGCAACAGAGAAGTTAGAACAGCTAAGGTATTTGGAACATGGAAAAACAATTCAGATGGTTCTTACCGAACATATTGGAGTTGGAATTGACACAAAAGAAGATTTGGAAAATGCCAAGATTTTATGGGAAAAATATCACAAGATTTCAACGTTATAAAATGGAAAATTTGTTGTTTTAATTCATTTATAATGAGGAAATAACGAACGTTTAATACTGTTTTCTAAATTCAGAAGCTGTAACGTTTTCATACTTTCTAAAAACTCTTGAAAAATACGCTGGATCGTCAAAGCCAAGTTTAGTAGCAATTTGATTTAAAGAATGATCCGTGTAAATTAATTTTCGTTTCGCTTCCAACAACACCCTTTTGATTATGATGTCCGTGGTTGTATTTCCTGTAATGGATTTTACAATTCTGTTCAAATGCTTTTGTGTAATATGGAGCATATTCGCATATTCACTTGCTAATTTATGGGTTTTGAAATGTTGATCAACCAGCTTTTCAAACTCAGAGAAAAGATGCCGGTAATGTTTAAGATGTGAAAGATTTAGTTCACTATACGTTTCCCTATATCGGTTCAGTTGGATATACATTTGAGTTAAAAAACTTAAAACCAATTGTTTTTTCTTCCAATGGTCGCTCACGGATTCTAAGTAGAGTTGCTCAAAAACAGATTGAATTATCTTGTTTTGATCCGTATTTAAATACATGCATTTTTCTGTATAATTGGATTCAAAAAAAGGGAAATCTCTAATGGAATTATTGACATAAGCCATATTATAAAATTCGTCTGTATGAAAAAACAAATAGCCTTCCACATCATCTGATAATTCCCAACTATGTGTTTGTCCAGGGTATAGAAAAAAAACCGAACCGGGTTTGACTTCGTGTTTCTGAAAGTCGATTTCATGCCATCCAAAACCTTTGGTAAAAAGAAATACAGCATAAAAGTTATGTTTGTGAGGCTTTTCAATCCGCGAATGATGGCTTTTTAAATGATTTTGGATGGTATTGGTATAAAACTGTTCATCCACCTGAACGTTTTTAAAATCATTTATTTTTAATAATTGAATTCCTGACATGTATTTCTGTTTTTTGATAATGACCTTCGATTGAAGTTCAAATTTACATTTTTTAAGTGTACACATCAAAAAAAATGTTTTTATAACAGATGATTCGTTTTTAAAGATGAACTTTGTGTACAAATCGTCTTTCTCAACAATTTAATAAACAACATTAATTTCGTTTTTAAACAGAATTAATGAATAAAAAACAATTGATTTTTGGGAAATATCATTTTTATTTTCTTATATTTAACTTAAAAATGGAAGTCAATATGTTGTTCAAGCAACTTCGTCCGTATGTTAAACCGTATCGCAAATTAGTAGTTGCTACACTACTACTTACTTTGATTGGTTCATTTACTGCACAGGTTAACGCATGGATTTTACGTTACACCGTTGATGAATTAACAGTAATCAGCGGTGAGCCCAATGCTTTAGAAATTGGAATCAAATTATTGGTTTTTATATCATTAATTTTACTTATTAAGGAGGTGTTAAATGCGGTGATCACTTTTGGGCAAAAATATTTTGGTGAGAAATTACGAATTTATGTTTCCAAAGATTTAGCACAAGCAATCATCGAAAAAATATTGACCTACAGATTGTCTTTTTTTGCCTCCAACGACAACGAGGCAGGACGTTTACAAACCAGAATTGACAGAGGAATCGAGAGTTTGACACGATTGGTTCAAAACTTTTTTATTGATATTTTACCTTTATTTGCAAATGCTATTGTGGCTTTGTTTTTTATGTTTCAAGCCAATTTCTATGTGGGATTAGTTGGCCTATGTATCGTACCGATTTACTTTTTAATTACTCGAAATCAAGCACAAAAATTAAGTGGTTGGCGTAGAAAACTTCGTGGATTTAGAGAATCAAAGTCACAAGGCATTATTAGTATCATTGATTCCATTACGGTGATTAAGTCGTTTAATCGTGAAAAGATTGAATCAAAGAAACAATTAGAGCTTCAAAATGAATTGACAAACAATCAGCTACAGACTAGAAAAACCAGTTTCTTTTTCGATGGACTTAAATCATTTGTAGAACAAATTGGTGTGGTTTTTATTATTATTTTAACAGCTTTTTTTGTTTTAGACGGCACCATGACTATTGGCTCTATTATGTTTCACATCCTATTATTTAACAATGTTTCTGCTCCGATTCGGCAATTGCACAGAATTTATGATGAAATGAACGATGCCATGATTTATTCAGAAAGTTATTTTGATATCCTACAAGCAGAAGAGGAAAAAGAAACCTCTGGAGATCTAATAAAAGATGACTTAAAAGGGAATTTTGAATTAAGAAACGTATCGTTTACTTATCCAAATGGAACCCAAGCATTGCACCATATAAATATGGAAATTAAGGCGAATAAAATCACGGCGTTGGTAGGACTGTCTGGTGCAGGTAAAAGTACTATTATCAATCTCTTAGATAAGTTTTATTTAGCTTCAGAAGGAGAGATTTTGTTAGATGGGATTCCGATAGAGGATTTCGACACACAATTCTTACGTGAAAATATCGGGTTGGTTTTACAAAAAAATCACATCTTTAATGGTTCCGTTTCAGAAAACATTCGTTATGGGAAAACAAACGCAACAGAAGAAGAGGTCATCGAAGCAGCAAAGCAAGCGTACATACATGAACAGATTATGAAATTGCCAGATAAATATGAAACCAAAGCTACGGCCATGTCTGGTGGACAACAACAACGTATTGCAATTGCAAGGATGTTTTTAAAGAATCCGCCTATTATTTTTTTAGACGAGCCAACAGCTAGTTTAGATGCGATTGCTACCGAACAAATCAAAAACAGTTTGGATGCGATTAAGAAAAACCGAACGGTCGTTATTATTTCACATAGTATCTCGCAGATTATCGATGCCGACGTGATTTATGCCATGAAAGAAGGACGAATTAGCGAAGCTGGAACCCATGAAGAGGTGTATAGACAAAACGGCGTTTACAAAGAGATTTTTGACGCCAGTGCACGAAGTCTTAATATTGAAAAAATAGCCAAAACCTATGATGAAGTGTAATGAGTTTGTTGCTAAAAAGATTTGAATAAAACACCGACTTTTATTGGTTCCAAAAATAGTTTAAAACTATGCACTTTCGGTGTTTCAACTTTAGTTTCTAAAAAGTTTTAGCTATTAACCTGAGTTCGATTATAAAATTAAGAATCCTATTTCAGATACGAGCGTTTTTTAGGAAGAAATAGCGGGCTATTTCGAGTAAAAAAGACGAAGTAGGTTGCCATTTATTAGGAAGTTGATAAAAAAACATTTTTAGCCACTTATGGTTTTGACAGTCAGCGATATGAATCAAATAAAAGAATCGAACTCAGGTTATTAATGCTCATCATACATTCGTGTGAATTTGTGTGATTCGTGGCTATTATATTTAAAAACGGATTTTTAGCTTGTTACGTAAATATTTGGTTTTTAGAATTATAGTTGTTTGATTTTGAAGTCATGCAAAAATAGAAGCACACATCGTCTTTGTAAAGTTTTAAAAACGATGTATGCCATCAAAAACTATTTTAATCCAAATCAACTAAAATCTGATTATGTAGTAAATCTTTAAACGTTTCGTGTTTTCTGATAAGGTAGGTTTGTTCATTATAGACCAAAACTTCAGCTGGTTTAAAACGCGAATTGTAATTAGAAGTCATTGAAAAACAATAAGCACCAGCATTGTGAAAACACAAAATATCACCTTCTTGGATTTCGGAAATTTTTCGGTTACTTGCAAAAGTATCTGTTTCACAAATATATCCCACTACCGAATAAAAGCGTTCTTTTCCATTCTCATTGGAGATATTGGTAATATGGTGATAAGAATTGTAAAACATGGGGCGGATCAAATGGTTGAAGCCAGAGTCTATACCAGCGAAAACGGTAGATGTTGTTTGTTTGACCACATTTACTTTGGCTAAGAAAAAACCTGCTTCAGAAACCAAGAATTTACCTGGTTCAAAAATTAGCGTTAAATCCCTACCATAATCCTCACAAAACTCATTAAAACGAACAGTTAATTTTTCGCCTAACTCTTCGATATCTGTCTCTAAATCGTCTGTTTTATAGGGCACCTTGAAGCCGCTTCCGAAATCAATGAAATCTAAATTCTTGAATTGACTTGCTGTTTGAAACAAAATTTCAGCAGCATACAAAAACACTTCGATATCTAAAATATCGGAACCTGTGTGCATATGAATGCCGTTGACTTTCATTTTTGTGTTTTCAATGATGCGTAAGATATGCGGTGTTTGATGTATCGAAATACCAAACTTACTGTCGATATGTCCCACCGAAATATTGCTATTTCCACCTGCCATTACATGTGGGTTAATACGGATACACACCGGAATATTTGGATGACGCGCTCCGAATTGTTCCAAAATGGATAGATTGTCGATATTGATGTGTACGCCTAATTTGGCAACCTCTTCTATTTCTTCTAAAGACACGCCATTCGGAGTGTACATAATAGCGTCTGGAGCAAAACCAGCTTCCAATCCCAATAACACTTCTTGTATCGACACGGTATCTAATCCACTACCATTTTTCTTCAACAACTTTAAAATGGAAATATTGGTCAATGCCTTAGCTGCATAATTAATCTTTAACTTTTTTACGCCCTTAAATGCATCTTGTAAACGTTGAAATTGTGATTCGATTTTGTTGCCGTCATATACGTAAACAGGGCAACCGTGCTCATGAGCAATGTTTAATAATAAATTGGTGTCCATTTTTTTAAATTATTGTTGAATGAAGTTGCAAAAATAAGCATATATGAATAAATGGAGAAATGCAAAGTGTAGAAATACTGTTATATTAGGGCGAAATCATTGTTATTTGATGAATACTTCCCAGTATTGGAAATGTAATCGTATGAAAAAGTAATGTTATTAAATAAATAACGTTTGTTAATCTTTTATTTTAACTCGCTGATAATTAATCATTAGAAGGCTAGTGGTAAATAAATTATGTTCTGATAATTTGGTTTTTCAATTTTTCGAACATCTGTTGAAGGCTTCGTATTAAATTTGAGGCATTAAATATATACTATCATGAAAAAAGCAAAACTTTTAATTTTATTTATGTCCATATTTATAGCTTCATGCTCTAAATCGGACGATCTTGATTCGAATGCTGAACTTCCTGTTTTAACAACTTTAGAAGTAACTAACATCACTGGAACAAGTGCGTCAACAGGGGGTAAGGTAACAAATGATGGAGGCACCGCTATTATTGAACGAGGTGTTGTCTGGAGTAAATCTCAAAATCCGACAGTAGATGACAACAAAACAACAAATGGAAGTGGAATGGGAGAATTCACAAGTGTTTTAACTGGCTTGACAGCTGACTCGAAGTATTACGTGCGTGCTTATGCAACAAGTAGCAGTGGGACTTCTTATGGCAATCAGTTGAGTTTTGATACTACAAATGGTGGTGAGCCTGGTACATCTCGAAAATATACTATAGATATTGTTCGAAACCCTACAGGTGAAAGCAGGAGCCAACCAAATTCTGGGGGCAGCATAAGATGTATGTACGCCGACGGGGCTTTTTTTGATATGGATCCGGACGCAATAGGGTACATTGTAAGATTTTATAATATGGTGAGGACTCTAGATGGAAAAACATCCAATCCTCCATCTGATACAACTTATAATTTTCTTGCTGATGAAGGAACAGAAGTCTTAAACGGCAATCGTAATAATTTCACCTATACAAATTGGTACAACTTAACAAGAGGAGCAATGACGAGATTTACCCCACAAATGAAACTTTTTGTAATGATTGGTCATTGTACCACTTCATGTATAGATAATTGTTGGGTAATTACAGGGAAGGTAGATATTACAGTGCTTTATTAAAAGTTGTTAAATATAATAGCATCAACTGTATTTGAGAGGTTGAAGTATGAAAAATATTTGCTTTTTAACAATTTATTGAATTAACAAAAACGCATTAAGTAATCCTTAGATTAAATAAAAGTCTCGTAAAAAAACTTTACGAGACTTTTAGTTTCAAGCTTGAAGATGAATTATAAAAATATCTTACGAATGCAACACTAGTTTAGATTACCTCCAGACAAGAATACTTGAGGCAGCACCGAATAAATTGACGTTAATGCTTGGTTATTGTGTGTCAAACGCAACAAAAAACACTGAAAAACTAATAATAAATCATTTTTGTAGCACAATTACAACACAAAAGAAAACTAAAAAACTACTAATTCCCTATAGGAAAATAATGGTGTCGCTGAACACTAATTTTATGCTGAGCCTGCCGAAGTAAGCAAAAAGCCCTGACATTCACACGTGTTAGGGCTTTTTTCTATTCGGCATAATGTTTAGCGGTAGTTATTATTTTTCAGCTTTAGGAATTTTACCACTTATCCATTCTTTTATTTGCATTTCAGTCCCTGGAAGCATTGCCATTTGTTTTGACTCCATATCTATTACACAAAATCCTAAAATGTGATATTGAGTGTCGTTATATTTTTTTGCAAATTCATCATCTTTTTCAACTTTTGATACATACCCTAAAATTCTCAGAATTTTTCCTTCATTTTCATATTTACTTTTAACAAGTGAAGCAACCCAAATTGTATTTCCTCCTTCAAGTTTTACTTGATAATATGGTTTGTCATTATGAGCCATATACACTTTAGTTATAAGACCATTAAAAGCAATAATTTCTCCATTTAGCTTTTTGATATTGTCCAAATCATTTCCTCCAAAATTAGTCGGACAAGGATTTTGAGTTGATGGTTCAATGGATGATTGTGCCTCTGATTGTATTATTTTCCTTACTTTTTCACAACTTTCATTTAAAGTTGGTATAATTCCATTTTTTACTTTATCTAATATATCTTGTTGAAGTAGTATTTTTTGTTCAGAAGAATCAACTATATTGAATATTTGATTAAATATACTGTCATAACATCGATTAAATTCGGGTTTGATTTCAGAGTATGAATTTATATCATCCTTTATGCAATTGCAAATTTTGTCAGATATTTTTTCTGTAATTGTTTCAATACTTTGGCTGAAGCAAGTTAAACTTAAAAAAGTTAAGATTAAAGTCGTTAGTTTTCGCATTTTGTTTTTAATATTACGCACAATCGAGTCACGCAAGGGAATTTCACCCCTGCGTTCTCACGGAACCATTTCGACAAGCTCAATGTAAACCTAAGCGTGAAAGTCTCCCTTCATACGGCTCTTCATGTTAATAAAACACATCAAAAGTAATAACTTTTCATGGATATACCAATAACCAATGCACAAATAAATTGGATTTTCTTTGTATTTTGTTTTCAACACAAAAGAAAACTAAAAAGCTATTAATTCCCCTATAGAAAAAGGTGTAGTGTGTCGAAGTAAGCAAAAAGCCCCGACATTCACACGTGTTAGGGCTTTCTTCTATTCGGCATGATGTTAGCGGTAGTAGCTATTATTGAGCAATTTGAATTCTACTATTCATCAGTTCAACATTGAAGTTTACTTTAGCTTTTAATGCTCCAAAAACTTTCAAAATAGTTTCCATTGTTACATTCGTTGTGTTATTCTCAAGTTTAGAAATTTGAGCACGTTTTACACCAACTAATTTTCCAAGCTCTTCTTGAGTCAAATTACGTTCAAGTCTAACTTTTCTTATCATCTCCCCTAAAACTTCTAATTGAAGTTCTTGCTCATATTGAGTTCTTTTTACTGTTCCAACTTCACCAATAAACTCATCTTTTATTTGGTCTAAAGTGAACATTTCTAACTCTTTATTTTTTGTTCCCATTTTTTCTAATGTTTTTAAGTTCAAAATATTTCAATCTTATTTGTTCCGCTTTATCAATCTCTTTTTCAGGTGTTTTTCCTGTCTTTTTTATTATCCCGTGAGTTGCTAAAACTAAAGTTTCTTGTTTGTTTTCTTTGTCCCAAAAGGCAAATATCCGAAAATGAGCCTTGTTAAATAAAGTTCTGAATTCCCAAAATACGGCTCTTCATGTTAATATCACCTTAAAAGTAATAACTTTTACGGATATACCAACAACCAATGCACAAATAAATTGGATTTTCTTTGTATTTTGTTTTCAACACAAAAGAAAACCAAAAAGCTATTAATTCCCCTATAGGAAAATAATGGTGTCGCTGAACATTATACTGAGCTTGCTGAAGTAAGCAAAAAAGCCCTGACATTCACACGTGTTAGGGCTTTCTTCTATTCGGCATAATGTTATGAGCAGATTTTTCAAACGATGCGTCAACTTCGGTTAACCTATGCAGAAGCAGAATAAACGTTCAAACGTATGGTATTTAATGTGATTGCAAGAAATTGTGACAATCATACTAAGAATTTTTCATTTCTGATGAACGCTGAGGAATTTGGAAATTAACACCGGCTTATGATGTTTGTTTTGCTTGCAGACCCGATAGTAAATGATCGTATTTCATACTATTATCGGCAAAAACGATTATTTAAAACTTAAAATCTACCATATCTTCTATTGGACTCATGTTGCTGATTGTTAGAATCATAAATAACGAAGAATGATTTTTTTATAATCGAACTCAGGGTACTATTAATCATTATATCAATTAAAAATCATTTTTTGCATTTGGAAAAAGGGAAACCTAATTAACATCGAACAGGAATCCACACAAGATTGTGTGCGCTCTTGAACAATTTTATTAGGTTATGAGCGGGTTCTATAAACAAAAAACCCGACAAAAGTCGGGTTTTTTAACGCACTAATAAACTAAGATGTAAGGTTTATCGAATACGGTCAGCAGATTTTACGAGATCTTCGTCCTTCTTAATGGCTTTGTTAGCGAACACCAACAAAAAGATAGATGCAAGAGGAAGAAACATCCCAATACCCTTCTCAGAAACTTGCGTTTCTCCGGATAAACTTAGTGACTGATACACAAATAATCCTAGTAATATAAAGTTCAATATGATATTCACTCTGTTCATTTTAATCTGAAACAATCTGCTGTCTTTTTTCTTATAATTCAATATTGCGAATACACATAAGGCAGCCGACAATCCAAACGCCACTGTAAAAAGACCATTGTTTGCAGCATAATAACTCTGTCCACCGACAGTTTTCCACAAGGGCAAAAGTAAGGATAAAATTCCTGAAACAATAAAGGCTAACGCCATAAAAACAGTCTGTATCCGATAAATCATGGTGTTTGTTTGATTTGCATGCAAAAATAACACATATTTTTTAAAAAAACCACTTGTTATTAAAAAAAATATTGTAATATTGCATCAGAAATGTCGTAACTTCTTCATTGTTCGAACTTTCATCCTTTAAAAAGATTTCTTTCTTTAGGAAACTGTTTGTATTAAGACTTCTTAGTATGTTTTTTTCAGAGTTCAATTTAATCCCAAACAGCTTCTAAAGTTATCACAATAATTAATTCTAAATTAACAACGTCATATTTTATGTTTGACAAAATCGCATTACAAAAGCTCAAGTTACCTGAGCTAAAAGAAATTGCTAAGACAATTGGTATCACAAAACTAAACATTAAAAAAAATGATTTAATCGAATCTATACTTGAACTTCAGCTTGAGAACAACCAAAGTAATCAAACAGAGGTGTTCGCTACAAGCAGCAAAAATAAGTTTTCAGATTCATCAAATGAATCCGACAAAAAAACAAAAAGGAGGCGTATTACCGCAGCAACTGAGTTGCCGTTTGAAACAAACGCCAATGAAGATGTCAAGCAGGAAGATGTCAAGCAAGTCCAACCTTCTCCAAAAATCAAAAACCCTAAATACACTAAAGCATCAGATACTTCCAAAGTAGAGAAAGTAGAACCTCATCAAGAAGAAATATCAAATGAAGCTGAAACAACCACCAAACAGAGGAAGCCAAAAAACGGGAATTATCGTGATCCTGAATACGAATTTGAAGGCATTATTGAATGTGAAGGCGTATTGGAAGTACCTAAAGATGGAGGTTCACACGGTTATCTTAGGTCTTCGGATTACAATTACAGAAAATCTCCTGATGATATTTACATCTCTCAATCTCAGATTCGTCTCTTTGGATTAAAAAAAGGAGATACCATTCGAGGTGTTATTCGTCCTCCAAAAGGAAATGAACAACACTTTCCACTTGTTCGTATTACAAAAATCAATGGGCACAAGCCTGAAGATGTGCGTGATCGACCTTCGTTTGAGCACTTAACCCCACTTTTCCCAAAAGATAAATTCAACTTATCAGGAAATAATTCAAGTCTTTCTACAAGAATAATCGATTTATTTGCACCGATTGGGAAAGGGCAAAGAGGGATGATTGTAGCACAACCAAAAACTGGTAAAACTATGATGCTCAAGGAGATTGCTAACGCTATTGCTGATAATCATCCTGAGGTTTATCAAATCGTTTTACTGATAGATGAGCGTCCGGAAGAAGTAACTGACATGCAAAGAAACGTGCGTGCAGAGGTCGTAGCTTCTACTTTTGATGAAGAGGCACGTTTCCATGTAGAATTGGCAGATATGGTTTTGGAAAAAGCCAAACGTTTAGTTGAATGTGGGCATGATGTAGTCATTTTATTGGACTCTATTACTAGATTAGCACGTGCCTACAATACCGTACAACCTGCTTCGGGGCGTGTTTTGTCGGGTGGGGTAGACGCTAATGCACTCCAAAAACCCAAACGCTTTTTTGGTGCTGCTCGAAATATTGAAAACGGAGGATCTTTGACTATAATCGCTACCGCTCTTACCGATACCGGCTCTAAAATGGATGACGTTATTTTTGAAGAATTTAAAGGTACTGGAAATATGGAGCTGCAATTAGATAGAAAAATTGCGAACAAACGAATTTTCCCTGCTGTTGATTTGACCTCTTCATCTACAAGAAGGGATGATTTGTTGCAAGGAAAATATGTTTACGACAAAATGGTTGCTTTAAGAAATGCGCTTGCGGACATGAACCCAGTGGAAGCTATTACCTTTATCAAAGATAAAATTCAGGAAACCCGTTCCAATGAAGAGTTTTTGGATAATATGAATGGTTAATGTAAATACAAAACAATGAAAAATAATTTTCTATTTCTTTTGTTGGTATTTTTCACATCGACTGTGCAAGCCCAGCATTTTGGTGAACCATGGACTGCCGAGCAATTAATGACTCCCTCGTCTTTGGCCAATAAGATAAACAGGAATCAAATGCAGCACACTATTGTTATCAATATCGGTCCGGATGCGTTGATAAAAGATTCCCATCATATCGGTCCAACAAGTTTGTCAGAAAACGTAGAGAAGCTAAAAGTTTTTTTAGCCGATATTTCTAAGGATAAAGAAGTAGTTCTGTATTGCGGCTGTTGTCCTTTTGATATTTGCCCCAACATTCGTCCTGCGTTTCAGTTGTTGATGAATTTGGGATTTTCAAGAGGAAAACTACTTGATATACCCAAAAATATTAAAACGGATTGGATTGCTAAAGGATACCCAATTAGAGAATGAACTCAGGCTTAAACAGAACAAAAAAACTTTTTTTCGCTTCATTCAAAAAAGTCAAGACAAGTTTAATAAAAAAAATCGAACACAATGTTCGATTTTTTTTATTTAATTCTTTCCATCAAGCACATATAAAAGCCATCAAAGCCCGATTGATGCGCTAGAATCTTTTCTTCTTTAATGAATTTAAAGTTTTGGCCAAATTCAGTTTTTAAGAAACGTTCTATTTGATGTTCGTTTTCAGAAGGTAAAACCGAACAAGTGGCATAGACCAATTTTCCACCAACTTTCACCATTTTAGAATAGTTTGACAAAACTTCTTCTTGAGTTTCTTTTATTTTTTCAATAAATTCAGGTTGTAATTTCCATTTACTATCTGGATTGCGTTTTAGGACACCCAAACCCGAACAAGGAGCATCGATCAAAACTCGGTCTGCTTTGTCGTGCAACTTCTTAATTACTTTTGTTGAATCGATGATACGGTATTCAATATTAAAAGCCTCATTTCTTTTTGCTCTGACTTTTAGTTGTTTTTGTTTACTTTCATACAAATCCATCGCAATTATTTGCCCTTTATTTTGCATTTTAGCTGCCATATGTAAGGTTTTCCCTCCGGCACCGGCACATGCATCGATTACACGCATACCGGGTTTCACATCTAATAGCGGCACTACTTTTTGCGAGGAAGCATCTTGAACTTCAAAGTGACCTTCTTTGAACAAAGGAGTCATGAAAACATTGGCACGTTCTTTTAAAATTAACGCATCAGGGTATTTATCGTCGAAATAAGTGGCGATATCTAAATCCATCAACGAGGCGCGTAACTTTTGCTTCGTTGTTTTTAAGGTATTTACACGTAAAACAACTTGTGCTTGTTGATTTTGGGCGGCTAATTCTTTGGTCCAAAGTTCAGTACCCAATTCACTTTCGCCCAATTCATCCATCCAGTCAGGAATGGATTCACGGTATTTCCTAATTTTATTTAATTCATCATATTTACCTTTAATTCTCCGCACTGGAGTATTTTCGAAATATTTCCAGTCAGGTAATCGAATACCTCTAAGTACAGCCCATACGGCAAAAACTCGCCACATAGCCTCTCTAGTAAAAGGCTCATTCACTTCTGCTATTTCCACGTATAATCTTTTCCATCTAACAATTTCATAGATTGTTTCTGCAACAAATTTACGGTCTTTAGCACCCCAACGGGCATCTCTTTTCAAGGCTTTAGCCACCTCTTTGTCGGCATATTCATCTTCGTTGAATATGTTTAACAACGAATCAATAACGGCAAAAACTAAATTTCTGTGTAAACGCATTTTTTATTTTAAATGTTTGATGCAAAGTTACAATTTATAACATTAAAAAAGGATTTGACTATCAATGATTTTAAAGATATTTTGTCTTTTCTCGATGAAATCCACTTGATATAATAGTTATCAGGAATCAGGAGTCAGGAATCAGGGCTCAAAACAGTAAATAAACTATAAACACCAATCTCAAACGGCATTTATAAAAAATGCGTAAAGAAAATCAATAGGTTTTTCGTTAAGAAATAGCAAGTGTTTGAGCGGAGCGAGTTTTGCTATTTTAGAAAAATCGGCTGATTTTTAGTGTTTTTTATATAGCCTTGATTTTTTTGGTTCGTTTTTTCATCAAGGAAAAAATGAACAATCATCAATAAAAACACAGATTTTAAAATAACAGCCACGAATCACACAAATTCACACAAATGTATGGTGAATATACAATCAAAATATTGGATGAACTCTAAACACAATCTCAAACGGCATTTATAAAAAATGCGTAAAGAAAATCAATAGGTTTTTCGTTAAGAAATAGCAAGTGTTTGAGCGGAGCGAGTTTTGCTATTTTAGAAAAATCGGCTGATTTTTAGCATTTTTTATATAGCCTTGATTTTTTTGGTTCGTTTTTTCATCAAGGAAAAAATGAACAATCATCAATCAAAACACTGAATTTACATTAAACACAGATTTACCACA
>Ga0209075_1000124_pt1 | contig 65993 bp, 64 predicted proteins | sample Stecom2011_FD_187523 | JGI IMG/M metagenome (GOLD analysis project Ga0209075, IMG submission 187523) | Agricultural soil microbial communities from Utah to study Nitrogen management - Steer compost 2011 (SPAdes) (version 2) | ecosystem: Environmental > Terrestrial > Soil > Agricultural land...
TTTTTTCCATATATATTCGTTTATTGTAGAAAAAGTCTTTTATTTCTTATGTATAAAGGATATTTTGTGTTTATTTGTTTATAAGCAAGTTTTAATATGAATGTATTAATTATAGAAGACGATCCAGATTTAAATGCCAACATCAAGGCAGCGTTAGCCTCAGAAAACTACAATGTGGATGTGGCTTTTGATGGAAAAATCGGATTTAAATTGTTAAAAAAGAACGCGTATGACTGTGTGATTTTAGACATTAACTTGCCGTATATGAATGGATTTGAAATCTGCGAGCGATTTAGAAGCTTTAACACACAAACTCCAATTATTATGTTAACTGCTTTGGGAGAGCTAGAAGATAAAGTTGAAGGATATGAAAAAGGAGCTGACGATTATCTAACAAAGCCTTTTTTCATGAAAGAATTGCTTTTAAGAGTAAATGCACTCATTAAACGAAAAGAAATTCATGCTGACTCCACAAGTGAGGAAGAAAACACATTGATTTTCGATGATATCATTCTTAAAAAAAATCAAAAAAAAGTTTTTCGTCAAAATCAAGAAATTCCCTTAACTTTCAGAGAATACCAAATCATAAAAATGTTGATGGAAAAGAATAGTGAAGTGGTTTCTAAACAAGAAATGCTACAAAAAATATGGAATACAACGGCAGAAACCAATTCCAATACAATTGAAGTGTATATCAATTTTTTGAGAAACAAACTCGACAAACCTTTTAATAAATCAACGTTAAAAACAAAAATTGGATACGGATATTATTTAGAAAAAAATGAAGATTAAACATAAAATACTCTTTTATTTTTCTACTTCAGTAAGCATAATAACCTTTATTACCTTTGTGCTCATTCACATCCTTTTTTCTGAGTATAGAGAAGAAGAATTCCAGCTTCAACAATTCGATAAAATTAAAACTACCATCAAGCTAATTGAAAAATATAAAGACCAATCTGCTGAAATTTCTTTTCTATTAGATGAACAAGACATCTATGATTTTTATGATGAAAAAGTCTTTGTTTTCAATGAAAATAAACAACTTATTTTCGAAAGTTTAGATGATTTAAAAATCAACCAAGCCGAGACTGTACTTTCACAACTAAGTCCAGAAAATGATTGGATTGAAATTAAGGAAGGAAATTATGATTTAATCGGTGTTTATCATAAGCGAAATGGCATTGGCTATTATGCTTTAAGCAAAGCGTATGATGAAAATGGGCATACCAAACTCAACTTTCTAAGAAACAGCTTAATTGTTACTTTCATCCTAATTATTGTAGTGATTTTCTTTGTTTCAATTTACATTGCAAAAATGATTTCTAAACCACTCGTTGAATTGGAAACCAAAATCAATAATTACGATTTGAGCAAAGAAAGTCAATCACTAATTTCCATTGATACGACAACGAAAGAGCTAAATAGCCTTACCGATCGCTTCAACGAATTATTAAGTCACACGCAAGACATGTTTCGCTTTCAAAAACACACCATTAACCACATTTCTCATCAGCTAAAAACACCTATTGCTGTACTTGTTTCCGAACTTGAAAAAATTCAAAATGAAAGCAAAGATGTTGAGATACAGCAAAAAATTCGTCAACAGAAAATCAAAGCAAAATCCTTAGGTGGAATCATTAATGTTTTATTAGAAATTTCTAAAATAGAATCTGGTCAAACGGTGAAAAAACAATTCAGCAGAGTAGATGAATTAACATTTGACTGCATCAATGAGTTAAGTATAGTTTACCCTGGATTTGAATTTAACGTCAACTATCTTCCTGCTCAAACAAAAGAGGAAGATTTAATCATTAAAATCAACCGTACGCTGCTCAAGCAAGCTTTCTTAAATTTAATTGAAAACAGTATTGTTTACTCAGATAATAACCAAGCCAACATTCTTTTTAACACACAAGAAGATGGCAAACTATCCATACAATTTAGCAACGTTGGGGAACCTATTTCTGAGGAAGAAGAAAAAATGCTCTTTAAATACTTTTTTAGAGGTAAAAATAGTGAGAAAAAAGGAGGACATGGATTAGGACTTATTCTCACCAAACGAATTGTGGAGCTTCATCAAGGAACAATTAGCTACCATAGAGAAGGAAAATCAAATATTTTTGAGATTCAATTCGCAAAATAAAAAACACTCAAGTTCCTTTCTAATTTTAAGTGTTTTTTTAATCCTATTAAGGTCTTTTTAAGTTCTAAAGCCAGAAATTAGCGGTCATTTAAATAGTGTGTATGGCATCTAATTTCAAAGTATTTATAGTTTTTTCAATCGTTTTTTCTTCATTCTTTTTGCGTGGGCAAGACTCAACCTTAGTGCTCAACAAAACAGAATTTGAAGCATTGTTTTTAAAAAACAACTTAGCTCTACTCATTGAGAACCTGTCCATCACAAAAGCAGAAGCAGAAATAATCCAAGCGAGAGTTTGGCCTAACCCAACTTTTTCTATTGAAGACGTTAATCTATGGCGACCAAATTCAATAAAAAATGAAGAATTAACTCCGCCATTAGTTGGAGATTTTGGAAGAAACCATCAGTTTACAATAGGTTTTGAGCAACTTATTATTACAGCAGGTAAAAGAAAAAAACTCATAGAATTGAAAGAAATGGGATATGCGTATTCCCAGCAATACTTTGAAGAAGTTTTAAGAAATCTAAAGGTTGAATTTAGGCATTCATTAAACCAATTGAATTTTTTACAAAAGTACAAAGAGGTGTATAAAAGCCAATTAACTTCAATTAATCAACTCAAAGCTTCTTATAAAAATCAAGTTGAACAAGGATATCTTAACAAAGGTGAATATATTCGATTAAAAGCCCTTTCGATGGAAGTGTTGCATGAGTTAAATCAACTGGAAAGTGAATATGAAAGCGTGGAACACCACATCAAACTCTTGATTAATGTACCTGTTTACACAACTATTCAATTAAAAGAAGAAGGAATGAAAGTCGATCAAGAAAAGCTTATTTCCTTAGATACACAAGAGTTAATTGATAGTGCTTTAGTTCACAGGCCCGACTTTCAACTTGCGAAGTTAGAAGAAGAAATGGCGATGCAATCGAGGTCTATTGCACGTGCAGAAAGAATCCCTGACCTTTCGTTTTTAGGAAATTATAATCGTGGAGATGCATTATATCCCAATTACGTAGGGTTTGGAATTGCCTTTGACCTTCCTATTTTCAACCGAAACAAAGGAAATATTCGTCTTGCAGAGATTGAAATCGAACAAGCAAAAAACAATCAAAAACTTGCCGTTCAATCTATTAAAAAAGAAATTGCCTTGGCCATCTCTCAGTATAAGAAAGCGATTGAGTTCGCACAGCAAATTGATGACAATTACGACGCTGAATTAGATCAGATTTTAGCTGCTTACACACAAAATTTCACAAATCAAAACATCAGCATAATCGAATACTTAGACTTTCTTGATGCCTACTTGGAGAACAAACGAATCATTCTTCAAGCAGAATACCAGCTAAGGGAAAAAGCTGAAGAACTAAATAGTGCAATTGGTATAGACCTAATAAAATAAAAAACATGACATTTTTAAATAAAAACAAATTGATACATCTCATTTTCGTAAGTTTAATATTGATAATGAGTGCGTGTGCTGAAACACCTGAAAAATTGGACACAACCACAAGCAACACTTATTGTTTAGATGAGGAGTTTAAAAAGTTAGTTGAAACCAAAACGCCTGTAAAAAAGGAGATTACAAGAAAAATTCGATTGACAGGACGTGTAGAGCTAAACCCAGACAATGTTGTGCATTTTAGCAATTTAGTGGATGGTGTAATTGTAAAAACATTTTTTACTCTTGGAGAACATGTGACTAAAGGTCAAGTTTTAGCCGAAGTAAAAAGTACTGAACTTACAGAATGGCAATCAAGAAAAAAGATACTTTCTTCTGAATTGAAAGTTGCTCAACATAATTTAGAAGCCATTCAATCGATGTATGAAGACGGAATAAGTTCTAAAAGTGAACTCAATAAAGCGAAAAGCGAAGTCGTCAGCCTGCAATCTGAATTAGAGGAAATCCAGTCGAATTTAGAATTGTATAATGCCAGTTCAAAAAGCGGAATTTTTCTTATAAAATCGCCTACATCTGGGTACATCATTGAAAAGAACATAAATGCAGGAATGCAAATTGAAGCCTATGGCGGAACCTTGTTCACTATTGCTAAACTAAGTGATGTGGAGGTACAAATCAATGTGTATGCTTCAGACATCAAAAACATCTTTGTAGGAATGCCTGTTGAAGTTCAATCCCTCTCCTATCCCGACCATATTTTTAAAGGGAAGGTGGATGCTATTGCTCATGTTTTAGAAAGCGGTACTGGTGTGATGAAAGCACGCGTACATATTGACAATGAAAAAATGCTGCTCAAGCCTGGTATGTTTGTCGATGTGAAAGTCTTTCAAGAAACGGAAGAAGAAGCATACGAAATACCTCTATCTGCACTGATTTTTGACAACAATAAAAACTATGTAGTACACTATATCAATGATTGTGATATACAGATTAAAGAAGTGGATTTTATTAGCCAAAATGAAGATTTCTGCTACGTCTCTTTAGAAAGTATTGAAGCAACAGATCAATTAATCACAAAGGAACAACTGTTGATTTATGAACAAATTAAAAACTTTTAATCTCAGCCATTAATGAATAAATTTATTCAAAATATCATAGCGTTTTCTTTAAAAAACTCAATCATTGTATTCTTTCTTACAGGAGTGCTTGTCGTAGTTGGAATTGTAAGTTTAATACAAACGCCAATTGAAGCATTTCCTGATGTGACCAATACAAGGGTAAGGGTGATTACACAATGGCCTGGACGAAGTGCAGAAGAGGTTGAGAAGTTCATTACTCTGCCCATCATGAAAGAAATGAACACTGTACCTCGAAAATCAAAGGTTCGCTCCATTTCTTTGTTTGGTTTATCTGTAGTTACCGTTTTGTTTGAAGATGATGTAGACGATTTTTTTGCACAACAATATGCTTCCAATCGAATGCAGGGGATTTCCCTTCCTAAAGGTGCTGAATCACAAATTGAACCTCCTTCTGGCGCGACAGGAGAAATTTTTAGATACATTGTGAAAAGTGATCGACACATTCGAGAAGTAACAGCTATACAGGATTGGTTGATTGAAAGAGAATTGGTTTCAGTTCCTGGTGTAGCTGATGTAATTAGTTTTGGAGGTGAGGAAAAAATATACGAAATCCAAATTAACCCCAATCAACTGGCGAGTTATGACTTATCTCCTTTAGACATTCACAAAGCGGTGAGCAAAACCAATATAAACGTAGGAGGAGATGTCATAGAAAGAGGTGCGCAATCTTATGTGGTTCGTGGAATTGGATTATTAGATAAGATTGAGGATATTGAAAATATCACTGTCGATGTGAGAGACAACACGCCAATTTTAGTAAAGCATATTGCGGAAGTCAAAATTTCATCAAAACCAAGGTTAGGTCAAGTTGGTTTTCAAGATGAAGACGATGTGGTACAAGGAATCGTCATCATGTTAAGAGGAGAAAATCCAGGGGATGTAATTCCAAAATTAAAAAACAAGATTGAAGAGTTAAATGAGAGTATCCTCCCAGACGACATTGAAATTGTGCCTTTTATTGACCGAACAGATTTAGTGAATACAACTGTTAAAACAGTAGGGACTAACCTCATTGAAGGAATTTTATTTGTCTCTTTCATTGTTTTTATATTTTTATTTAACTGGCGCACAACCCTGATTGTAGCTTCTGTCATTCCCCTCTCCTTCTTGTTTGCAATAATCATGTTGAGAATTCAAGGGTTACCTGCCAACCTCATCTCAATGGGGGCTATCGACTTTGGTTTGCTGTTAGAAGGTACGCTAGTCATTGTGGAAGCTGTCTTTGTGGCTATGGTTGCAAAGGCAGATAAAATGGGAATGGAAAGGTTTAATAAGTCGAGCAAATTGGGATTAATTAAAAAAAGTGCCGGAAGTGTAGCAACATACATTGTTTTTGCGCAAATCATATTAATTTTTGCACTCATTCCTATTTTTTCATTCCAGAAGGTAGAAGGAAAAATGTTCTCCCCACTTGCATTTACCTTAGGTTGGGCATTAGTCGGTTCATTAATTTTGAGTGTAACTTATGTGCCCGCATTAATCAAGGTGCTTCTTAAGCGAAACATCAGAGAAAAAGAAAACTTTATTGCTCGTTCCTTCCAGAAATACATGAACAAACTATTTTTGTTTAGTTCACGATTTAAAAAGGCTACTATTTCCAGCTATATCGGACTGACTTTAATTTGTGGAACGGCATTTATGTTTTATGGAACAGAATTTATTCCTAGCTTAAATGAAGGAGCGATTTACATACGTGCAACCCTGCCGAACAGTGTGAATTTAGAAGAGTCTGTTAAATTCGCTCAACAAATGAAAGATAAAATTAGGTCCTACGACGAAGTAGAGTTTGTACTTACCCAAACTGGTCGTCCAAACGATGGGTCGGATCCTACAGGATTTTTTAATAATGAATTTCATATTCAGCTCCATCCCGAAGAAGAATGGAAAAGAAAAATCACCAAAGAAGAACTAATGAATGAGCTAAGAGAAGAGCTAAATTCTTATCCAGGTGTAGTTTTCGCCTTTAGTCAACCGATTCAAGACAACGTAGAAGAATATGTGGCTGGAGTAAAAAGCTCTTTGGTTGTTAATATTTATGGCGACGATTTAGAAAAGTTAGAAAATTATGCAGATGAAGTGGCGCATCAATTAAATCAAGTAGAAGGAATCACCGACATCAATGTATACAGAAACATCGGTTTGCCTGAACTTAGAATCCAGCTTCACGACCACAAAATGGCACGATACGGTGTAGATGTTTCAAATACTCAAGCGGTAATAGAAATGGCAATTGGAGGCGCTGCTGTCACTCAATTCTATGAAAATGAAAGAATGTTTGATGTACGCATTCGGTTCCAAAAAGAACTTAGAGATAATTCAGAAAAAATTGGAGAAGTACTCATTCCAAACTCTTCTGGAAAAAAAGTGCCTCTCAAAGAAATTGCGACAATAGAATACATTACAGGACCTGCTTTTATCTATCATGAAGGAGGAAGTCGATACATTGCAGTTGGATTTAGTGTAGAAGGACGTGATTTAGGTTCTACCATCACTGAAGCACAAAACAGAGTTGAAAATAACATAAATCTTCCTAAAGAAAACCGAATCGAATGGGCAGGTGAGTTTGAAAGCAAAGAAAGGGCTACAAAACAATTAGCTGTGATTGTTCCCGCTGTGTTGGTGCTGATACTTTTTATCCTGTATTTCAACTTTAGAAGTACGAGAGATACACTCATCACTGCAGCCACGATTCCTTTTGCTTTTATCGGAGGATTTCTTTCGTTATGGGTAACAGGAACTACATTCGGTATTTCTGCAGGGATTGGCTTTATTATCCTTTTTGGAGTAAATACAATTAACGGTATTATTCTGGTCGCTGTGATGAAAGAAAATTTACGAAAAATGCCTTTAGACAAAGCCATTAGTGAAGGTGTTTACAGTCGAATAAGATCAATTATTATGATTGCTTTAATGGGATCAATGGGATTACTTCCTGCTGCACTTTCATCTAAAATGGGGTCTGAAATTCAAAAACCTTTAGCAATTATGATTGTAGGTGGATTAATCGTTTGTATGATTCTCTCTCTCACAGTTCTTCCGCAAATTTTTAGATGGGCTTACCGAAAAGAAAAATAACTTTAAAAAAGTATTAATAAGTCTTCTATGTCTTTCATTTTATGTCTTAAATGCGCATAATTTGCATAGCTATTTCTAAGGTCTGTGAGGTATCTTTTAATGATTAATGTGTTGGGAGAAGGTTCAAACTGACTTTTGTGTTCAGGTAGTCCTTCTTGGTTGTATTTTTCCTTTAAATTGCTTGGGTCGATAATCAAACCTTTCTCTTGAATGAGGATATAAAAAAGCACTCCGTTATTGTGTATTCCCCAGTTCAGGATAGGAAGTAGACCGGTTTGATCTAAATAGGACAAAACAATAGGCGTTCGATGATTGGAAGAAACTACACAATAAACTGGCAAGTCAAGCGACTGTGCAATCAAACTATAAATCAGCGCAATAGACAAATCTGTTCCTTCCTTTGTATCTAATACAGAATCCAGATAAATTTCAAAAGGTGAAGAATAGCCTCTTTGTACTCTTGTAAACTCGAATTTTTTAAAAAACACCTTGTTGAGCACTTCTATTTTCTCAAAACTTGTTTGCTTTGGATTCATTTCCCTCCAACAACTGTGCTTTAAATCTTGAAACTTCATTACGAAATCCTGAATGTTTAAATCTGGAAACTGATAAGCATTAATTGCATATACAGCCTTCATTAAATCCTTTTCATCATCATTAATCCATTCACTAAGTAAGTTCTTTACTCTTTGGAATCTTAATGCTTTTAAAATAGACGCCACATTCTCCATTTGCACAGGATCTCTCAGGCTCGCATCTTCTATCTTTTCAAGTTCTGGGATTATTTCATCGCCATAATTCAGCAAAACACGTTTAGCGTGCTCCATAACTTCAACGTTTGGATCATCTAAAAGTTGAATTAAAGCGTGTATAGAAGTTTTAGTTTTCACATTACAAATTTAGGAAACTATAAGCTTGAATAATAACACTTATCAATAGGTTATAAAAAGTCAAATGTTAATTTCATTTAAAAAATCACCAAAACTCCATATATAGTAACCCATTGATTATTATCTATTCTTCAATTATAAAAAATGAAAAAATTGTTTTATTGTAAATAAATGGCTTGGATTAGCTCTACCTCTACCATTTTTAATACAGAATTAAGGAGATTATGTTTCTCATATTTAATTCCATATTCTCGTATAATTCTTTATTTTTGTAATATGCGAATAGATATATTAACAGTTGTACCCGAATTATTAGAAGGACCATTTAGTCATTCTATCATTCAACGAGCACAAACAAAAGGCTTGGCTGAGATTCACATCCATAATATTCGTGATTATTCCACTAACAAACATAAAAAAGTGGATCATTACCAATATGGTGGTGGTGCAGGAATGGTGTTGTCTATACAGCCCATTGCAGATTGTATAGAAACCTTAAAAGCAGAAAGGGAATATGACGAAATTATATACATGACACCCGACGGAGAACTGTATGATCAAAAAACAGCCAATCAGCTTTCGCAATATACCAACATCATCATCTTATGTGGACATTATAAAGGCGTGGATGAAAGGGTGCGTGAATTATATATCACAAAAGAAATCTCTATTGGCTCTTACGTGCTTACTGGTGGTGAACTGGCCGCTGCGGTGGTTGCTGACAGCATAATTCGCTTACTTCCAGGTGTGCTCAACGACGAAACCTCTGCTTTGTCGGATAGTTTTCAAGATAATTTACTCTCCCCTCCCATCTACACACGCCCAGCAGAATACAAAGGATTAAAGGTTCCAGATGTACTTCTTTCAGGAGATTTTGCAAAAATTGAAGAATTCAGAGAACAAGAAGCTTTAAGGCGAACCAAAGAAAGACGCCCTGACTTATTGAAATAAGCAAGCTTTGACAAAAAATAATTACATTATGATAAAAACAATCTTTTTTGGACTTCTACTGATTGTGCTGGCTAGCTGCAATCATAAAAAACAAGAGCCTAATGAATCGGAACCCACAAACAAAGAGCTTCAAGCAAATAAAAACGTGCAAATCATAGGAGAAATGAAAAATGTGATGTGGAAAGGAGAACTTCAAGGTAATATACATCTCGATACCATTTCTAACAAAACTAATCTCTTTGGGCTTGGTCCGGTTGAATATTTAAGAGGTGAAATTTTAATCATTGATGGTCGTTCATATAAATCAACAGTACTTTCCGACTCTACAATGTGGGTAGAAGAAACATTCGACATTAAAGCTCCTTTTTTAGGATATACAAACATTGATCAGTGGAGCGAACAACAATTGCCCGATAGTATTCAGACCATTTCACAGCTTGAAATATACCTCGATGAAATCACTCAAAACGCACAGCGACCTTTTATGTTTAAGCTCACAGGAACAGTAGAAAAAGCGGATATTCATATCGTCAATTTACCAGAAGGTTCAAAAGTGAGTTCTCCAGATGAAGCTCATGTGGGACAAGTTAACTATCATTTGAAAAATGAAGAGGTAAACATTGTGGGCTTCTTCTCAACTGAACATCAAACCATATTTACGCATCATGACACTTTTTTACACATGCATCTTATCACCACAGATAAACAAAAAATGGGGCATTTGGACGAGGTGTTATTTAAGAAAGGTACAATGAAATTATTTTTACCTGTAGCGTAAAACAGATAAATTTCACAAAAAATGGAGAAATTCAACAAACAAAAACATTGGGAGAACATTTATCAAACTAAAGAATTGAAAGAGGTGAGTTGGTATCAGCCTACCCCAAAAACTTCTTTAGATTTCATTAAAGAACTCAATGTACCAACTACTGCAAGAATCATTGATATTGGAGGAGGAGATAGTTTTTTAGTTGATTATTTGCTTGAATTAGGATATCAAGATGTTTCAGTACTCGACATTTCAGAAACTGCAATTGAAAAAGCTAAACAAAGACTTGGAAGAAAGGCAAAAAATGTAAAATGGATAGTGACAGATATAACTACATTCAAGCCCACAGAAAAATACGACCTTTGGCATGACAGGGCTGCTTTCCATTTTTTAACAAGCGAACAAGACATTTCAATTTACCTAAATACTGCACAGCAAAGCATCAAACCAAATGGCTTTCTCATTGTTGGTGCATTTTCTGAAGAAGGACCTAAAAAATGTAGTGGAATAGATATCAGACAATATTCTGAAACCTCGATGACACAATGTTTTGAGAATTTATTTACAAAAATCAAGTGTAATGTAGTAGACCACAAAACACCATTTGACACAACTCAAAACTTTATATTTTGCAGTTTTAAAAAAGAAACTCAGTAAGGGTAAGTTCAGCTATAAATCATTTTCCTTCCATTTTTTAGATATATTTGTATCACAACATAAAAAACACAATATATGAAAGGTATTATCCTTGCTGGAGGCTCAGGAACCCGATTACATCCCCTTACACATGCTGTGAGCAAACAATTACTACCGATTTACGACAAACCGATGATTTATTATCCACTGTCTGTTCTTATGTTGGCAGGCATTCGAGAAATACTTATTATTTCGACTCAAGAAGATACGCCAAATTTTGAAAAGCTACTAGGTGATGGAAGTCAGTTAGGTATTCAATTAAATTATAAAGTACAACCATCACCAGATGGACTAGCGCAAGCTTTTATTCTCGGGAAGGAATTTATAGGCGATGATGATGTATGTTTAATTTTAGGAGATAATATTTTTTACGGTGCAGGTTTTCAAAAAGTATTAAACGATGCTATAAACACTGTAAAAACAGAACACAAAGCGGTTATTTTTGGAAACTATGTTTCTGACCCTGAGCGATATGGAGTCGCCGAGTTTGATGAGCAACAAAACGTCATCAGTATTGAAGAAAAACCTAAAAATCCAAAATCAAACTACGCCGTGGTGGGATTGTATTTTTATCCTAACTCTGTAATTGATATAGCCAGTAAAATAACACCTTCAGCAAGAGGTGAGTTGGAAATTACATCTGTCAATCAGACCTATTTAAAACAAAATCAACTTAAAATGCAATTGTTTGGTAGAGGATTTGCCTGGCTCGATACGGGAACTCATGAAGCCCTTTCAGAAGCCACAGAGTTTGTAAAAGCAGTCGAGAAAAGAACAGGTTTAAAAATTGCGTGCATAGAAGAAGTTGCATATATCCAAAAATGGATAACAAAAAAAGAGCTTCAAGCACAAGTTGAAGGAATGAAGGGCAATTACTATGATTATATCAAACGCTTTATTAGCTAATCTAAAAAGAAACAACTTTACAATTTTTTAGCTAAATATCGTCATTGATTCACTAACTTTGTGGCTTTAAATTTTCAATGAGGTTATCATATTCCTATTCGCAGATTTTAAAAGTTGCCACGCCCTTAATGCTCGGTACTTTTGTTCAATCATTAGTGATGATTACAGACTCGGCATTTCTAAGTCGTTATAGTACATTAAGTTTTGATGCCAGTGGGAATGCGGGATTAATTTACGTGACTCTATTTGTAGGGCTAACGGGTATTGCTGATTCTTCACTCATTGTAATGGCAAGAAGAATTGGTCAAAACATAAGGGCTGCAATTAATCCAGTTTTGCAATCCGCAGCAATTATCATTCTTGGTATTGCCTTACTTTTTTTCCTTTTCATCCAATTCGGAATAGGAGATTTACTCATGAGTAATACGAAAAGTAAAGCATTAGCTCAAGAACAAATTGATTTTTTATCAATCCGCTCCTTCGGCTTTATTGTTACCATCCCTATGTTAATTCTCAATAGCTTTTTCTTAGCCACTGGAAAAACATGGGCAATTTTATTAAGTACCCTCACATTTGCCACTTTCAACGTAATATTAGATTATCTCTTGATTTTTGGATTTTGGAATATTGAACCCATGGGAGTAAGAGGTGCGGCATTAGCTTCAGTGATTTCAGAAGGAATTGCCTCACTCGTGTTAATCATCATCCTCTTCAATTCTAAAGAACGATATAGATACCAAATATTTTATCGCTTTCATATCTCAAAAGAAGCTTTTATTAAAATACTTAGAGTAGGTTTTCCCCTCGTGGCACAAGGATTTATTTCTCTTTCCTCATGGACTGTATTTTTTACCCTTATTGAGCAAACAGGACTGTACAACCTGACTGTATCTCAAAATATTCGCTTTGTATATTTCCTTGCATTCGTACCTATTTTTGGTTTTGCTGCGACCACAAAAACTTATGTTGCGCAATATATGGATGCTAAAGAAACTTCAGCTATCCCAATCATCATAAAACGAATTCAACTCCTCATTCTTTTATTTTTGCTCATTTTCTTTCACGGTGCCTTGCTATATCCTGAAACGTTAATAGGTCTTATTAATCCTGATCCTACATATATAAATGAAAGTGCTTATATCTTAAGGTTAATGTTTGGCTCTATCCTTATTTTTGGATTAACCACGCCTTACTACCAAACTATCAATGGCTCTGGCAACACACGAATTACACTTTTCATCGAGACATTAGCCACAGCTTCATATATCACCTATTCCTACATCACTATTAAGGTGCTGAATTGGAGCTTAGTAGGGTTTTGGACAGTAGAATATTTGTACTTCTCTTTGATTGGAATACTTTCCTTCTTGTATCTATACTTCTTCAATTGGAGAAAAAAAATATACTAATTTAAAGCATAAGATAAATCGATTCATTTATATTTATCAATTCATTGATGTCATCTAAATAAAAAAATGAAAGAAAAAAGCGAGTTGAATATAGTTTTTATGGGTACGCCTGATTTTGCAGCTACAATTTTAGACACTTTACTTCAAGAAGAGTATCGCATCAAGGCTGTTGTTACTGCGCCTGACAGACCAGCAGGGAGAGGACGAAAGCTCAATGAAAGTGCGGTCAAAAAACTAGCAAAAGAACACCATCTTGCTATTCTTCAACCCACCAATCTAAAAGATGAAGACTTTATTTGTACATTAAAGGAATATGAAGCTGATCTTTTTATTGTTGTCGCTTTTCGCATGTTGCCAAAAGTAGTTTGGGAAATTCCTACACTTGGTACTTTTAATTTACACGCTTCTTTATTGCCTCAGTATCGCGGGGCAGCTCCAATCAATTGGGCTATTATTAATGGTGAAAGCGAAACAGGTGTTACCACCTTCTTTATAGATGAAAAAATTGATACAGGAGAAATTTTATTAAAAGAGAAAGTTACCATCGGTGAAAATGAAACTGCAGGTGAACTTCACGATAGGTTAATGCACTTAGGTGCCACTGTGGTTGTGAATACAGTAGAACTAATCCGTCAAGAAAAAGCAAATCCACAAGCGCAAAAAGAAGGAGAATTAAAAACAGCACCAAAGATTTTTAAAGAAGACTGCTTAATCGACTTCTCATTGCCCATCCAAAAACTACACAACTTCATTCGAGGAATGTCTCCCTACCCTACTGCATGGCTAAAACTGCTACACACAGAAAGTAAGCAAGAAAAAACATTAAAGGTCTTTAGGTCTGAAGTTATAAGTACAAACAAAAACAACAAAGTTGAATTACTTCAAAAGGACAAGCAGCTCATTTTAGCTACACAAACAGGAGAATTATCACTTACAGAGGTTCAGCTTGAAGGAAAGAAAAGGTTAGACACCGCAGCATTTTTACTCGGTTTTAACGTAAAAGATTGGGAAATAATTAACAATTAAACAATCACACTTCCTTTTTTGATTAAAATATCGTCATCTATTTTTTAACTGTTTTATTTTAAAGTAAAATTGCTAACATGTTTCCATTGATTAATCGAGTTATTTGCGACATTGGTCTAACATAATTTCTTTTGCAGGCTCTATTTTTCTATAAGTAAACACGCTATTTCTCTTTAAAATCATAGGAAACAAAGGGATTTATCAACATTTTGACAGATTTTTCAACAATTTTTCATTTTTTTTCAAATAATTCCTTGCATGAGAAGGATATTCATATATATTTGTTGGAGTATTAATTTATAAACAAAAACAAAACTATGAACAAAGCAGAATTAATTGACGCAATTGCAGCAGAGTCAGGTTTAACAAAAGCAGACTCTAAAAGAGCATTAGATGCATTTATCAATTCAACTTCAAAAGCATTAAAAGCAGGAGACCGTATTTCTTTAATCGGATTTGGATCGTTCTCAACTTCTGAGCGTGCAGCAAGAATTGGAAGAAACCCTAAAACTGGTGCAGAGATTAAAATCCCTAAGAAAACTGTTGTTAAATTCAAGCCAGGTGCAGAATTAGCAGAATCAGTAAACGGATAATCAAAGTTTTAAAAAAAACTTAGGGAGCTTAACGCTCCCTTTTTTTATTCTTTAAATAATGGATAAAAAATTACTTCAGGCCTTATATCAAATTATTACCCCTGAAAAAATAGATAAATTTGAAAAAAATGCTGCTGAAAGAACAAGGCATCTTACAATAGTTGTTGAAAACATCTACCAAGACCACAATGCAAGTGCAGTGATTAGAAGTTGTGATTGTTTTGGAATTCAAGACCTTCATGTGATTGAAAAATATAATAAATTCACACTCAATAAAGACATTTCACTTGGAGCAGGACAATGGGTAAATCACTTTCATTATCATAAAAATGAAAATTCAGATCCCACGGTTGAATGCATCAATACCTTAAAAAGCAAAGGCTATAAAATTGTAGCCACTACCCCGCATACAGATGCTTACACAATTAATAATGTACCCATTAATGAGCCTATCGCTGTTCTTTTTGGGACGGAGCAATTAGGTTTATCTGAAAAAGCATTAGCTCTTTCAGATTATGCTGTCAAAATCCCTATGGTTGGCTTTACAGAAAGCTTTAACATTTCTGTTTCCGCTGCTTTGACCATGAATGTATTGAGAACAAGACTCGAAGAAGCTGAAGGACTAGATTGGAAACTTAGCGAAGAAGAGCAAACAAAAATAAAAATTGAGTGGTGTAAAAATATCATCAGAAATCCAGAAGCTACAATTAAAGACTTTATAAGAAGAATTCAGGAAGGACAAGAAATATAAGTTATGGTTTTATTGGTAATTTATTGATAAAATCCACTTTTTATTAAATTATCAATTAATTATAATGAAATTAAGTATGATTATTAGTATCTTGTCGTTTATCTACTAACATTAAAATAACATATACAATGGGAAAAGGTGATGTAAAAACAGAAAAAGGTAAACGCGCAAGAGGATCATACGGTAATACAAGAAGAAGAAAAACTAAGAAGAAAGCCAATGTATCAGCTGTGACTGAAAAGAAAAGCAAAGCGAAGAAAACCACCACTAAAGCAGAGCCAGTAGAGAAGAAAGCTACAGCAACTAAAAAAGCTGCGACCACAAAAAAAACAAGCACAACCAAAAAGACAAGCACCACTAAAAAAGCAGCTACAACTAAAAAAGAGACAGAAAAGAAAGAGCCAGCGAAGAAGGCAACAGCCAAAAAAACTACAACAAAAAAAGAAGAAAAGTAATTCATATTACCCTTAAAGAGTCGGTTTTTTCCGACTCTTTTTTTTCTTATATTTATTTTGCGAAATCATTTTAAATACATATATTTTTTAAGACATTTGCAATAGCAAAAAAACAAAAACTATGAAATATAATTTTGGAGCAGGTCCATGCATTTTACCTCAAGAAGTTTTCGAACAAGCGGCAGCTTCAGTACTGGATTATAACGGACTATCGATTTTAGAAATATCTCATCGAAGTGCAGACTTCGTCAAAGAGATGGAAGAAGCAAGAAACAATGTAAAAAAAGCCCTTCAAGTACCAGAAGGCTATACCGTTTTATTCCTCCAAGGTGGAGCTAGTTTAGGTTTTTTAATTTCTGCAATGAATATGGCAGGAAAACATAAAAGGGCAGCATACATCAACACAGGTACTTGGGCAACAAAAGCTATCAAAGAAGCTCAAAAAATAGGAATTGAGGTAGTGGAAATAGCTTCTTCAAAAGATAAAGGGTTTAATTATATCCCTGAAATCAATGATATTCCAGAGGATGTTGACTACCTTCATTATACTTCTAACAACACCATCGTAGGTACACAATTTCATCAGATACCAGAAACGTCAGTGCCTTTAGTTTGTGACATGTCTTCAGATATTTTCTCTAAACCGATTGATGTTTCTAAATTTGCTCTAATTTATGCAGGTGCACAGAAAAATTTAGGTCCAGCAGGATCCACTTTATACATTGTAAAAGATTCCTTCTTAGGAAAATCGTCTTTGACACTTCCTTCCTATCTTGATTTAAAAGTGCATGCAGATAAAGACAGTATGTTTAACACACCACCTGTGTTTTCTGTTTATGTTTCTAATCTTAACTTAAAACACCTATTAAAAAATGGTGGAGTTCAAGCAATGGAAAAAGTAAACCAAGAGAAAGCGAAATTGTTATACGATGAAATTGATAACAACCCTAATTTTGTGGGAACTGTTGAAAAAAATTCACGTTCTATGATGAATATTACTTTTAAACTTGTAGATGAAAGTAAAAAAGAGAGGTTCGACAAACTTTGGAACGATGCACAAATTGTAGGTTTAAAAGGACACCGCTCTGTTGGAGGATACCGTGCTTCAATGTACAATGCACTTCCATTAGAAAGTGTGAAAGTATTAGTGAATGTATTAAAGTCATTATAAAATGAAAAAAATATTAGCCAACGATGGCATTTCAATTGAAGGGAAAGAAAAGTTAGAAAAAGCGGGTTTTACCGTTGTTACAGACAAAGTTAATCAAGAAGACTTAATTGAAGTCATCAATAATGAAGGCTATATCGCGTTGTTAGTGCGCTCAGCAACAACTGTTCGAAAAGACTTGATTGATGCTTGCCCCACACTTAAATTTATCGGTCGTGGTGGTGTAGGAATGGATAATATTGATGTGAAATATGCTCGCGAAAAAGGAATCATCGTGGAAAATACTCCACTCGCTTCTTCGCAATCTGTTGCTGAACTCGTAATGGGATCACTATTTGCATTAAGCCGTCAGACCTTTGATTCCTATCAAGAAATGCCTAAGCGAGGAGATACAGATTTTAAAACATTGAAGAAAAAGTATGGCAAAGGCATAGAATTAAAAGGAAAAACCTTACTCATCGTAGGATTTGGAGGAATAGGTCAAGCACTAGCGAGTTGTGCATTAGGAGTAGGTATGAAAGTAATCGCTATTACGCGTACTTCTAGAGACGTTAAAGTTCCTATTCAAATTGAAGGTGTAGGTGAAGTATATAGCACGATAACAACAGAAACAAACCTTAACGATGTATTGCCTAAAGCTGACTTCATTTCTTTACATATTCCATCACAATCAGACGGAAAAGAAGTCATTGGAAAAGATGAAATAAGCAAGATGAAAGATGGAGTTTTTCTTGTGAATGCAGCACGTGGCGGTGTAGTGGATGAAGATGCACTCATAGACGCATTAAACAAAGGAAAAATTGCTGCAGCTGCAGTTGATGTTTTTGTCAATGAACCTACGCCAAGAAAAGATTTACTTTCACATCCTTTAGTTGCCCCTACTCCTCATATTGGTGGAGCTACAATTGAAGGACAGGCAAGAATTGGAACAGAGCTAGCAGATAAAATCATCGAAGCCCTTGGCTAACAAGAATTTTAAAACATTTATAAAAAAGCATTTAGTGATTCGCTAGATGCTTTTTTTCTTCATATAGTTTTTCATAAACCATGCAATAATGAAAGTAGTGAAAAATGAAAAACTTCCGTATAACACTGCTATTAACTCCAAACCATCAATTTGAAGCATATTAGCTAAATAAATTGCCAAGGCAGAGTTTTGAAGTCCCATTTCAATCGCAATGGTATATTTACCTCTATGCTTTATACCAATTGCACCTGAGAGATAAAAACCTACAAACATCACAAATACATTCAAAAACAAGGCAGGAAAAAGTAAATACCAATAATCGAGTAATGAAACATTATCACTCTCACGGTTGTTGATTAAAATCAAAAGGAATACAGTAAATAAAATCAATGGTAGCACCCATCTTAAAGGCTTTTTCAACGAAGAAGCTGTTTTGGGCATATAATGACGCAAGGCTACTCCCCCCATTACTGGCAACAATACGGTAAAAATGATTTCACTAAAAGTGTCGTACATCGACATTTGCACTTCTCTTGGTTCGTCCCAAAAGAAAATAAAAGCCAGCTCTAGGATGATAGGTATGGTAAAAACGACCAAAAAACTATTAAATGCAGTAATCGAAACAGATAAGGAAACCTTACCTTTTAGCATGTAGCTAACCAAGTTGGAAGAAGTACCTCCAGGACAAGCTGCAATGAGAATAACTCCAAGTTGATGCACAGGGTCTAATGGAAATATGATAGCAATTAGAAATCCCACTAAAGGAAGTAAAAGCAATTGGCCAATCAAACCAAAAGTCACCTCTTTAGGACGAATAAAAACCCTTTTAAAATCAGAAATTGAAAGTCCAGTCCCAATTCCAAACATTATAACTCCAATAGAAATTGGTAAAAGAACATCAATAAATGCTTGCATCAATAGAGGGTTTTAATTTAAAAAGTTTTTCGCACACGATCCATAGCCCGTTTGTCATCTTTTTCTTTCAAATCCTGACGTTTATCGTAAAGTTTTTTCCCTTTAGCCAAGGAAATTTCTAACTTTGCTAAACCTTTTTCATTAATAAAAAGACGTAGAGGAACTATTGTCAGACCTTTATTGGTCATTTTTCGTTGGAGACGGTCGATTTCTTGTCGATTTAACAAAAGCTTTCTATCTGACTTCGGTTTGTGTTGATAAAAAGAGGCATTTTCATACTCAGCAATGTGCATGTTCCTTACAAATATCTCACCTTTTTCAATCACACAGAAAGCATCTGAAATATTAGCTTTACCTCTTCGAATGCTTTTAATTTCTGTGCCTTTCAATTGAATACCTGCCACATACTTGTCAAGTAAATGGTATTCAAATCGGGCTCTTTTATTTACAATATTTATCTTATTTTTCATCGACATGCTGTTGTCTTTCTCCTAATGGCATAGCCATATTATATTCAGAATATCTTTTAATACTAATGTAGAAAAAAATGATAGTTGTAGCAATAATTAAATGACTTAAATCGTCTTTATTCAGCCAAAGTGAAAGATTTATCTCAAATACGAAAATAAATGCTGAAGAAATAAGAATTATCACTCCTATAATCATATGTTTAAATGAAGCATATCCTTTCCTTCTCCAATAATACAATCCATAACCTAAACAAAACAACAAGTAGGTTATCGCTGTATCTATTAACACAAAGGTAAAAGATTCATAATAGAGAGCTAAAAACGTGAAAAACAAAAATTTAAAATACAACAATCTTAATAAAAACGAATTAGTTGATTGTTTTAATAAAAATGTACTAATCATCGCTTTTCCAGCAAAAAAGGCGGCTAAATTCCCCAATACCCATGAAGGTATCTTGCCATAAAATCCAGTATATTGAAAGAATATATGTCCAAGCCCTCCAAAAAAGGTGCTAAGTCCAATTGAAATTAAGAAAAATCTCCAATTCTTTACAAAATCACCACTCAAAGGGCGCAGTTTATAATATAAAACAAATGCAACTGAAGCAATGATCCAATTCGTAATAAGCGCCATTGGTTCTTGCAAACACAAACCACCCATCATAAAGGGAAGTTTCTCAACCGGAATGTCACATGGTATATTCATTGTCGTCATAAAAAGACAAAAATAAGGATTCTTCCTTAACATATCTGATTTGATTAAAAATAATACAAGGAGTCTAATAAAAAATCATAAAGTTAATTAACTTCGTAATTGAATTTACCTGTAAAAGATGGATCTTACTCCCGAACAACAAGAGCTTATCAAACTCGCAAATATGAAAATGCCATTTGGAAAGTACAAAGGATACTTTCTTATTGATATTCCTGAATACTATTATGTATGGTACAGAAACAAAGGATTTCCCAATGGAAAACTAGGTGAGCAAATGCAACTGATTTACGATATACAACTGAACGGTATCGAGCATGTCATTCGTCCTTTAGTTAATCGAAAAAAGTAATCTAAATCTATTTTATCCAATCATTTATACTTTGTGAAATCTTGTATAATTCAATTATTTATTTTACATTAGAAAGGTAAACAACGCATCCATGAATAATTTTGTTACAATTCATAAGTTCACATATATTCACGAACTTTTTGTACTTCGCTCCTTACTTGATGTAAATGATATTGAATATCAAATCCTCGATGAATTAACGGCACAAACAATTCCATATATTTCGAATGCGTATGGCGGAATTCGATTGCAAGTAAGAGAAAAAGATGCAGAACGCGCCCTTGAACTTTTAATAGAAAAAGGGTTTATAGAAGAAGAGAAAGAAGAAGCACCTTCAAAATTCTATATCTTTATTGACGATTTTACCATGAAAATTCCAGGCCTTAATAAATTAAAATGGGAGGCACGTGTTCTGATTATCGCAAGCATTATCACATTGTTGGATGCAATTGCATTATTGTATTTAAACCCTATCCTATTTTAGTTGAATAAATGAAAGAAACTTATTTCCTAGACCAAACTTTCGAAGGTCAAGACTTTACTAAGAATCCCTTAAACAAAGGAGATTATGAAAACTGCACCTTTAACAACTGTAACTTTGGTAATCATAATTTTGTAAACTTTAAATTTGTGGATTGTGACTTTGAAAACTGTAACTTAAGTTTAGCCAATATCGCTGGGACAACTTTTCAAAATGTGAATTTTAAAAATTGTAAAATGTTGGGATTAAGGTTCGATGTTGTCCACCCATTTGGACTTTCTTTTTCTTTTGAAGGCTGCCAACTCAATCATTCTTCGTTTTTTAAACTTAAGATAAAGAAGACAATTTTTAAAGACTCGCAACTCCAAGAAACAGATTTTGTAGAAACGGATTTGAGTAATGCGATATTTGAGGGTTGTGACCTAAGCATGGCAGTTTTCAATCGTTCATTACTTGAAAAGGCAGATTTCAGAACAGCCTATAATTACTCTATTGATCCTGAGAACAATAAAATAAAGAAAGCCAAGTTTGCCATAGCGGGTATTTCAGGGCTTTTAAATAAATATGATATTCTGATTGAAGAGTGAAATACCAAATAAATTAATACTTTTGAACGATTGTTTCATGGAGAATTCTTGCTCCCGAAGCGTTTTAGTTTAAACTCCACAAACTATTGTTTTATATATGATGCTCAACCGGATTTCAAAATATGCAATTCTAATTATTGTACTATTGTGCTTGGTTTCAAGAATGCCACAACTTTTTTCTGAAAACTTAATACTAGATGGTGATGAAAGCATCGTCGCCCTGATGGCAAAACATTTATTAGAGTTAAAAGAATTTCCTATCTTCTTTTACGGTCAGTCTTATGGCTTTTCATTTGTAGAAGTCTTAACTACCAGCCTGTTTTATACTATTTTTGGTATTACAGATATCGCCGTAAAACTTGCTATGCTTAGCTTATGGACAATTGGAATTATCTTTTTCTACAAGACTTTAAAAGAAATTGGTTTTAAAAGTAATCCCTGGATTCCGCTACTGATAACGCTGGTTTTTATATTTTCTCCTTCCTTCGCTGTTTGGTCAATGAAAGCAAGGGGAGGATATCTTACTGCCTTTATGTTATCTTCAATTATCACATTCCTAATTGTGCATAAAAAGAGTCATTCGCGTCTTCTAAAATCTTTAATTATAGGATTTTTAATTATTGTTGTTTATCAGGCGCAACCACTTTGGCTAGCTGGATTATTTCCGCTCCTCGCCTATTATCTCATTAAAAACCGAAGTATTCACAACGTTTTAATGACTTTATTAGGGGTATTAGTTGGATTATTCACCTTCTATTTTATAAAAAAAGGGCTTTCTACATATTGGTCTCCTAACGTTTTGGGAGATCTCGATGTAAGTCTAAAGTCATTCAAATCTATATTTGATAGAATGTTTATTAGCTTCACTGGGAGCTACTATTTTGGTAGGATTATACCACCTCTTTTTATCATGAAAGCGATATCAATACTCATGATGTCACTGATTCTCGTTTCCACATTTATGGGCATATTCTTTTTAATTAAAAGAAAGAAAGTTAATCCACTCTTTTATGTATTCATTCTTTCAGTTCTAGGGAGCTTAGCTTATTTATTATTCATCCATAACTCAGATTATAGATACCTACTCCCTTTAACAGGATACACCTTGCTTATGGTTGCTTTTACAGTGAGTCATATAAAGTCTACCCAGCTCGCCAACACACTTATTATCATCTGGATAGCATCAGGAATGTATTCTCTTTACAATTTTAAAGACTATGCTTTTGACGATAAAGAAGCGTTAATTTCATTAGTTGATGAATTAGAAAGAAAGGAGATTAGTCATATATTTTGTGAAGGAGGAATGCTACAATGGCAGATTATGTTCTATTCAAATGAACAGATTATCGCCCGTTTTTATTTCAATACTGACCGTTATCCAGCCTATGTTAGATCCGTGAATGCTAATTACAAAGAAAGAAAAGAACACACTGCGTTGGTGGGCTACTATAAAAAAGAATTAGCTGAAACACTATCAGATTTCACCTCTATTAACGATGTCTTCTATATCCATACACCAGTAAGTGAAGAGTTTTTAATTGAGCGTGAATTTGATTTAACAGAACCTTAAAAAACATCTGAATGGAAGTATTTATCGAAACAGAAAGGTTTATTTTAAGAGAGCTCATCCGTGAAGATGTGGATGGAATATTTCGTTTAGAAGCAGATCCTGAAGTACATAAACACCTCGGAAACAATCCTATTCTCATCAAGGAGCAAGCACTCGATGAGATTTTTTTCATTCAAGCACATTATGAGGAATATGGAATCGGTAGATGGGCAATAATTGATAAAAAAACCAATGATTTTGTGGGTTGGGTCGGGTTAGAATACATTACAGAAGAAACCAACGGCAAAAAAAATTACTATGACCTTAGCTATCGATTAATTCAAGATTATTGGGGAAAAGGAATTGCCACTGAGACCTCATTAAGCGTATTGAATTATGCATTTTCAATCATGAAGATAAACGAAGTTTATGCTATGGCAGAACCTGAAAACATTGCTTCATGTCGCGTGTTAGAGAATATAGGGATGGAGTTTGTTGAATCTTTTAAGCTGGATGGAAGATTATTTAACTGGTACAGGGTAGATAAAAAGAGTTTTCTAGCATTAAACGGCTAGAATTTCCCTCAACCGTATAAAAGCGCTCAGTTCACATCCCTCTATCTAATAAATTATTATTTTTATAAAAAAACAATCATGAGAAGTAAGATATTCACGACAATAGCATTAGCTTTTATTTCATTTGCCATTCAAGCGCAAAAAGTTTACTCAGAGGACGCATCCTACAAAGCGGATATAAAGGTTTATGTTGTTGATGCAGAATACAAGGCAGATTTATTAGTCTATAAAGTTGATGCAAGCTATAATGCGGGTAAAAATGATGGAAAATGGTTTTTCACAGATGCTGCCTACAAAGCTGAGAAGAAAATATACTTCGTCGATGCAGATTATAAAGCCGATTTAAAAATATATTTTGTGAATGCCTCGTACAAAGCAGGGTGGAAAAACAATAGCAAAAAGCATCTTTTGTATTAATTCACAGTTTTTGTTCTATTATTTTCCATCAAGCTAACAAACGATTAACAAGTAGATAAAAAACATAAAATTGTCCACAAAAACATCAAAAATCCAAGGTCGTGGCTGGATATTAGCCGCATTAATGACTACCATAATGCTTGCTGCAATGGATGCTACTATTGTATCTACAGCAATCCCACATATTGTAGGAGATTTGGGAGGTTTTTCATTATTCAGTTGGGTTTTCTCCATTTATTTATTAGCGCAAACCATAACTATTCCTATCTATGGAAAATTAGCCGATTTATACGGAAGAAAGCCCATTCTCATTTTTGGAATCATACTTTTTCTGATTGGTTCAGCGACATCTGCTTTTTCTTGGAACATGATATCATTAATTGTTTTTAGAGGAATTCAGGGACTCGGAGCAGGTTCTATTATGGCCAATGTAAATACCCTTGCAGGAGATTTATTTTCGATTCAAGAACGTGCTAAAATTCAGGGCTGGCTGTCTAGCGTTTGGGGAATGGCTGCCATTACAGGACCAGCTTTAGGAGGAGCCTTTGCTGAATATATTTCTTGGAGGTGGATTTTCCTTATTAATGTTCCTATTGGAATCATTGCACTTATTCTTTTAATTATATTTTTAAAGGAGAATGTAACTCAAAAAAAACATCATCTCGACATTCCTGGGGCATTAATGATGTTACTCACTGGAGGTGTGCTAATTTACACTTTTATGGAAGGTGGACGATCTTTTGAATGGTTGTCTGAAATAGGAATTGGACTCATTTTTTTAAGTCTTTTACTTATCTTGATAACCGTACAGGTAGAACGAAGAAGTCCAGAACCAATTTTACCTAAATGGGTGTGGAAAAATCGCACACTTGTAGGAGCAAATCTTGCTGTGATTGCAATGGGTGCAATGATGCTAGGACCCAATATGTATTTACCTGTTTTTTCTCAATCTGTATACGGACTTGGTGCAATTGCCTCTGGTTTTGTACTCTCAAGTATTAGTATTGGCTGGCCTATTTCTTCCTCTTTATCAGGGAAACTATATTTGCGCATAGGATTTAGGAACACAGGTTCAATTGGGATTTTAATACTTATCATATTTACTTTTATTTTTTCAATACTTCCCCTTCAAACTCCAGTGTGGGTTGTCGTGATAAATCACATTCTAATCGGTGCAGGATTTGGTTTATTATCCACCTCTACAATGGTAGGAATACAGTCTATTGTCCCTTGGGAAAAACGAGGTGTAGTAACAAGCTCTAATATGTTTTCGAGATATCTTGGACAAAGTATAGGTGCAGCAGTATTGGCAAGTGTTTTCAATTCATCTATGGAAAAACACCTTAACGATGCACCTGAGAAACTCACCAATCAATTACCAAAAGTAAATGATGTAATTGATACAATGCAATCACCTTCCACCAGCGAAGCGGTTGTTTCATACCTACAAGAAGGGTTTTATTTAAGTACAGGAAAAGTATATCTAGGAATGACTATTTTAGCCATTATCGCCTTTATTTTCTTAAACTTGCAACCTAAAAAAATGAATATTCCTAGTAAGAAAGAAAAGTAAAGTGAAGACTAATCTTTTTCAATCCACTGTGTAATCACAGCGTCAGTTGGCACAACTTTAGGTTGAAAAACCTCTTCTAATTTACCGTCTCTACCAATTAAGTATTTTTGAAAATTCCAAGAGACTTTACTGTCTTTCATTCCATTTAACTCTTTTGAAGTCAAATACTGATAAATTGGAGCCATATTTTTCCCTTTCACTTTAATTTTCGCCATCATAGGAAAAGAAACTCCATAATTTTTTTGACAGAATGCAGCTATTTCTTCATTTGTACCTGGTTCTTGCTTTAAAAAATCGTTAGAAGGAAATCCTAAAATCACAAAACCTTTGTCTTTATACTTCTCATAAAGTTCTTGAAGTTGCTCATATTGAGGCGTAAAACCACACTTCGACGCGGTGTTTACAATCAAAATTTTCTGTCCTTTAAATTGAGACAAGCTAATGGTATCTCCATCAATTGTTTCAACTTCGTAATCGTAAATTGTTTTCTCTTGAGAAAACGCTATTGTTGTACCCATAATAATTAGACTTAATATTAATGTTCTCATAATGTATTTATTCGTATGATTAATAATCTAAAATACAACTTTTAAAATTTATAATACAGTCGTACCTCAGTTGCTCCTTTTCCATATTCACGAAAGTCTGCATCATAAAACTCTATTCCTTCCTTTCCTTCAAGAAAAAACCTAATTTCTTCTTTCAGTACGCCAGAACCGACGCCATGAATCACAATTAACTTTCTGACCTTTGACTTTGTCACTTCACTATAGCAACGCTTAAACTCATATAGTTGTTTGGCTAAAATCTGTCCATTTGACAAGCCTCTTTCTGTATCGAGGATGGAGTGAGAATGCAAATCAATTTCCCAATAATCTTTGAATTTAGTGACTCCTCTTGGTGCTTGTTGTCCACTCGCCAAATGCACATCATGCAACTCAGAATAATCAAACTCATCAATTTTAAATTGAGACTGATCGCCATAAATTTTCACAAGTTCCGATGCCAACACTTCTCTATCGAAGCCTGTTTCATCTTCAATAAGCACCCAACTTCCATCTTTAATGTGCTTTACAATGCCGTAACCTGTCTCAGTTAAAAAACTAACTTTCTCACCTACTTTGAAATGCATCAACAATTGTATTAAGATCTATAATCAAAAAAGAATAAATAGAAATTGCTATTCCGCCTAACCAAAGAAATAAAATAAACATTTTAAACAAAAAAGAAGCATCTTTCTTGGTTGGAGGAAACAGCACTCCATCTACTTGTTTAGCAAGTATAAAACCATAATCTTCAGACTCTCTATGATTTTCAATTTCTTTTAATATGGGCGTATGTTCAATTATGATATTCTTAATTTTTGAAAATGATTTATTCGAAAGATCTTCATAATTCACATCGAACTTTATTCCCTCTTCCCGCATTTGTTTACGGATAAGGTATAGCTTATGCTTATTCTTAATTTGGTATCCCATCAGAAATCCTATTCCAATGATAAGCCACGAATTAAAATATAATCCTAATCCCACAACAGTCAAGGATGAGAGTATTGAAAACACAAATTGAATCAACTCATAATGTCTAAAAAACAAAGTTCTCACTAACCTTCCTCCGTCTAAAGGATCAACTGGAATCAAGTTCATCACGTTTAATCCCACAAGTAAAACACCTAACTGAATAGACAAGTAGTCTGGTGTAATCCATTGATAAATTAATAAGGAAGCTCCTATTAATATGCCAGGAAGTGGTCCAGCAATCACCATTAAAGCAGTTTCAACTTGGGAGTATTTATCTTTTCTACCCAACACCATTGCCCCAAAAAACGGGATGAAAAGCATGTTTAATTCTTCATAATTGAATAATTTCATCATTAAAAAATGACCTCCCTCATGTAAAAGAAGCACTCCTAAAATAATGGAAATCAACACATAATCATCTGTTATCAATGAAAAAGTCAGGGCAAATAAAACTATGGAAAATAGGGTAATAGAAATATGTCTATTACTTTTCTTTCTCACCAAAACTGGTTTTCTCGGGTATTCTGTTTCAAAATTTTCCATAACTCTTAATAAACAAATTTAAGCTAATTCATGTTAAAACACAAATTATATATTAATTTCGTATCTTAATGATAGAGGCAAAGAACATAAAGATTAGTTATGGCAACGTTGAGGTGCTCAAAGGAATCGATATTTCTGTTAAAAAAGGAGAATTAATCACAATAGTTGGAGCCTCAGGAGCTGGTAAAACTACTTTACTCCAGATTTTGGGAACTTTGGAAAAGCCTGATAGTGGAGAGTATTTTATTGGCGACCAGCAACCTTTTACACTTTCTCAGAAGAATTTGGCTAAATTTAGGAATGAATCTATTGGTTTTGTTTTTCAGTTTCACCAATTACTCCCTGAGTTTACAGCTTTAGAAAATGCAATTATTCCTTCACTCATTCGAGGAGACAAAATGGATGTGGCTGAGAAAAGAGCAAAAGAACTGTTTTCCTTTTTAAATTTAAAAAACAGAGATCAACACAAACCTTCTCAGTTATCAGGTGGAGAACAGCAAAGAGTGGCCGTTGCACGTGCGCTAATGAACGAACCAAAAGTTATTCTTGCCGACGAACCGTCTGGAAATTTAGACACTAAAAACTCGGAGGAATTACACAAACTCTTCTTTAGTTTAAGAGAAAACTTCGGTCAAACTTTTATCATTGTTACACACAATACACAATTGGCAGATATCTCCGATCGTAAATTAGAAATGGCAGATGGAAAATTCATATAATCTTGATTTTAATGATATTAAACTTTTGTTAGAGGCTAAAACTGTTCAATATAATGTGTTGGACTTCATTGCATTAGATCCTATACTCCTACCTCACAGGTTTTCAAAAAAGCAGGATATTGAAATTATTGCTTTTATCGTTTCTCTAATTGCTTGGGGCAAACGAAAAATGATTATCGAAAATGGAGAAAAGTTAATTGAAATCATGTCGAATTCACCTTATGAGTATGTGTTAGAATACGAAACAGGCATGCTTGAGGAAAATTCATTTACGCACAGAACATTCAACACCATAGATTTAGACTTTGTGCTTAGGGCGTTAAAGCAATGCTATACCAATCATTATTCCTTAGAAGATTGGTTTTATTTACGACCTGATGAAAAGGGGATAAAACAAAGAATTATCAATTTTAGAAATGAGTTTTTGCAGGTTCCTCATGAGAAAAGAAGTGAGAAGCACATTGCCAATCCAGAAAAAGGCTCTGCTGCAAAACGCATAAACATGTTTTTGAGATGGATGGTACGCAAAGATAATCAAGGTGTTGATTTTGGTATATGGAACAGAATTCCCATGTATGAACTGTATGTGCCGTTGGATGTGCATACTGGAAACGTAGCACGCACATTACAATTGATTACCCGAAAGCAAAATGACTGGAAAGCTTTGGAAGAGCTCATGGACAACTTGCGAAAAATGGATCCAAATGACCCAGCTAAATATGACTTTGCTCTCTTTGGACTGGGTGTGAACAATGAATTAGAAGGAATTTCGGAAAAATTACAAGCCTAAGAATATCCTTAGCTTAACCTCTATTTGTTAAGGTCTTTCTTAATTTGAGTTGTAGAAATTTCTGGCGTACGTTCAAAATACTTTACTTCACAATGTTCTTTTAAAAAGTCAAATTTACCTTCCCAATCATTACCCATCACAAATTTATCAATGTGATACATTTTAATATCTGAAACCTTTTGGTCCCAACTGTTTTCAGGTATGACTAAATCCACATAGCGTATAGCTTCTAACAACTCTTTCCTCCTTTCATAAGTAAAATAACATTTCTTTTGCTTTGAGTTCCAGTTAAACTCATCAGTACTTAACGCCACAATTAAATAATCTCCCTCTTGTTTAGCGCGTCTCAACAAATTAATATGTCCATAATGAAGTAAATCAAACGTTCCGTAGGTTATCACTCGTTTAATGGCTTTCATCCGCTTTTATTTTTTGGTGTAATTTTAATAAATACTATTTAGATTTCTAATATAATATATATTTATAAGACAATCCTTCTCATTGAGCTTATTTTCAAATCTATTTTCAATAAATTTCTTTTATTTCGATTTGTAATGATTAATTTTGCGTAAAATAAAAGTTATGAGTACAATAGTTTCTCCTTCTGTTTTATCGGCTGATTTTGCCAATCTTGAACGTGATGTAAAGATGTTAAACGAAAGTTCTGCTGATTGGATACACATCGATATTATGGACGGACAGTTTGTTCCCAACATTTCCTTTGGACTGCCTGTTATGAAGGCTATCCACAAACATGCCACAAAACCTTTAGATGTTCACTTGATGATAGCCACTCCCGATGACTACATTGATGATTTTAAAGCTGCAGGCGCTGAAATTTTAACGGTACATTATGAAGCTTGTACACATCTACACCGCACCTTGCAACGTATTAAAGCAGCAGGAATGAAAACTGGTGTAGCGTTAAATCCACATACAAATGTCCAACTCCTAAAGGATGTACTTCAAGATATTGATTTGGTTTTAATCATGTCTGTAAATCCAGGATTCGGAGGGCAAAAATTTATTCCGCACGCCATTGAAAAAGTAAAAGAAATAAAAGCACTAATTACAGCTCAACAAACTAATACTTTAATTGAAGTTGATGGTGGAGTTAACCTTGAGACTGGTAAGCAATTAGTAGATGCAGGAGCAGACGCACTCGTTGCAGGAAGTTTTGTATTTGGCTCAGAAAATCCGATTGAAACCATAAAAAAGTTAGGCGAATTAAAATAGTGACTTGTCCTAAAACAATTTTATCATTCAGGACAAGTCAGTTGTTTAAAAGCTAGAAGAACGTTTGCTTATCTCTTGCCATTCTTTTCAATAAAGGACAAGGTCTATAACGGTCTTCTCCATATTCTTCAAACAAATCTTGCAATACGTTTAGCACATTTTGAATTCCTATTTCATCTGCCCACTTCAACAAACCTTTTGGATAATTCACTCCATTTCTCATTGCCAAATCTATATCTTCTTTTGTGGCGACATTCAAGAACAACGCATCGGCAGCTCCGTTAATCAACATAGCCAACACTCGATTCGTAATTTTTTGACCCAAAGCTTCATCTTTTGTAGGTTCAGGTGGGGTTGCTCCTTCACTATAATCATAGTATCCCCTCCCTGATTTTCTTCCTAGATATCCTGCTTCAGCATGACGTTTTTGGGTAAATGAAGGCATATATCTTGGATCATAATAAAAGGCCTTAAAAACAATCTCAGTTACTGCATAATTTACATCATTTCCGATATAATCCATCAAAGTAAATGGTCCCATTCTAAAACCTCCGTAAGTGGTCAATGCCCAATCAATAGTTGCAAAATCGGCTATTCCTTCCTCGTAAATTCGTAAAGCTTCTCCATAAAACGGTCTTGCCACTCGATTGACAATAAAGCCTGGAGTATCCTTGGCTAAAACAGTAACTTTATCCCAAGAATCGATAATATTCTTAGCATTATCGACAGTTTCTTTCGAGGTTTGAATGGCTGGAATAATTTCAACAAGTGGCATTAATGGTGCCGGATTAAAGAAATGAATTCCTATTATTCGTTTAGGATTTGCTAATACAGAGCCAATTCCTGCAATAGACAATGATGATGTATTGGAAGCTAAAATACAGTCTTCACCCACAATTGATTCCAACTGTTTAAAAACAGCATGTTTCACTTCAATATTCTCTACAATTGCTTCGATAATCAGCTTAGCTTCCGAAAAATGAGCAAGGTCAGTAGTGAAGTTAATTCTTCCAAACACATCATTTGCATAAGATTCTGTCCACTTTCCTTTCTCTATTAAGCGTTCAAAAGTTTTTCTTAATTTCGTTTTCGTCTGGCTTAAAACTTCTTCATTCACATCCGCTAATACAACGTAATGTCCAGCTTGAGAAGCCACTTGAGCAATACCACTTCCCATTGTTCCCGCGCCTAATACACCGACTTTTATTTTTTCCATATTCTTTTGCTGTAATTGTATTATTTCCCTAAAAACTTCGGTTTTCTCTTTTCCACAAAAGCTTGTGTTCCTTCTTTAAAATCATGTGTTGAACCTGCAATGGCTTGTAGTTCTTCTTCTAAATTTAATTGTTCTCTTAAGTTATTATTAAAAGACTCATTCACCGCTCGTTTAGTTAAGCCATAACCTACCGTTGGCATTTTTGCCATTTTCAGAGTCATTTCACTAATAAATGATTCGAACTCTTCATCATCCACGGCTTTATAAATCATATTCATCGCTTCCGCTTCATCAGCCATTACCTTATCACCAGTTAACATTAAAGCCAACGCTTTTTGCGCACCCACCAAACGAGGTAAGAAGAAAGTTCCTCCAGAATCTGGAATTAAACCAATGGCGGAAAAAGCTTGTATAAAAGATGCTGATTTTTTGGCTACAACAATATCACAAGCCAAAGCAATATTGGCGCCCGCTCCTGCCGCAACTCCATTTACTGCTGCAATAATTGGTTTTTCTATCTCTCTAATTTTTCTGATGATTGGATTATAATGCTCGCCAACAATATTTTTTAAAGGTGGACCATTGGGATCTGTCGCTTCTACCAAATCTTGTCCTGCACAAAATGCTTTCCCTGAACCAGTAAGCACAATCACTCTTATCTCATCATCTGCTTGACAAGCATCTAAGGCTTTTTGAACAGCAAAAGCGAGCTCTTGATTAAAACTATTAAATTTATCTGGGCGGTTAAACTGTAAAGTTCCCACACCATTTTCTTTTGTAAATTGTAATACCATGCTCATTCAAATTAACTTTTTGATAAAAATAAGAAGAATGTAAGAGTATTCGCTTTAAAATGATTAATATTTCCTTTAAATTTACCTATTTATATTAAGGGACTTTAACAATGACCAACAAAAAATATTATGCCATTTACAAACCTTATGGCATGCTCTCTCAATTTACAAGTAAAGACAACACACCCGTTTTAGGCGATTTGTTTCCGTTTCAAAAAGATGTATATTCCATTGGAAGATTAGATAAAAATAGTGAAGGTTTATTACTCCTTACCAACGACAATGAATTTAAAAATAGGATTTTAAACCCAAAAAATAAAATTGTAAAAACATACTTTGTTCAAGTAGATAATGACATAACTTCTGAAGCGATTGAAACGCTAGAAGCAGGCACAATTGTGATTAAACACGAAGGAAAGAAAGTACAAGTTTCCCCTGCAAAATGTGAAAAAATCACTGCGCCAAAGGTTCCAGAAAGAAGTGTACCCGTCCGATTTAGAAAGAATATCCCTACAAGTTGGATAGCCTTAACTTTATCTGAAGGAAAAAACAGACAAGTCCGTCAAATGACTGCGTCCGTGGGTTTTCCCACACTAAGACTAATTAGGACAAAAATTGGAAAATTCACCTTGGGCAATCTTCAACCTGGTGATGTTGTACAAATCAAACCTGAGGACGTGATTTAACTTTTTCTTTTAAGAAATTTCATGTTCACATTCAGCATTCACTCCAAACAATACATTTTATATACTTTCTTGAAATTCACGAATGGCATATTCCAATTTTAATTGTGCGCCATCTTGAGAACCAAAAAATGAATGCAAGACTTTTCCTTCTCCATTGATTAACAACCAATGTGGAGTTCCTTCACAATTAAAATAAGTATACAGTTCATTCCTTTCTTCCCTGTAGATTTCAAACGGACTTTTTTGATCAGTAAAAACAGATAGAACCTCTTCAGAAGTAAAAGGAATTGGTCTAAAATTCGAGTGAATTACAATCAAAGAAATGAAGCTAAATTCTTGACTTAATTTATAAGCCAAAGGAATTGCTCTTCCTGTGCAACCAAGACAATTGGTGTTATAAAACAAAACCAAGTTTAATTTATCCTTCTTAATCAATGAAGAAAGTTGATGACTTTGGTTATTTAAATCGACAAGTTTTGTTGTAGGAAAGGTCATTGTACTATATGATTTTATAAAGCTTGAACCATAATATTCATGGCTGCTGTGGAAGACAAATTAAGTTTTTCGTTATTGAGCATCACTTCTAATGATTGATCAAATTCAAATTTTTCAATAATTTTAACAATAACACCTAACTGTATATTATGTTTATCCAAATACTTCAAAAATGAAGCAGAACTGTCTAAAACACCTGTAATTTTAGCCTTTTTATTCACTTCCAATTCGGTTAATGGAATTTCTTTTTCTCTATGGGCAATTTCCCCGTCTTGATTTGGGATAGGATCGCCATGAGGGTCAAACTTCGGAAAATTCAAAAATTCATCTAATCGATTCGTTAATTTTACAGATTGTATATGTTCAAGTTGTTCGGCAATTTCGTGCACTTCTTCCCAACCAAAATTTAATTTTTTCACTAAAAAAGTCTCCCAAAGTCTATGCTTTCTAATTGTTTTGAGTGCTTCCCTCCTACCTTTATCGGTTAATTCACAACCTTTATATTTTTCATATTTAATGAGTGACTTTTCAGCTAATCGACGAATCATATCAGTTACTGAACTCGCTTTGGTTTGCATACGACTCGCCAGATCATTTGTACCTACAGTACCTTTCTCTAGTTCCTCTAGATGATATATCTCTTTGAGATAATTTTCCTCACTTTGAGTTAATTGAATCATTTTTAACGTTGTTTACACACAAAGATAATTTAATTTAAGCACAAATGATGATTTTGAATAGAGTGCTTGTCGGCAACTAGACTTTAAAGCTTTAGTTTAACAAACAAGTCAAATTTACTCAATCCATACGATAAGTTTCTGCATTTTACAAACGAGGCTACTTTACAGCTCGCTTGTGATTATGCAATTGCGGCAAGAATTACTGCAGGTGATGGGACCATCAAATGTATACATTATCTTGCTTGAGGATATACTGTCCCCTTGAAATAAATGTTTACCGTTAAATGTATAAATTCTTTTGCTGGATGATATACTATCTCCTTGGTAGAAATATTCCCCATCCCACGTAAAAAGCCTTCTGCTTGAAGAATTTCTTCCTTTTCTTTTTGACTCCATTTTCTTCGATGTAAACTCATCACAAAAATTTAAAGTTATTACTAAACTTTGTGTCCAAGAATTAATTACGCTATTAGGGAAATCTGCAACAACGATTGTTCTTAAATTCATTTTATGTAGTCAATTGCGTTAGGGATTGCAGTGGAAATCCTTTTTGTGAGGAACAAGCAAAAAGATTGTAACGGAAAGCCCGACCGAAGGGAACGCCCAAATAAAAATTACTATTCTCTATATCTCCTTCTAATTTTCAATCTGGATTCTGATTTATTAAATTTTACACAAAATTTAATTGCTCATTTAAACACAAAACGGTCCGAGTTTGAACCCGAACCGCTTTTACTTTTAACCTAATTAGCCTTTGTTATTTTTCAATTTCATGTTCCCAATATGCGCCACTTATGTCAGTAATTTTAAGCGTATATGCACCTGCTGGCAGCATTGATAAATCATCATTATCTAAGTTTAGTTTAGCTTTTGCTCCTAAAGGAACTACTAAACTATGTTTACCAGGCTTAATTTTAGCCACATAATAGTTTGAGATATTCTCCTTATTCAAAGTTGATAAATCTTCTTGGGTATATTCAACAATGGTGTTGTTTTCACTATCAATTAATTCAATATTAATAACCCAAGAACCATACACATCAACACCTTCAGTTCTGTACACATCAAATGAAAGTGTATTGTTGTTAATTTCTCCTTCAGTAATTTCAAGTTTTGGTTTTACTGATTTGTTATGAAGTGTTCCCCAAAGGCCTCCGTGAAATACTTGATTTGTCATCAAAGTCATTCCAAAAATAAATAGTGAACCTATTAATACTACTTTTGGGAAAACGCTTTCTTTAATAGGCAATTCGCCTGAACCAAGCCAAGCAAACCACTTCTTTTTGGTAATTGCAAAATTGTTTTTCATTAGGTAATTATCTAATGAATATTTTCCACTTCCAGTTAAGAAAATCACAAAACCTGTGGCAATTCCTAAGGCACCAATTTGCCATTCATCTAAGCAGGTTGTGCCTATCCATCCCGAACCAAGTAGAATGCCCATAGCCAAGCTAAATACACCAATACTCATAATTCGAGTAAACAAACCAAAAATTATAAAGAGACCAACAATGCCCTCTACTATGGTGAATATGATCATACTTATCCAAAGCATATCAGGATTTTCCACCAAATATTGTATAATAGGTTTTATACCTAAAGCATTGGGTAAAAAAGCATTAAATTTTTCTCCAATGTATCCCGTAATTTCAGGATCTAATTTGTTGGCTAATATGGTTCTTCTCCAAAATGCTGAGAAATATGTCCATCCTACGACTAATCTTAGTGCTAGCGCTAAAAGTCCAGCATCTTTTTTTAAACTAATATTTTTCATTGATAAATTTTTAAATTGTTAATGTAATAAAACCTTGTTTTTAAGTTTTTAAGTTTGGATTCATACTAAAGAAAATAAGACCACCCAATATGGCGATATTCTTAAAAAACGGACCTAAAGTTGTCATTTGTCCTACTTGTATGGTTAGTGTAATAGGAATTAAAACTGCTATTAATACTATAGCAGCGATTCTAGTTTTGAAGCCTATAAGTAACGCAACACTCGAAATTAACATAACCACACCTGATAGAATTACTGCTGTTTCGGGCGTGCCTAAAATATTACCAATAAAACCCATAGGAGCATTTTCTATTCTGCTCACAGTTTTTTCGGTATTAAAAAAATGGCTGATACTCGCTACTATAAAAATCAAACTAAGCAAAATCCGAAGTATAACTACAGACTTGTAGCTCACTTCAAGTGTTTTATCTTGAAATTTCATTTTTGATATTTGTAATTGATAAATAACAGTTTAGCAACTGCTTTAAGTTTTCTAGTTTAGAAAATCAATTACGAATAAATCTGGATATTTTGATATAGAATATACAATGGAACATCAATGGCTTCTACGATTGATGTTTTATTCTGTCCGAAAGAATGCTTAAGCGTATAGCTTGTTAGGTCAAAGCAAGAATCATCTGATATTAGCAATGAGGATTCCTGAAAAATTGGTTTTGAAAAATTCTGAGCGGTTTCAGAGGTTTCAAAAGTATAGCAATCTGACTGAGCAATTGTAGTTTGGTTCTTGACTAGAACTTTTGTTTGAGGAACTCCTAATTCAGCTTGAATAAAATTCCTAACCTTACAAGGTGAAAACAATAGTAATAATACAAGTCCAAAAACGAACAAGTTAGAATTAGCCTTATATGTTTTACAAATTTGTCTCACATCTACAAAAATAAGGGTTAATTCACTTATAGGATGTTATTTATCTCTTAAAAAAAGCTAAATACTTCATCTAAACACGTTTGCTTTAACCTTTCTATAGAAAAACGCTCATATAACTTAGGGTTCAGTATGCTAATCTCAAAATTCTTCACTAAGGTCTGTTAGATATTTTGATGTTCAGTTACTAAACCTTCAACCAAAAGGCTTTCCTCCTTCTGACCAGTTGATTTTTGGGTTTTATATTTATTCTTTAGTGAATTCTATTTGTGCGCCAGCTTGATACAATATCATCGTTTTCTCCTTTGGGTTAAATTCAAATTTCGCACCTGCTTGATCAAACTTAAATTTGTCTTTTTCTGTAGCTTCAAGTGGAAATGCAGGCTGTCCCGTTCCTTGTGCAACCAAAGTATTTCCTTCTTTTGTTATAGTAATTTTAAAGGGCATCATTTCTGTAGTATAAACTCCTACATATTTGTCTAAATCTTCTGGGGCTACATCAAAGGTTTTGAAATCAGGAATTTCATAAGGTTTATCGAAAACTGCGCTTAGAACAGCTATAGAAATATCATTGACACTCATGCCTGTTCCATTTGAAGTTAAAGCATAAGAAATATTTTCATCTTTAAAATGTGAATAAACAGCGCTAAAACCATCAATTCCTCCAGTATGCCCAAAACCAAGATGATCATAAAAAGGGATTGGGAATAAACCTGCACCAAAACCATCTTCTATAGTTTCCATTATTTTAAGACTTTCAGGTTTTAAGAGTTTTCCACCAAACAAGGCATCTGCGAACTTTGTTATGTCTATTGGTGTAGAAATTATTGCTCCTGCTCCTAAAGGAATGGTATAATCTGTTTCTGACTCTAAAATCCAGTCTCCCATGAATTGATACGATTTACTTTCCCTATTATCTGGATTGATTTTTCCAAAAACATAAGTGTCTTGCAGTCCTATTGGTTGAACAATATAGTTATCCAATAATTCAGAGTATGATTCTCCATAGACTTTTTCAAGAATATAGGTTAATAGAACAAAGTTTGAATTACTATATTCTGCTTTACTTTTTGGCTTGAAATTGCTTCCACCTTTTGCTATGATTTGAATCATTTCTGACGCTGTCTTAGGTTCTGTATTCCAAGTTAGATAATCTTCATTGTTTGTAAAATTGTGTATTCCACTTCTATGAGTAAGCAACTCTTTTATTGTAATTTCACTTGCATTTTCAAGGGTTGGGAACCACTTATCAATAGATTGATTTAGCGCTATTCTTTTTTCTTCAATTGCTTTTAAAACCAAAACTGCTGTAAATGATTTAGTAATTGAGCCAATTCTATATTTTGTATTTTCAGTTGCTTTTAGGTTATTTTCAATGTCTGCAAAACCTATTGCTTTGGAATAAATAATTTCTCCATTTTTAGAAACAGCCACACTTCCCATAAACTTATTATTTTCTTCAAGTGTATTGAAATAATGATCTAATTTGGCTTTATCAAAAGTTTGGGCAACCCCGATTTGAGTCAAACACCCAATAAGTAATGAAATTAAAACTATCCTTGTCATAATGAGATTTGTTATTATTTACCAAGTTGCTTGCAATCCGCCTGGTTTACATAGTTCGCAAAGCGAATAAACGCATTAAGCGAAATTTTAAACACTGATTTACAATCGAAAAACAATACTACAAATTTAGGAAAAAAATTGTTAAAAAAAGCTTTCATCCAATTTTATCCAAATTGGTTTTGTGTCTTTTTGTTTGTAATGACTTGTTATGGGTTTGGTTTTTTACTAGTTGAGAATTATTCTAAAAAACCACCATTTTCATCAATATATTTAAGAATTAGATTTACAACCAACTTTTTATTAACTTTGAAGAAAGAATTGAACCTAAAAAATAAATGGGTGAATTTCAGCTTAAACACAAAATTTTGGAAAGTCTCACTTTGACCACGAAGTAGCACCGAAGGTAATTTAGCACTCATTTATCTAACCACTAATACATCAGTTCAAAAACACTCCTATAAGCACCGATTTCTTCCGAATAAGCAATAAACTGTTGATAAAAATCGTCATTTGCTAAAGTAGTTGAATCTCCAACAACAATTAACTTAGTTCTAGCTCTTGTCATGGCCACATTCATGCGCCTGTGGTCTGATAAAAAACCAATTTTACCTTCATCATTACTTCTTACTAAACTTAAAATCACTACATCTGCTTCTTGCCCTTGAAATGAATCAATTGTACTTACGTTTATGCTTTTCAATAGCTTTTTTGCTTGTTCTACTTGTGCAGAATAAGGTGAAATAAAGACCACAGACTGATTATTGTTGCACCATTCTTGCCAATGTTCTGAAATTATACGCAACTCTTCAGGATTGTGTATACTTCGATGATTTTCTTCTCTTTTTTCAATAAATCCAGCGCCTGCAGTGTCAAAAAACAGTAAAGAGTCTGGAATGGAAGATGGGTTAGATTGAAGTTTTCCTTCATAAAAATACCGTGATGAAAAGCCAGCAATTTCTGGCGTCATTCTGTATTGAACTTGCAACAAATCACTTTTTACACCAGACAACATCGCTCTTTCCAAAACAGAGATAGATAATTCACGCTCCACTTCTTGACTAATCACGGTAGGTGGTAATTGCAAATGATCTCCACTTAGCACTGCCCTATTCCCTTTTTCTAAAACCAACCATGCGAGAGGCTCAATACATTGCCCTGCTTCATCTAAAAAAGCAACATCAAATGTTTTATCATTTAAAATTGGATCTGTCAAACCTACAGGAGTACCTAAAATCACATCAGCTTCTTCAAAAAACTGAGCAAGATAATAATCACTTAATGATTTAATTTCATCACGAATGGCATACACTTCTTTGAACAAAAGTTTTCTTTGTTCACGTTCAGCTTTTCCAAAATTACGCTTGTATTGTCTGGCCATTTTTCTATACTCTTCCGCCTGAATTTTCAATCGCTTGATTTGTTTGTTGAGTTTGTCCTGACTCAAAATACCTTCTGGTGTATGTTCCCAAACTACTTTATTAACTTTTGCCGTATTCCCTAAACGTAGTACTTTCAGTCCCTTTTCCAACAATTTTTCAGCAAGATAATCGATAGCTGCATTACTAGGCGCAGAAGCAATAATTGTCTTTCCTTTCTCTCGAAGTAATTTCATCAATGCTACAATTGTTGTTGTTTTTCCAGTTCCAGGAGGTCCGTGAATCAATTGAATTGGAACATTATTTAAACCATTACGAATAGCTTCTCTCTGTGATGCATTCAAATCTTCAATGTCATCTACAAACTGTTCAGTTTCTTCTACTAAAGGCGGTTCACTTAACTGATGAACAATTTTAAACATGTTCACTAATGCTTTTGACTCTTCTTTTTCAATACGATTGAGCACGCCATGCATCAACTTAAACGATTTATCATCTGCCAAGCGTTTTACACCTATCCCCTTCTCGTCAATCCAATCTGGAAAATCATGCGAATGCAATATAATTTCTGCACTATTATCTGAAATATTTAGCAATTGTCCATTACACACTTCATTCGTTACACTATTAAATAAAGCTACTGGTGTACCTTGACTATAAAAAGAATAATTCACTCCGCCAGGAATGTGAAAAGAAAGAGTTACAATCGGTTGATCTGTAAAACCAAATGTCTTATTCTGTATTCTGACAGGATGGATTATAGTGCCTTCACTTCTCAATTCTTTCAAAGAGACATTTTCTTGAAAGAATCTTTCTTCTTGTGCTTTTTCCTCAATTCTTAATAATTCCCTTAAATGTTGTATTTTATTGCTGATTCCCATATTCAATTTTATAGCCTTGCGAAAATACGGATTTATTTCATGGATAATTCAATTTCAATTTTTCATTTTTCGAACGCTGATATAGTGGTAAAAGTCTATATTTGTCGAAAACTTACAATTTATGGTCGTTAAAAATTTTATAAGGGAGTTGCTGATTAGTCTTCGATTAGACTTGACTAAAAACCTTGAATATGATAGATTGACCAAAACTATAATTAAAACACATTTAAAATCTAACGACAATTGCATTGATGTAGGCTGTCACAAGGGAGAAATTCTTGATTTAATGTTAAAGTTTGCTCCTAATGGTACACATTACGGTTTTGAGCCTATTCCCTATTTATATGAAGGTCTCAAAGAAAAATATAAAAATAAAGCCATTATTTATCCTTATGCGCTTTCTTTTGAAAGTGGAACCACCACTTTTAATTTTGTAAAAAATGCACCTGCATACAGTGGGATTAAAAAGCGTAAATACAATATAAAATCTCCTGATATTGAGCAAATAAAAGTAGAAGTAAAGACATTAGATGAACTCATCCCTTCTGAACAAGTGATAAACTTCATCAAAATAGATGTAGAGGGAGGTGAATTTGATGTGCTCAAAGGTGCGAAAGCATTACTTCAAAAAGACAAGCCTCTTCTTTTATTTGAGTGTGGAAAAGGCGCAAGTGACTTTTATGGAACCAAACCATCAGCAATATATCAATATATCAATGAAGAAATCGGCTTAAAAATCTTCACTTTAAAATCATTTATCAAGCGAAAAAAGGCTTTAAGCAAAGCAGATTTTATCAACTACTTTGAGTCAAACAAGGAATATTATTTTGTTGCTTGTCAATAGACCGGATTAGTCTTCTAGTAAGCTATCATCTACCAAATTAGGAATTGTAACTTTTAATTTAGGCTCCATTTCCATCGCTCTTTTTATGGCAAACATCGCTCCTTCATTTCTTGCCCAACTTCGCCTTGCAATTCCATTATTTACATCCCAATGCAACATCGAGATTAATCTTCTGTGTGCATCCTCAGAACCATCTAACAACATTCCAAATCCACCATTGATTACTTCTCCCCAACCAACACCTCCTCCGTTGTGAATAGAAACCCAAGTAGCTCCTCTAAATGAATCACCAATTACATTGTGAATAGCCATGTCAGCTGTAAATCTTGAGCCGTCGTAAATATTAGAAGTTTCTCTATAAGGTGAGTCCGTACCAGAAACATCGTGGTGATCTCGACCTAAAACTACAAGACCAATTTCTCTTTTGGCAATTGCTTCATTAAAAGCTTCTGCAATCTTCATTCGCCCCAAGGCATCAGCATATAAAATTCTTGCTTGCGATCCCACCACTAATTTATTTTCCTGGGCACCTTTAATCCATTTTATGTTGTCTGCCATCTGTTGCTGAATTTCGGAAGGACTGCTTTGCATCAGTTTCTCTAATACCTCAAGTGCAATGGCATCTGTTTTTTCTAAATCTTTTGGATCAGCTGAAGTACACACCCATCTAAAAGGGCCAAAACCAAAATCAAAACACATCGGTCCCATTATATCCTGCACATAAGAAGGGTATTTAAAATCAATGTTATTCTCTGCCATTATATCCGCTCCAGCGCGAGAAGCTTCTAATAAAAAAGCATTTCCATAATCGAAAAAATAAGTGCCTTTAGCAGCGTGTTTGTTAATTGCATTTACTTGTCTCACCAATGACTTCTGAACCTCTATTTTAAATTGTGCTGGATCATTAGCCATCATTTTTTTTGATTCTTCAAAAGTAAGACCAACGGGATAATAACCTCCAGCCCAAGGATTGTGACATGAAGTTTGATCTGAACCTAAATCAACTTTTACATTTTCTTCATCAAATTTCTCCCACACATCCACTACGTTTCCAATATAGGCAATTGAAACTACTTCTTTATTTGCTTTTGCATTGTTAACTCGAGTCACAAGCGCATCCAAATCATCTGTAATTTCATCTACCCAGCCTTGCTCGTATCTTTTGTTTGCTGCAATAGGATCAACCTCTGCACAAACTGTGATACATCCTGCAATATTTCCAGCTTTTGGTTGCGCACCTGACATTCCCCCAAGTCCTGAGGTTAAGAACAATTTACCGCTTAAATCTTCACCATTTTTTGAAATTTTTCTCCCTGCATTTAAGACTGTAATTGTAGTGCCATGAACAATTCCTTGTGGACCTATATACATATATGAGCCAGCTGTCATTTGTCCGTATTGGGTTACTCCAAGCGCATTAAACTTTTCCCAATCATCTTGTGATGAGTAATTAGGAATCATCATCCCATTAGTAACGACCACCCGAGGCGCATCTTTATGCGAAGGAAACAATCCCATGGGATGACCTGAATACATCACTAAAGTTTGTTCGTCGGTCATTTCCGCCAAATACTTCATGGTGAGTCTATACTGTGCCCAATTTTGAAATACTGCACCGTTTCCTCCGTAAGTAATTAGCTCATGTGGATGTTGTGCTACTGCATAATCCAGATTGTTTTGAATCATGTGCATAATCGACTTAGCTTGTAGGGATTTTCCTGGATATTCATCAATATTTCTCGCATACATTTTGTAATCTGGACGATAGCGATACATATAAATACGACCATACTTTTCCAGTTCTTCCCGAAATTCAGGAAGTAATTGTGCATGCAGTTTAGTAGGAAAATAACGCAAGGCATTTCTCAACGCCAACTTTTTCTCCTCCTTCGTTAATATATCTTTTCTTTTCGGCGCATGACTAATGGAAGTATCATATTCCTTTGCTGGTGGCAAATCTTCTGGTATTCCTGTGATAATGTCTTGTTGAAATTCTTTTACGTTCATTTTCTTAATTTTATCCCAAGTTTGCTAATTTCTCTTCTAAAATTTTTATTTTTTCTTGCGCGTCTAACAGCTTTCTCTTTTCAATATTTACAACCTGTTCGGGTGCATTATTGACAAACCTTTCGTTACCTAATTTCTTCTGAACAGATTTCAAAAATCCTTTTGTATATTCCAGCTCTTCTTCCACTTTTTCTTTTTCAGCTTCCACGTCAATCGAATCTCCAAAAGGGATGTAGTAAGAAGAGTTTTTAACAATAAAAGAGAAGGCATTTGCCATTTTATCTTCAATATACGTTAAATCTTGTATATTTCCCATTTTTTTAATTACCTCATCCAGCTCTTCAGGATGATGATTACTCTTCACTATGCCTAGATTAATTTCAACTTTATTTGCCAGGTTGTTTTGTTTACGAATATTTCTGATACCTGAAATAACTTCAATAGCCACATCAAATTTCTTGATCAAGTCTTGACTCACTTCATTCGCCTTTGGCCACTCGGCTATAATCACATCATCTCCCTCTTCTCGGTTACGCAGTAAGTGCCAAATTTCCTCTGAAATAAAAGGCATAAAAGGATGAATTATTTTAATCAATTTTTCAAAGAAAACAATTGTTTGATCCTTTGTTTTTTGATCGATAGGCTGTTGGTAGCCTGGCTTAATTAATTCTAAATACCACGAACAGAAATCATCCCAAATTAATTTATACGCCATCATTAGCGCATCTGAAATTCTATATTTGTTAAACTGGTCATCTATTTCTTGAATCGTTGCATTCAGTTTACTTTCAAACCACTCCACGGCTAATTCAGCTGATTTGGGTTGTGGAATATCCTGAATTTCCCAAGTATTTATCAAGCGGAAAGCATTCCAAATTTTGTTTGAAAAATTCCTTCCTTGCTCCACTTGGCTAATGTCAAAAGGCAAGTCATTACCTGCTGGTGCTGTCAATAACATTCCTACACGAACTCCGTCAGCTCCGTAATCCTCTATTAAGCTTATCGGATCAGGTGAGTTTCCTAGAGATTTAGACATTTTTCGTCCTAATTTATCTCTTACAATCCCCGTATAATATACATTTTTAAACGGCTTTTCTCCAAGATATTCATATCCTGCGATAATCATTCTCGCTACCCAGAAAAACATAATTTCAGGCGCTGTAACGATGTCATTCGTAGGATAATAGTATTTAATTTCTTCGTTATCAGGTTGGGTAAGTCCATTAAAGTTTGAAATCGGCCATAACCAACTGGAGAACCATGTATCTAATACATCCTCATCTTGTTTTAACTCTTCCGCTGTGATTGTTCGCCCTGATTTTTCAATCGCCAAACGCAATGCTTCCTCTTTTTCTTTGGCTACCACAAAATCATTTTCTCCATCGCCATAATACCATGCTGGAATACGGTGTCCCCACCACAATTGACGAGAAATATTCCAATCCTTTATATTCTCCATCCAGTGACGGTATGTATTTTTCATATTGTCTGGATAGAATTTGATATTTCCATTCATCACATTCTCCAAGGCAGGAGCCGCCAGTTTTTTCATGTCTACAAACCATTGTAAAGACAATCTGGGTTCAATCACCGCATCAGTTCTTTCTGAATAGCCTATTTTATTAATGTGATCTTCCACTTTAACAAGGTAACCTTTCTCTTCTAATTCTTTGGCGATGGCTTTACGTGCTTCAAAACGATCTAATCCTTGATAATGAAGTCCTTTTTCATTTAAAGTTCCGTCAGCATTTAGAATATCAATCGTTTCTAATTGATGTCTTTTTCCAATTTCATAATCATTCACATCGTGGGCAGGAGTAATTTTTAAACATCCAGTTCCGAATTCCATGTCTACATATTCATCATGAATAATTGGAATTGCTCTATTTGAAATTGGAACAATTACTTTTTTCCCCTCCAAATTTGCGTATCTCACATCGTTTGGATTCACGCAAATTGCGGTATCTCCTAAAATGGTTTCTGGACGAGTTGTACCTACTGTCAACCAATCATCAGTTCCCTCAATTTGGTAGCGTACATTAAAAAGTTTAGAATTTACTTCTTTATAAATCACTTCTTCATCCGAAACAGCAGTTTGAGCCACAGGGTCCCAATTAATCATTCGTACTCCTCGATAAATCTTACCTTTTTCATATAAATCAATAAACACATTGATTACAGATTCCGAGTAGTCATCGTCTAATGTAAAAGCAGTTCTATCCCAATCACATGAAGCACCAAGTTTTTTTAACTGCTCTAAAATAATCCCTCCGTGTTCCTCAGTCCATTCCCACGCATGTTTTAAAAACTCTTCTCGTGTTAAGTCGGATTTTTTAATGCCTTGGTCACGTAGTCTTTTTACTACTTTGGCTTCCGTAGCAATTGAAGCATGGTCAGTTCCAGGCACCCAGCATGCATTCTTCCCGAGCATTCTTGCCCTTCGAATAAGTACATCCTGAATTGTATTATTCAACATATGTCCCATGTGCAATACTCCGGTTACGTTCGGAGGCGGAATCATAATCGTATAAGGCTCTCTTTCATCAGGTACACTCCGGAAGTATTTTTTATCCATCCAATGTTGGTACCATTTCTCTTCAGCTTGTTTTGCGTCGTATGTCTTAGGAATTTCCATGCTTATTTTTCAATTTCCACAAAGATAATTAAACCACAGGAAAAGTTGAGGGAATAGAATGAATAAAATCTTTTTCTTACGAGAGAAGTGTAAAACCCTAAAGTGTTCTATACGAATTAAAGGAGTGTTCACATTTTCTTCTATTTTAAAAAAACACTCATTTAGTAGTAGTTTTATATTAATTTTGCGCTATGGAAAATATTAAAAAATACTTCCCGAAATTAACAGAAGATCAAATTCAAAAATTTGAACAGTTAAAGCCGCTATACGAAGAGTGGAACAATCAAATAAATGTGATTAGTAGAAAAGATATGGATAATTTCTACGAACGTCATGTATTGCATTCTTTAGCTATTGCTAATGTAATTCGTTTTCAGCCCAACACTTCCATTTTAGATGTTGGAACAGGAGGAGGTTTTCCAGGCATTCCATTGGCTATTTTTTTTCCAGACTGTCAATTTCACTTGGTAGACTCCATTGGTAAAAAAATAAAAGTGGTGGAAGAAGTCGTAAAAGGACTTGGTTTAACCAATGTTAGATATACTCAAACAAGAGCAGAAAACATTCAGGAAAAGTATGATTTTATTGTCAGCAGGGCAGTGACAAGGATGCCTACATTTATCGGTTGGGTTCGAAATAAAATAAGAAAAGAGCATAAAAATGGTTTGCCCAACGGGATTCTCTACCTAAAAGGAGGAGATTTAAATGAAGAAATGCGCCCAATCCAATCTTTTTATGAGTTTTTCCCAATTAAAGATTACTTTGATGGAGAGTTTTTTGAAACAAAAAAGGTGGTTTATGTGCAATTACATTAAGTAAAAACTTCTGCAAATTATATAAAACAATCTGGAAGTAGTTTGCATTCTAAAATTAGGAAGCTACATCACTCTTGTACAATAAAAGTGTTTAATCAACAGATTTTTGGTCGCTCGTTAAACAAAGTTGCTATAAAAACAAAATGCCGTCCTATAAAAAACAAGACAGCATATCTTTTTTAAAAGCCAACTATCAAGCAGACCGACTAGAGGTCAGATGGAATTTCCATTCTTTGTAGTTGCTTTCTTTTTGGCTTCAAATTATCGATAAAGACAATTCTAAATCTTTCTCTGTCTGCGTTCACAATCATTTCTGAGATTCCGTTAGAAATTGTTGGTGGCTCTCCTTTTAAGTTATGAAACCTTTTGTCATATAGCTCCTCAGTATTATCGTCATAATAGTAGAAAATAGATGTCACATATCCATTTTCAACCCTCACCTTTCCTCTTACGCAAAACACCTCTTCTCCTTCAAAGAAGGAAATCATTACATTTCGATAAATATTATCAGAAACTGTGAAAGCACCACGTTCTTTAAATGCGTCTTCATACACTTGAAAACAGTTTTTTTCTTGAGCTAGGGATAGATTAGAACCTAATACAAAAACTCCAATAAAGGCTAATAAAATTTTTCTCATAGTTTTTTTAATTTTAAACACAGGTTTCATCTGATGTCCAAATATAACAAATTGCTTTAATTCAGAAGATTTTTATGTTTTATTTTTTAATTTTGATACTTAAATTTAATAAATTATGGAACAAATAGCAGACCAATTTAAGGAAGCTTTAGAAATATTGGAAAAATTTAACAATCCTGAAAACTTTAAGAAAATTGAAAAGGCGGGGAAGATACTTGTGTCTAGTTTTAAAGCTGAAGGAAAGGTAATTAGTTGTGGAAATGGAGGTTCGATGTGTGATGCCATGCATTTTGCTGAGGAATTGACGGGTCGTTACAGAGAAGATCGTCCAGCAATTGGTGCTGTTTCTATCTCTGATCCTTCTCACATTTCTTGTGTTGGAAATGACTACGGATACGATTCTATTTTTTCAAGGTATATTGAGGGAATGGGTCGAAAAGGTGATGTTTTATTAGCTATATCAACGAGTGGCAACTCTTCTAACGTCATTAAAGCCATTGAGGCAGCCAAAGAAAAAGGAATGAAAGTAATTGGTCTGACAGGTAAAGATGGTGGAAAAATGGCAGGTTTATGCGATGTTGAAATTCGTGCTCCACACTCTAACTATGCAGATAGAGCGCAAGAGATTCACATAAAAGTAATTCACTGTCTAATTGATTACGTGGAAAGAAATTTATTTTAGCATTGGCTCTCACGAAGTTTTTCAACCTCGCGAGAGCATAAGACTAATTATTAATCATTACTGGCATTACCAGCATTAGAATATCTACATTTTCATCTTCAGGATTTGCAGGAACAATTATTCCCGCACGATTCGGTTGACTCATCATCAATTTCACCTCTTCTGAAGAGATATTATTTAAAATCTCAATTAAGAATCGTGAGTTAAACCCAATCTCTATGTCTGCTCCATTATAACTACATGTTAAGCGTTCGTTTGCTTTATTTGAGAAGTCAATATCTTCTGCTGAAATAGACAATTCAGAACCTGAAATTTTCAAAGACACTTGTCTTGTCGTTTTATTCGCAAAAATTGAAACACGACGTATTGAATTTAAGAAAGCTTCTCTTTCAATAGTTAACACATTCGGATTTTCTTGTGGAATTACCGCTTCATAATTTGGATATTTTCCTTCAATCAAACGGCAAATCAGCTGAATATTTCTAAACTTAAATAATGCATTGTCTTCGTTGTAATCAATGCTTATTTCTGATTCATCTCCACTGGCTAAATTATTTTTTAGGAGCGTCAATGCTTTTTTAGGTAGAATAAACGAAGCATTTGTTGTAGCCTTCGATTCATTTCTACGATAGCGCACCAATTTATGTGCATCTGTAGCCACAAAAGTCATATTCTCAGGTGAAATTTCACAAAAAACTCCTCCCATCACTGGTCTTAGCTCATCGTTAGACGTCGCAAAAATTGTTTTATTAATTGCTTCCGATAAAACGCCTGAGGTCATAATCGTTTGTTGTGTTCTTTCTAATTCTTTCACTTTCGGAAAGTCTTCACCAGGGTATCCCACCATCTCAAAATTTCCTGTAGCAGAAGCCAATTCAATTCCAAGTGTTTCTTCATTCACCCTAAATGTGACTGGTTGTTCTGGTAAGTTTTTTAGAATATCCAACAAAATATTCGATGGCATACAAATGCTACCTGACTTATTCGATTCTACTTCTAGCGTAGTAATCATAGTAGTTTCTATATCTGAAGCATGAATACTCAGTGTAGAATCCGATATTTCAAATAAAAAATTATCTAATATAGGCAAGGTATTATTCGAAACCAAAACTCCACTAATTGATTGGAGATGTTTTAGTAAGGTAGAACTTGAAACTGCAAAATTCATTTTATCAATCTTAATTTTTTAATGAGAACAAATATAACTTTTTTACCTTCAAATTGAAAATACAAAGTAGTTTTATTTTATTATAACTTACTCCTTTACAAAAACGATCTTTCCTTGAATAAGTGGTCCTACTGTATAATACTGTAATCTCACTAATTCATCGTCTTTTGTAAAGCCCCATAAATAGTCTTCGTCATAAGCTATTGTATCTTTAGTATCGTATTCTGGGTCGAGTCGTCTATACATTTTAAAGTTAAAGTCTTCATTTTGCTTTGTTTTTATTTTCAACTCATAATCTGGAGACACATTTCTTAAACTATCTATTTCAGCTTCAGACATGGTATAATTGGGTTGGTTAAAGTGAATATCTTCAAAGCCATTTAAATAAAACACCAAATTGTTTCTATCGACTTGATTCACTATCTCTCCATTTGAAGTAACCAGATATTCATCTGCGTTTTTCACTTCTACTTTAAAGCTTGCGGTAGGATTCACACGATTTATTACTTCTATCTCACCCAAATCTTCACGTTTAAAAGAAAATAAGTTAGTACAAGTAAATCTTCTCGGGTCAGCAAAAAATCGAGGTTCTAAAATTCCGAAGAAACCTTTCATTCCCATAATCACAGGATTATCACTAGTGATAGTCGGTGTTTCTAACAACATGTGCGTTCCCATTCTATCTCTTGTCGAATGTCCAACATACCACGTCTTAACCCACTTTCCATTTTGATAAATCTTCACCCTTTTATGTTGTGCCATCAACAGTTTCTTCATGTTTTGCGTAGCAGATTGCGGAACATATCCTCTCAACATTATTCTGTTCATTGTTTCTAGCATAACAATCACCACATCCTGACGCACACACTCTCCATTCTCACCTACCCAAACACCCTCTTTATTGCGTTCAACTGTATATTCAATGTCATTATATGAGTCATAAATTTCTATCTTATTCACTGATGCTGTATCTTCAATGGCAAATGCTATTAAACTAATATCTGTAGCTTTAGCTCCTTTGCTCAAATTAGAAGCATAATATGCTAAACCACCGATTAACAAAACACCAATAATAATGATGATAATTTTTTTCATAATTTATTTTTAATTTTTAACATACTTGTAACGGCGTACAACAAAGACAATTATTGCTAGCAACAAGATAGATAAAACAGGGACAAGGATATTTATAACTTTATAAAAAGTTCCTTGTTGTTCTATTTTCAGTTTATCCATTGGGTGCAAATCAATTGATCGAGTTCTTATCGAAAGTAAAGTACTCTCACCCAACATATAGTCTAAGCAATTTTCAAAAAAGATAAAGTTCCCAAAAGGTGCTCCACCAAAAAGTTCATCAATTTCATGTTCTCTTGGTAATCGAGGGATGTATCGATATCTATTTTCTTCAGGTACAGGAACTGAGTCATAGTATGTGTTTTTAAAAAATGTTCCATTGGATACCACCATCACTTTTCCAGGTTTTTGAGAACGCTCAATGAAAAAAGCATCAGGGCTATCAATATATGTAGAAACAATTCTATTCTTATATGCCGATTCAAATTCTCCTTCCACGATTCCACCCAACATTAATTTATTTTCTTCATTTTCTAAATCATCTTGAAATATCGGATTCTCTCCAAACTGATTTTCAACTGCGATAGACAATAAAGGAACGTTACCATACGACCGAGCGTTGGTAGAAGTCGTTAAAATAACTGATGCCTTCGTTTTATTGTTGTTGGGCACAAACTGCATGCTAGATGCATAGGGTAATTTCACGGGTTGAACCAAGCTTGAAATTGGATGATCTGTCCCTTGTGCACGAACATAAAAGTACCAATTCACATATCCTTTAGGCAGTCCAGGCATAATAAACGGATCGTAATTCGCATCTACAACCAAGTCGTCATTCACTTTAATTCCATAATCAAAGAGCAGTTCAGAAATCCCAGTTCTTTTTCGCACACTATGCACCCTTCCTGTTCTTCGTATGGTGTCATTATTCACCTCCAATGGATTATTAAACACCATGATGTTTCCACCTTGCATTAAATATTGGTCAATAATGAATTTATCTTGGTCACTGAATCTATGCTTTGGATCGGCGATAATAATTCCGTCGTATTGATCTAAACCTTGTAGTACGCCATTAATTTGCACATCATCGATGATATATGTGTCTTCAATACTTCTTCTTGCTCCTTGCGTAAATTGTACTCCCAATTCTCCATGTCCGTGGATAAATGCGAGCTTTTTCTTCTCCGTTCTTGTAGCTTTTGCAATTTCACGCATCAGCTCATATTCTATATTATTAATTCCCCTTTGCACGACTTGTTCAAGGCGATCATCCAAACGATATTGTCCACCTTCTAAAAAGCGAATATGTCCGATAGTCACGCCTCTATAGTGAACCGTTGCACCTGGGAATATCTCGATTATATTTGCTGCTCCTTTAGCTCTGTATGTAATATCGGCAGGACGTATTCCTTGTCCTCTTTTAAAAAGCTCCTCTTTTAAAGCCTGTTGATCTTCCACTGAGCCCTCATTCGGGTCAATAAATTCATATTCGATTTTATCTCCTACATAATACTTGAATTCTTTCAACTTATCACGGACTGCAGTTTGAAGTCGCTTGATTTCTGCAGGAAAGTCTCCTTCAAGGTAAACTTTAAATAAAATTTTATCTGTAAAAACTGTATCTTGTTTTAAAAACTCCACTGTGGAAGGAGTTAAAGAATATCTTTTATCCCGCGTAAAGTCGATTCTAAAATCTAAAAATGAAACAATAATATTGATTAATATAATAACGGTCAAAACGATTCCAGTAATGATACCATAATACATTTTATTTGAAACATTCTTCATCACTTTCTTAGCCATGGTTATTTACGTATTGCGGTTAAAACATTATGGGAAGCAAACAAAAAGAAGAAAATCACCCCGAAAAAATACACCATATCACTTAATACAAGCACTCCTTTTTTAATCGAATCATAGTGATAGTCTAGACTAGCGTATTGAATAATTCTATCTAAACCAGCAAAGGTAGCGTATGATCCTAACAAGTAAAGTCCACTGTACAAGAACCAACACAAGAACATTGCTAATATGAACGCTACAATTTGGTTGCTTGTAATTGTACTTGAAAAAATTCCAATGGCCACAAACGAAGCTCCTAGCAAAATCAATCCAAGAAAGGAAGTTGCTGCTGCTCCTGTGTCAATCACTCCGACTGGATAGCCCAAATTATACATTGAAATATAAAAAACAACTGTGGGCAACAACGAAATTACAACTAAGCTTACTCCTGCAAAATACTTAGCCAATAAAATCGACAAATCTGAAATTGGTCGTGTATAAAGTAATTCTATCGTTCCCATTCTTCTTTCGTCTGCGAAAGACTTCATTGTTATGGCAGGAATTAGCATCAGCAAGATGAGTGGCGCCAAGTTATAAAAAGGGATAAGGTCTGCAACCCCTCCGTTCAAAAGATTAGAGTCTCCATCTATCACCCACAAAAACAGCCAAGTAGTGACAATAAAAATAAGCATAAAAACATAGCCAATTATTGAACTTAAAAAACTACGAATCTCTTTTAGATATAATGCTCCCATTTTTTTTCAAAATTTTGTCCCAAAAATAACGCTTATCTCTCACTCTTTGGAAAATTCTTGTTAAAGTTTACAAACTCAATGGTCTTTACAAAGACTATTTCAATAAAAAACCATCAAAATAAACATCCACAGAGTTAGCTTCAGCTTTTGCATCAAACCAACGTTTTACCACAGGCCAAACCTCACCAAAAAGTTCAGATTTTCTATAATTTTCTAAATCTTCCTCTTCTTCCCATTTACTGTATGTGAAAATAATTTTTGGATCTTTTCTATCTCTTAACATTTTCATTCCTAAACATCCAGGAAAAGCGTTTATTTTGTGTTTTACTGTTTCAAAATGATTAATAAAATCATCAATATGTTCAGTTTTCAATGTTAATTTAACTATTCTTATCATTTCTTTTAGATTTAAAACAGCGAGTCTATCGTTGTACGTGAACCTGGAGGTAAAAACTCCACACGAACAATATCGTTTTCACGAAGACCCAGCAATGAGCTAGCACCTCCTCCATTATCTGGCGTTCCCTTATTAATAGCGATTTCTAAATGACCACTATCGTTAAAAATTGCCACTTTCTCTCCTTCTGCCACTTCATTATATCCACCTGAAATCTTATCTATATAGTATTCTTTTCTTCTAAAATAGATCGTAAACGGAACGTCTTTACCAATACGTTCAAAATCAGACCTAGATATATTGGTTATTGCATTTCCATAATGATCGATATATACGACCACTCCTCTAAGTACGTGTCCGTCAATCACTGGACTCAAGGAGATTGCTTTTTTGAGTGAATCGACAGGTGTAGCAAAATCTTCTATCGACTTCCCATTTAATATATTACATGCTGCAGGAGCAAAGATATTTTTTGTAGGAAAATTCATTAAGTCTGGACGAGACAACACGTCATCTAAACGCCATATTCCTTCTGGCTCATCATTTTCTAAAATTAGACTAAACACGCCATTATCCGCACCGACAAAATACTGTCCTTTATACTTTAACACCGTAGGGTAAACACTTTTTTCAGGCTGAGTAAAGTGAACAAGAGGTTCGCCATCTACCCCGATAATATGCACTGTATTCATAGGAAACTCACCCATACAATGCTTTAACAAATAAGCAGCTTGAGCAATTTTAAAAGGACTCACTAGATGCGTAACATCAACAATTTGAGCTTGTGGACATAATGTCAATATGCGCCCCTTTACTGAGGCTACATAATAGTCTTTTTCTCCCATATCTGTTGTAAGCGTAACAATACTCATACTAGCTTCTCCTCACATTTACTTTTTAATATTCCTCAAAGTTAAAAACTTTACGTTTAGTATACTTTATTTTTCTACCAAATCCCAACAATATTATCAACAAAACATGCTTGATTTTCTTTTTACCGCTTCTCTACTCAACTAAAATTAGTTTATATATTTTCTGCTATTCTGTCTAATATAAACCCATTGACTTTGAATATTGTTTTGTTTTTTTGCAATAAAATATAGACGCTAATGATTCAAACTGTATATTCTCAATCCTAAATTTACAGAATTCAAATGTTTCTCTTATTTTTGCAACCCAACGTTATAAAAAGAACAGTAAGATAGTATGAACATTAAAGTTACACTTCCAGACGGATCTGTTAGAGAAGTTCCAAAAGGTACTACTTCTTTGGAGATTGCAAGAAGTATAAGTGAAGGATTAGCACGCAATGTGCTTGCAGCCGAAGTGAATGATGAAGTAGTCGACGCCATGCGTCCAATTAATGAGGATAGCACCTTAAAGCTACTCACCTGGAACGACCAATCAGGGAAGTCGACCATGTGGCACTCATCGGCTCACCTTTTAGCAGAAGCTTTGGAATTCTATTATCCAGGCATTAAACTTGCGATAGGACCGCCTATTAAAAACGGGTTTTACTATGACGTTGATTTCATGGACTACACTTTCACTGAAAATGATTTAGAGAAAGTAGAGCAAAAAATGAAAGAGCTAGCAAAAAAGAAAGAACCTTTTATCCGGAAAGAAATTTCTAAAGAAGAAGCTATTTCTTACTATAAAGAAAAGAAAGACCCATATAAGCTTGAGCTATTAGAAGAGTTAGAAGACGGTAAAATCACTTTCTATACACAAGGGAACTTTACTGACCTTTGTCGAGGGCCTCACATTCCGCACACAGGTTTTATCAAGTCCATTAAGTTAACCTCCATTGCGGGTGCATACTGGAGAGGAGATGAGAAAAACAAACAATTAACCAGAGTTTATGGAATTACATTTCCTAAAAACTCTGAATTAAATGAATATTTAGAAAAATTAGAATTAGCCAGACAACGTGACCACAGAAAGTTAGGTCAAGAATTAGAGTTGTTTACTTTTTCTCATGCCGTTGGACAAGGTCTTCCATTGTGGTTACCAAAAGGCGCTGAGTTACGTTTGCGTTTAGAAAACTTCTTAAAAAAGGTTCAACATGATGCTGGATATCAACAAGTAATTACACCACATATTGGAAGTAAAGTTTTATATGAAACTTCTGGGCATTATGAAAAGTATGGAAAGGATTCTTTCCAGCCCATTCATACACCTGATGAAAACGAGGAGTTTTTGTTAAAACCAATGAACTGTCCTCACCATTGTGAAATATTCAAGACAAAGCCACATTCTTATCGTGAACTCCCTATTCGTTACGCTGAATTTGGTACGGTTTACCGATATGAACAAAGTGGTGAGCTTCATGGTTTAACTAGAGTAAGAGGTTTTACACAAGATGATGCCCATATTTTCTGTACACCTGACCAAGTAAAGGATGAGTTTAAAAAGGTGATTGACATTGTTTTATATATCTTTAAGACTTTAGACTTTAAAAAATACACTGCTCAAATTTCATTGCGCGATCCAAACACTCCTGAGAAGTACATCGGTAGTGATGAGAATTGGGAAAAAGCAGAAAATGCAATTATCGAAGCAGCGGCAGAAAAAGGTTTAAAAACGAAGGTCGAATACGGAGAAGCTGCTTTCTACGGTCCTAAACTTGACTTTATGGTTGAGGATGCCTTAGGAAGAGAGTGGCAATTAGGAACGATTCAAGTAGATTATAACTTGCCAGAACGTTTTGAACTCGAATACATTGGCGCAGACAATAAAAAACATCGTCCAGTCATGTTGCACCGTGCACCTTTTGGTTCTATGGAAAGATTTATTGCAGTACTCTTAGAGCACTGTGCTGGAGAATTCCCAATTTGGTTAAGTTCAGAGCAATACACCATACTTACGATTAGTGAAAAATACAATGATTATGCTCAAAAAGTTTTAAAAGAACTAAATTTTTCCGATATTCGCGGATTCGTTGACCTAAGAAACGAAAAAATAGGCAGGAAAATCCGTGATGCGGAGGTTCAAAAGATGCCTTTTATGCTTATTGTCGGAGAAAAAGAAATGGAAAACAACACTGTTTCTGTTCGTCAAAGAGGCGTAGGTGATTTAGGTTCAATGACGATTGAAGAATTTAAAAATACAGTAAATAAATTAATTGAAGACGAATTAAGTGGGGGAAAAATAGAGAACGCTTAATTCATAAAAAAAATAAATGAGAAGACCAAGAAACAACAATTTTAGAAGGAACACAGATGATCAACACAGAATAAATGAAAACATTCGTGTTCCAAAAGTTAGATTAATTATAGAGGGTGAAGAGCCTCAAATTATAGACACCAAAAAAGCAATTGAATTAGCTGAAGAGCAAGGTCTTGATTTAGTTGAAATTTCTGGAAAAGCTAGTCCACCTGTTTGCAAAATAATTGATTATAAGAAGTTTTTATATGATCAGAAGAAAAAGCAAAAAGAGATTAAAGCTAAGCAGTCGAAGGTGACTATAAAAGAAATTCGTTTTGGTCCAAACACGGACGAGCATGACTTTAATTTCAAACTCGAACATGCAAAAAAGTTTTTGCAAGAGGGAGCAAAAGTGAAAGCATTTGTTTTTTTTAGAGGACGAACCATTGTTTTTAAAGACCGTGGAGAAATTCTCTTATTGCGATTTGCACAAGAACTAGCTGATTTAGGTACACTTGAGCAAATGCCTAAATTAGAAGGTAAAAGAATGACGATTATGATTAACCCTAAGAAGGATTAATTAAAAAAATACTAGTGAGTAAATAAAAAAGTGAGAATATGCCAAAAATGAAAACAAATTCCAGTGCGAAGAAAAGATTTCAAGTAACTGGTAGTGGGAAGATTAAAAGAAAGCATGCTTTCAAAAGTCACATCCTTACTAAAAAAACAAAAAAACAAAAACGTAATTTAACAAAAACTGGGTATGTACATAAGTCAGACGAAGCGAATGTTAAATTACAGCTTTGTATGAAGTAAAAATCTGTCAAGGAGACAGAGGTTAATTTTTTAAACCCGATGACGAGTAAATAAGTCTTCTGAAACAACGAAGCACTTTTCATCAAAAAAAATAAATATTATGCCAAGATCAGTAAACCATGTAGCGTCAAGAGCAAGAAGAAAGTCTATTATGAAACTTGCTAAAGGATACTACGGACGAAGAAAAAATGTTTGGACAGTTGCAAAAAACGCTGTCGAAAAAGGATTAGGATATGCTTATAGAGACCGTAAGCAAAAGAAAAGAAACTTCCGTTCAATTTGGATTATGCGTATTAACGCTGGTGCAAGACAACACGGAATGAGCTATTCTCAATTTATGGGATTATACAATAAAAGTGGTCTTGAAATGAACAGAAAGGTTCTAGCTGACTTAGCAATGAACCATCCTGATGCATTCAAAGCTGTTGTAGAAACTGTAAAAAAATAAATTTATTCATCACTCACTAGGAACGGAGGTTGTTTTTTACAATCTCCGTTTTTTTATCCTTTCGAAATAAAGAAAATTGTTCTTACAAATCTCAACATGAATGAAGATAGTTAGAATATATTTTGTATTTTTGCCTACGATTTTTGCCCAGGTGCTGAAATTGGTAGACAGGCATGGTTGAGGGCCATGTATTCGTATGAATGTGCGAGTTCGACTCTCGCTCTGGGCACGCTAAAAAACCGTAATTAGTTTGATATTAATTACGGTTTTTTTTATGAATACACAGGATGTATTTCTACACAGAACTCAACCTTCACCACAAAACAGCAGTTTCAAGCTCATCCTTAAATTTATTTTCAATTTGGCACAACATTTTATCACGGCGAGTGTTCTATCTTTTTTTTTATCTAATGAAAAAACTCGTTCACAACAAATGGTTTTTATTAACTATTTTATCATTAACATGGGGAAGTTCCTTCATTTTAATTAAAAAATCACTCTTCACCTTTAGTCCGTATGAAATTGGTTCTTTACGTCTTTTAATTGCAGGTATTCTGCTTTCTTTCATTGGCATCCCAACCCTTCGTAAACTTGATCGTAAAAGCATTTTCTATATAGGAATTACAGGGTTATGCGGCAGTGTTATCCCTTTGTTTTTATTTCCCATTGCACAAACACATATCAGCAGTTCATTGGCGGGGGTGCTTGATTCTCTCGTTCCTATTTTTGTATTACTCATCGGCTTTATATTTTACAACTTAAAGCCTAAGATTTCCCAAGTTTTTGGTGTAATACTTAGTTTTTTTGGCGCAACAACATTGATATTTTTTAATGACTCAAACACAGAAGACTCGCATCTTTTATACGCTATACTTCCTATCATCGCTTCTATTACCTATGCAATTTCTACACTTTTAATCCGTGATAAATTAATGCATATCAATACAATCGAGTTGACAGCTGCAATGTTTACACTCTGGATTCCACCTGCCATAATTAGCCTTATGTTTCTTGGAACATTCACCCATCATACTTCAAATCCACACTTTTGGTCTTCACTTGGATATATTGGTATTTTAGCGGTAATGGGAACTACTTTAGCAGTGATAATATACAACAAGCTAACTCAAGAAACTTCAGCTGTATTCGCCAGTAGTGTTTCCTATCTTCTTCCTGTATTAGCAGTAATTTGGGGAATAATCGACGGAGAGGAGTTCACTCCTTGGTATATTTTTAGTGGAATTCTTATTTTAATTGGAATTTATCTCATTCAAGAGAAGAAAGAGGAGTCTCCACTACATACCAAAAAGGTGAAAAAGACAAAGAAATCACCTCATTAAATACATTTTACCCCAATTTCTCTTAAAAAATTTATCGGCTCCTGAAGTTCTGTGTTCGATGTCTTCACCGTTAATTCTAGCTTTTACACGATATAAATACACTCCATTAGCCAATTGATCGCCAAACTCATCACGTCCATCCCAAGCATATTCAGTTATATTTCGTCCAATTCGAATGGGACCTAGCTCATCTTCGGTAATTTCTCTTACAATCCTTCCTGTAACTGTCATAATTTGGATAACCATATCGTCTGGCACCTCTGATCCAGTTAATGTAAAAACAAAACGAGTTGAAGTTGAAAATGGATTTGGATAGTTCATCAAATAAGTGATGCTCGACTCTAAAACTACGTCGAATGATACTTTATAAGCTAAATCTCCTGATAAATTTCCTGCTTTATCAGAACCTTGTACCATCAACACATACGTTCCACTTTCTTCAAATTCGGCATTATACATAATAGTAAAACGCAGATTAGATTCATTGGCAGGAATCCAATTCAACACTTGATTTCCTGCACCATCAATAAAAGGAATGCGCTTCTGTTCGCCCGAAGGATAAGTGATGTAAATACCAAAGTTACTCGTATCAGCATCTTCGTTCATAACCAAAAATGGATTTTCATCTTTAAGACTGATTAAAATCTCCGCATTTGGATTTACAATATCTCCATTCAAAATATGTTCGCCATCGAAAGTTACATCAAGGATTGGATTTAACTCATCCTCTTTTAAGGTAAAAGGAATTTGTAAAATATTATTAAAATGTGCCAACTCAGGTTGGTCTTTCAATTCATTATTAAACCCTTTAGTATAAGGATTTACTTCCATCCACAATACATTAGAACCAGACAAGCCTTTGGTGTTAAAAGTTATTGTATCTCTTAAGGTTTCATTCACTCGAAGTGAATCTTGGCGTTCGTATGGAAGAAGATGTTTCGTTTGGTTTTTATCAGTTACCCAATAATGGATTAACAAAGAGTCCATTGGTAAATCACTAATATTTCGAACGTCGATTGCTAATGACACTTCCGTACCTTCTTGCAGAGAGTCTATACTTTTTGGTAAAAAAACATAACCGTTTGTACCGTCAATAGCAGCCTCGGGGACATCATCGTAAAGCACGTGCCATCGTTGAACTTGTGCAGGTGTTCCTTCGTCATAGTCGTAATATTCTGCTCTCAACTGCAAATAAGGATATAGCTGCGCAGGAAGTAAGGCGTTAAAATTGGGAATTGAGTCAAGACCAGTAAAAACAGTATCAATTTCAACTTGTACTTGTTTATTATGATTCATTCCTCTGATAATTAACCGAGTAGAATCTGACAGTACTGGGTCTATACTATTTTGTTTCCAATACACTGTTTTCCAATTCAAAGAAGGTCCAATAATCGTAGAGGTTTCAACTCCTCTTCCAATAGCTTCTGTAAACGGTTTAGACATTTGGATAAACTCACCTGGCTCTGTAGCGTGAACAATTTGGGCTGAACTTGGATCTCCTTTTTTGTATACAAGAATAAATGCTCTTTCAGGCGCACTTTCATTGATTCCAGTTGCTCCGATATCTTGAAAAGTTGTAAATAATTCAGGGTGCCATGAACTGTACGTAGCTCTCATTGCAGTATAAACCAAAACGATATGGCCATCGGGGATTTCGTTTTCAATCATATTTTGAAAGCTTTGTAGCTGCGTACTGTTATTCTGTCTAAAAATAAAAAATTTGTCTACCCGATTTCGACAGCCACTTTCATTATTTGCGTTTCCAAAGTTATGATTTGCGTTCACTCCGTTAAAAGCAGTTCCCCAAGGTTCCAAGGTCAAAGGATCTACTACAGCCACGTGGAGTGAAGGTGTGGTGGTACAAATACCGTATTCTCCTTCTATACCGTTGAGTCGCCATAGTGTGCCATTGTACTTAAAATCTACATTCGCATTATCATAGACTTGCGCATATACATCTATATTTTGTGGTTCAAACTTTCTTTCTCTTGAAGGTCTATGGTACTCAATCCCAGTAAATCCTCCATTTTTAAATTGAAAAAAATGAGCTTGTCCCCACCCTCTTTTATTAGGAATATATTGGAAGGAATGTTCCCTCCAAAGTAATGTACTTGAATCCACTGCTACTCTCCAAAAGTAGGAAACACTATCTTCCAACACCAAAGGAGAAGGCATATTGCTTGACGCATTCAACCATTCATTTGGGTGCACTTCTTTCACACCTCCAAGTCCCTGTACTATTTTATATTTTTTAAAAGGGCTGTTAAACAAGTCTGTGGTATCAATTTCAAATCTGTACCTATTAAAATCCGCTAAAGGATTGATTGTAGAGGCTTTTAACACAATAGAGTCTCGAGGAACTACAGCATAATTGTAGGGCCAAACGGGGACAATTCCATCAATGTTTATGAAAAAGCTAGACACTACTTGATTATTGTTGTATTCGTCATATTGTTCAGGAATAAAAGAAGGAATGTCAGCCAAAATTGTAAACGTGTTCACACCTGATCCTATGGAAGGTTGAAGTGGTAGATTAAGCACAAGGGTATCTTTGTAATGCAAACCAGGAACAGAAATATGATATACAGAATCTATTGTCGAGTTTGGAAATGTCCTTGTAATCGTCACAGTAAAAGTATCTGTTATACTTCTTCCTAGATTGGTTAAAACAGTAGTTACTGAAATTGAATCAGTGGATAAGCTAATGTCTTCAGGTCCAAAAAAAACATCCTCTATTGTAATATCAATTTCTGGTTTTTCATGCCAATTAAGTTGAATCCCTGGATCTCCATGATAAGCGAACTGCATAGCCATCACTTCCACTAGGAAACTAGAGTTATACAGTTCCAAATTTCGAATTGTTTCAATTATTTGACGCCCAACAGTTTCTCCATAATTTTCCTGGCTTACTTGTCTATAGAATTCAGCAGAATACATATTTAAATAGGAAGCATAGCCCAGCTTCGTAGCAGACAAAAAGCCAATTGCACCAAGGTCGTTCACTAAAACAAAATTTTCTGAAGTTGAATGAAAATCGGTTTTAAACATATCCCCTGTATAACATCCATTTCCAATCACCAAGGGATATTTACCTGCATTCCCCCAATTTTCTGGTGCATCAATATTTTGATCAAATCCATCTGCAGAAGCGTGTCCAAAAAAAGTGATAATTGAAACGCCATTTTCCAACAAATCATTTACTTCCTGAGTTTGTACGGGATTAAAAGGGTCTGATGTTTCTTTAAAGAAAGAATGTACGTTTCCACCGTAATTTGCATTTTCAATCGTGCTTTTCATTCCATTCAGATAGCTTTGCAGTAAAGCTTGTTCCGATGAAGTTTGACCACCACCAAAATGAATAATTTGTTTTTGCCATTCTTTTTCTTCCTTATTGTAAATGCCATTTTGATTTTGTGCAGCTTCAAATACCCGTACTTTATCCAAATACCCCATTAGTTCCGCATCATTTTTAGCGGCTATTCTACCTGTTGGTATTGCAGGAGTATAGCTAGTGGAATTGTTCCATTTTGAAGTAATACACATATCACTTGATGGATTTCCATAACTTGGAACTAGATTATAAGCTGCAATGGTTGCATTTTTTCGAGGAGAACCTGCCCCACTTGTATTGGGGTCATTTGCTTCTGAAATTCCTTTTCCAGCAATCAATAACGCTTGTGGTTTTTGGGTAGATAAATTGTATAAATGATTTAATCCACGACTTACCCCAATGATGTGTTTAGGAACTCCACCACCATATTGCATCCATAAATCACCAATTTCTAGAGTCAATACATTATGTCCACCACCATTTGATGATTGCCGATATGCTTTATAGTTGTTTACCGAATTCATCATTACCTTATTATAAAGAATGATATATGCATTTTCGGCATTCAATTGACTATAATCCGTAAACATTCCATTTCCGTTTACTGGAGTGATGTTGGACACACTTTTTACTTCATTTTGATCTACCACAATCAAGCGCTGGGTTTCACCACTTACATTTGGAATAAGCCCACTCCATGCACCGCTATTATTTGTAAAAGGAATTTTTTTGGGCACACCTCCGCCTCCAAAAACATAAGCTATTGGCTGACTCATTCCACTTCCTTCAATATCTACTCTACTTTTTGCATAAGAAGTGCTTTTAGGCACTAACCAGTCTATAAAAGTAGCGTTTGTGGATGTAGTTCTGGGATAAATTAAAGACAAATAACTTACAGACTGATAATCAGTTAAAGCACCTTGATCTCCGACAATGTTAAAGTTTACTATAGTATTCCCATTAGACAACATATTTGCTGAAAAAGTTGTATTCACTACAATTTGCCTAAATCCAATAAAAACCTCATCATGCAGCAGATAATTCCCAGTACCTAATGTCCATCGTAGATGATGATTTCCTTGTCCTGTAAAGGATGCATTAGAATTTCCATTTGATTTTGCATGAAACACCACATCTGGTGCGTTCTGACCTGTATAAATACTTTCTGTTTCTAGTGGAATTGGCAAAGTGAAATTTGAAGCCCCATTATAATTGGGTCCTCCCCATCCTTCACCAGCTGAAAAGAAAGAGCTATAAGACAAGCTTTGAGAATATCCTCCATAATATTGAGAAGAATAAGATTTACTGCTTTTTTGCAAAACATAAGGAACAGGAGTGTATAGCGAATAGTTTATATCATTTTCCACTAAAAATCGTTTTCCTTGTCCGCTTGTTTTCCAAGTCAAAAAATAATATAATGTATCATTGTACAATGAGTACCCTGGATTTCCAATATGCTCTGGTTCATCATAAAGTAAGGAGTCTATCCAGCCATCGTTACCTTCTGCAAAAAACTCTATGTAATCACCAGGATTAACAGCATTATCACCACCATCTTCAATGTACAGTGCCACCTCTCTTTCTTTTCCAAAAAGTTGAATTTGCTGAGACTGAACGGTTTGCACAGGAAACCCTGCATTCACTAAAGCTTGATAACTAATTCGATACACGCCTTTCTCAACAATAGGAATTTTAAAATATTGTTGATTGTAATTAATCCATTCGTTACCATAAGGTTGTGTCCAAGCAAAACTTGAAACTAGTAAAATCAGTAGTGCAGCTGATAGTATACGCATACTTTATCCCTTTCTTTATTTATTTGAAGCCAAATTTAAGAGAAATCACGTGAGAAAACAAAGCGTCCGTTTGGTTGCTTATGTTTGTAAAAGCGTAATCAAGTGTAATACCTTTAAGCGCCACTCCTACACCAATGTTAGGTTGAACCATCAAGCTTTTTTCATCGTTAAAGTCTTTAGTATACTGAAAATTATTTACACCTGCACGAATCGCTACAATATCTCTCCATCCTACTTCCATTCCTACAACTGGATCCACACTAAAGACCTTCGAACGTAATAAGGCATTTCTTTGTCCATCGGTTGTCACAACAATATTTATCTCTGGCGTAATCGTGATGTCTTGCCATCCCACATTAATTTTTCTATTTGCTGCGAATATAAATCGAGGCAAGGTCAACTCTAATCCATTTTCAGGAATTTCGTTTCCTGTTTCTAGAAAAACCTCTTCCATTTTTGAATCTAAATTAAATATCCAAGCATTAAACGTAGAGGTTACGTCTCTTGCCATTGCACCAAAAAACCATTTATCGTTAAGGTTATATTGAATTCCTGCGTCTAAGCCAAATCCCCAACTTCGAGCGAAGTCACCTGCTTTTCGGTGGACTACCTTAAAAGTTCCTCCAAAACTTAATCCTTCCACACCGAGTTGGCGAGCGTATGAAAATAAGAACCCATAATCGGCAGCTGAAAAGTAGGTAATTCGATCATAGTCAATTTGCCCTTCGTTATTAATTAAATCCGTTGTATTGGGAATATCATCCACCCCAAATCTAATTCCTGCAAAGCCAACTGCACTTTTATCGTCAATTTTATAAGAAAGTCCTATGTAATCATACTTTGCAATACCAGCGAAGTATTCTGAATGCATTAGTCCCACATCAAAACGCTTTTCTTGCCGAGTTAATCCTGCAGGATTCCAATACACAGAAGTCACATCGTTCACTCCTGCCACTAAGGCATTTCCCATTCCCAAAGAGCGAGCGCCAACTCCTATCTGCAAGAACTCATTAGAATACTTTGGGGCAATTGTGCTTTCATCTTGTGAAAGTAAAGGATTCATAAAAAATACTGTCGCAAACAGTAAAATAAAAAAGTACTTTTTCATAATTGCCTATACAGCGTAAATTTTTCTAAAATATTGTGTAAATTTAACGTTATTTATGAAGACAACAATAAAAA
>Ga0209075_1000125_pt1 | contig 65969 bp, 55 predicted proteins | sample Stecom2011_FD_187523 | JGI IMG/M metagenome (GOLD analysis project Ga0209075, IMG submission 187523) | Agricultural soil microbial communities from Utah to study Nitrogen management - Steer compost 2011 (SPAdes) (version 2) | ecosystem: Environmental > Terrestrial > Soil > Agricultural land...
TTCACTAATATAATAGTGCTGATTTGTTTTCAGCTTCAATTAATCGATTAGATGTTTCTTTTAATTGTTTAGTTGAGCGTTTTAAAATGGATTTCAGTAGAGGTTTTAAACTATGATTTCACCAACTCTTGTAAATAATCACCCAATAAATCTTCTAAATTCTCATGGTCTTGAAGCTGGTCGTAACGAATATCCAGTGCGTAAAGATGTGCCTTTTGTTGATCTGATAAAAGAATCTTAAAAATAAAGGCCTTGTAATCATCATCCAAAAGACCAGTTGGATTTACAATAAATAAAGAGTCAGTAACAATTCTCGCTGTTTCTACCGACTTAATTTCAGTTAAAACATGAATTATTTCTGGAGCAAATACCCCATAAGAAGTTTCATAGAACTCAGTTAAGCGCCCATTTGTAACCGTTTGGTTCAATTTTACAATCAAGAAAACCATTTTTTCAGGAAGAGTTAAGTCTAGAACTACTTGATACCACTGATTCCAATTATCAGCATCATAAGCAGCCTCTTCGAGTTGTTCTTCAGCCGATCTAAAAAGTCTACTGATTAAAGCGCGGTTAGAAATGTTTCCCATGGCTCAAAGGTATAAAAATAGGTCATTAAATATTATTGTTTGTTAGAGGATAAGCTAGCAGGACTCAAATTAGGCGATTAATTGAATCAGAGGTTTATACATATATTGTTCCTACTTCCCCTCTAACACCCTCAATGCCGTAGTTTTCTTAAAAAAGAACAAAGCGTCATAACGCATACGAACTACAGTAGGAACAAACTGTCTTTCGTCTCCACGAGGATTGTATACTACACCAACAGCTCTGTTGCCGATTGTTTTTAAATCTGCTTCTTTTCTGTATTCTTCATCAAATATCATATAAAAACTATCGTGTTCATATTGATTTAATTTATATTCTATACTACCAGGAATAGCAGGAGGAATGGTCATTTCTTCCATTGGAGCACCCCAACTCGGACCAGCCATAACTTTTCCTTCATAAGTAGTAAAGCCAATCAAAAGAACGTTATCACTCCCCAATTCTTCGCGGGTAAGTTGACCTATGTTTTGCTGTCCAGCTCCTCCCATAGTCGTGTATTCAGCATCACCAATATGTGTATTGTGTGCCCAAACAATTCCTTTTGAATTCTTTCCATAAAGGTTTAATAAATCTTTAACAGTTCCGTGCATATGATGTACGCGTGAATTCCAAGAAACACTTCCTCTGGAAGCGACGCTTTCCCTATAAAACTTCTCTGCATTGTTTACAACAATTGTGTTTTGTAACAAGTAGAAGTATGCATCATCCGAAAGTTCAGAAAAAACATTTCGGTTATTTTTTATGTATTCAACCACATTTCTTGTGGCCATGGCGCAACTCTCTTTTCCTGCACGAACTGCATCAGCGTAACTCCAACTGTTTCCTATATGAGGTTCAAAACATCTGTACTGCTCTTTTACATATGCATAAGCAGTTTGATTGTTTTTTTTGAGCAAATCTAAAACCTCTTTCTTCGAATTCCATTCGTCATAGACGTCCATTCCGTAAAATCCTACTTTTTTATCTTGTGGTAATTGATCATTGTGATTGCGAAGCCATTCTGCTAATGCAACAACCTCTTCATTTGCCCACATCCATGTTGGCCACCTGTCCAGTTTTGACAAAACATCTTTTGCTGATTCCTGAGCACCATCTAAGTTTTTCACATAGAGATTGAGATGATATAAACTCGCGAAATCTCCTTCAACAGCGATAAAATTAAAGTTTTCTTCTGCGATTAATCGGCGACTTATTTTATCCCGCCATAAATAGTATTCGTGTGTACCATGACTGGCCTCACCCAGTAATACTAATTCTTTATTGGAAGCTTCGGCAATTAGTTTATCTAAACTAGCATCATCTTTAAGCGGTATTGTTTGTTGATCCATATTTTGTTTTGATGAACACATGTTACTACTCAATAATAATAATCCTAAAATGCATATCGTGCGTAATTGATTCATAGAAATAATTAAGTACATTACTTTATCAAGATAAGCATAATTTAGGAATAATGCGAACTATATCAAAAAAGCGATAACAACTAAAATGTATATTTAATTTATTCAATATTTTTTCTAACTTTATTGAACGCTACAATTTGAGTAGAAAATTGAATTTTCATTAATCTGTTGTTATACAAAGTCCGTAACCAGGAATAAAATAGAGCACTTAGTAAAACAACAGTCTAAAATACGTCATGATGAGTAACAAAGAAAAGGTGAATAAAAACGATGCGTTTTCAACATATCCACAGCAACCTCACGGAGGTGAATTGGTTGATTTGGTGTTAAAAGGAAAAGAGCTTGAGACTGCTTTAAAAAAGGCTTCTGAATTACCCATGATTATGGTAGACATGGAAGCCGTAATTACCCTTGAAATGATTGCTACTGGAGTTTTGTCTCCAAATAAAGGGTTTATGGATGAGGCTAATTACAAATCAGTGCTTAGTAAAGGACGTTTAGAGAATGGTCTAGTTTGGCCTGTACCTCTTAGTTTTGCTCCAACAGGTGAGCGCAATAAAGAGGTGGTGAGGTCTCTTTCCGTTGGAAATGATGTGCTATTAATCGATGAAAATAAAACACCAATCGCTATTCTTACACTGAACGATATTTTTTCTTATGATAGAAGTTATCGTGCTTCACAATTATTTGGGACAACAGACCGGAATCACCCTGGAGTAGATTCTATTTATAGAAGAATGGGAGATACTGCTTTAGGAGGTACAATTAAACTACTTCACCGCATTGATTGGGGTCCATTTGAAAAGCTGAGACGCGAACCTAAAGAAACATGGAAAGAATTTTACGAGGAGAAAAAATTTCGCTCAGTTGCTGGATTTATAACAGGAGCTAATCCATTGCATCGTGGACATGAATACATTCATAAAAATGCCTTAGAAGAAATTGATGGGTTGTTAATTCAGCCACTTGTGGAAATGGCCAAAAGAGAATATACGCGTCATGAATTTAGAATGTTGTCCTATCGCAGTGTTTTAGAAACTTATTATCCGAAAGATAGAGCAATGTTGTCACCGCTTAGGGTGACTTATATTTTTGCTGGACCTAGAGAAACTGTTTTACATGCTTTAATTATGAAAAACTACGGCTGTACTCACGCACTAATAGGTCGCGATCATGCTGGAATAGGGGAGTTTTACGACAAATATGCAAGTCATTCTATTTTTGATGAATTTCCTCCCGAAGAGCTAGGTATTGATATTCGTTTGTTCCATGAGGTGTTTTATTGTGCACGTTGCAGCAGTCCTGCTTCTGTTCAAACGTGTCCTCATGATGAGAAGTACCGAATAAATATTTCAGGCACAGGAATTCGAGAAATGCTGCGTCATGGAATTATGCCACCTAAAGAAATTGTTCGTCCTGAGTCAGCGCGAATAGCAATGCAAGGAATTCAACCCAAAGGACTTGATGAGCATGAACAATCTATTTCGCCTATAGGAAAAACAATTAAAGCCATGTTCCCCTTTTACTTAGAACGTAAATCCTTAGGAGGACAAAAACGAGCTCAGCCTTTAAAACTAGACGAATTAACGAATTCAGATTTAGAACTCGTTAATATAGATGTCCGAATGAATGCAGACCGAATTTACCGAGATATATTTGAAGAATACAGTTCGCTTGGTGACATCAATAGAAACCTACAACCAGCTTGGATTACAGAAGCGCGAGAAGCTGCACAATCACAGCAAAAGATGGTTATTGATGATTTAAAAGAGAAAGTAGAACAAGCTTCAAACACAGCTTCAGATGAATTTATGTATCAAGATAAAGAAGAAGCGAAGCGTGAATTAGAAGTTGCTCAAAAGATACTTGATGAAATGCCAAAGTCTATTCACGCTAAAGACTTGGCCTACCGAACATGGAATTTATTGCCTTATAAACGCTATCGAGGTAGTGATGAACCAGGTGAATGAAGAAGGGTAGAGGTTAATGGTCTTTTTAATTGGAATAATAAACACCAAGGTTTATACTTATAGTATTGACTTTGGTGTATTTTAAACATAAAAAGAGGACAGTTTCTTAAATTTCACCGCTAACACCTAATCCGAAAAGTGCGAAATCGTACTTACAAGGATCTGAACTGTCCATTTTTCTTAAATTATCCATCAACTCTTCAAGTGCTTTCCAATCGTTTTGCTTTCGGGTGATGAGTCCAAGTGTTCTGGCAACATTCCCAGTATGAACATCAAGTGGAACATACAATTCGTTCATACTAATGGTATTCCAAATACCAAAATCAACACCTTTGTCGTCTTTACGAACCATCCATCGCAAAAACATGTTGATTCGCTTAGCAGCGGAACCTTTCTCTGGATTAGCGATGTGCTTTTCACTGCGTTTTTGATGAGTAGTTTCTAAGAATGCCTTACGGAAGTTAATTATACGTTGTTTAACGCCTTGTTCAGAAGGAGATAAAGAAAACCAAGCTTCGAGGGATTCATGTTCAGTATAACACGCTTTAAGCGCCCGTAAAATAAAATCTAAATCATCAGTATTGAATGTACGGTGGACAAATGCCTTTTCTGAAAGCATTCCCGTTTCGTAATTCATGACATATTCAAAAGGGGAGTGGTCCATAATTTCGATTAACTTTTCGCCATTGTCGATAATCATCTTGCGTTTTCCCCAAGCAATTAAAGCCACGATAAATCCAATGATTTCAATGTCTTGCTTTTTACGAAAACGGTGGGGAAGGAGTACAGGGTCATCTTTTATAAAATCGACAGTATTAAACTGTTCAACCTTTACATTAAGTAAATCTGTTATCTCCTTTATTTCTAATCTAAATGAATCTTCCATCTGCCATTTCTAATTTACGGTCAGAGATATCAGCGAGTTGTGTATTGTGTGTAACAATAATGAAAGTTTGTCCGAAATTTTCACGTAAACTAAAGAACAATTGATGCAATTCTTCCGAGTTTTTTGTGTCTAAATTTCCAGAAGGTTCATCTGCTAAGATTACTTTTGGACTGTTCATCAAAGCACGCGCTACAGCAACACGTTGTTGTTCCCCACCAGATAAAGCTGAAGGTTTGTGTTCATCTCTATTCTTCAAATTCAAGAAAGAAAACAATTCTTTTGCGCGCTTTTCAGCAGTTTGTTTATCATCGCCTCGAATTAGCGCAGGTAAAATCGCATTTTCGATAGCTGAAAACTCAGGTAATAACTGATGAAACTGAAATACAAAGCCAATGGATTCATTTCTAAATTTAGCCAATTGCTTTTGAGATAATTCAAACGGAAGTTGCTTCCCCACGCGGTATTCTCCTTGATCTGGACGTTCAAGCGTTCCCAAAATTTGTAGCAATGTCGTTTTACCAGCACCTGAAGCACCAACAATAGAAATTAATTCCCCTTCTTTAACAGAAATATCAATACCTTTAAGTATTTCTACCTGGTCGTATGCTTTGGTTATATTTTTGGCTTGAATCATATAATGGACGAAAATAATATATAATTTGTGTATATACTTGAATTAGCTTAAATTTGTTGCTAAGAGATGGAAGAATTTGAACAACATTACCCCCAAAAGCCGGTTTTAATTAAGCGGAAAAGTAACGGACATATTTCGATTACTGTTCTTTCTATGGTAATATTTGCGATTACTTTCTCTCTAATCTTAGATGATTATTACCTAATTGCCATACTGTTAGGAGTACTTCTTTTTCATGAATTAGGACATTTTCTGATGATGAAGTTATTTAATTATGAAGAATTAAACATGTTATTTATACCATTTATGGGAGCAATGGTTTCAGGAAGAAAAAAAGAATATTCCCAAATTGAAAGCTCATTAATGGTTATTGCTGGGCCTTTACCCGGAATTATTTTAGGAGCTTCTTTAATGCTTTATGGATGGATTTATCCTACTTCATTGTCTATTCAATTAGGTTCTATATTGATTCTTTTAAATGTGATGAATTTAATTCCAATAGATCCCTTAGATGGTGGACAATTGATGCGTATTCTGTTTTTTAATAATTATGAGTTTGCACAGTTAGTTTTTACTGCATTATCATCACTAACAGTTGCTGGAGTAGGAATTTATTTTGATTCATGGCTGATTATTGCTTTTGGTTTTCTTTTAGGGTTCCGGATTAAAAACAAGCACAAACTCTATTTGATACGTAAAGAAATGAAAGAGGAAGACATTGAATATGAGTCAAATTATGACGATATATCCAATAAAACTTACTCGAAAATCAAACGTATTATTATTGAACACACTCCAGTTTTAAATGATATAGAAGAATACAACGAAGAAACTAAATTCGATCAAATAGTAGCAAAGCAAGTAGAAGGAGTATTATTCCCTCCCACTAAAAAAGACGCTTCTGTATTTTTTAAAATATTTATGCTGGTACTATGGGCAGGAGGAATTCTACTTTCTGCTTATGCATTAATGTCAATAGACTTCAACACCATCGTTCATGCGTTTCAAAGTAGGTGAGAAGGTTAGCTTCCTCAAGGAGGTAGGAGATGGAATCGTAGTTGCATACAAAAACGACCAAATTGTTATTGTAGATGATGATGGATTTAACAGAGAGTTTTTAGAACAGGAGTTGGTTAAAATACATGGAGATCAAAGCAATATTTTAAACGATAATTTTGACATTAAAGATATCCTAGATGAAACAGTCAGTTATCAAAAAGATCGTGGAGATGTCTTTAAAAACAAGAACTATTGGGAAATTGACTTGCATACCCATGCATTTATGGAAAGTGAACGAGGACTATCAAATGGAGAACTTCTTCATCATCAAATCCTAGAATTCAAACGTTTCTTCAGAAAAGCGAGAGAAAAACATATTAAAAAATTAATAGTAATTCACGGAGTAGGAGAAGGGGTATTGAAAGCTGAGATTCGTGATTTTTTAGAAGGAAAAGATGGATTAGAATTCTATGATGCAGACTTCAGAACTTATGGAAAAGGAGCTACAGCAATAGAATTGTATTATCGCTAAGAACAATTTCTAACCCAATCTGTTATACTTTAAGGTGATTAACATAATTAACACAATAAACAAAATATACAACATGAAGAATCTAATTTTAGGACTATTCTTAGCAAGCGTAACTTTTGCCTTTAGCCAAGAGAAAACAATTTATGACTTCAATGTAGAAACAATCGATGGTGAGACCATAAGTTTATCTGATTTTAAAGGAAAGAAGATAATGATTGTTAATACCGCTTCAAAATGTGGGTTTACTCCACAATATGAACAATTGCAAGATTTGTATGAGAAATATAAAGGAGATAACTTCGTTATTCTGGGATTCCCTTCAAATAACTTTATGAAACAGGAGCCAGGAAGTGATGAGGAAATTGCAGCTTTCTGTGAGAAAAATTACGGAGTTACTTTCCCAATGATGTCTAAAGTAGAAGTAAAGGGGAATGGAATAATACCTTTATATAAATATTTAACCACCGCATCGTTAAATGGCCACAGTGACAATGAAGTGAAATGGAACTTTCAAAAGTACTTGATAGGTACAGATGGAAAATTAAAGCAAATTTATGATTCAAAAACACTTCCTACAGATAAAGTTATCATTGATTGGATAGAAAAGTAGTAGCCTAAGCTACTTTATTTTTAAAGGAATTATAAAGCCTATAAATAGTTGAATATATTTATGTTTTTCACAATAATTACTTAAATTTGATGAATTGGATTTGTTGCACCATATGCTGATATACATTATCATGCACTAATAATTCGCTTTTCGTAACTAAAAGCACAAAATCTTTATAAATATAAATGGGTAGATCGCAAGAATCGTTCAGTAAACGAGAAAAGGAAAAGAAAAAAGCAAAAAAGAAAAAAGAAAAGCTAGCAAAAAGAGAGCAGCGCAATGAGGATAACAATCAAGGCGGATCTTTGGATGATATGATTGCTTATGTTGATGAGTTTGGAAATTTAACAGATACACCACCCGAAGAACAAAAAGCTCGTGAAGAAATTGAAGCAGAAGATATCGTAATAGGTGTGCCGAAGAAAGAAGATTCAGGAGAGCCAGATATTAATGTAGGAGTTGTAGCTTTTTACGACAGCAGTAAAGGTTTCGGTTTTATTAACCATAATAGCACTGGAGAAAAGTACTTTTTCCATGTTAATAACGTTACATTCGATATCAACGAAAATGACAAAGTAACTTTTGACATCGTTCGTGGTAGAAAAGGTATGGATGCTGTAAACGTTGCATTAGTACAATAAATTTCAAATAATATAATTAAGCCGTTTTAATAAAATGACCAATGGTTACTTTATTAGAACGGCTTTTTTTTGTTGCAACCAATAGGGGACTTCTAGAAGTGTAAATAATTCTGTTAAAAATAAAAAAAGGTTACTGATTAAATAACCAACAACCTTTAAAACAGTATATTACGAGATGAATATCTAGCACAGTGGCTATTTTACACTATTTCAGCATCTCTTTTTGATTTTCTATAAAGACATGTAGTGAAGATATTTCTTTTACCAAATCTAAATTGTTTATCAGCATTAACGAATTTACCATATAAAGGCTTTGAAACGCCAAAATACTCATATGTACTACCATTCGTAAATTCAACCTCTAAAACTAAGTTCTTGTATTGAAAATCAACAATAGCACAAGTATTCATCATGTTATTATATTCTTCTAAATTACTTTCTTTTGTTGCTGGTGCAATACTGATCAAGAATTCATATCCTTGAGTTATCTCACGGCTTTTTTCTTCTGCCTGTAGAGCTTTCTCGTCTTGTTCTTGAAATTTGTCAGGGTGCCATTCTTTTACTAAAGAACGGTAAGTTTTCTTAAGTTCAGCCAAATCGATAGTAGACTCAACATTAAACAGTTTTTTGTATTGATTAATACGTTTCATTGATTCAAATTAAAATGTGTGCGAAAATACGCACATTATTTTTCAGGAAAGAAAGAAATAGAGATTTATTTTAAATAGTATCTATTATATATGAAATATACAATAATCTATGTCCTAAAAAACAATTACAAACTTGTCTTATAATTAATATTATGTTAAATAGAGTTTATTGATAAGGCTCAGATAATTAACTAATATCTCACGTAAGATTCATAAGAATAAATAACAGTAAGTATGCCTCCACTTATGAGTGATGATAGAAAATAAAAAAAAGGCGGAGATAAAACTCCGCCTTTAAACATGATTATAAACCAATAACTCTACCTAATCAAATTAATATGACCTTGATAGTAATGTCTCTTATCAGATTTTGTTTCTTTAAATTCAATCTTCCATAGATAAACTCCATCCTTTGCGATTTTGTTACCATATGTACCCTTCCATCCAATTGCAGCATCATTAGATTCAAAAACAATTTCTCCCCAACGATTATAGATTAACATATTGAAGTTTAAAGGATCAAACCCAGCAGTAAATACTGGTTGGAACATTTCGTTGTATCCATCATTGTCAGGAGTAAAAGAGTTAGGAATATAAAAAATTAACTCCTCCTCTATTACAATTATCATTTTTGCTGTATCACTACAATTCTCGCCATTTGAAGCAACTAATGTAACGATGTAATCACCTTCTTTATCACTCGGGAAAGTATGCGAAGTATGTAAAGAGTAGCTTTGTGGTGAATTATCTCCGAAATCCCAAGTGTATTGCGTAGCATCAACAGAACTATTAGTAAAATTAACAATTGGACTATCAGTTCCAGTTACCATCGGATCTGCTGAAAAAGAGGCTGTTGGTTTAGATGTAACATTAATGTAATTGTATTCCGTTTGAGTACCATAACAACCATTATCATCAGTAATACTCAAAGTTACATCGTACCCTCCACTGTTCTTATAAGTATGAACAACATCATTACATGTTGTCGCTGTATTTCCATCACCAAAATTCCAAACACAAGTGACTCCTGGAACTCCACTAGTATTACTAAATTTAACTGTTAGAGGTTCACATCCAATCAATGTATCAGCAATAAAACTGACCTCTAATGCAGAGTTGACTGTAATTTCTACTTGGTCTGTATTACTACATCCATTAGCATCTGTTCCTGTTACAGTATATACTGTTGTAGCAGTTGGTGCGAAAGGAACACCATTAGTTACTCCATTATCCCAAGAATAAGTAACAGCTCCAGAACCGTTTAAAATAATGGTTTGCCCTTGACATATTTCAAGATCAACACCTGCAGATACTGTTGGTAAAGCTCCTGCAACTACAGATATTTCATAAACACTAAAACAATTAGCATTTCCTGCTGTTTCAGCTCTTACCCAATAAGAACTAGCTGAATTAACTATGTTATTGATAGCATTTGTCGCGTTGTTAGCATCTGTTTGCGTAGCATAAAATGTTAAATTTGCTGGTACTGAAGACGGATGAATTGCGGTGTTTAAATCTACACTATTAGGTGCACATATTCCAAGGTTATTAATTGTTAATATTGGAGGAACACACTCACAGCCAGCAGGGTTTTGATAGTCTGCAGAGTTCTTTGCGCAACTAGTTTCATCCGAAAAGTAAGCCCTAACCTTACAGATTGAATTATCCACAGGAATATTTTCAATGATATAGTTTATTGGACTTGAAAATGGCGCATTGTACGAAGCCGTATTTCCATTACAGTCCTCAACAATCAATGTTCCAGTTGTTGGTGCATCAACAAAACTTACTTGTCCACTAACAGAAAAAGTATTAGTAGCATCATCACAAGCACTAGGTACAGCCGTAACCGCAGTAATATCACATGGAACTAAGATAGAACAGTCTGTCGTTCCATCTCCTCCTGTTTGGTCTAAAGATATAGAACCAGAAGCTCCGTCGTAGTTTGTCATTACAACAATATAGTACTCGCCTTCTTGAGCTGGTGGTGGAGTTGAAGCACCATTTCCAATTGAATTACTTCCACCTGGTAATCCAATTCCAATAGTTTCATTTTTAGAGATTGAATAACTACACTGTAAAGGCGCTAAATTTCCAGACATAACTTCTCCACAGCCATCAAGCAAATCATTGAAAGGTCCCCACATTGCAAAGTCTATGTCTCCATTGCTTTGCGATATTTCAATTTGTATAGGGCCGGATTCACCAATCTTAAGATAATACCAAATTGGTCTAGGTTGTTGTGATAAACACCCATAATTTGGACCAATTGGCGCAGAACCTGATGTTGCATTAGGAAAGCTATGGCTTTCGTCTGAACAAAATGGTTTTGCTTCAAAACAATTTTCTCCTGTAGCAGGAAGTTCGTCAAGGCAAGAAATAACAGCCTCCCACCCTATTTCTCCATTATTATCTGAACACCAAAAACCACCTCCCTTATCAGTTTTAAGCCTAAAAGTTAAACATCCTGAAGATCCAATTATTTTTTGCCCCTGTAAGCTATTTTTTGTATAGGTACCTTTTAATGGAGAATTTACGTCAGGACCATCAAAAACTTCAAGAACATCCTCTTTAGAGCAACCAAGCTGTGATCCTTCCCACAACTTAAAAGTTGTGAAGTTAACTTGAATATATTCTCCTGGGTTAGCTGTACAGATAGTGTGCAAATAGGTGTTGTTTCCTCCTGCATAGTTTCCTGTTCCTCCGGGATCAAAAAAAGTTCCACTACAAGCTGTTTCGTTTCCACCGTTAACCATAACGATGTTCTGTCCTATACTCCCCCATGATATTAGTAATAACATTGGAAGAATAATGAAACGCAGTAAAAGGCTATTTTTAAATGATAGTGTATAGTTCAACATATAGTTTTATATTAAAGTAAGAGGTTAAATAAGTACTTAATCAAGTATTGATTATAGATCTAATTTGTTTATTTTAAGTACTGTTTTTGTACCATAAACCTTATAATATTTATCGGTTGTATTGTAAAAATCAAATTGATATTTTAAGACTATAAAATCTGTCTCTTTAAAAGTTTTTATATACTCATGCTTTATTTTAGATGGGTTATATTTATCTTTTAAATAGAGAGTAGAAATATTTTTAATCCCTGATGGAGCCTTCCTTTCAGGAATAAACTCACATCGCTCGTAAAATTTTATATAAAACTCTAACTTACTTGGATTATCTAAAATATGATTTTTAAAAGAGTCACCATAAATCACCTTTAACTGATCGATCACCTCATTGTTGAGCTCATCTTTCTTAGTCGGGTTGTACTCTGAATTGATTTGTGAATTGCTAAAGTTTGCAATCGAAACCATTATTAAAATTCCACCTATAATTAGACTTTTCATATTTTATCATTTCTTATAAAGCAAATGTATTGAATTAAAGTTGAGAAGTCTAGTTAAAAATTATAGAAAACATGCAATTATAGGAGTCCTACCAAGGGTTCTTAAAAAATATATAAATGAAATCGATTGACTCTAAATAGATTAAATCTTTAGAATACAAAAAAGAGAAGTTTACACTTCGCTTTAAAAAAAAGCGCAAGTGTTTGATATCACTTGCGCTTAACAATAAAATTTTCTTACTAATTACCTCTAGATAGCTGAACAAAACCATGTTCTTCAACTTTCTCTCCACTCATATTAGATAAAATCATCTTGTAGAAATAAGTTCCATCAGTACATTCTGTTCCGTCATTATTTTTGAGTCCATTCCACATAAAGTGAATATCATTACTCTCAAAAACTAAGTTTCCCCAACGGTTAAGTATAATTACTTCCAAATCAAGAATATTCTCTGCATTGATTAATTTAAAGAAATCGTTGTTATTGTCTCCATTAGGTGTAAACACATTAGGAATTTCATACTTGATTTCAGGATATACTATAGTAATTACGAGCGTAGTTGAATCTATACAACCAATATCATTCATTGCGTATAAAACTACTGAGTATTCTCCAATCTTATCATCAGGGAAGTTGTGTGTCGGGTTCACATCATTAGATGTGTTACTATTATCTCCAAAGTCCCACACGTAATTCGTTGAGTTTGTCGATTCATTAGTAAACTCAACTTCAGCATTACTATAATCTGTAAGCATAGGATCAGCTGTGAAACTTGCTATAGGATTATCGAAGATCTCAATATAACTTGTCTTTGTAGTCGTTGTTACACATCCTTCTGCACTTTCAACAGTTAAAGTAACATCATATTGACCAGTGTCCATATAAGTATGGGCAACTGAATCACAAATATTACTTATTTCTCCATCGCCAAAGCTCCAAGTACAAATAGCATTTGATAAATTAGAACTATCTGTAAATATTACGGTATGAGGAGCACAACCATCAAGATAATCTCCAACAAAGTTAGAATTTGGGTTTGGATTAACTGTCACATCAATTGAATCTGAATTGATACATCCATTTACATCAGTTGCAGTAACAACATAAGTTCTTGAAGAATCCGAAGCAAATGGAACTCCATTGTCCACTCCATTATTCCATGTGTATGTATGTGGACCTGTTTCGTTTAAAATAATAGTATCTCCATAACATAAAGAAGTATCAGCTCCAGCGCTTACAGCTGGCAATCCATTTACTTCAACAGTCATAGCATCTGTACCTATACAAGAGTATCTGTCTAAAGAAGTTAAAACATATTCCGTTGTTACAGTTGGAGCAACGCTATTTTCATAAGTTGTTGGTCCGTTATTATCCCACTCATAGGTATAAGGTGCAGATCCTAAAATTGTAGGTGAAGACTGAATTACAGCGGTATCGCCTTCACAAATTGTAATATTAGGTCCAGCATCTACAACAGGACAAAGGTTTACTTCAATAATTGATTTTGAATTATTTGCTCCACAGTTTAGGTCATTCCACATTCCTGGACTTGATCCTGTAGGATAGATTTGAACACAATCTTCATTACCTCCACTGTTATTAGGTTCTCCTGGAGCCCAATTAGTATAGTTAACAGGCGATTGATCATACCAAACAAATGTCCCTTCAACATCCTCATCGTTTAACCCTATCCAAATTGTACCTGTTTCACCAAGAGCGTTTAAAGCATTTAAAATACAATCATTCTCTGCTTGGGATTGAATTGAAACAAGATTCGCTCCCAAACCTTCAGCGAAAGCTTGAGCATTACTACCTGTCATTGACTGAGGATTTAGGAAGTACATACTGCATTCAGATATACAAGCATCAAGTTCAACACAGCCTTCTGCTTCAAAAGCATTTCTTATTGCCATAACATCACAAGGTCCCGAGCAATCGGTTACATTAAGTGTGGTGGTGTATGTACATAATGATCCATCAATTGTAGCGGTAAGCGTGTAGTCATAAGATCCAGCAGCAGAAGGAGCAGTTATATCAGTAGGGTTTAAAACACTCGATGTAAATCCATTCGGACCAGACCAAGATGTTGAGGTCACGTTTCCTGATGTCAATGTAGCTTCTAAGTCAAATAACCCTTCATCACACACAGGACCAGTGTTACTTACGGTTATAGGGTGGCAAGCACAATCTTCAACAATTATTGTTACCGTATCAGTTGTTAAACTAGGACATAAAGAGGTACTTGCATCCGAATGAACAACATAATTATAAGCACCAACAACTGATGGAGGTGTAGCTGTTACAATAGATCCATTAACATCACTTAAATCAGGCGATGGATCCCATGTATATGTTCCGTCACCACCATCTGCATTTAAAACAACACTTTCGCCAAGGCAAATAGTAGAGGTACCCAAACCACCAATTTCTATGCTTACTGGCATAGATATACCTGAAGTAGCTACAAATGTATAATCGCATACATCTCCTGCATAACCATCAATCATTATATAATATTCTTCACCAGGAGTTAAACCACTAGCTGACACATTATAAGGTGTATCTTGGGCATACATCTCATTAACACACTCTATATTCTGAATAGAACCACTTGAACAATCATTAGCTCCGAATATAAAAACTTGAATTGCTTCATTATTGCGGCAAGAATATACATAAGCATCAAAAGAAATTGTTGATGATTCTGCTGTAAAAGTTAAAAAAGCATTATTTTCAATACTACCACAAAATGCAGTATTCAATTGACTCCAATAATCAGCAGAATAAGAACTAGAAGTTGTACCACAATAACCATTAATGTTACAAATAGGAGTTGCGGTACATGCGGTATTTCCTGGAGGGTCTTCATCTCCACAGCTAGGTAATCCAGGCGGCGGACCAACATAGTCTCCATTTCCAGGACTACCTACAGAGTTACCACTTCCACCACCCCCTGCTAAAGTATAGTTTAAAGAGAGTATAAGGGAAAACGAAAATAGTATTAGTATAGTATGCTTCATAGTGTTATAGTTTAGTGAGTATAAAGATTGAGCTTAGTTAAGCTTTTTCAAAGATATCTCTTGTTTTATACCATTAGGATGAGTAATGTCTAATTGTATCTCTTCATCGGCTAGCTTATTTAAACTTACATTCAAAAGTCTTCTATCTTTCTTTATTGAAGTATCAATTGAAGTGGTTTCAACACTAACTTTTTCTAAGATATAACCTTGCTCAGTTTTGTCATAAAAGAAATACTTCTCGATTACTTCAGAGTTAGCAATCACCTCCACTTTGTCCGAAGTTATTACTATTGCTTCAGCAAGAGAACCATCAGTAATGGTATACGTACCAGTTAAAGATTTTTCAATCTGAGAGTAAGAAAACTGATGTGATAAGAATATAAAACATATTCCAACGAATGACAACTTTTGTAGTAGTTTCATAATATTAGTAGTTAATTCTAAAATTCAAATATATATAATTTGTTTGAGACAATTCCAATAAAACGCAAAAAATATATTCTAACACAATGTATAGCAAGCTATTTTATTCATATAAACCGGTTGTTTACTATAAATAAAATAGCTGCTAAAATCATTTATCATCAGTATTGCTAAATAAATCCCATTCAACCTGTTGTGATGGCTTATCTGGGATAGGCTTTGGTCTTCTTGACAAACTTCTAGGTGCAGGTTTTGGCTTCGTATCTTCATTCATCTTATTCTTTTCCTCCTCTTCTGATGATTTTTTTTCCTTTCCACCTCCATTTACTGTTTTAGGTGTACCGTCTTTTGGTCCATCATCATCACCATCATTATCGTCCATCTCCGATCCGTTATCTGAATCATTTTCATTATCAATATCTTCATCACCTCCCCCCTCTTCGTCATCTGGCCAAGGAGTGTTTCCTTGAATAGGATGAGTTAATTCAATCTCTTTAACTTTCAATTTTTCTAACTGATTACCTATAGATTTCATTCCTTTCACATCAATAAACTCATCCAAACGTACTATTCTATCTGGTAAATGCTTTGTTGCTTTTAGTAGTTTATTATAGACAATTTTTACTTCTGGTTCAAACGCAGTAGATACTGCATTTAATTCCGCACCTTCTGTTTCACTAATAAATGGAACTCTTCTATCTGTAGTAACCTCACAAACAAAGCGTTTAGCATAATGCATATCTTTTTCAGGCTCGTAATAAACTGCAGAAATAGCATGTTCTGGATTCCACTTCTCAATATGAATCATATCATCATCAAAGTGCGTTGTTAAATCGAAGCTTGACAATCGGTATTCACCATTTCTATATAAAGTAAGAATTTTATCATCACCTCTAAACTGACCAAGGAATGTTCCTCTGTGATCATCATTTAATCGACCTACAATTTCATCATACCATATTTTACGCGCTGCAAGAGTTGAACCTCCAACTTCCTTTTGAGTAATTTTAGAAACAGTTTCTTTACTTAAGATATTTCCTTTTGCGGATCGACTTTTAATGAGTTGTTCACCTAAATCTATATCAAATTTCAATTTTTTCAGGTGTGTTCTTGCTCTTAGGTTAACTGTTACAACCTCTCTTTCACCATTTGGATGTGCAGAGAAGTAAAGTAAAGTTGATCCTTTTTTACCTGTAGTTAAGTCATATTCTTTATCACGTGTTATTGAATTCACAAAGAAACGTTTCATAAAAGAATGACCAGTTTTTCCATCTTTATAAATGACATGATAAATTGTTCGCTTATCCCCTCTTTTCCATACCGCTGCATGAACAATTCCTTTCCCTACAAACTTTTTGTCTGCAACTTTAGTAACCATCATTTTGCCCGTATCGAAAAAGACAATTACATCATCAATTTCAGAACAATCTTCAATGTATTCCGCCTTCCTTAGTTTATAGCCTATAAACCCTTCTTTATAGTCAACATATAGTTTTTCGTTCGCTATAATTACTTTTGAGGCATTAATATTATCGAATATTCTAATTTCAGTTCTTCTTTCCTTACCTTCTCCAAACCTCTTTTTCAAGTCTTTAAAGTATTCTATAGAAAAATCAATGATATTTTCAATATTTGAAATTACTTCAGCTAATTCATCTTCAATTTTCTGAATAATTTCATCTGCCTTAAATTTGTCAAACTTAGAGATACGTTTGATTTTTATTTCTGTTAAGCGAATAACGTCATCTCTTGTTACTTCACGTCTTAAGTGCTTAATATATGGTTTTAAACCATTATCAATCGCAGAGATTACACCTTCCCAAGTTTCTTCGTCTTCAATTAAACTATAGACTTTATTTTCAATAAAAATTCGTTCTAAAGAACTGAAATGCCATTGCTCCTCAAGTTCATCTCTACGAATCTCAAGTTCACGCCTTAATAAACGCACAGTGTTATCAGTGTTGTGCTTAAGAATCTCACTCATTCCCATAAAACGAGGAGTGTCTCCGTCAATTACAGTGGAGTTTGGTGAAATAGACACCTCACAATCAGTAAAAGCATAAAGAGCATCAATTAATTTATCTGGAGAGACATTACTCGCTAAGTGAATCATGATTTCGGCTTCAGCAGCTGTATTATCATCGATTCTTCGAATTTTAATCTTTCCTTTATCATTGGCGCGCAATATAGAATCAATTAAAGAAGAGGTATTTGTTCCAAAAGGAATTTCAGTAATCGTTAATGTTTTATTGTCTATTTTATTGATTTTCGCACGAATACGTACTTTCCCACCGCGTAAACCATCGTTATAATTAGTGAAATCAGCCATTCCTCCTGTTAAGAAGTCAGGAAATATCTCTACTTTTTTACCTCTTAAATGATTAATTGAATTATCAATTAACTCAATAAAATTATGCGGTAAAATCTTACATGCTAAACCTACGGCAATACCTTCAGCACCTTGCGCAAGAAGTAAAGGAAACTTCATAGGAAGATCTTCAGGCTCTTTATTTCTACCATCATAACTCGTAAGCCACTTGGTAGTCTTTGCGTTAAATGCTACGTGCAAAGCAAATTTTGATAAACGGGCTTCAATATAACGCGGAGCAGCAGCACCATCTCCAGTCAGTGTATTACCCCAGTTTCCTTGCATATCAATCAGCAATTCTTTTTGACCCAATTGTACCAAGGCATCACCAATAGAAGCATCACCGTGAGGATGATACTTCATTGTATTTCCAATGATGTTTGCAACCTTATTATATCGACCGTCCTCCAACTCTTTCATTGAATGGAGAATACGTCTTTGAACAGGTTTCAAACCATCATTTAATCCGGGAACAGCTCGCTCTAGGATTACGTATGAAGCATAATCTAAAAACCAATTTTCATAGAGTCCATCAAGTGAAATGATGTTCTCATCCACTTTCTTTACTCCATTTACATCCTTTTTTTCATCATTTTCGGGATCAGGAATGTTTTTACCTTCCTCTTCTTCATGATTGTTGTCTTCTGCCATAGTTTAAGATGCTTTTTCTATTTTTTCTTTATCCTTTATAATTTCTTCACTAATATCCTTTTCCACCCTCAAATTATCAATGATAAATTCTTGTCTTGTCGGAGTATTTTTCCCCATATAAAAAGAAAGAACTTCATCAATTGATGCGCCTTTACTTAACATAACAGGCTCAAGACGAATATCTTCTCCAATAAAGTATTTAAATTCATCAGGAGAGATCTCACCTAATCCTTTAAATCGTGTAATCTCTGCAGTTTTCCCTAATTCTTCCAATGCACTTCGGCGTTCTTCTTCGGAATAACAATATCTTGTTTTCTTTTTATTTCTAACTCTAAACAAAGGTGTTTGAAGAACATAAACGTGATTTCTTTTAACTAAGTCTGGAAAGAAACGCAAGAAGAAAGTCAACAATAACATTCGAATATGCATTCCATCGACATCGGCATCTGTTGCAATAACAATTTTATTGTATCTCAAATTATCCATATCATCCTCAATGTCTAAAGCAGCTTGAACAAGGTTGAACTCTTCATTTTCATAAACTACTTTTTTTGTAAGTCCATACGAGTTTAACGGTTTACCACGTAAACTAAAAACAGCTTGTGTATTCACATCCCTAGATTTTGTGATTGACCCAGATGCTGAATCCCCCTCCGTTATAAACAAAGTTGTTTCATCACGGCGTTCATTTTTCAGATCTGTTAAATGTACTCGACAATCACGTAATTTTTTATTGTGTAAACTTGATTTCTTTGCTCTATCACGTGCTATTTTACGAATTCCAGAAAGTTCTTTACGTTCTTTTTCAGATTGCTTAATCTTACTTTCAAGAATTTCAGCAGTTTGTGTATTTTTATGCAGGTAGTTATCAAGCTTCGTTTTCAAAAAATCATTAATGAAAGCCCGCATTGACTTCCCTCCTGGCTCCACTTCATGTGAACCTAATTTAGTTTTAGTTTGAGATTCAAAAATCGGTTCCATTACCTTTACAGCAACCGCTGCAACGATGGATTGACGTATATCTGAATGCTCATAATTCTTGTTATAGAAGTCTTTTATTACTCGTGCAACAGATTCTCTAAACGCACTGTGGTGTGTTCCTCCTTGCGTAGTGTGTTGACCATTTACAAAAGAGTAGTAATCCTCTCCGTAAGTTCTACCATGTGTGAAAGCAACCTCTATATCCTCACCTTCCAAATGTATAATTGGATACAAAGGATCACCATCCTGGTTGTTTTCTAATAAATCTTTTAGTCCGTCTTTAGATTGAAACTTTTCTCCGTTGAAATATATAGCCAATCCCCTGTTTAAATAACAGTAATTCCATATCATCTTTTCAATATAAGGAACTTTAAAAGCAAATTTTTTAAATATCTGTTCATCTGGATAAAACTCAACGAAAGTTCCGTTGCGTTCATCTGTTTTTTCAATCTTAGGATCTTCTGTTAGTACTCCACGCACAAACGTAGCACTTTTCTTTTCCCCATCTCTTACAGAGTAAACCATAAAATGACTACTCAAAGCATTTACAGCCTTCGTACCTACTCCATTCAACCCTACAGATTTCTTAAACGCCTTGGAGTCGTACTTCCCTCCGGTATTAATTTTAGAAACAACATCTACAACCTTACCAAGAGGAATTCCACGTCCATAATCGCGAATTGATACCTTACCATCTTTGGCTTTGATATCGATTCGCTTACCATTACCCATTACAAACTCATCGATACAGTTATCAATAACTTCTTTCATGAGAATGTAAATCCCATCATCCGCGGAAGCACCATCTCCCAGCTTTCCAATATACATCCCTGGACGCAAGCGAATATGCTCCTTCCAGTCTAGTGAACGTATATTATCTTCTGTATAATTATTTTCCTGAGTCATATTATAAGTGAGTTTTCGGGTATAGTAACAAATATACTATCTATTTCTTAGTAATTTAGCAACAATCTATGAAGGTTATTCACGATAGATAGTTAATAGAGATAAAACCCGTATTTTTTCTCTACTAAGATTGCCTAATATAAGAATTTTTTTTAAACAACCATCGACACATTGCGAACTAATTCACTTAAAGCATAACTTTAAGACAATCTCTACTTCCTCTGACAGAGTTCTGCTTTAGAAACAAAAAAGTATTTTTTATCATTTCATAAAGTTTAAACAAACCTTCAAAAGCTAAGGGCAATTCATACCCATAAAAACAACTTAAAATATCTAAAAAGAATCTAAAAAAGTAAATATTTCTAGGAAAAAAACATAAAGACAAAAAATAATATGATTACGTGAAAGATAAATACTTGAATTATGCTATGCATACATAAATATTTATATTAAATTAGCTACATGAATAATAATGATATAAAAACCACTTTGAGCGAGATGCTCAACATACGTTACCCAATTATCATAGCACCTATGTTTTTGGTTTCCAATACTAAGATGATCATTTCAGGTATCAAGGCCGGTGCAACTGGTGCTATTCCAGCGATGAACTACAGAACAACGGATGAGTTAAGGAAGGCAATTCGAGAAGTTAAAGAAAAAGCAGCCGGTCCATTTGGAATTAACTTAATTGTCAACAAAAGCAACTTCACTTATAAAGAACAGTTAGCAGTCATTTGTGAAGAGAAAGTTGATTTTATCATCACTAGTCTTGGTTCTCCAGAAGAAACGATTAATCAGGCCCATAAACACGGAATAAAGGTCTTTTGTGATGTAACTAACCTCAAATATGCCAAAAAGGTAGAAGCACTTGGAGCAGACGCGATAATTGCAGTAAACAAAGAAGCTGGTGGACATGCGGGGAATGTATCCATTAAAGACTTAGTGCCTAAGTTAAAGAAAAACTGTTCTATTCCGGTAATCTCAGCTGGAGGAGTTGGAAATGGTTATGAAATGAAAGACGTGATGGACTTAGGAGCTGACGGTTGCTCGATAGGTTCAATTTTCATCGCAACAGATGAGTCTGATGTAAGTGATGAATATAAACAAGCTTGTATTGATTATGGGAAAGACGATATTGTAATGACTACTAAACTTTCCGGAACACCTTGTACCGTCATCAATACTCCTTATGTTGAGAAAATTGGAACCAAACAAAACTGGTTAGAAAGAATATTAAATAGAAATAGAAAACTTAAAAAATGGTTTAAAGCTTTTACCTTTATACGTGGAATGAAACGTTTACAAAAAGCAGCTTTTAGCGCTACATATAAAACACTTTGGTGCGCAGGACCAACAATTGAACACGTAACCTCTATTCGCCCAATAAAAGACATAATCGATCAACTTGTAAAAGAATATCATGAAGCAAGGTAAGATTTCCTTAAATAAAATGCGACGTTTATTGTGGTTAATGGGAATGATTAAAATACCCATGATTGCATTTGTTAGACCGAAACTGATGCTCTTAGATGAGAATAAATCACAAGTGAGGATTAAGCTTAAGCGCAGGACTAAAAATCACTTAAAATCAATGTATTTTGGAAGCTTAGCAGTTGGAGCAGATATGGCTGCAGGATTACATGCTTTTTACTTTGCAGAAGAATCTGGAGTAAAGGTTTCTTTTGCTTTTAAAGCTGTGAAAGCAGAATTTTTAAAACGAGCAACTTCAGATGTTTATTTTAATTCCAATGAAGGTCAACTCGTTAAACAAGCTTTCGACGAAGCTATGTCAACCAAGGAAAGAGTAAATAAATGGATAAAAGTTGAAGCTAAGAACACAGATAACGAGATAGTTGCTATATTTGATATGGAAATATCAGTAAAAGTAAAATCATGAAATTAATTTATTTAGTACTTTCTTGCCTAATATTACTTACAGCATGTGGAAATTCAAAAGAAACAAATGCTAAAGATGACAATCAATTTATGAAAGATGATTACATATTTAACATTGAGGTAATTGACAATCAAATGCCTTCCACATCTCCTAAAGGGACTATCTACGCAGTTGTTAGCTTAAGTCCGAAAACAGATATGTTTAAATGCAACTGGGAGTTGTCAAACTTTGAGATCAATGGCGTTTCTTACAATATGTTTGATGACAATAAGTTCAAATGCAAAGACCAACTTATTTATCAAGCTAATGTTAGGGAGATTCCACATGATATTAAGCCTCCCTTATCGGTAAACGTAAAGTTTAAAAATGACAAAGGAAAAGTTATTACTTATCATGAAGAAGGACTAGGGATTACTAAAGTGCATTAATAGAGGTTGTCTTTTTAGAATGTTGATATGAGAAACATTTATTGATTTTTCACCTTATCAATTCTTTTTATTTAATATCCGAGAATTATGTCTTAAAAACTGTTAGTTATTTAAAGACTGACCTTCCACTCTATTCCTTCAAACATTTCCTATTTTTGTATTAAATTATAAGAAAGTCATGATTAAATTTCAAGGAACATCAGAATATATCGCTTCAAACGATTTGTCAGTGGCTGTAAATGCTGCAATTACATTAGAAAAACCCTTACTAATTAAAGGAGAGCCTGGAACAGGGAAAACTTTACTTGCGCATGAAATTGCTAAAGCGCTGAATAAACCTCTTTATACTTGGCACATAAAATCAACAACTACAGCACAACAAGGATTATATGAGTATGATGCAGTCTCTCGCTTACGTGACTCTCAATTAGGGAATAACAAAGTAGACAACATTGCAAACTACATCAATAAAGGAAAGTTGTGGCAAGCTTTTGAAGCAGATGAAAGAGTTGTTTTATTAATTGATGAAATTGATAAGGCTGATATTGAGTTTCCAAACGATTTACTACTTGAACTCGATAAGATGCAGTTCTTTTGTTACGAAACTGGAGAAGAAATCATCGCCAAACACCGTCCGATTATTATTATTACCTCAAATAATGAAAAAGAATTACCTGATGCCTTCTTGCGCCGTTGTTTCTTCCATTACATTTCCTTTCCAGACCGAGAAACGCTGAAGGAAATTGTAGCCGTTCATTACCCAAATCTCGAAGAGGAATTAGTTGAAAGTGCCATGAAATTATTTTATGCCATCCGAAGCGAACGCAACATCAAGAAAAAGCCTTCTACTAGTGAATTAATTGATTGGATTAAACTCTTACTTGTTGGTAAAATTAATGCCCAAGAATTAGATGATGTAATGGCAGGAAAAGCTGGAACTCCGTATTTAGGCGCATTGCTAAAAAACGAACACGATAAGGCCATCATTCGTTAAAACCCAAGAACTATGTTTTTAGATTTTTTCATATTGCTTAAAGCGAAAGGAATTCCAGTTACTTTAAGAGAGTATTTGGATTTATTAGCAGCGCTGGACGCTAACGTAGCCGAATACAATGTGGATGACTTTTATTTTCTTTCTCGTACTGTTTTGGTAAAGAATGAAGAACATTTAGATTTATACGATCAGGTTTTTGGAGTTTATTTCAAAGGAATAGAACAGATTCAATCCTCTGATATTTTAAATATACCAGATGAATGGTTACGCAAGAATGGTGAACGCTTGTTTTCACGTGAAGAATTAGAAAAAATAAAAAGTCAAGGTGATTTAGAAAGTCTACTCGATCGAATGGCAGAACTTCTTAAAGAGCAAAAAGAACGACACCAAGGAGGAAATAAATGGATAGGTACAGGTGGAACATCCCCTTTTGGAGCATATGGATATAATCCTGAGGGATTTCGTATCGGACAAGAAGAAAGCCGACACAGAAGAGCTATAAAAGTATGGGATAAGCGAAGCTTTAAAGACTTAAGTCAGGATGAAGAGCTAGAAACCCGAAACATGAAGATGGCGCTTCGTAAATTACGTGTTTTAAGTCGAGAAGGAAAAAATGAAGAAATAGATTTAGACAAAACCATAAGAAGCACTGCCAAAAACAGCGGAATGCTAGAAATTGAAATGGTTCCCTCTAAAAAAAACATTGTGAAAGTATTGCTACTATTCGATATTGGAGGGTCTATGGACGATCATATTGAATTATGTTCCCAGTTATTCTCAGCTGCTAAATACGAGTTTAAACACTTAGAGTTTTATTATTTCCACAATTGTCTTTATGAAAATGTTTGGAAACAAAACGAACGCCGTTGGGAAGAAAAAACACCAACTGAATCAATATTTAACACCTATAATGAAGATTACCGCGTCATTTTTGTTGGGGACGCTTCCATGTCACCTTATGAAATTATTGCTCCTAGCGGAAGTGTAGAACATTATAACGAAGAAGCAGGTCAGGTTTGGTTACAAAGAATGATTGAACACTTCCCTTACTTTGCCTGGTTGAATCCTGTTGCTAAATCTGAATGGAAATATACGCAGTCCATAGGTATGATTCAAAAGATTATGAAAGAAAGGATGTTTCCCTTGACAATAAAAGGAATTGAAGAAGCTGTAGATAGTTTGAGGAAAAAGACGAAGTAGTTTGACATTGTGAACTTGTAGAGGTAAAAATCAAGAACCTCAGTCTCAATATTTAACCATATACCATTGATTATTAATTCAATACGCTCCAGAATACCTTCTAATCACCCACTCAGTAGAGAATATCGCTACAATTAACAACATCAGCCACAAGTAATCTATCAGTTTATGATAAGTGCTAGACGCATAAGCAACAGGAACAATATCTTTACGCTCCTTTAAATCATCAATTATAATTTTATAATCAGAAAGAAGAGCAAATTTACCATTACCATTTTCAGCGATTTGTTTTAGTAATTGGTGATTGGACTTTGTTGCTTGTTTTTCGAGCGCAAGATCTTTAATTCCGAACGTTCCCTCCTTTTCAAAACTTTTCCCATTATATTCAGTTGAAGCTCTCCATGTATATTTTCCTGCAGGTAATTTACCTAAATTCAAAGTATAATCATTTTCTAAAGCCAGAAAAGCATAATCAAAAGATTCGCCATTAGGTTTTATTAACTCATAGCGAATTGTAGATGTTGTAACTGGCTCGTAACTTTCATTGTAAAAAGAAGCATTAATTACAAAATCTTCGTCACTACTTGCTATCGAAGGTAAATTAATTCTCAAGCGAGACGTATTTTCTTTTAAAATCAGGTACTGTACAGATTTACGTATAATTTCATTGAAGTTATTATGCGATTGATTCATTTGAAAATCTGTCAATCTCCACCCCCACAAACCACTTCCATAAGTAACTGCAAATTTCACATTTTCTCTTGTTCCAAAATAAAATAGCGGATCAGTCTTAACAATAGCACCAACTCTTTGGTATGCAAATGTAGCCCCGACATTGTTATATTTTATAGCACCATAATGAGATTTTAATGGTGGAAACTTATCAATTGCCTTGCGAGCTTCAGGAGATAACTTAAACAAGTTAAACCCTTGGTTAAAAGCAGCTCCTACGTTATCCATTTGACCTGTTGTATTGATATTTGCTAAAAGTTGAAGTTTAGAAATATCAACACGCGAAGTCTGAGGAGTTACAATATACCAAGTAGGTTTTCCAGATTGAATGATTCTTTCAAATGCTTTTAAATCCCTGCTAACTCCGGGATTGTGCCAAATAATTAAATCATAGATTCCTAAGTTATCGGGAATTTCATGTATTTGAATAGTAGTCAATTCTAAATTGTTTTCTGGAATTAAAGCACTTCGAATTGCACCTACATCAGGATTTAGAGACTCTGAAACCAAAAGAACCTGACTTCTATCATCCAAGACCTCAACATAGAATGTCTTCGTGTTATTCTCATAGTTAAATTCATTGGAAAATGATTCTATATTTACTGTATACTCATGCATCCCAACAGAGTTTGCATCAAGTAAAAAATCAGACTTAACTAGACTATAATCATTGTCCTGATGTTTTAATTCCTTACTATCAATCACCTTTCCATCCTTTAATAATTTCAATACAAAAGTCTGATTTGGTGTTTTATTCCCCACTACACTTACCTCCACAGGAAATTTATTACCTAAAAATGCAATTTCATTCGCTACAACTGACTTTACTAAGTGATCAACTTTCTGGATTGTATCTCCAACCGATAATGAATAGATGGTTGTCTTTTTAAACTTTTCAGTACTAATTAAAGGTGTCTTTCCTGTATTAAAGTTACCATCTGAAAGTAATATTATCGCGCCTATATTTCTACCATAATAATTATTATAGACCTTATCAAGTGCTTGACTAAGGTTTGTTTTTGAGTTGTCAAAACCCAGCGAATCAATATCCTCTAAGAGATTATCTAAAGTGAAGATTAAATGATTGTATTTGTCTTTAAACTCATTGTTAACAGATTTTAAAAAAGAAATCGTTTGGTTTTTAACCTGTAAACTATCTGAATAATTTAGCATAGATTGAGAATCATCAACAACCGTAATTATAATAGGTTGGTCAACTTCACTATCGATACCTTTAATCAAAATCCCAAGTAACAAAACGCCTAAAAGAAACAACCCTGAACTCCTTAAAGATATAAGTGTAATTCTTTTAAGACTTGAGATTTCTTTCACCCATGATCTTCTTCTATACAACAACAAAGAAAGCGCAACAACTAAAACAGCCCATAAAATGAGCGTCCATACCGGTATGTCGCTAAAGAAAACTGTCATTGTAATAAATTTATTCTAGTTTCGATTAATAACTATTCAGTTCCTCCTCACCCTTTAAGTAATCAGTAAGGTATTCAAAATAAGGAGAAAGTTTACCCTCAAAAGTTGTTTCTGACCCTCTTTCTATTATTCTATCAGGATCTTCTCCGAATAAAGCTGGAAAAACCATTTTAATCAATTCATTTCCAAAATCTTGAGAAGCATCTTTAGGCAGTTCACAAGGTAAATTATCAACTGCCATTACAGCAAGTGCGTTTTGATTGTGAAAATCCACCTCACTTTCAGTTATAGGATCATATCCATAAATAGGTTCAGCAATAGTACTTGGACGAATAGTAGAAGCTACAGGCCCATCGATATCACAAGAAATATCTGCAACTACAGAAGTTCGAATACCTTCACTTTTTAAATCTTCTCTTGTAAACAGATAAGGTGAACCTGTTTCCCAGTAATGGCAAGCTATATATATATCTGCTTCTTTAAGATAACGTGGAAAAGTAGAAGAATGATTTTCTCCATTTTCATAAAACGCTAAACGATCGAAAGGCTTTCCATCATTACGTTTTGTATAATCACGATTAGAAAGATGTGTAAACACGGGGCCATCAAAACGATCATTTAAAAACTCTTCCGGACTCACTTCAGTAATAGGAAGTAAATTAACAACTTCTAAAGCACCATGTCCTACACGACCAAATCCAGTAATCACTATTTTAGTATCTTTAAGGAGTTTTACTTTTGATAATTCTCCTTCCATTTCTTCACGGTCCTTACATTCATGTGCAGGTTTTAAATTATATAAATAATGCTTCAAACCATATGTTAGAAAGGCATTATAACAACCTACAATTCCCGCATATCTCCCAAAACCTATAATGCGATTATCTCGCTTATCTGTTAAAACTTCATAATCTGTCAGTTTAATCTTTTTATCAATAATCGCTTGTAACAGACTTCTATTGTAAGGTTGTTTTTTAATAGTATGTGAAAAGAAAAAATAATGTTTATTAGGAATTAGATCTTCGATATTAACCTCCTTAACCCCCATGATAATATCACAATCCTTTAGGTCATCAACTACTTGAATTCCTAGGTCAGAATATTCTACATCCTTATATGCACGAATAGGGCTTTTTTGAACCTTTATTTCAACATTTGGATATTCTTCCATTACACGAAGACACTGTTCAGGTGAAAGAGGAACACGTTCGTCTGGTGGTGTCTTCCCTTCCTTGATGATTCCAACTTTTATAACCATAAATAATAGAATTTTTACAAAAATAGCACAATTAAGTGATTTTCTGTTCCCTTAATGATTTAAACTATGCTTGTCTAACACATACTGAGATTAAATAATCTAATCAGTTATTTCAGATTCTCTAATTTTCTCTTTTAAGACTCTATCTTTCGTTGTTAGATTTCCAAATTTATATGATAAAGTCAGATAAAGTCTTCGTGTTGTCCATTTATAAGTCGTTTTTTGAAGAACACTCCCATCATTGATTTCGAAATTAAATTCCATTTGATTAAAAATATCGGAAACTCTTAATCCAATTACCATTTTTTTATTCATCAAAGTTCGCGTAAACCCAAGGTCAATACCAGGATTTCTTTGATAAAAACCTTGAACGGTATAACGTGGTGCTATATATTGAGCATTAATTTGGATTGTTGTTGTATTATCAAAAAGAGAAAATGTTGAGTTTAATTTAGCGTCCCAACTAACCCCCTTATTACTTAAAGCCGTACCCCCGATATTTGCTGACAGTCTGCTTTCATAAGCATTTACTGAAATCATATTTCTCCACCAAGAAAATGGTGAATATGTTCCGATTAACTCCACACCATAATCATAGCTTTCATCAACATTAGAAAAAGTAGTCACACTTACTCCATTATCGAAGAACTGACGAATCCTCTGAATTCTATCCACCGTCTGTTTGAAATATAGAGTACTTGTTAAACTAACATTTTTCCACATTTTCTCATATCCTAATTCAAAAGAATTGATGTATTCAGGACGAATTTCAGGGTTTCCTTTCATTAAATTTAAAGGGTCGCTATATACCGGAAAAGGATTCAGCGATCTTGTTCTCGGACGATTAATCCTACGGCTATAATTAGCAAATAACTCTCCTTGTTTATCATTACCATAAACTAAATGAAAGGATGGAAAAAAACTAAAGTAGTTATTCTTAAAAGACTCATTTGTTGTTAATAATCTAGGCTCTGTAAACGCTTGTTCTAAGCGAACTCCTGCTTGATATTTCAGTTTCTCAGTCAGACTATGTCCTAAAATACCATAAGCTGAGAAAATGTTTTCAGCAAAGGCCAGTTCGTTATTTACGTTAACATCTGGGATAACCAATCCTGATAAAGTATCATAATACTCCAAAAAATTAGACTCATTTTGCCTATTCATAATGGCTTGAATACCCGTTTCATATTTTAGTTTATCATTGATAGACCTTTCTATATCTGCAGAAAAAGTAAATTTATTATTACTGTTTTCTTGCTCTTGGTTTTGGAATCGATAATTATTATTAGTTGGAGTTCCATTAGGTAAGAAATAATACTCCTCAAACTCCCCTACTGAAATCTCGTTTCCTAACGACTGCGTAGCAGCAATAATTATATTTCCATTCTCATCTTTAAAATCAAGCTTATAATTAGCGTTTAAATCTATAGAGTTCCGATTTCTAGGATTGTAAACATCTCTATCCCAAGTTTGAAAAAGAACATCATCATAACTTAAGAAGTTCTGCTGCCTTCCTTCCCTCACACGATCTGTATACGTTCCACTCACTGACACCCCAATAACTTGATTTGACTGGATGAAAAAATCAGCACCTACATTACCTGTATGTGAATTTCTAAAATCTGTTCCTAATCGATCTTGTTTTAAAAACTCAATAGAATCCCCTTTTTTAGAGGTTCTTTCATTAAAGTTATTTCTATATCCTTCACGATAACGATAAGAATAATTAGTATAAAAATTAACCTTTTCATTACGGATGTTAAAGCCTAAGCTTGCGCTATAAAGATTTTCACTCGCAGCAGTAAGCTGAACGTTTGTATTAATTCCTCGTAGTTTCTTTTTCTTTAATATAATATTGATAATACCTGCGGTACCTTCAGGATTGTACTTTGCCGAGGGATTCGTCACCAACTCTATCCGTTCAATTGCACTTGCTGGAATTCCATCTAAAGCCCCATCACCACTAGATAGTGCACTTTGACGTCCATCAATTAAAATGGTCACACTTCCGCTACCTCTTAATGATACATTTCCATCGTTATCAACCTCTACAGAAGGAATATTATTGAGAACATCTGTTAATCCACCACCTATTGAGGTCATATCCTCTGAAACATTATACGTCCTTTTGTCAATACTCGACTCCATTAAAGTTGTTTCACCTTTAATCACAACCTCTTCAAACTCCTGACTCTTCACCTTAGTCATCATCACACTGCCTAGGTTAACCTTTCTTTGACTAGCAGAAATTGAAATATCTTTGATTAATTTATCCTCAAATCCAAAAAAAGTAATAATTCCATAATAATCACCATTTGGCAAATCATTAAGAATGATTCTACCATTATCTCCTGTATATTCCCCCGTAACAACCGAAGAATCTACCGGTGTAAATAAGCGGAAATTGGCATATTCAATTGGGTCTTGATTATCATCGACTACTTTCAGGCTTAGCTGACCTTGAGCTAGTGTTGAAAAAGAAATTAGTACTATAAAAAATGTATAAAGAATATGCATAAATTAGATTTAAGTCACGAATGTAAGTATTCAAAGAATAAAAGTGACAAATTTAACTATCTACTAACGAATTACTGGTTTTACTGACAGAAAATAGATTCTGTTTATTCATTTCTTAATTTGTCTAACAAATTATTTAGAGTTTTAGCTTCATCAATTGTTAAGTTCTGATTAAAATAAGAATCTTCAAACTGAACATCTATTTTCGCAAGAACATTTAATCCCTCTTCTGTGATTTTGATGTACACAACTCTCCTATCATCGCTTCCACGAATTCGCCTTACTCTATTTTTAGCAATTAACTTATCAATTAATCGGGTTGTATTAGGAGACTTCTCCAGCATTCTTTCTTTTATAGTTTTTATACTTAATTTTTCATCAGCTCCACGTAAAATTCTTAAAATATTAAATTGAGGGAGCGTAAGTCCAAATCCTTCAAGTTGATTATTATAAAAGACTCCAATAAAGTTTGAAGTATACCTTATATTAATAACTGCTTTGTGGTATTCATTTTTAAAGTTTGGCGAAACTATATCTTCTATCTTTTTCATATCACTACAAAGTTAATTACCTTGGTAATATATACATGTTTAAATACAATTATTTTTTTTCACATAAAAGCATAATTGCGATAGAAAACATGAAAACTATAATATATTAGACTATTAATAGAATAACCTAATAGCGTAATTAATTTTAAAGAATGGGAAGGACTAAAGTTCTATACTGGACAATTCAATTTATAGCCTGGGGTACTTTTTGCATTATGATTGGTGCAGCATCAGTCATTCAGGGACAATTTACTCAGTTAACTTTTATCAAACTAGTTCAGCTTTTTATACTATTAATTTTAATTTCCCACTTTATACGTTGGGTTTTTATAAATAAAAATTGGCTCAACCTAAAAGTTAGTCAATTAATTCCAAGAACCTTAATTTTGATTTTCAGTTTATCAACATTGATGCTATTAGTCAATAATACTTTTGCATACGTATTTTATAATGAAGAATGGGTTTCAGCGGTAGAATTTTTTATAAACATACTGATGTATTCTATATTTCTAATCATGTGGGTCGCGGTATATCTTACCTACCATTTAATGCAAAAATCTAGACTTCAAGAGTTCCACAACTTAAGATTGAGTATAAGTCAGACCGAAAATGAGTTGAAGACGTTAAGAGATCAATTGAACCCTCATTTTTTATTTAACTCATTAAACAGTATTCGCGCATTAATAGAAATAGATCCAGAAATGGCCAAGTCTGCAATCACTACCCTATCTAATCTATTAAGAAACTCACTCATGCTAGGTAAAAAATTACAAATAACGCTGAATGAAGAATTAGAACTCGTTAAAGAATACCTAAAGCTCGAAAAAATAAGGTTTGAAGAAAGGTTGAAGTACAGCATTAAGAATGAAGTTACTAACACAATTTACATTCCACCATTCATCATACAAAGTATGGCTGAAAATGCTATTAAACATGGTATTTCAAAATCATCAAGAGAAGGCGAAGTTAATATTAGCATCCATTACCAAGATGATTTGTTAATTTTGGAAGTTATCAATACAGGAAAATATGTAGAAAGTAAAAAATCTGGAATTGGGCTCGCAAACACCAAGAGACGTTTAGAAATTATTTATGGTAATGAGGCAGGTTTCGAGATAAAAAACGAAAACAATAGAGTTAAAACACATATTTGGATTAAAACAAATCAATTAAAACATACAAAGAATGAAAGCAGTTATAATTGACGACGAGCGATTAGCTAGACAAGAATTAAAGCATTTACTATGTAAGCATAGCGACACGATAAATATAGTAGAAGAAGCAAGTAATGGAATTGAGGGAATCAAAGCCATAAAGAAACACGCTCCTGATATTGTTTTTTTAGATATTCACATGCCAGAGATGGATGGATTTGAAATGCTTAAACAATTAGATGAGATTCCAAAAGTTGTATTTATTTCCGCCTATGATGAATATGCTCTTGAAGCATTTAAGGTAAATGCTTTAGACTATCTTTTAAAACCCGTTGATCCAGTTCGTCTTTCCGAAACTTTAGAGAAAATACAAAAGGAGAATGAAGATGAATTCTTTTCATCTGTTAAAAACACTAGAGAGGAAAGAAAACTCGATATAAAAGATAGAATTTATATCAAAGATGGAGAAAAATCGTTCTTCCCTTACTTAAAAGACGTTCGTTATTTTGAAAGTCAAGGAAACTACGTTAGGGTTTTCTTTGACGAAGAGCGTCCGATGATACTCAGAAGCCTAAATGCTTTAGAAGATAAACTCTCACCAGAAGACTTTTTTAGAGCAAATAGAAAGTATTTAATCAATATACATTCAATAACAAGTATAGAAAATTGGTTTAATGGAGGGTTAAAAGTCAAATTGTCAGATAAAACTGAGATAGAGATTTCGAGAAGACAAGCTATTAGGTTTAAAGACATTATGTCTATTTAATTTTTTTAACTTTCCAAGATGTTTTAACAATTAATAATAGTTAAATTTGATTTTATCGATGTCAATTCAATTGAATACTGTAAATTTGTATTGTATATTGGAGCCCCATATAAACTAATTATGACAAATATATTTATTGCCAACTTAGATTTTGGTATTACTTCGGATGACTTAAGAGCTACGTTCTCACAATTCGGTGAAGTTAGTTACGCACATGTTGTTTATGACAACAAAACTAAAAAATCAAAAGGTTACGGATACGTAGAAATGGAAGTGCTTTCTGAAGCAAATGCTGCAATTGGAGCACTTAATGGAATGGATGTGAACGGAAGAGTTTTAGATGTTAAATTAGCAACTCCTAAAGACAAACGTCCTCAAGTTATAGATAAACCAAAAGAAAAAGATAGCTTTAAAAGCAATCGTTCAAGAGAAGCAAAACCATCGAGAGAGGTAAAACCTGTAAGAGAAGTTAAAGAAGTTAAAACAAGTGAAAGACGGGTTTTACGCCCAAGAAGAAAGCGTAGCGAAGAGTAACTAATTCTAATAGACATTACCTCCACACCACTTTAAATTAAGGTCTAACTAAGAAAAAGTAACAACTTCTTTAAAGTATAGAGTAACTTAATCAGAGTTAAAGTAAATAATATCATTCCACCTCAACATATTATGGTTGATTATACACTACCTTAGTCTAAAAACTTACAATCAAATAGAATATAAAGGATTAATGTTCAAATAGATTAGGATGTAACTGTTTATAATGCTCTAATTTACCTTGTATATATACAATCAAATCATATTCAGAGGCCGTTCTCAAAAAGTGTTCATCGATGTTTAAGAAATTGATAAAAGCCGTAAACTGCTCCTCCTCAAGATAAACCACGTCATACGAAACATAAGCACGCAATAACTCACGCACTACTTTATTCATATTATCCTGGTGCTCCATTTCAGCAACTAGGCGTTTAGATTGAGCTGTTTTGCTAAACCTTTCATATAAGGCAGTAATAGGACTATAAAAAGCATTTACACCTGTTACCGTTCGTGTTTCTCTCTGACTCAAAGCCTCACGCTCCTCTTTAATTTTTTCTAGAGATTTAATCGGATAAACTGTGATTTCCTCAAACTTCTGAATATTGGGACTTAAATAAATAACCGTATCAATATTACAAACAGATTGTGATGGAATATCAATATACTTTTTACTATATCCCTTAACAGAAAAAGCAATTCTATCTCCAGGTCTGACATAGACAGAAAATTGACCATTTGGGCGTCCAAATACACCTTGTTGAGTCGTAACGTTGATAACCATTAAGTTGTAAAAGCTTTGCGCCATTGCAGTATCTTTTACACTCCCTTTTAAATAGATTTCTTCGCACTGTCCGTAAACAAAGAGGCTACTAAAACACATGATTAAGCTGCTAATAATTGTTTTCATACGTGTAAATATAAGAAAATATAAAACCATACAAGTATAGATATGTAAACTAAAAATGAATAAATCACTCATCTTATTTACTTTTGTAACACATAATTGTAACGTGAATTTATTAATATTTACATTTGTACCTAGTTTTAAATTAATATCATAACAGTAAATTAACTATTATTGTTACAAATGTAAACGAACCATATTTTGTTTAGCCGCAAAACTTACGTAATTTTGCAGTTCAAAATAAAATAAATGAAACGTGTAGTTATTGGTTTATCTGGAGGAGTCGACTCAAGCGTAGCGGCATACCTACTTAAGAAACAGGGTTATGACGTAATCGGCTTATTCATGAAGAACTGGCATGATGAATCCGTAACACTTTCTGATGAATGTCCTTGGATAGATGATTCAAATGATGCACTTCTCGTTGCCAACAAGCTTGAAATCCCTTTTCAAGTCATAGATCTAAGCAAAGAGTACAAAGAACGTATTGTTGAATACATGTTTGAAGAATACGCTGCAGGCCGTACTCCCAATCCTGACGTTTTATGTAATCGCGAAATAAAGTTTGATGTATTCCTAGAAAGAGCAATGGAATTAGGGGTTGACTATGTAGCAACTGGACACTACTGTCGTAGAAAAGACAATCCTGATGGTAGTGTTAGCCTTCTAGCTGGCTTAGACCGCAATAAAGATCAATCTTACTTCTTGTGTCAATTAAATCAAAATCAATTAAAAAAAGCCTTATTCCCTATTGGTGACTTACAAAAAGACGAAGTACGGAGAATAGCCAAGGAGCAAGATTTAATAACAGCTGACAAGAAAGACTCACAGGGTCTTTGTTTTGTTGGAAAAGTTAGTCTACCTGAATTCCTTCAACAGCAACTCAAGGTGAAGAAAGGGAAGGTAATTGAAATCCCGGAAGACCTACCAACATTGGTAGAATATCATAAAATACCTGTAAATTTTGAGCATATTGAAGAGCTAGTATCTCCTATTAAGTACAACCCTAGCGATGGAATCGAAGTTGCAGAGCATCAAGGAGCTCATTTTTACACAATAGGACAAAGAAAAGGACTTCACATTGGAGGTAGACCAAACCCTTCCTTCGTGCTTCATATAGATACAACTAACAACATTGTTTACAGCGGGCAAAAAGACAGTCACCCTGCTTTAAACAGATCAGCTTTAAAGATTGATAACAAGTCAATTGTATACACCAACCTAAAGAATAAGTTAAGGGAAAATTCGCAACAAAAGGTTATGGTTAGAATACGCTACAGACAATCCCTTCAAGAAGCAACAGTTCTAATGAAAAAAGACTTTACTTATGTTTTGTTTAATGAGCTTCAACGTGGAATTACTCCAGGTCAATTCTGCGCTTTTTACGACAACGAAGATGAGTTATTAGGATCTGGTGTAATTAGTCAGTAGAAGGCAGCTCCTGAAAAGTTCCATCATCATAAAAAACAATAATTTTACTGACTTTGCGCTGTAACTGCTCGTTATTCGAAGTTTTAGATTGAGTATATTCTGAATCTTGAGCTCTACTCCCTTTGTAAACAGGTATATCATCATCTTTTAATACTGGATTAGTATCAGTAAGTATCTTCTCCTCTTCCACCTCACCAATCGACTGTGAAGTAGGTTGCACTTCATTAGAATCAGCTAACCTCCCTACCTTCTTACCAATAATCAACCAATCGGCATCTACCTTTGGAAAAGCGTTTAATATTTTTTGAATAAAATCAATGCTTGGTTTATTTCTTCCTGCTAGCACATGTGATATACTAGAACGCTGCACCCCTATCTTATCAGCAAACGAGGCGTTAGTCATTCCATTCATCTTGATTACCATTTGTAATCTTTCACTTATTGACATATTACAATTGTTTATACAAATGTAATGATTAATATTTTTGATATATTCAATTAAGTAAATAATTATTTTTAAATGACAACTACTTGTTTACATAAGCACATCAATTTATTCACTTTTGTAAACCCACATGATTTATTCAACCACTAGCAATCGCCCCAAAGTGATTAGAAACTTAACGACTAGCAACAACCTCCAACTATAAATACCATAGCTCTAAAGCAATACAATAGATAGTCTATACGCCAGTTCTGGATCCACTCTACTCCACTTACTAAATCAATTAAGTAAGTTCTTATAGAATATATTAAAGCAATAAAAAATAGGAGAGTTAGAAACCCTCCTATTTATCAACAACAATTATAAACTATAACAAACAACTTTAGTTTTTTGAAAAACCGCAAGTAAACAGTTTTTCATGTTCAATTTTATTCTCTGGATATTTACGAACTAAATCCATTAACTCAGCTACCTCAAAGATTGTCAACCTACTGTCAACTCCTTTATCATCGTGCATCTTAAGTTGCTCTTGAGCTATCTTCACACGATTTAGCGCTATCACATATCGATTCATCATATTTACGTAATTTAAATATACTTCCTCTCTTACGTCCATTCATTTAGATAGTTACAAAATATTCATACTAATTAACATATTTGAATTATGTTATTAAATACTACTACACTTAACACCAATTAATTGATTGATTATCAAAGACTAACTACTCCCTCTTATCTTTCACATAGCTATTGCTTTTTTCTTTCGGTTCTGATTTAAATAGCAGCTGCAGACAGATTATTATCAAATAAAAAGGATATAAGATATACTTAACAGCTCTTCTTACAATATATACACCTCCTTTTTTGCTTATTTGTTTTGATCTGGAAGACTTATGTATCTGTTTTTCTTTTTTTAGTGCTGTTTTTTTTTCACGACTATCATCATCCAGTTTAAAGAATCGCATTGCACGACTCATTAAAATCTCACCCAACCCATACTCTCTTATATTGGTCAAGGAATATTCTTTATAGCTTATTAAAAACTGAAACATCAATCGTTTTAACTGAATAAAAAGCGAAAAACTTAATTCTTTAGCTTCCTGCTTAACATCACTTACGTCCTTTTTAAACTCTCTTAACAGGTCTTTATTTTCTTCTGAAATTGCTATATACATGGCTAATATTGTTGTTTGATGCAAATATCAAGAAGAAGCATGTAACTTTTTGACCTATTAAGCGGTATACTAGTATTAAGTATAAAAATTGAACTTAATTAAGTTAATTAAGCAAATTAAGTTAGTGATTAAGTTTTGTTTTTCTATTTTTGCTCTATATAAATGAGACTTGCAGGAACATATCACCCCATTCCTTACCTTTTAGAAAGGTTAGAACATTACCTCCCAGGAGTAGATGTTGCAAGTGCATTATGGCTCGACTTTGACAAGGAAATTTACACATCACACGAAAATCAACCCCTTCGAGAATATCTAAAAGTCAAAGCTCAAGAAATAAGAAGGACAAAACTCACTTCTGAATGGTCTCAAAACTCTGATCTATTTAAAGCAAGTAACTCAACCAAGAATCAGCTTACTATTGATGATGAGGATGCGATGAATGTTCTCCACCTCTATTTTAAATCAGCAATAGACGGACAAAAGGATGTACTCGTTATTACATTTCCTAAAAACGTCTTTCTTAAAAGTTTAAACACTGAATTTAAAGGAATTACTGCACAAGAGAAACACATCTTAAGCAGTATTTTAAGTTCTGTTTTATCTGCAGAACATGAGAAAGCAATCAACGAAAGAGCTTTTTTAAAACGCGTTGAACAAATCAATCAAAAACAAGCCTCAAAAATTAAGCAGTTAACAGAAGATTTGCAATCTACAGAACAATTATACAGTTCCGCAATTCGCAATATACTCAATGAATTTAAGGGAAAACTTGAAATGGAACTCAACAAAGAGTTCATCTTTAACTCAAAAGTTGTTTTTAAGCTTGCAAAAGAGCGCTTGTCTATTGATTTAATCGAAAAAGCTGTTAAGAACGCTATCTACCTGGCTTTTAATTTAAATTTGACCGAAAATATAATTGAAATAACAGAGGACCATATCCAATTGACTGAAAACGATAAGCAAGCCATACGAACTACTACAGGAATGGATAATGACTTAAAAACCATCTATCTACTTGATAGATACGAAGTAGCTGCGTTAAAAGCACAAGAAAAAGGACTACATATAAATGGGAAAAACATAGCCTCTCAACTCGATCCACCCGTTACTCCACCAGCAATTACAGATGCTGTAAAAAAGAATAAATCTAAAATATCATACCTACTCCAACAATATCCTGAAAAATGGTCGGTTGCAAGAAGAGCCATCAAACCTTTATCAAACCTTGATCAAACATCTTTTAAATCAAGTGCTGTTTCATAAAACTTTTCACCTCTCTTATAAGTCACTAACTTTGTAAAACAGGATTTAACAACAACGACCACTTACCTCTATTAAAAGTTAAATTAAAATACAATAAATATATACAAAGCAGTACTTTATACATAAACAAATTGCCCTATACATGTATTTTTAATTCGAAATAATCTTGAAAAATTGATATGATAATAGAACTATCACTAACCCTTTAGAATCAAGCAAAATTTAACTTTAAGTAAAGCAATCTAAACAACTATCAATAAACAAATTAAAACCTTTTTAATAATTCTGAATAAACTATCTTTTTTAATTGTATAAAAATTCAATAATTTTCCTTATTTTAAGAAAGCAATATATGATTGTAAAATCATTCAAAGTAGACATCTGTACTTTGAGTGAGAATCAATAAATAACTATTATCTTTGAATTGTTAATTTTAAAAAGCAAAATGAAAGAGTTTGATATACCCGAGTTTTACCGCTCTCCAATAATATCCAAAGTAAAAAACATGCGTAAGCTGATGGACCCTAGAAAAAAGGACTTCACTCCTACAATTCTTGACTTTGGTCCCGTTCGTTTTCACATTTCTCGTCATTTTGGATTTTGCTATGGTGTTGAGAATGCGATTGAAATTTCATACAAAGCAATCGTTGAAAACCGTGGAAAAAGAATATTCCTACTCAGTCAAATGATACATAATCCTAACGTTAATGCGGATTTATTAGACAATGGCATTAAGTTTTTACAAGACACAGAAGGAAATGAATTAATCTCTTTTGATCATTTAAAACCAGAAGATGTTGTTATCGTCCCAGCATTTGGTGCTCCAATTGAAACAATTGTCAAACTAGAAGCAAAAGGTGTTGATGTTCAGGCCTACAACACTACCTGTCCATTCGTTGAAAAAGTTTGGAACAGATCAAAAAAATTAGGAGAAACACAACACAGTATTATTATTCATGGTAAACATAATCATGAAGAGACCAGAGCAACATTCTCTCATAGTTCATCAAGCGCACCTTCAATTGTTGTTCGTGATATTGAAGACACAGCTGTTCTGATGGATATAGTATTAGGAAAACGCCCTAAATCTGAGTTCTATACTTATTTTGAAGGGAAGTTTACGGATGGTTTCGATGTTGAAACACACTTAGACAAACTCGGAGTAGTAAACCAAACGACAATGTTAGCAACCGAAACACAGGAAATAGCTGACTTTGTTAAACAAACCATGATAGAAAAGTATGGCGAAAAGGAATTGAAAAATCATTTTGCCGACACAAGAGACACTTTATGTTATGCGACAAATGATAATCAAAACTCCACTTATGGATTAATGGATTCTAACGCTGACTTAGCGATTGTTGTTGGCGGGTATAATAGTTCAAACACTACTCACCTAGTAGAACTTTTAGAGGAGAGTTATCCCACATTCTTTATAAACACAGAGGATGACATTAAAAACGATAAACTCATCTCTCACTTTGATATTCATAGTAAAGAAGTTAAAGAAACAGAAAACTTTCTACCAACAAAAGACGTACTTGATATCGTACTCACATCTGGAGCATCTTGTCCAGATGCTGTTGTTGACAGAGTTCTGCATAAAGTTCTTGACTACTTTAGTGATACAAAGGAAGTTAAAGAGGTTTTAGCAAAGATGGGTTCAAATAATTAAGAATAATTCTCCTAATAACGCTTGTAGAGTAAAATCAAATTACTATTTTTGCGCTGGGGTAAGTCTTGTACGACCAGCTCCCTCTGAATCCCCCAGGACGGGAACGTAGCAAGGGTAAGAGGTTGTAGCGGTGCGATGCAAGTAGCTTACCCCACTTTTTTTTCTAATAAATCACCCCTATTTTTTTAACCTTATCAAACGTCATAAGACAAAAGCTTTCTATATTATAACATAACCTTTTTTTTGATTTTAGTAAAAACATTACAACTTAAACAGACCTCATTGTATTTGGATTTAATTTAAAACCAACCCTTCAGCAACGACTACTATCTCAACCATTATAAGCAGTCAGATTTGTAGAAAAAATATCAATAAAAAATAATTAATATTATATCCAACTCCTAAGTATTGTTGTATCTTTGCGTCCCATAGTTACAAATCAATTATAATATGTCGAATTCAACAAAATATATCTTTGTAACTGGTGGGGTTGCATCCTCATTAGGAAAAGGAATTATAGCCGCTTCATTAGCCAAGCTTTTGCAAGCAAGAGGATACTCAACAACCATTCAAAAGCTTGATCCATACATCAATATCGATCCAGGTACTTTGAATCCGTATGAACATGGTGAATGTTATGTTACAGATGATGGTGCTGAAACGGATTTAGATTTGGGTCATTACGAGCGCTTCTTGAACGTTTCAACTTCTCAAGCGAACAACGTAACAACCGGAAGAATTTATCAATCGGTAATCAATAAAGAGCGCCGAGGAGAATATTTAGGAAAAACAGTACAAGTTATTCCACACATCACAAATGAGATTAAAGAAAATATTCAAAGTTTGAGTAAAGATGGAGAATATGATATAATTATTACTGAAATCGGTGGAACTGTAGGAGACATTGAGTCTCTACCCTATGTTGAAGCATTACGTCAGATGAGATGGGAGTTTGCAGATGATTGTATTGTGATTCACCTTACTCTTGTTCCCTATCTTAAGGCAGCAGGTGAATTAAAAACAAAACCGACACAGCACGCGGTAAAACAGTTATTAGAATTAGGTGTTCAACCAGATATATTATGCTGTAGAACTGAACATAAATTAGACTTTAGTGTCCGTCAGAAAATCGCTCGTTTTTGTAACGTAGTCCCAGAAGCTGTTATAGAAGCTATGGATGCACCTACAATTTATGATGTTCCTTTAATGATGCAAGAGGAAGAATTAGATGAAATTGTTTTAAAACGATTGAATTTATCAAGAAAATCTAAACCAGACTTAACCTCATGGAATGCATTTTTACATAATTTAAAGAATCCAACCTCAGAGGTTACTATAGGATTAGTTGGGAAATATGTTGAACTAAAGGATGCTTATAAATCTATTAATGAAGCCTTTATTCACGGTGGGACAGCAAATCTTTGCAAGGTTAACATTGAATGGATTCATTCTGAGAAGGTAACCAAATCGAATGCCGCTGAAATCCTTGGAGGATTAGACGGTATACTCGTTGCTCCTGGATTTGGATCACGTGGAATTACAGGTAAAATAAATGCTGTGCAGTATGCTAGAGAAAATAAGGTTCCTTTCTTAGGAATATGTTTAGGAATGCAATGTGCTGTAATAGAATTTGCAAGAAACGTATTGGCGTGGGAAGACGCACATACTGCTGAGATTTCTCCTGAATCAAAACGTCCTGTTATTAGTCTAATGGAAGAACAGAAAACTGTATCAGACATGGGAGGAACAATGCGTTTGGGCTTATACAAATGTGAGCTTAAGCCGAATTCAAAAATTTATGAAGCTTACAATACAGAAGTAATTAAGGAACGTCACCGTCATAGATTTGAATTCAACAGTTCTTATTTAGAAGATTTTGAGAAAAATGGAATGAAAGCTACAGGATTCAACCCTGAAACAGGTCTTGTTGAAGTTGTTGAAGTTGAAAATCACCCTTGGTTTGTGGGTGTACAATTCCATCCAGAATATAAGAGTACAGTAGATAATCCTCATCCATTATTCACAAGCTTTGTAAAAGCAGTAATGGACAATAAAAAATAATTAGTTAGAAATAGTTTAGGAATGGATAGAAATACATTAATTGGTTTAGGTTTAATTGGAGTAATATTAGCGCTTTTTACTTTTTACAATCAACCTTCAGAAAACGAACTTAAAGAGCGAATGGCTCAACAAGAACAAGTCGCTCAAAAAAGCAAAGAGGCTGCAGAAAAGACAGAAAGTAAATCATCCAAAGAAACTAAAGAACCAGTCAAAGCTGCTGACCCTATAGCATTATTAGATGAAAATGGAAATCCTGTTGTTGATAGTTTAGGGAATGTTGTTTATGAAACCAATACGATTGAAAAAATCGAAAAAGTTGGTTTGGTAAAATCCAAAGATGTTGAGGAAGAAAACTATATTTTAGAAAATGATAAAATAAAAGTGGTGCTTACCAATAAAGGTGGTGGTGTAAAAAGTGTTTATTTAAAAGAACACCAAACCTATCAGAATTTTATAAAAAATGAAGGAACAGATAAAATTACTCCGCTTCAACTATTCAATGAAGAGATAGCATCTAATGGACTATCATTCAAGTTAGATGACAAGAATATTCATACCTCAAGCATTGCATTTGAGCTCTTAAGAGAGACAAATGATTATATCTCATTAATCGCTCACTTTGATGATGGAAAATCAATTGAACAAGTTTATTCTATAACACCAGAACAATACCACATCAACTACGAAGTCAAAATGAAAGGCTTTGAAGGTGATGTTAATCCTAACAAAGTATTTTTAGATTGGGAAGTTGAATTATTAAAAACAGAAAAACTACTTTCTGAGCAAAGACGTATCTCAACTATATTCTTTAAGGAGACAAACGGTTCATACGACTATCTTTCTGAATATTCTGATGATGAGTTTGCTGCTAAAACAGATGTGGATTGGGTTGCATTCAAACAAAGCTACTTCTCCTCTATCATTATGCCTGAAAATGGATTTAAGAAAGAAGGTACCACTTTTAAAGTTTTAAACTATGTAGAAGGTTCTGAAAAAGATTCTTCACATATTAAAAACTACTCCTCTACAATGAATATCGGAATTGGAAACACGGGGAATGGAAGTGTACAAATGAAATGGTTTTTCGGTCCAAACGACTATGATTTATTAGAGTCATACACAAATGGAACTGAAGACATTATTAACTATGGATGGGGATTATTTAGATGGATAAATATTTATGCTATTCAACCTTTATTTGTATGGTTAGCTGGATTCGGTATGAGTGCAGGAATTGCGATTTTACTTTTAACAATAATTGTAAAATTAGTTCTTACTCCTATTCAATGGAAAATGTTTGCCTCTTCAGCTAAAATGAGAATTTTAAAACCTGAGATAGATGAAATAAACAAAAAGTATCCGGAAAAGGATGATGCGATGAAAAAGCAAATGGAAATGATGACACTTTACCGTGAGTCTGGTGCTAGTCCACTTGCTGGTTGTGTTCCCATGTTAATACAGATGCCTATCCTATTTGCAGTATTCCGTTTCTTTCCAAGCACCTTCTCTTTACGTCAGAAAGGATTTTTATGGGCTGAAGATCTATCAAGTTATGATTCTGTTTTAGACTTAAGTTTTAGTATTCCATTCTATGGTTCACACGTAAGTTTATTTACGCTATTAATGGCAATTACTACTCTATTCTATACTGTTTTAAATAGTAGTAATATGCAGCAACCATCACAACCAGGAATGCCAAACATGAAAATAATCATGTACTTCTTCCCTATTATGATGATTTTCTTCTTTAACAATTTCGCATCAGGATTAAGTTATTACTACTTTATCTCTACACTGATGTCTATCCTAACTATGGTTATGATTAAAAACTTCTTTGTTAACGAAGATAAATTGAAAGCTAAAATGGCGGCACGTCAAGACTCAAACAAAAAAGAAGGAAAGAAAGGTGGCAAATCTAAATTCCAAGAGCGTTTAGAGCAAATGCAAAAAGCACAACAAGAAAAGTTAAAAAACAGTAAGAAAAAATAAAGTAATAAACTAACATAACAGGGCAGCCCTATTCATAATTGAGTAGGGCTGTTTTAATTATATGTTTAAATATCAATAGAAAGCTATATAAAAACGAAGTGCAGACAAGTAGTTAATAAGATATTGTAAAACTTAAAAATATATTTTTCCTATAAGATTCAATTTCTACTCATTTTTTCACTAACTTGATAAAGTAAATTTAAACCTGAATACATGTTAATAGAAATTAATAACAACAACATTGACAAGCGACTCATTGACGATGTAGTTAAAGCCTTAAGAGATGGTGAAATCATCATTTACCCAACAGATTCAGTATATGCTATTGGGTGTGATTTAAAAAACAAAAAAGCATTAGAAAAGCTAGCTAAGTTTAAGGGAATGAAACTTAAACAGTCAAAATTCTCTATTATTTGCAAGGATTTAAGTCAGGTTTCAGAATATGTGAAGCATATACCTCAACCAACTTTTAAAGTAATGAAGAGAACACTTCCTGGTCCTTTTACCTACATTTTACATGCTTCAAGTGAAGTAACTAGGTTATTTGACACAAACCGTACAGAATTAGGAATCAAAATCCCTGATAACAATATTGTACTTGCTATAGTAGAAGCTTTAGGAAATCCTTTGGTTACTACCTCATTACACAATGAGAACGATGAGATGTTAGAATACTACATTGATCCTTATAAAATATATGAGCAATTTGATGAAAAGATCAATACAATTATTGATGGAGGTCCTGGTAAACTAGAGGCATCTACGGTTATTGATTGTACAGGAGACCAACCTGAAATAGTACGTGAAGGAGTTGGAAAACTTTAATTAGCGTCTTATTTAAGACTCCATATTTTTATCTTACGGTCATCTCCTACTGTAACAAAAGATTGTTCTGAAATCTTAGCAATTCTATTTACAGTATGGCGGTGACCTCTATCTTTAAACTCTATTCTTTCGATAATTGAGATGTCCTCGGCATTCCAAAGTTTAATGCTTTTATCAAAACTAACAGAGACCATTTTCCTTTTATCATCAATAAATTCTAAGTCATAAACTGCATAATTATGAGCAGGAATATTAATCAACAGTTCTTTAGTTCTCCAATTCCATTTTTTAATATGAGCATCTTTACCGCCTGTATAAAGGTAATCACCCTCAAACAAAGCACAATTGGCACCATCTTTATGAGCTCTATACTCTTGAATTAAATTAAAGAAACTACTTTCTAAAATTCGTATATACCCATCTTGTCCACAAATTGCAACATGTTTTCCATCCTCGCTTATAGTAATCTCTCTGATTTTACCACAATTGTAAGGTAAAGTAATTAACAAATCAAAAGTTTTGGCATCCCAAGCACAAAATACTCCATCCAAATCTCCTGAGTAGAAATACTCCATTATTGGACAGTAACTAAGTGAAAAAACAGCTGATTTGTGTTGCGTTAGCAACCTTATTTCTTCTCTTTTCTCGGTGTCAATAACATGAATTCCTCCATCATTAGTTCCTACAGCTAGTAAATTAGACACTGGAGAAAAGGCAATATTATAAGCTGATCGCTCAAGTTTTACAGTAAATTTAGTTTGTTCACCAGTGTTAACATCCCATTGAACGACAAATTTATCTGCACTAGAAGTAAAAATAAAATCATTACAAAAAATCACATCATAAATAGCTCCACTATGGCCACTTATTGTATGCAACAGTTGTAATGAATCGTTTTTTTTCATTTTTTATAAAATTATTCTTCTTCATCTCCTTCAGCATTCACTTGCTTTAAGCGAGACGCTAAATCCTCAGGTAAACTCTCAAAGAAAGTATCACCTCTCAAACCAATACGGAGACATTCCAATGGAATAACTTCATTAGGCGCTATATTTCCAAGATTTACATTAGCTCCAAAAAGCTTAATAAACCAAACTTGTTGATTTTTCTTAGGCGCTTCCCATAAAATACTATTGGGATTAATTTTAGCTGTTATTTTATTAATTAAAAAAGTATGCGCTGTTCCATTAGGTCTAAAAACACCTACATTACCACTCTCACGACCTTCTGCAATAACTTTCCAAGACCCTGCTTCAAGTTCAGCGCCCATCATTTTAATCCACTTATTTGGAGAGATTAAGATACCTGAATCTTTAGAGCCAACTTCAGAAAGAACTGTAGTGTTTTTAGCCATAGTTTGGATAAGCTCACACTTATCATCATGAGGAATAATAATTGATCCATCAGATATTTCAGCAAGATCTAAATCAAATTCATCAATCAACCTCAAGTAATCTTCAAACATACCCCTCGCATAGAAAGCTTCGAAAAGCGTTCCTCCAAAATAAGGTCGAATATTATGTGCCTTGTATAACTTAATTTTCTCTTTCAATTGATTGGTAACAAAAGCGGTTCCAAAACCAAACTTCACTATATCAGTGAGTTCACCATTGGCTTCTATAAAACTTTCTGCTTCTGTTAGGCTTAAGCCCTTATCCATCATCATTGTTAATCCCTTCTCACGCGGCTTAGCCGGACGTTCAGGAATAAATGGTAAACTAAAATTCTTCATTATCTAAATTTTCATCAAATTCTTGTAATCTGTCTATAAAGTATGACGCCGAGTTCATTTCTGGAAAATGCAAAAATAAACTTTTCGCTAAATTAGCATCATTTTCGAGGACTTCATCAAAAAACAACATAGAATCTGATTGATTTCCTGCCATCCAATGACAGTAGCAAAGCACCATTTTTGCAACATTATTATCTCGAAGCTCATGGTTTCTATCTACTGCTTCAAAAACTAATTCCATTGAAATACCAGCCAAAAAAGACAGGTAATCAATAATAACCTCTTTATCGTTTGGTTCAAGCTCAATTGCTTTTTCGTATGCTGCAACTGCTTTTTCATTGTGTTTTTTACTTTCGTAAGCGTTCCCTAATGCACGCCAATAATCACCTTTATTTGGTTCCAAATCAACTGCTATTAGCAGCTCTTGGACTGCACGGCTGTGTTTTCCTAGAATATCACTCATAATCCCTTTTCCCACCCATGCATCAGCTAACTGCGGTAAGAGTTCCGTACTTTTATGGTACATCTCATAAGCTTTTTCTATATCACCTAACTCTTCGTAACATTCTCCCATAGAACAGAAAACCATAGGGTCATCCTGATCTAATTCTAAACACTTTTTATAATTGGCTAATGCTAAATCTATCTTATTAGCATCTAAGTATGCATTTGCTAAATTATATATCGCTGGAATAAAATCATCATTTATTATAATAGCGTATTCATATGCCCAAATTGCTTCATCCGATTTATCCATTTTAGCATAAGCATTCCCTAAATTATACCAAGTTGTATAAGAATAAGGTTCTTCATCAATATACTCTAGAAAACACTTTACAGCATTCTCATAATCGTTTATTTTCTCATAGCAATGTGCTAACTCATAAACCAATAAATCGCTTAAACTACCTTCTTTAACAGCAATAGTAAGAATTTCAATAGCTGATTTATAGTCATCTTTATTTTCGTATTCCATTGCTAAATCAATAGCAATTTCTGCTTTTTCATCTCCAGATGAAGAATCAAACGCTTTCTTAAAATATTTAATCGCTAAGTTGTTTTGTTTTAACTGACTATAGCAAGTAGCAACAGAAAGCAAAACGTCTAAGTTATTAGGCTCTAAACGCTCGAGGTTTAACAGTAATTTCAAAGCAGAATTTATATCTCCTGTCATCGATAAGATTTGAGCGTATCTAGTGATAATTGTAGAGTTGGTTGGAAAGTGTTCTATTGCTCTTTCTGCCGCCCATTTTGCTTTTTTCATTTGGTTTGAAATCATCAAATGGTCTAAAATATACTCAACGTCATCTGAATCGATATATTCGTACTCATTGAGTGCATACATCTTTTCAAAATGCTTTAATTGCATTTTAAAATTGGGGTTTGACCAATCGTCATCATTCTCTTCTTCAAACATAGTGCTAAGATAAAATTTCTTTATCAATTAACCTTATTAAAAGGGTTGTCAATATATAATTTACACTATTCCTAATAAAGAACAGCATCATTATTGGTTAATACTTTCAGTTTTAGAACAAAAATAAAATTCAATTGAAACAGACATACCTTAGACCTTAGTTCCATTCTGCGGGCTTTATTATTTATTATCAAGATGAGATTATTGTTGAACAGACATCACGCTTCTTCAATAAATATATCTACAAAATTCAAGTCTATAATTTTACTGAATAATTGTCAATAAATCCACATCAAAAATCAATACTGTATTAGGTTTTATTGAGCCTGAACCTTTTTCGCCGTAAGCTAACTTCGAAGGAATTAGTAAGACGCCCTTCCCTCCTTCTTTAAACTTTGGAATTCCTTCTGTCCAACCTTTAATAACCTGTTGTAAATTAAATGTTATTCCCTCTGCTTTACTTTGGTCAAATACTTTTCCATCGGTAGTATACCCTATATATCTTACAGTCACATTATCATTTGAGAACGGATAATTACCTGCTCCTAATTCATTAACCACATAGTGTAACCCACTATTCGTTTCTATCGCATCGAGTCCTTTATCTGCGATGTACTCCTTAATTATTTTTATATCAAGTTCAAACTGCTCTTCAGTACTTAAACTTTTCTTACAACTAGATCCTAGAAAAAAAATTCCTATTAATAAGAAAGAAAATATGTTTTTCATTTTTTTCTACAAAAATAAGGAATACTAAGAGATGAATTATATAAAAGAGATAATAGTTTATAACAAAAAAGGGAGTAACATTAAGTTACTCCCTTTTTTGTTATATAAGTTTCTAAATGATTAGAATCTCCATCCTAAACGAACACCTGCATTCATAGCACTTGTTTGTAATTTAGCTTCCTTAGTTGCTCCTTCAGTAACTGAAGTATCAGTTGTACCAGGTACAGTTGAAAGTTCTGTTACTTTATCAGAGTAGCTGTAGTTAGAAAAACTCAATCCTAATTCAAAACCTACGTATAAGTTTTCAATTAAATAGATATCTAAACCAGCTCCAACACCAACACCAAACATTGACATTTTACCAGTTCTTGTTTCTTGTCTATCTTGAACATAGAATGCTCCATTTGTCTCATCAAAAGTAGCCGTTGAGCTTCCTCCTCCGAAGTTAATTCCTAAAGCAAAGAATGGAGATAAACGGTCAGTTCCCGCTAAATGGTATTCACCACCAATTTGTGCATTCCATGACATTCTGTTTATTTCTAAAGTACCTTCAGCTCCTGAACCATCCACATTTTCATAAAATGTAGATACTTCTTTCATTGGTGTTCCTAGTCCATCACCTAAACCTAATTGAACACGAGCCGCAATATTATCATTCACGAAGTAACGTGCACGAATTGTTGGAGCTTTCCAATCAACTCCACCAGTACCAGAGTAATTAATAATTCCCTCTAAAGACCAAGGATTGTCTAGAGTAGCTTTTTGAGCAAATGTAAATGTACCTCCAGCCATTGCAACTGCTGCTGTTACTGTTAAAATAATTCTTTTCATAATTATAGTTTTAATTAATTTTAAATATAAAGTTAACAAGTCTTACGATTAATTACTAATAAAAGTTACATTTATTTCAATACTGCAATGTTAACAACTCTAGCTATCATGTGTTTTCACCTGAATCATACTGCATATCAATCGTTAACCCATCATAAGCAGGTTTCACGGATAAAGGGAGTTTTTTTGATATCTCTTCATGCTTCCCAAAAAGGTGTGAAATATGTGTCAAGTAACTTTTAGCAGGCTTTAAATAATTTATAATATCCAAAGCTTCTTCCAAGTTAAGATGAGAAATATGAGGTTCTTCTCTTAAACAGTCTAAAATCAAAGTATGGACTCCTTTTAATTTTTTCAATTCATTAATAGGAATTGTTTTTACATCTGTCATATATGCAAAATCTCCTATTCTAAATCCAAACACTGGCATTTTATAATGATAGCCCAAAACTGGAGTCACTACTGGACCATCAGGCAATAAAAAAGGTTTGTTTTCAATAATGTTTATATTCACAGATGGTACACCTGGATATAGATTTTCTCCAAAAGCGTAATGAAATTCACGTTTTAACGTCACCTCTACAGCTTCTGAACAGAAAACCTCCATACTTCGGTGTTCTAAGAAGTTAAATGATTTTACATCATCCATACCTGCAACATGGTCTTTATGTTCATGCGTATAAATCACTGCTCTCAAGCTTCTCACATCTTCTCGGAGCATTTGCTGCCTGAAATCAGGCCCTGTATCAATTACAAAATTTTGATTATTCCAAGAAAAAAGAATAGAGCTCCTTAACCTTTTATCTTTTTCATTACTAGAAGTACACACATTACACTTACAACCTATAACAGGAACTCCTTGCGAGGTTCCTGATCCTAAAACTTTAACCTGAAGCTTATTTATCATCTTCATCAAAAATATGAACTAAATTTTAATTTTTAGATATAAAACAACAATGAAAGTCGCTTAATACTAAAGTAACTTTCACAACATCCACTCAAAATAGAACCTACTACTCTTTGATTACAATAGACTTAGTGTCATAACCAAAAACTGAGAAATGCCCTAAACAGTCGTTAGACCAAGCTGATGTGGGATTTGCAGGAGCTGCTGAAGATGCTGCTCCACCAGCAATAGCCCTTAGTTCTCTAAAATAAACAAAGGTCTTCTTACTGTAGGAAATCAATTCAATTTGAACCGTATCACCAACTTCATAAAACTCCATAAACATTGGAACTTTCTGAAAATTTCCTTCTGAAAACTCATCATCAAACATAAACTGGTCACCTAGCTCTCTTTTATATTCTCCATTCACTTTACGAATTACACGATAATAATTTGGTCCAACAGGGTCTGTTAAATTTATATAGACTAAGTACCCCTCATCAAAAAAGGTTGATTTTGGTTGAAACTCAGCAGACAAAGAATCAAGCGGTACAACTGTTGGTAAGTAATCAGAAGCTTCATAGGTAATACCATCTGCTACTACCTCCATTGTATATGTACTATTGTATTCAGGAGTATAATTTTGCAATAAATAAGTCCCATCTGCTTGATCAACCAAAGGAGTAGCGACTCCACTTTCATTGATAATCTTCACATCAGCTCCTGTAATTACAGGAAAATCTTCATTTGAAAAGACATTAACAGTTTTAGATAGTTTCACATACACCTCCTCTTTAACAGCATCATACTTAGCTTCAATAACAAACTTTGGTTCTGTATCTGTTACTTTTAAGTCAATTACTTTTTGACATGAAGAAATAGCTATCAACACAAAAATTGCGAATATATAAAGTGTGTTTTTCATCTTTATTTAATATTAAAATTATAAGTAATAGAAGGTATCAATTTAAACAATGCTGTTTGGACCGCTTGAGTTTGTCCCGTTTGATTGTCTTTAAAACTATCCGTAAATCGAACTGAAAAAGCATTTTCACGATTATATAAGTTATAAATAGAAAAACTTAAATTATGATCAAATCGCTTACGTTCTTTAAGGTACCATGTTAACCCAATATCTAAGCGATGATAATCGGGCAAACGGTTACCGTTTCTTTTTCCGATATATGAAACTTCGTATCCATCCATTGTATATAATGCGCTAGGGAAAGTAACAGCATCACCTGTGTAGTAGACAAAACTTGTACTCACAACAAACTTTTTATTGATATTGTAGGTTAACACAAGATTTAAGTCATGAATCCTATCCTGTCTAGCAGAAAACTCGGCGCCATTATCAATATCTTTAAACGTTCTTAAAGCACGTGAGAGAGTATAGTTAAACCAACCTGTAAAATTTCCTTTTGTTTTTTTTATTTGAAATTCAATTCCATAAGCTCTTCCTTTACCATATACCAACTCTCTTTCAATCTGACCGTTAAGAATTAAGTTAGCATTAGGTTTGTAGTCAATTTGATTTTGTAACCATTTGTAGTATGTTTCAACAGACACTTGATATTCATCATTTTTAAAATTCTTATAATAACCAACAGCGACTTGATCTCCAATTTGGGGTTTTACATTGTTTGAAGTAGGCACCCATACATCTGTTGGACTACTTGTAGTTGTATTTGATAATTGATGGATGTATTGAAAAATTCTATTGTATCCAGCCTTTACAGAATTACTTTCATTAATTATAAAGCTTGCAGAAAAACGAGGCTCTATTCCTTGGTAATATTTGATTGACTCCCAAGAACCATACTCAGTCTCTTCGGTAACCTGTCCTTTTTCATCATATTCATAAGCAGTACCTTTCCCCATATAGTTAAACCCTGAATACCTTAATCCGTACATCAAAGCCCATCTACTCCCTATTTTTTGTTCGTTTTGGACATAAGCCCCTAACTCTAATGCATTTCTATCCGGTAAATTAATCTGATTAAAACCTACGTTAGCACCACTCTCCAATACCCCAGGTTGAAAAGTATGATGGATAGCATTTACGCCAAATTTCAAACTGTTATTATTATTAAGATAATAGTTATAATCCTGTTTTATATTGAAATCACGTATTTTAGAACGAATTCCAAACCCATCCTCACCCTCACCAATAGTAAATCGATAATCAAACTCACTATATATTAAAGATGTATTTACAAATAGTTTATCATTAAACAAATGATTCCATCTTAACGTTCCGGTTGCATTTCCCCAATCAAAAGCTGCTTGATCATCTAAAGCGAATTTATCACGTCCAAAATATCCAGAAATGTAAATTCGGTCTTTTTCTCCAATTTTATAATTTGCTTTTGCATTTAAATCATAGAAGAATAAAGTTGTGTTTCTCAATTCCTCTTCTTTCGCAAACACTAAAAATATATCAGCATAACTTCTTCTTCCAGAAACAATAAAAGATCCTTTATCTTTAACAATAGGCCCTTCCACTGTCAGTCTTGATGAAATTAAACCAATTCCACCTGACGCACCAAAATTCTTATTGTTCCCATCACGCATTCTAACATCCATTACAGAAGATGCTCTACCTCCATATTCTGCTGGTATTCCTGACTTATACAGAGCAACATCTTTAATCGCGTCCGAATTAAAAACAGAGAAAAACCCAAGTAAATGTGAAGCATTATAAACTATAGATTCATCTAAAAGAATTAAGTTTTGATCTGCTCCACCTCCTCTTACATAAAAACCAGCACTACCTTCTCCTCCACCTTTTACTCCAGGAGTTAACTGCAAGGTTTTCATTACATCTTGTTCACCAAATAAAATAGGTATTGTTTTAATTGCTTGAGGATCTAACCGGGTAACCTCCATTTGAGAAGATGTAATATTATTATTACTACGTTTAGATGTGATTTCAACCTCTTGAAGCTCTTGAACATCTTTAGTCATTGACATTTCAAGATTAATCAAGGTGTCTTTTGTTAAATTCAAATCAAAAGATTGCTCTTCATAGCCACCATTACGGTATAATAAAGTATGTTGACCTACTGGAATTGTAAGAGAGTAAAAGCCATAAACGTTAGTTCTTGCACCAGTATTACTCATATCAGTAACAACTACAGAAGCACCAAAAATATCTTCACCGTTTCGAGCATCTGTAATATTTCCACTAACTGTAATATTCTGAGAAAATATAAAGTTACTAACGAAAAAGATGAATACGAAGGTTAGGATTTTACTGTGCGTCATTCTATATTAATTTTAAGTATCTATTTACAACTGATAACTACCTTTTTTCTTTAAGCTTTAATAAAACATCATTTAAAGTATAGCCTTTAGATTTTAAAAGAATCAAATAGTGAAACAAAAGGTCAGCCCCTTCTTTTAAAAACTCTTCTTTATCATCAGCTGCTGACTGAATGATCATTTCAATTGCTTCTTTACCTGTCTTTTCAGCTATATTACTAACACCACGAGAAAATAAACTTGAAATATAAGAACTGTCTTTCGGGTTTATATACCGTTCATTAATTTTTTTCTCCAATTGCTCTATAATACCAAATTGATGAGAAAAAGTGTCACCCCAACAAGTCGTCGTTCCTTTCTCACAAATAGCACCTAATGGCTCAGCTTTAAGTAACAATGTAGAGCCTTTACAGTCAATCTCTAGAGTATGAAGTTTAAGTAAATTCTCAGAATCTCCCTTTATCCAAAGATTCTGGGTTGTTTTCGAGAAAAAAGTAACTTCTTTTGTGGCCAATGTAATATCATAAGCTTCTTCATTCATATAAGCAAACATCAACACATCATAGGTATCTACATCCTGAACTATAACAGGAAGTACACCATCATTTTTCTCAAAATCCACTTTCATAATAAAAGGATGTATAATAAGTCAATCGAATTATTTTATCAATAGTTATATATAACTATTTCGTATGCTAAAAATACAAAAAACTCTAACACCAAAATAGTATCTACAGATAAAAGAGTTATTTACGATTTGCTTGAGCAAAATCTTTAGCAAAGTATGTTAAAATTGCACTTGCTCCAGCTCTCCTCATACTTATTAAAGTTTCTTCCACTGTTGCCTCATAATCCAACCAACCATTTAAAGCTGCTGCTTTAACCATAGCGTATTCTCCAGAGACATTATAAGCAGTTATTGGAACCGTAAAACTTTCATTCAACAAATGAATTACGTCTAAGTATGAAAGCGCAGGTTTTACCATTAAAAAATCAGCCCCTTCTTCAACATCTAACATAGCTTCAAGGAGCGCTTCTTTTTTATTCGCTGGATTCATTTGATAAGTCTTCTTATCCCCTGCTTTAGGTGCAGAATCTAAAGCATCTCTAAAAGGTCCGTAAAATGCGCTTGCATATTTTGCACTATAAGCCATGATACTCGTTTGAGTGTAGTCATTATCATCTAAAATTTCACGTATAGCAGCTATTCTTCCATCCATCATATCTGAAGGACCTATTATATCAAATCCAGCTTGAGCTTGTGCCAATCCCATTTGTGATAAAACAGGTAAGGTCTCATCATTTAGAATAATACCATTCTTCACTATTCCATCATGACCATCTGTACTATAAGGGTCTAGCGCCACATCACTCATTAAATTAATATGTGGAAATCTTTTTTTAATTGCAATTGCTGTTTTTAAATAGAAGTTACTTTCATCATAACTATACTCTCCTCTTTTACTCTTTTTATCTTCAGGAATAACTGGAAATAGAACAAAATTTTCTATTCCTAATTCAATACAATCTTCTATTTCATTTAGTACGCTTTCATAGCCCCATCTATAAATTCCAGGCATAGATTTTATGGGTGATTTATCTTTTTCGATATAGGTAATAAAGAGAGGATAAATTAAATGTGAAACAGACAGGTGAGTTTCTTCAATCATTTTGCGAATTGCAGATGATTTTCTATTTCTACGCGGACGTTGATACATATTATTAAAATTAAATTAGCCTAAAAAATGATTTACCAAAATTAGGAGAAAAAGGCATCTCAAAAAAATTTTCAAGGAAAAAGTCATATTTTTAATCAATGACTATCATATTTTAGTATTTTAGCCTGAGGAATAAATAATTACAAATGATGAATATAGGAAAATCAATATTTTTTGCTGGTGCTGTAGCATCAGTTTTCATGCTTAATAGCTGTGGAGACAGCAGTGATGAAGCACAGGTTCAAAAAGAAGGAGAGAAAAAAGTGAATGTGGATTTATTAGATCCAGACCGTTCATTTAACACTACATTTGATGGAAAGCTTTTCTCTGTTCCATCACCTGTTCAAACAGCATTACTCATAAAATCATTGAATATCCCTTTTAACGAAGCATTATTGAATGAAAAGGACAATGCTAAAAAGTATAGCACCTCTACAGCTCAGGCTATTAATTTAGGTATTTATGGAGCTGACTTAGGTTATGTGACGTTATATGACCAAAGTGCTAAGTCTTTAAACTATTTAAGCGTTGTTGAAGATTTATCTAGTAAGCTCGGTATTGCTAAAGCATTTGACAAAGCTTTTATTGAAAGATTTGAAAAAAACAGTAACAGTGAAGACAGTATGCTCGTAATCCTTTCTGATGGATTTAGAAAAGCAGACAATTTTCTTAAAGAAAATGATCAAAAGAACACCTCTGCACTTATATTGACAGGCGGTTGGTTAGAGTCTATGTATTTTGCTACACAACTATATAATGAAACTAAAGATGAAAAAATACTTTCTCGTATTGGAGATCAAAAACAATCTTTAGAAACAATTATTGAACTGATTGAAAAATACAACAACAACGGTCAGAACGATGAGTATGTATCTTTATTTAAAGACTTAAAAGTATTATTCATGGAAATCAAAACATCTTATGAATACGTTGAGCCAACTACAGATAAAGAGTTAAGATTAACGACAATTAAAAGCAAGATGAATATAGAGATATCTAATGATTTAGCAAACAGAATAATTGAGAAAGTAGCTGCTACACGTGCTAAAATTATCGCTTAATACTTTTATTTAAATAGACATTTATAACATTGATAAAACATATAATAATGAAAAAAGGAATTATATTAGGATTACTCTTCACCGTTTTTACTGTTTCCACTTTAAAAGCACAGGACTGTGAATCAATTTATAAAATTGTAGAGAACTACCTTGTAGACTCTGATGATGGTAGATCATTTGTTTCTGATGGTCAAGTTTATACTGCTTTTCTAGATAATGAAAAAGCTGAGTTTAACACTACACTTTATGGAAATACTGTATATAGAATAGCCGCTTCAGCTGGTACAAAGGATGATTATGCAATCTTCACGATCAGAGATATGGAGGATAATATTTTATTTACAAATAAGAATCATTTAAATAATCCATATTGGGATTTTAAGATTGAATCTTCTATTCCTGTAACGATTCAGACGGAATTAGATACTAACAAAAAAATTACTGGCTGTGTAGTAATGATGATAGGGTTTTTAAAATAACAATATTAATTACTATTAACTATGAGTGAAAGGATTCTACGCGCTCTTATGCAATTATTTGCAATTATTGCAAGGGTTGATGAGGTAAATGATCTAGAGGAGGTTGATTTTATAACCAGTTCTCGTGGAAGGAAAGTTGTACAACTTTTCTTAGGTCAGGAGCTAAATTCAAGTCTAGTTGAAGAATACCTAAAAGAGTTCGATAAATACCTAAACACTCATCACGGTTTAAAAAGAAGAAAAGACGGCGTCAAGAAGCGTACTTCTGTTAATTCCGTAAAAATACTTCGTATTTGTTCTGAAATCAATCAAGAACTTACACAAAGACAAAAAATAGTTGTACTTGTTCGTATTATAGAATTTATTCTTACCAATGAATCAGTAGAGGATCAAGAAATTGAATTTGTAAATACTGTTGGAGAATCTTTTAATGTAAGTAAAGAAGAATATGACGCTTTATTTAGCTTTGTCAAAGCAGACCAAGAGATAATATTAGATTCTCCTAATATTCTATACATCTCTTCTGCTGTTAGCGATAGATGGACTAAAGCAAAACAAATAGGGTTAGAAGGTTTAGATGGTTTAATAGGAATTATGAAGGTTGACAGTGTCAATTTATTCTTCCTAAAATATATTGGAAACGATCAAATTATTCTGAACGGTCAGGTGGTTGCTAAAGAACGTCAGCATATATTTAACCCCGGTTCTTCAATTCGAACTGCAAAAACCAACCCGGTTTACTACTCTGATGTAATTTCTCGTTTCCTCAATGACGGTTCACAAGAACATTTATTATTCAAATGTGAAAACTTAGAGTTTAGGTTTCCTAATAATAAGATAGGTTTACATGATGTAAATTTTGCGGAAAACAATGGAGCTCTCATAGGAATAATGGGTGGTTCTGGAGCTGGAAAATCAACTCTTTTAAACGTTCTTAACGGAAATTACATGCCATCTGCGGGAAGTGTTACCATAAATGGCATTGATATTCATAGAAACCCTAAAGAAATTGAAGGAGTAATTGGGTTTATTTCTCAGGATGATTTATTAATTGAAGAATTAACTGTTTTTCAAAATTTATATTTCAATGCACAGCTTTGTTTTGATACCTTAAGTAAGAGACAAATTGCAAAAAAGGTATTGGCTTTATTGAAAGCAATTGGACTTTTCGAAAGTAAAGATTTGAAAGTAGGAAGTCCAATGGAAAAAACAATTTCTGGGGGACAAAGAAAAAGATTAAATATAGCTTTAGAATTAATTAGAGAGCCATCTGTATTATTTGTAGATGAGCCTACCTCAGGACTTAGTTCACGAGATTCTGAGAATATTATGGACCTGCTAAAGGAATTGGCATTAAAAGGAAAGTTAATATTCGTTGTAATTCATCAGCCTTCGTCAGATATTTTTAAAATGTTTGACCGCATGATGATATTAGATCAAGGTGGATATCCTATATTTTATGGTAATTCAGTTGATAGCGTGGTACATTTCAAAACAGAAATTGATCACGCCAATTGCGAAGAGCGTGAATGTCCAACTTGTGGTAATGTAAATCCTGAACAGATTTTCAATATAATTGAAGCGAAAGTAGTTGACGAATTCGGAAATTTAACTGCTAAACGTAAAATCTCTCCTGAAGAATGGAATAAGCGTTTTATTAAAGCTCGTCCAGAAGATGATACTGAAAAAGTAATTGGAAAACCTCATATTTTCAATAAAATTCCTAGACGATGGAAACAATTTAAAGTCTACTTTAAAAGAGACATTCTTTCTAAGTTAACAAACAAACAGTATATACTCTTAAATGCTATAGAAGCACCAGCTTTAGCATTAATACTTGGATTCTTTGTTAAATACTTCGGGTCATCAAGTTTAGACTCAAATTATACATTTGAATCTAGCGAAAACTTACCTCAATTTTTATTTATTGCTGTTGTTGTCGCACTCTTTCTTGGATTAACAGTTGCAGCAGAAGAAATTATAAAAGATCAAAAGATTTTAAAACGAGAATCTTTTTTAAATTTATCAAGATCGAGCTATATTTTCTCTAAGATTTCTATCATGTTTATTATTTCAGCAATTCAGACAATAATGTTTGTATTAATAGGAAATTTTATACTTGAAATTAGAGGAATGTGGTTTGAATATTGGTTCATACTTTTTTCAACCTCCTGTTTTGCCAATCTTTTAGGATTAAATATATCGGCAACTTTCAACTCAGCTAAAGTTATTTATATCTTAATTCCGATTATGATTATTCCTCAACTTCTATTTAGTGGGGTAATCGTGAAATTTGATAAGCTTCACCCGCTCTTCTCTAAAGAAGATAGCGTTCCATGGATTGGGAACATTATGGCGTCGAGATGGGCTTATGAAGGACTTGCTGTAACACAATACAAACGCAATAATTATGAGGCACCATTCTACGCTATTAATCAAGTAAATAGTGAGGCTTCATGGAAAAGAGATTATTGGTTACCTGAATTGAGAAATCAGCAGAGTGTGCTAAACAATAATATTCATAGCGAGGTTGATAAAGAAAAAATAAGAAGGGTAGAAAATGCCAAGCAAATTTTAATTCATGAAATTAAGCAAGAGGAAAGACTTTATGACCCTAGTTTAAACTTCACCTGCAAAGGATGTGTGGAAGCATTGAAGAGCAATGAATGGTCTTCTGAAATCAACAATAGCATGTCAGATTACTTTAAAATTCTAAAGAATATCTACATGAAAGAAGTGAATGAAAGTATGGCTCTTCATGCTGAAAAGATGAAACTGATAGGGAGTGACCAATATCAAGCATTAAAAAGAGATTATTTCAATTCTTCACTGTCTGATTTAGCAACCAATAGGAATGATTTAGACAAGATCATTACTTATGATTCACGATTAGTCCAAAAAGCAGATCCAATTTATAAAATTCCAAGAGGTAAATCTTTTTTCGACACTCATTTTTATGCGCCTGGCAAAAATATATTTGGAATATATATCTCAACATTTTTCGCGAATTTATTAGTGATTTGGGGAATGACCTTGCTATTAGGAATCACCTTATATTATAATTTCTTTAGAGGATTTATTGAGTTATTTGGCAACCTAAGTCAAAAATTGAGACGCTCTTAATTTAGAGTCGTTAAATTTCTGATAATTTATCCCTATTCATTTACTATTTTAGTATTTTCGGACTTCACAAAACGTTACTCATTATTGATATGAAAGGCAACGCTTTAATCATTCATAAAAATATAGACCTATTTAAACGACTAAGCATCGCCCTTTTGATGATGAGTTTAACACGTATTATATTTCTATTTGCAAATTTTAATGCGTTTAAATCAATTGGCATAACTGACTTTTTAGCAGGTGCATGGATGGATGCAATAACTATTGGTATATTTTTTATACCATTTTATGCATTTTCATTACTACCACTACCCTTCTATCCAAAAAAAGGATATCAATTATTTTTAAAAATCATTTTTCATATTACCAATACAGTAATTATAGCATTTAATCTTATAGATGTAGAGTATTATAAGTTTACCGCCAAACGAAGTACAGCAGACTTGTTTTCTATGGTTTCTACAGGAAATGATATGAATCAACTATTCGTAACCTTTATCGTAGATTTCTGGTGGTTAATTTTAGTACTTGGTCTATTAATTTTCATCAGTAACTGGCTATACAACAAAACGAAAAGAACAGAAGTCGTTAATGCACAACTTCACTTTGATATTTTAAACTTTATTATCGTTTCAGGACTTCTATTTGTTGTGGGTAGAGGCGGATTTGGTTATCGTCCTGCAGACATGCTTACTGCATCTCAATTATCATCGCCACAAAACACTTCATTTGTTTCAAACACACCACTATCAATAATAAAAACCATAGGAAAAGCTTCATTAACTGAGGTTCATTTTTTTCCAGAAGGAAGTAAAGAAATATACACACCAATTCACAAAGGCAGTAAAAAACACCAATTACGTGAAAACTTGAATGTAATGGTGTTAATTATGGAAAGCTTTGGGAATGAATGGATGGGTAAAAAAAATGGTCAAAACTACACTCCTTTTCTCGACTCATTACTCGATCATTCTTTATATTTTGACAATGCTTTTGCTAACGGAAAGAAGTCAATAGAAGCAGTTCCAGCAATATTTGCTGGTATTCCAAGTCTACTAGACAATCCATATATTTCTTCACATTATGGAACGAATGCGATAAGTGCTTTGCCACAACTTTTAAAGGAAAAAGGCTATTCATCAGCATTTTACCATGGAGCGACGAATGGATCTATGAAGTTTGATGTTTTTTCAGCACATCTAGGCTTTGACCATTATGTTGGTAGGAAAGAATACAACAACGAAGCACACTGTGATGCAACATGGGGAGTACTTGATGAATACTTTATGCCTTGGACTGCAAAATCTATCACTACAGACCTTAAAGAACCGTTTTTAGCTAGTTTATTTACATTGTCCTCGCACCATCCCTATTTTGTTCCAGAAGAGCACAGAGAACACTTACCTGATGGACCCCATCCGATGGCTAAATCTGTAGCATATGCAGATATGAGTTTACGTTTGTTCTTTAAAGAAGCTAAGAAACAACCCTGGTATGAAAATACAGTTTTTATTATCTGTGCTGACCATACACCTGCAGGAACAACTATGCGCTATATGCAACGTATTGGAATGTATGAAATACCGATTGCCTTTTATGATCCACAAGGACAAATAAAACCAAGTGTAGACAGTCAGTTATTTAACCATATTGACATTATGCCAAGTGTATTAGATTTAGTCGGTTACTCAAAAGATGTTTATTCTTTTGGAAATTCATATTTTAAAAACAACATCCCTTTTTCAGTTAATTACATTGAGAATTCTCACCTCTATTTTGAAGGAGACTACATGTTAAATTTCTTGCAAGATAAAGCGACAGGACTTTATAATTATAAAATTGATACACTAATGTATCATGACTCTTTAGAGTTTTTTCCTGCACTTAAAGAGGACATGGAAAACAAGCTAAAGGGTATTATCCAACGTTATAATCATGATTTGATTCATAACCAAATGAAAATTAAATGAAAAAGCGTATACTTTTTATAATTAATCCTATTTCAGGTGTGGGCAAAAAGAATGTTTTGCCCGATTTGATTAAAAAACACCTGGATGACACTGCTTTTTCATACGAAATAGTGTACACTCAATACCGTGGACACGCAAGAAAAATAAGTGAAGAAGCAGCTGATAACAAAATTGATATAGTTTGTGTTGCAGGAGGTGATGGTTCAGTTAACGAAGCAGGAACAGCATTAATTAATCGTGAAACAGCTTTAGCTATTCTTCCAACAGGTTCAGGAAATGGAATTGCACGTCACTTAGGTTTATCCATGCGTTTAAAGTCTGCTTTAAAAAAAATAAATCAACAAAAGTTTGACAAAATTGATACAATTACCTTAAATAACACTCATTTTATTGGAGTTTCAGGATTTGGGTTTGATGCTTTGATAGCTAAGAGATTTGATGAATATCATTCACGTGGATTGCTTAGCTACATTCGTTTAGTTATGAAAGAGTTTAAAAAATATAAAGGGGTAAACGTGATTGTGAATGAAAATAAAGAATATACGAACTTGTTATTTTGCAGTGTAGCCAATACCTCTCAATTTGGAAATGGATTCTTTATCTCCCCTGAATCAAACATAAAAGACGGTGATTTTGAAATAGTTATGGTTTCTATGCCAAGAACTTTTGGATTTATACGCTTACTTATTGCTTCTTTAATTGGAACTGTTCACCGCTCAAAACATGTAGAATATATCCAAACTAATAATGCACAAATTAGGGTTGAAAATAAATCTGGACACATTGATGGTGAGCCGATTGAACTTAAAGATATGCTGATTCAATTAAACTGTCACCCTAAATCTTTATCGGTAATTGTATGATAAATGAAATTGAAAATTCGTGGAGGGAAATTCTTATCAATGAATTTGAAAAGGCCTATTTTAAATCATTACAAAGTTTTTTAGAAGAGGAATATAAACAAAATACTGTTTTTCCAAAAAAAGAAAACATATTCTCAGCCTTTAATTATACACCTATTCATAAAGTAAAAGTCGTAATACTTGGCCAAGATCCGTACCATGGAATTGACCAAGCACATGGATTATGCTTTTCAGTAAACGAAAGCGTGCCTCCACCTCCATCATTAGTTAATATATTTAAAGAGCTGCATAATGATTTAACTCTTCCTATTCCGAAATCGGGTAACTTATCCCATTGGGCCAAACAAGGTGTATTATTACTCAATGCCACGCTTACTGTTCGCGCACACGAAGCAGGTTCACACCAAGGTAAAGGATGGGAGACCTTTACTGACCATGTAATTCGAACTATTTCAGCGGAAAAAAAAGACGTTGTTTTTTTACTTTGGGGTGGATTTGCAAAAAAGAAAGCAAAACTCATTGATCAAACAAAACATCACATATTATTAAGTGGACACCCTTCTCCATTAAGTGCCAACAGAGGATATTGGTTTGGAAACAAACATTTTAGTAAAACCAATGAAACTTTAAAGAGTTTAGGTAAAGATGAAATTCAATGGTAAATTAACCAATAACCACTAGTAATTATCTATTACACTCTCTATAATCACATCTTTCCATTCTCGATAAAACTATAATACCCTGTATCTGCAACAATCAAATGATCCAAGACTGGCAAATCAATTAATTTTCCAAATTGCACAAATCTTTTAGTAAGGTCAATATCTGGAGCGCTCGGCATTAATTTTCCAGAAGGATGATTATGCAGTAAAATACAAGAAGAAGCTTTCATATCTAGCAGTTCTTTAAAGATTAATTTACCGTCAGCAACAGTACCTGACCTCCCTCCTTTTGAAATAAGTTTATTTCCTAGTATTTTATTACTTCTAGACAAGCCTATAACTCTAAACTCTTCATGTTCTAAATCTTGAAAGTCCTTTTTTACATAATTGTAAACATCCTTGGCTTGACTTATCTTTGTAACTATAGGGATTTCAGCAGAAGCACGTCGTCTACCTAATTCTAATACTGCTATAATGCTTATTGCTTTAGCCTCTCCTATTCCTGAAAACTTCATCAATTCTGCCTGACTCATTTTTCCCAATTGGTAGAGATTATTTTCATTAGCTGTTAAAATATCTTGAGCTAATTCAACAGCGGACTTCTTTTTTGTTCCTGAACCTATAACAATAGCAAGTAATTCAGCATTAGTTAGAGTTGTTCTTCCTTTGTTTTGAAGCTTTTCTCTTGGCCTATCTTCTTCAGCCCAAGTTTTAATTGTGGTGGTATTTGTATACATATTTTTTGATTTAGGTTATATTAAGATAGTGAAAAATATCAATTGCCCAAATAGAAAGTAGATTTTATAGAACAAAATGTTGAAACAAAAAAATGCTGCTCCATACCGGAACAGCATTCTTAAAAATATGCTTTTCAAAAGTTTTAAAAAACTTATGCGTTAGCCTTAGCTCTAATCATATTCAGTGCACTACCTGCTCTAAACCAATCGATTTGTTGAGCATTATAAGTATGGTTCAATTTGATGTCTTCTTTCGACCCATCAGTATGAACAACCTCTAAGGTAATTTGCTTACCAGGAGCAAACTGATCTAAATCTGTGAAGTTGAACGTATCATCCTCTTTGATTTTATCATAATCATCTTCATTTGCAAATGTTAAGCCTAACATTCCTTGTTTCTTAAGGTTTGTTTCGTGGATACGCGCAAAAGATTTAACAATTACTGCAATCACACCTAAGTGACGAGGTTCCATTGCTGCATGCTCACGAGAAGAACCTTCACCATAGTTATGGTCACCCACAACAATAGATGGAACCCCAGCTGCTTTGTATGCACGAGCTGTTGCAGGAACTTCTCCTTTAGTACCTGTCAATTGATTTACTACTTCGTTTGTCGCCTTACTGTATG
>Ga0209075_1000126_pt1 | contig 65947 bp, 58 predicted proteins | sample Stecom2011_FD_187523 | JGI IMG/M metagenome (GOLD analysis project Ga0209075, IMG submission 187523) | Agricultural soil microbial communities from Utah to study Nitrogen management - Steer compost 2011 (SPAdes) (version 2) | ecosystem: Environmental > Terrestrial > Soil > Agricultural land...
TTTGACGTTCAGCATTTTTAAGGGACTTTTCTAATTCTTTAGCGCTCATGTATTGTTCTACTGGATCTGCTGCAATCGTTCGGTTATCCTCAAGTTCAGTGCGGTAATGGAAAGCGTTTTCATTGGTCTTGTTCAATGCGGTTGGAACCATTCCATGCTCTTCGTTGTAAGCAATTTGAATCGCTCTTCGGCGATAAGTTTCTTCGATGGTGCGCTCCATGGATTTGGTCATTTTATCGGCATACATGATGACCATTCCGTTGATGTTTCGTGCTGCTCGACCAACCGTTTGTACTAACGAACGTTCGTTTCTCAAGAATCCTTCCTTGTCGGCATCTAGAATCGCAGCCAGACTGACTTCAGGTAAATCCAAACCTTCACGGAGCAGGTTTACACCAATCAAGACATCAAAAACGCCTTGTCGCAATTGCTGTAGAATCTCAACACGTTCCAAAGTATCTACTTCACTGTGAATGTAGCGACATAAAATACCCATTCGGTCGAGGTATTTTTGTAATTCCTCCGCCATTCGCTTAGTTAAAGTCGTAACCAATGTTCTTTCCTTTAATAGAATCCGCTTTTGAATCTCTTCGATTAAATCATCAATCTGATTCAAGCTTGGACGAACATCAATTTCAGGATCCAATAATCCTGTAGGACGAATTACCTGTTCTACGATTACACCATCCGATTTTTCAATCTCAAAGTCAGCTGGAGTAGCACTTACATATATCGTTTGATTGACAATCGACTCAAATTCTTCAAATTTCAAAGGACGGTTGTCCATCGCTGCTTGCAAGCGGAAACCATATTCGACCAAATTGATCTTTCTCGCTCTATCTCCACCGTACATGGCTCTAATTTGCGGTAAAGTCACGTGACTTTCATCCACCACCATTAAGAAATCGTCTGGAAAGTAATCCAGTAAGCAGAAAGGACGTGTTCCAGGAAGACGTTTGTCGAAATAGCGAGAATAATTCTCAATTCCTTGACAATATCCCAATTCTCGAATCATTTCAAGATCGTATTCCGTACGTTCGAGTAGGCGTTTTGCTTCTACGTGTTTCCCTTCTTCTTTAAATTTCTCAACTTGCAGCACCATGTCATCTTGAATAAACTCAATGGCTGCTTTTGTGGTTTCAGGCGAACTCACAAAGATATTGGCTGGATAAATATTGATGGAAGTCAATTCACTTAGCTTGTCGTTATTCTCAGGATCAATGGTGTAAATTCCTTCAATTTCATCACCCCAAAACTCAATACGCAGCGCGTAATCAGCATAAGCAAGATAAATATCTACAGTATCACCCGTTACACGGAAAGTTCCTCTTTTGAATTCATCCCCAGCGCGAGAATATAAGTTCTCAACTAACTTAAACAAGAATTTATTTCTGAGAATAACATCACCAACGCTCACCGGGATAATGCTTTTTTCAAACTCATTTGGATTTCCGATCCCGTATATACAAGAAACAGATGAAACCACAATCACATCTCTTCTTCCTGAAAGTAGGGCAGAGGTAGCAGAGAGTCGCAGTTTTTCGATTTCATCATTAATCGCTAAATCTTTTTCAATAAAAGTATCTGTAATGGGTAAATAGGCTTCCGGTTGATAATAATCATAGTAAGAAACGAAATATTCTACCGCATTCTCAGGAAAAAATTGTTTGAACTCGTTATACAACTGCGCAGCCAAAGTCTTGTTGTGAGAAAGCACCAATGTTGGACGATTCACTTGGTTGATTACATTGGCAATCGTAAATGTTTTACCACTCCCTGTAACGCCAAGCAAAGTCTGATGTTGAATATCGTTGTCAACACCTACAGTTAATTCCTTAATTGCTTGTGGTTGGTCGCCCATAGGCTCAAAAGGAGAAACAAGTTTAAATTCCATGGTGCAAAGATAAATAATTTGTTGTGCATATTTTTTCATTTTGATGTTTCGTTTTGAATCACCTAAAGTCTCATCAATTTGAGATCTATTTTTATATATGGCTTGATCTCTATGAATATTCTCTGCTTTTTTTCGTTAATCTTTTATAAAAATTGCTTTCAAGCTTTAAAAATTATACTTTTGCACGGATGAAAATTATTACACAAATACTTTCAATTTCCTTTCTGATTCTATTACTCAGTTCCTGCAGTGATTACCAGAAAGTCGTAAAAGGAGATAATTACGAGGAAAAGTTTTTACACGCTAACCGCATGTATGATAAAAAGAATTATACTAAGGCTTTAACCTTGTATGAGCAGATTTATCAACGTTTTCCAAATACAGATAAAGGAGAGGTGGCGTATTACCGTATTGCTAGATCTTATTATGCTGAAGGGGATTACTACATGGCTGGTTATTATTTTAATCAATTTTCCATGCGTTATCCTTCTAGCGAAAATGCAGAGGAAGCTTTATTCATGACAGCAATTTGTTCTGTTAAAAACAGTCCTAATGTTTCATTGGATCAAGAGGAAACAGAATTAGCTTTGAACGATTTACAGTTGTTTGTTCAACGTTATCCTGAAAGTGAATTGATCGATTCATGTAATAGAACAATGGATAGATTGCGTTATAAGCTGGAAACGAAAAGGTTTGAAGCGGTCCAACTGTATGATAAAATGAATCAAAATAGAGCAGCTGTAGCGTCTTCAAAGTCGTTTTTAGATGAATATCCGCGCTCAGTATATCTTGAAGAAGCCGCATTAATCCAGTTTCAGAATGCTTATAAACTTGCAATGAACAGTATTCTAAGCAAGAAAAAAGACCGTATCGAAAATGCTATGGAATTGTATACCAAATATAATTACTTATTTGAACAAGAAGGATATGTCAATAAAGCACGAAAGTCCAACGATAATCTGGCAAAAGAGCTCATTTATGTTGCTGAGCAATATGAATATAACGATATTGTAGAGGCTTATCAATTGTCTAACTCATCCTCAGAACAGAAAAAAGTTTATTATCTCGAGGAAACAATGAAAAGATTTGATAACTTTGCCAAAAAATATCCTGACTCAAGCTTACTTGAAAAGGCTAGGACTTATCACAAAAAAGCAGAAAAGGAATTAACCAATAGTTAATAATAATTTATAGATATGAGCTTTAAAAATAGTAGAGCAGAACGCTCAACAATCACTCGAGATACTGTTGATTTAGAGAAAGAAACAGGAAACATCTACGAGACTATTGTTATTCTTTCTAAAAGAGCGAATCAAATTAACGTTGATTTAAAAGAGGAGTTAACACAAAAACTTCAAGAGTTTGCATCTACTACTGATAATTTAGAAGAAATTTTCGAGAACAGAGAGCAAATTGAAATTTCTCGTTTTTACGAGCGTCTTCCTAAGCCAGCAGCTATGGCAATTGACGAATACGAAAGAGGTCAAATTTACCTTCGTAATCTAGAAGAGTAAGCAACTGGTGATGTTGGAAGGAAAACGCATTGTTATCGGTATCACTGGTGGAATTGCTGCATATAAAATTGCTTTCCTTATACGAATTTTAAAAAATAAAGGGGCAGAAGTTAAATGTATTTTAACTCCTGCCTCTTCTGATTTCATTACTCCGCTAACCGTTTCTACATTGTCTCAAAATCCAGCATATATTAATTTTTGGAATAAAGATAATGGAGAATGGACAAATCATGTGGAGCTAGGTGCTTGGGGAGATTTAATGCTTATCGCACCATTAACAGCAAATACCTTGGCGAAATTAGCACATGGTTTCTGCGACAATCTGCTTACTGCAACTTATCTTTCTGCAAAATGTCCCGTGATGGTTGCTCCAGCAATGGATTTAGACATGTACGACCATTCTACAACACATGAGAATCTTTCAGCACTAGAAAAACATGGTGTTAAGCTTATCCCCGTGGAAGAAGGGTTTCTTGCCAGTGGATTAATTGGGAAAGGACGGATGTCTGAACCTGAAACCATAGCAGAAGAAATTGAACGTTTTTTCATTAACCGTGAGTCAATGAAAGGTCAGAAAGTGTTGATTACTGCCGGACCAACTTACGAAGCCATTGACCCAGTTCGTTTTATTGGAAATCATTCGAGTGGAAAAATGGGTTTTGCCTTAGCTGAAAACTGTCTTGAACGTGGTGCTGAAGTTATTCTTGTTGCTGGTCCAACGCAATGTAAGTTAGAACACAAGAATTTAAAAAGAATTGATATTCGAACTGCTGAAGAAATGTTGACTGTAACTAAGAAACATTTTCCAGAGTGCTCAGGCGGTATTTTTGCTGCGGCAGTTTCTGATTATAGACCAAAGGATATTGCTGATCAAAAAATCAAAAAATATGATGCTGAAATGCAAATAATTATGGTCAAAAATCCAGATGTTTTACAAACGATTGGAGCGACTAAATCAGAGAAACAATGGTTGGTAGGTTTTGCTTTGGAAACGAATGATGCTGTAGAACATGGAGCAAGTAAGTTGAAGAAAAAAAACCTTGATTTAATTGTAATCAATACCTTGGAAGACGAAGGTGCTGGATTTGGTCACGACACAAATAAAATAACACTGTTGGACATCAACAATAAAACCACTAAATTTGAGTTATCTTCAAAGAAAGTAGTTGCCAACAATATATTAGAATATTTATTGACATTAAAGAAATGAAAATTATAATCTTCATTATTACACTATTATTTACATCTGTGGTTTCAGCTCAAGAGCTTAATTGTCAGGTAAACGTACAGTCTAATCCAGCCTTGGATATTTCCACAACTGAAAAGGAAATTTTTAAAGAATTAGAGCAAGCTATATTTGATATCATGAACAATACAGCTTGGACTAAAGATGAGTTTGCTGTTGAAGAGCGAATTAATTGTGTTTTTCAAGTCTCTATAACAGAGGTTAAAGAAAGTGGTTCGTATAAAGCGTCCGTACAAGTTCAGGCAACAAGACCCGTTTTTAATTCTACTTATAACACAACTTTGTTGAATTACCTTGACGAAGATGTGCATTTTAATTTTAGACGTGGCGCAAAGATTTTATATTCAGACAATCAATTTACCGACAATCTTTCTTCAGTGATGGCGTTTTATGCTTTTTATATTTTAGGTCTAGATGGAGATTCTTTTGCATTAAAAGGAGGTGATCCCTACTTGAAAAAAGCACAAGACATCACGCTTCTTGCTCAAAGCAGCATGATGCCAGGTTGGAGAGCAGATGAAAAAGGAAAACGAAACAGATATTGGTTGATTGACAATTCTCTACAAGAACTTTTTAATCCTTTAAGAGAGTGTTTTTATGATTACCATAGAAAAGGTTTAGATAATCTTTACGAAGATCAAAACTTAGCTAGAGCAGAAATTCAAAAAGCATTAGATAAACTTCTTAAAGTGAATAGTTCTCGTCCGGGATCTGTAAATGTGCTTAATTTCCTATCAGCAAAAAGACAAGAGATAACGGGTATTTTTAAAGATGCAGAAAGAAAGCAACAAACTGATATTGTGAATTTACTGAAGAGAATAGACCCTACAAACGCTTCAAAATACCAAGAAATACTTCAATAATGCTTAATCGGTTATCAGTAAATAATTTTGCGTTAATTGAAAACGCACAACTTGAGTTAAATGATGGTTTTACCGTAATCACTGGAGAAACAGGGTCTGGGAAGTCTATACTTTTAGGTGCCTTAAAATTAATTCTCGGCGAAAGAGCAGACTATGCTGTTATTCGTGATGAAGAGAAGAAAACCATTGTTGAAGCTGTTTTTACAATCTCTGGAAGTGATTTCTCAAAATTCTTTAATCTTCATGATTTAGACATGGAGAAGGAAACGATAATTCGAAGAGAAATCAATGCAAAAGGAAAATCTCGGGCTTTTATCAACGATACCCCTGTTCAATTATCCGTTTTAAAAGATTTAGCTGAACGGTTAATCCATATCCATTCACAACACCACACATTAGAATTAAAAAATAAAAGTTTTCAACGTTCTATTTTAGATGTTATATCTGATAATCAAGAGTTGTTGGTTTCTCTTAAAGGAGTTTATAGTGATGCACGAAAACTAGCTAAAGAGATTAAATTATTAGAAGATAATAAATCTCAACTGACTTTAGAACAGGAGTTTAATAGCTTTCAACTGGAAGAGTTATTAAAGTTACAGCTAGATAAACTTGATTATGAAAGTATTGAAAATGAGGTTAAAAGAGGTGAACAGTTTGAAGAACTAAAGTCTGCTTATCAATTGATTGCGCAAACTATAAATGATGATGATGGTGTTTTAATTGCTTTAAATAGAGTCATTAAAGCAGCAAATGTTAAAGATGCTCAAATAGAGCAGTTGTTGGAAAGAATTCAATCTGTAAACATCGAATTAAAAGATATTGGTGCAATTGCTGAAGATGATTTGTCTGACTTGACACTTGAGCCAGAAGAATTAACAAAACACATTAATCACCTAGATGCTTTTAATTCAGCATTGCGAAAGCATAATTTGAATAACCAGCAAGAATTAGTTTTGCTTTATGAAAAATTATCTAAGGAAATAGACGACTTTAGTCAGATAGATGAGCGAATTGCCCAAAAGAAAAATGAATTAGAAGTCTTAGAAAACAAAGCCAAGACAATGGCCGATAAACTTTCTGAAAAAAGACAGAAATCTGCCAAAATAATAGAAAAACAAGTTGCTGAATTATTAAATCAATTAAAACTTGAAGGCGCTACAATTCGTTTTGACTTTGAGAATATGGATTTAAGTGAGCATGGAATAGATGATATTACTTTATATTTTGCTCCAAATAAAGGAATGGCTCCACAAGTGATTGAAAAATCTGCTTCAGGGGGTGAACTATCTAGATTAATGTTGGTAGTTCAATTTTTATTATCGCAAAAACAACAACTTCCTACTGTAATTTTTGATGAGATTGATACTGGGGTTTCTGGTGAAGTTGCACAGAAAATCGGAGAACACCTCAAAAGAATGGGAGACCGTATGCAATTGATGGCCATTACACATTTGCCTCAAGTGGCGAGTAAAGGTTCACATCATATTTTAGTGAAAAAAGAGGACGATAATGGATTTACAAAAACCTACTTGAAGCCATTAAATAACGAAGAAAGAATTGAAGAAATTGCCAAACTAATGAGCGGGAGCATAATTAATGAAGCTGCATTATTAAATGCTAAAAACTTAATGAATGAATGATAAAAAGTTTATACTAGTTGGATTAATTTTTATAGTGTTGGGAATTATTCTTGGGGCTATGGGAGCACATTACTTGGAAACTATTGGTATTGTTGAACAGCAAATAGAAAGTTTTAAAGTCGGATCGTCCTATTTGTTTTATAATGGATTAGGATTACTTGCAATAGCTGGAATATCGCATAAGTTTGATTTTGAGTTGATCGCTCCATTTCGTTCAATAGTGTGGGGAACAATTTTATTTTCTGGATCAATATTTTGTTTGGTTCTACTTCCTGCTGCAGGATTAGAAGTTAATAAGTTTGTTGGACCAATTACACCTATCGGGGGAATAATAATGATTTTTGGATGGTTAGTATTATTGATTAAGTATTTAAGAACATATAAGACTTGAATCCAGCCTTGAATTGTTTACACTAAAATATTTTATGTGAATAATTAAAGTAAGATAATAAGTAAAAACGATTAATAACGCTTAAATTTGTAAAACACAAAGCAATATAAAGCAAAAAAATAAATATCATGAATGAATTTGGTAAAAGAGGTTCGAATACCAATTTAAAAGAGGACATAGGTTTAGGAAACCTAGAAAATGTTTTTTGGAACATGAGTCCTGCAGAGTTAGTAGAAGATACAATTCTTATGGGAGAAGGTGTTATGACCGATTCCGGAGCAATTGCTGTAAACACTGGGGAGTATACTGGTAGGTCGCCAGAAGATCGCTTTATAGTATGTGATGAAAAAACTGAGAATTCAGTTTGGTGGGGAAAAATCAACAAGAAGTTTGAACCAGCAAAGTTTGATGCACTTTATAATAGAATGAAAGCATACTTGACTGGAAAGGATATGTATGTGAAAGACTCTTATGCTTGTGCAGATGATAATTACCGAACGAATATTCGTGTCGTTACTGAATTGCCTTGGGGAAGTATGTTTGCACACAACATGTTCTTGCGCCCAACAGATGAAGAAATCGAAAACTTCGTACCAGAATGGCATATAGTATGGGCTCCGAATTTCTTAGCTGATCCAGAGATTGATGGAACAAGACAGTCTAACTTTGCAGTGATTAATTTCACAAAAAAGATGATTATTATAGGTGGAACTGGGTATACTGGTGAAATCAAAAAAGGAATTTTCTCTGTATTGAATTATGTTCTTCCTTTTGAGAAAGATGTGCTTTCAATGCACTGTTCTGCAAACGTTGGTGAAGACGGTGATACTGCTGTGTTCTTCGGTTTATCAGGAACAGGGAAAACAACTTTATCTTCTGATCCTAACCGTCGCCTAATTGGTGATGATGAGCATGGATGGGCTGAAGATGGTAGTGTTTTTAACTTTGAAGGTGGATGCTATGCAAAAACCATCGATTTATCAGCTGAAAAAGAGCCTCAAATTTATAATGCAATCAAATTTGGTGCGTTATTAGAAAACATTGGTTTTAAAGGAGAATCTTCAACACCAGATTATGAAGATGATCACATAACTCAAAATACACGTGTTTCTTATCCTATTGACCACATTGATAATATCATGGTTCCGTCAAAAGGTACTGAACCAAAAAATATTTTCTTTTTGACTTGTGATGCTTTTGGAGTTTTACCTCCAATTTCAAAATTAACTCCAGGTCAAGCGATGTACCACTTTATTTCAGGATATACTGCAAAAGTAGCAGGTACTGAAGCAGGGATTACAGAGCCACAAACTGTATTTTCAGCTTGTTTTGGAGCTCCATTCTTACCTTTGCACCCAACTAAATATGCTGAGATGCTAGGGAGCAAGATTGAGCGCAACCAAGTTAATGTTTGGCTTATCAACACTGGATGGTCTGGTGGTGGTTATGGAGTAGGTGAGCGGATCAAGTTGAAATATACTAGATCATTAATCACTGCTGCATTAACAGGTCAATTGAATAACGTAGACTATGTTACTGATGAAGTGTTCAATTTGAATATGCCAGTTTCTTGTCCAGAAGTTCCAACTGAGATCTTAAACCCAAGAAATACATGGGAAGATAAAGCGGCTTATGATAAAAAAGCAAGTGAACTAGCACAATCTTTCGTGAAAAACTTTGAAACTTTTGAAAGCAATGCATCACAAGAAATTTTAAGTGCTGCTCCAAAAGTAATGGTAAAATAAATTATTCATTTCTAAAATGAAGTAAAAGCAGCCAGACAATTATTTGTCTGGCTGTTTTGGTATAGATTTTGTTTTGACAGTATAAATAACTAATTTTAAAACTATGAAATACTTTACGCTAATACTCGCACAAATATTCGTCTTTTCTATGTGGGCGAATGTTCAATCTGAAACAGTTCCTTTTGAACGTAAGGATTCAGATCATATTAAAGAAATAATGATTGCTTGGGATAGCAATAAAGGAGAATACTTATATGAAAGTGTTTCTGCTTTAATTATGAAACAACAGCAACCAGAAAGACCACAAGGACTGAATCAAACTAGTTTTGAATTGCTGAAAATGATGGACGAACAACGTATTGATCGTATAGACAGAATTGCAGCTACGGAATTAGAGAATGAAAGAAAGAGTTCTACAGGAGATCGTTATTACTGGGAAGAGTGGAGAGCATACATTCAATCAACAAAATGTAATATGAGTAGTGGTAAATCTAGCGGTGATCCACACATGACTACTTTTGATGGAGAGAATTATGATTTCCAAAATGCAGGTGATTACCTATTAACTGCTTCAGAAGATAATTCGTTTTATGTGCAAACTCAACAGTATAGAATTAAGTCTAATGTTGCTTTGAATGGAGGAGTAATTATGAATATTAACGGAGATATTCTTGAGTTCAGATCAGTTGAGAAAAATGGTGATGAAAAAATGATTCACGTAAATGGCGAAGAAATCCAAACTGAGAATACAGACCTTGCTTTGCCTCAGGGTGGAATCGTAAAATATGAAAGAGGAAAACACATGGTGAAATGGCCAACTGGAGAGCAAATGAGCGTTTCAAAACGAACTTTTCAAAAGAAATGGTTATTCGATTTATTGGTTTATGTACCAAGTTGTAATGACAATTATTATGGTTTACTAGGAAACAATGATAATGTACGAAACGATTTAGTTGCTTACGATCCTGAAACAGGAGATGAAATTACTAATGAGCGTCAAGCAAACTCAAATGATGATTTATTCGGTGCGAATAGAAGAGCTCCAGAAGTAATGTCAAGGCTTGAAAGTGAGCTGTATTTTATCACCAGAAAGTTTGGGGCTGTACATCAGTTAGATTCAACTACCTCTTTATTTCCTAATCGAATGACCGAACTTCCTGATAGCGTTCGTTATCCAAAGGAACTTTTGACATTGGCTCAATTAGAAGATGAACAAGTTGAAGAAGGATTAAGAAAAGCACGTGAGGCTGGAGTTTCAGAAGATGATTTATTCGGAGCAGTATACGATTACGGACATATTGGTCTAGAACCTGTTGCTTACAATGATGATTTTACGCAGCCTGAAAGATCAACAAAATACAAAGAACCAGAATTGAATAAAGACGGTGATGGTTTAAAAACGGATGAAAATAATAAAACAAATCAACAGATTAAAATCAGGCCAGCAATATTTATTGGAACAGGTGTACGCGTTACTCCCCCAAGAAATCGTCCAACAACGAGTCCACGTCCTGGTAGTACGTCACCAAGAATACCTCCAATTAGTGGTGGAAGAAGATAATGTTGTAGAATGAAATAAATTGTAATTTTAACCCTGAAGACAGTTTTGTTTTCAGGGTTTGTTGTTTCTCTAGTAATCACCAATGTTTAATAGGAGGTAATGAATAAGGATTTGATCGAGTTTATGGATATAAAGATAAAAACACAAGAAGGGTTGATTTATGTATGGTTTGATGAATCATCTTCACATAAACGCAATGATGGACTTTCAAAGAGTGAAGTTGAGAAAAAGGAAGTGAAGAGGAAAATAAAAGACTTATATCCAACAGCTGTTTTAGAACATGAAGAAAATGGCGCGCCTATACTAAAGAATACTGTTTATCCATCTATTTCCATTTCACATTTCCGAGGTTGGTATGCTTTATATTTTTCTGATAAAACAAATGGAATAGATCTCCAAACCTTTAAAAAAACATTGTTAAAAGGAAAAGATTACTTTGTTAATTCAAAAGATGAAGAACTGCCGTTAACAGAACTTCATCTTCATCTTATATGGAGTGCGAAAGAAGCATTTTATAAAAAGAAAAAAGGAAATATACAGGATTTAAAAAATGACGTTTCAATCAAGGAAATCAACTTTAAAACTGAGTTAGTAAGTTTAGAGTCTGAAGGTTTAATAGAATATCTGAATTTTCAAGTATTTCAAGATTTCGTTTTAGTTTGGACATAAATAATTATGTATTGATAATATAAATCAATAAGTCTAAATTTATTTTATTTTTGTACTGTAAATTTCACCATCGCCTTTAATCAGAATTGTAAAGTGGAAAAAAAAGTTCTCATTATATACTACTCTCAAACTGGACAGTTAAAAGAGATTGCTCAAAGCTTGGTAAAGCCCTTTGAGAGTAATCATAATTATGTTATTGATTATTATAATATTAAGCCAGAGAAAGAGTTTCCATTTCCTTGGGATAATGCGTCTTTTTTTGGTGTTTTCCCTGAATCATTTCAACAAATCCCAGCAGAGATTAAGCCTCCACCTGAAAACATTCTCCAACAAGATTATGATTTAATCATCATTGCTTATCAAATTTGGTTTCTAACTCCTTCAATTCCTATCAATTCATTTATGAAAAGTGAATATGCAGAAAGAATTATTAAAGGAAAAAAAGTGGTGACCGCCATTGGTTGTAGAAATATGTGGGCTAAATCACAAGATAAAATGAAACAACTGATCAAAAAAGTTGATGGTGATTTAGTGGGGAATGTTGCATTTGTTGATCGTCACTTGAACCACATTAGTGTAATTACAATAGTACATTGGATGATGGGAGGTAAGAAGTCGAAGAAGTTTGGCATTTTTCCTAAACCCGGTGTTTCGGAGGAGGATATTAACAAGGCCTCAAAGTTTGGGGAACTTATTCTTGATGCCAGTGAAAACAGTGATTTTAGTAGCTTACAAAGCAATATTATAAAAGCAGGTGGAGTTAATATAAAGCCATTCATTATCTTTATGGATGAAAAGGCAAATAAGATGTTTACAATTTGGTCTAACTTTGTTCTCAAAAACGCTAAAAACAGAAAGCTAAAATTGAAGTTTTTCAAGGTCTATCTTATGACTGCTATTTGGATAATTTCACCTATAGTTTACTTAATATTTTTATTAACCTACCCACTTAGAATAAAACAAATTCGCGATAAGAAAGCGTTTTATTGTGAGGTAAATTAGAAAGTCATTTTATATGGGAAATGTATATATAACCAAAGCTTCCAAGTTCTTACCCAACGAACCTGTTGATTGTGATGAAATGGGTGAGTATATTGGTATTGTAAATGGTTCTGAAAGAGTTAAAAGAATTGTTTTAAGAAACAATGGGATCATTACACGTTATTATGCATTAGATAATTCGGGGAATATCACCCATTCTAATGCAGAATTAACTTTCAAAGCGATTGAGTATTTGTTAGATTCAGATTTTCAAATGAAAGACATCGAACTTATATCAGTTGGGACTTCTTCACCAGATCAGTTGCTGCCTTCTCACGCTGCAATGGTCCATGGATTAATGAAAGACAGTATGCATATTGAAATTAATTCTTCTGCGGGTATTTGCACCTCTGGAATGAATGCACTTAAATATGCCTATATGGCAATTAAATCAGAATTAAAGCAGAATGCTATTGCAGCAGGTAGTGAGCGAATTTCTTCTTGGATGTTACAAGATAAGTTCGACTATGAACTGAATACTGCAAGAATGCTAGAAGATAATCCTGTTTTAGCATTCGAAAAAGAATTTTTAAGATGGATGCTTTCAGATGGTTCTGGAGCTTTTTTACTTGAAAACAAACCCAATCCAAAAAATAAATACAATCTTAAAATAGAATGGATGGAGGCAATGTCTTATGCTAGTTCTATTGAAACCTGTATGTATGCTGGTGCAGAAAAGAATAAGGATAGAGAAGTCGTTTCTTGGACCAATTATTCATCAAAAGAGTGGGCGGAGCAATCAATTTTCTCGATAAAACAAGACATTAAGCTCTTAGATGAACATATTATAGCTAAGGGTGTTGAAAGCTTAAGAGAAGTTTTGAAAAAAAACAATTTTGATGCTGAAAACGTTGACTATTTCTTACCTCATATTTCATCTTTTTTCTTTAAAGAAAAACTAATGGAAGGTTTAAGGGCTGGAGGCGTAAATATCTCAGATGATAAGTTATTTATTAATTTAGATAAAGTAGGAAATGTTGGTGCAGGATCAATTTATATTATGTTAGAGGAATTATTCAATAATAATGAATTAAAAGTTGGAGAAAAAATCCTTTTGTCCGTTCCAGAAAGTGGGCGGTTTAATTATGCATATGCATTACTAACGGTTGTATAAAAATAGAGAATAGAATGAAATCATTAATACCAGAAAGTGAAATAAAGGAATTGCTGCCGCAAAAGGCCCCTTTTAGAATGGTTAGTCATTTGGTTAATTATGAAGAAATGGCTGTCACAACTGGTTTGTTGATAGAAGATAACAATATATTTGCTGAGGAAGGTTTTTTTAATGAATCAGGATTGATTGAAAATATGGCCCAATCAATCGCATTACACATTTCGTATCAATATTCACTGAATAATATTGAAGCTCCTGTGGGTTATATTGGAGCAATAAAAAATATAAAACTTTACGATCGACCAAAAGTTAATTCATTTATCACAACTGAAGTTATAATTATTAAAGAATTTATGGGGGTCACCTTAATTGAAGGTAAAATAACTTGTGATAACAAGGTTTTGTTAACTGCTCAGATGAAAACATTTTTAGCAGCGGATCCGTCACTTTAAAATCATTACATTTAAGCTTATGGAACTACCAATGAGTATCAGAGAGTTTCTACCACATAGGGAGCCTATGTTAATGGTAGACGATATTATAAAACTAGGTGATAATTATATAGAAACTACTTTTAATATCAATTGCGATAATATTTTCTTAGAGAATAATTTCTTATGTGAAACTGGTATTATTGAAAACGCAGCTCAAACCTCTTCAGGAATCGTTGGAGGTCCACATTTTGAAGCCAATAAAGATAATAGCGATTATAAAGTATCGGGATTTATCTCGAAAATAAAAAGTGTTAAAATCTTTCAATTACCACCCGTTGATAGTCAGTTGAATACGAAGGGAGAACTATTGTCAATGCATAAAATAGGCGATATTTATAGTTGTGAAATGAAATGCTTCACTTATCTCAATGATGTAAGAATTGCTGAGAGTAATTTTACGCTCATCATACAACCTGATATTACATAGAAATAAGTATTCCATACTTTATTTTAATAAAAACGCTCTATATTTGTATCATCAAAGATCTGATAAATGAAGAAAGATGAAATTCCACAAGACGCTAGTAAGCTAGAACATAAAAACATGAAGGAATTGTGTTATGCTGTTGATGAAAGCGGGAATTATTCTACTGGCTTAAGTTCTGGTTGGGAGCCAAAATCTATTGCTTTAGATTTGACCTTGGATAATCTTAATCAGCAAATTGAGGAAGCAAAACAAGAAGTGTTAAATGGAAATAAAAGTCCGGTTTATTATTTTATGCTTCTATCAAAAATGGATTTATCTATTCTAGCTAGTTATATGGGTAGATCTAAATGGATTGTTAAACGTCATTTCAGCCCTAAAGTTTTTAAAAAGTTGAAAAAATCAACGCTTATTAAATATGCAGATATTTTCGAAATTGACGTAAATAAAATACAAAACTTTAATGCATAAAATTGATTTTAGTCATCATCAATCTGCCCATTGTGAGAATGGAGTAGCTTCAAATATATTAAAGTTTAATGGCATTGATATTGACGAACCTATGGTTTTTGGAATAGGTTCTGGACTTTTCTATATCTATATTCCGTTTTTAAAAGTGAATCAAGCCCCGGCAATTAGTTATAGACCAATGCCTGGTTTTATTTTTTCTAGGGCCTCTAAAAAGCTCAATATTAAAATAAAAAGAGAACGTTTTTCAAGTATAGATAAATCTTTTGAAGCATTAGATAGAAATATTGATCAAGGAATAGCAACTGGATTGCAAGTAGGGGTATATCACTTGCCTTATTTTCCGGATGAATATAGATTTCATTTTAATGCGCATAACCTTGTTGTTTATGGCAAGAAAGGAAATGAATACTTGATTAGTGATCCAGTTATGGAAACCACTTCTGTTTTAACAAGAGAAGAGTTAACAAAAGTTCGTTTTGCAAAAGGAGTATTTGCTCCTAAAGGACATATGTACTATCCAGTTGAAATTCCCAAGGTAATTGATTTGCCAAAAGCAATTATTGGTGGAATTAAAAAAACAACTAAAGAAATGCTTGCTCCTGTCCCTTTTGTTGGTGCCAATGGAATTGAATTTGTTGCTAAAAAGATCCCTGTTTGGGCAAAAAATGCAGGAATCAAGAAAACCAATCACTACTTAGCGCAAATCATTAGAATGCAAGAAGAAATTGGAACTGGAGGGGGAGGGTTTAGATTTGTTTATGCTGCTTTTTTACAAGAGGCAAGTACAATTATTAATAAACCTGAATTTATGGATTTCTCTCAAGAAATGACTGCTATAGGAGATGATTGGAGAGACTTTGCAGTTAAAGCATCTAGGGTTTGTAAGTTAAGGGATAATGATGAGAATGCATATCAAAACCTCTCTGATTTGATGCTTAAGATTGCAGCAAAAGAAAAGCAGTTTTTTATTGACTTGAAAAAATCAATCTAAATCCATGGTGAATAGCGTAGAAATAAATACTTTATCGTTAAAGTACAAAGGCACAGATTTTAAAGCAATAGACAACTTAAGTTTAAATATTCAAAAAGGAGAAGTGTTTGGACTTTTAGGTCCAAATGGTGCGGGAAAGACATCGCTCATTTCTATCCTTACTGGATTAATCAAGCCTGATGAAGGAACTGTTAAAATTGAAGGACTTGAAACAGCTAAAAGTATTCATAAAATACGAAGCTTAATCGGGGTGGTGCCACAAGAATATGCATTGTATCCAAAGCTTACCGCCAAAGAGAACCTGATGTTTTTTGGTAGTATGTATGGCGTTAAAAACCCTAAGCTAAAGGAGCGAATTAATGATGGAATTGCGCAAATGGGACTTGCAAAGTTTGCCAATAAACGAATTGATACCTTTTCTGGTGGAATGAAAAGAAGAATTAATCTGCTTGCAGGGGTCTTACACCGTCCTCAGGTGATTTTCTTAGATGAACCAACAGTTGGTGTCGATGTGCAGTCAAAACGAGTGATTATCGATTATTTAAGTCAATTGAATGAAGTGGGTACAACGATTATTTACAGTTCGCACCTACTCCATGAAGCTCAAACCTTTTGTACACGTGTTGCGATAATTGACCATGGTGTAATTCAAATTGAAGGTCCAACACATGAAGTGTTGATTAGTGAAGGAAGGGTAAAGTCTTTGGAAGAGATTTTTATTGAGAATACTGGTAAAAACGTAAAGGAATATGTATAAAATATATCACGCTATCATAAAGGAACTTAGACTTTTACGTAGAGATTTACTGGGCTTTGCAATTATATTCCTAATGCCTGTTGTGCTCATAATCACCATTACCTTTATACAAAATAGTGTAGAGAGTAATAGCGCTCAAATGCAACTTCCTGTTTTGCTTGTTAATCATGATCAAGGCGAGTTGTCAAAAAAAGTAATCCACAACCTAGAGTCTAAAAACAGCATTAAAATTGTTTCGGAGATTAATGAAAAGCCGCTAACAGAAGCTGAAGGAAGGAATTTAATTAAGAAAGGGACACAAAAAGTATTGATCATAATTCCTGAAGAGTTTTCAAATTTTATTCAGAATCAAACCGATCGACATGTTAATCAATTAATGAATACGGTGATGCCGGATATGGAAGAAGATGCAGCTTTGAATGAAGTTGTCTCCGAAACTAAAGTAGTGCAAATTCATTTTGATCCTGCAATTAGTGGAAATATTAAGTCTAGTATAAAAGGCGCAATAGAAAGTATGATTTCTGATTTGGAATCAAAAGCTATATACGAGACTTTTGAGAAAGAACTCGATGCAGATTTAAGCTTTTTAACAGATCAACAACTGATCACCTTCAAAGAATATTCTGTATCGGTGAGTAATGAAAGTATTGAACCTACGGCTGTACAACATAATTTGCCAGCATGGACATTATTTGCCATCTTCTTTATCATTATTCCATTATCTATCAATATTGTAAAAGAAAAAAACCAGGGAACTTATATTCGTTTAAAAACATTACCAGTTTCTTCGTTTCATTTGATGTTAAGTAAGATAATTGTCTACTTAATGGTTTGTATGATTCAGTTTTACCTAATGCTCATGGTCAGCATTTATCTTTTCCCAAATATTGGATTACCCGCCTTAAATATTGAAGGTAAATTCTTAGGTTTGACGATTGTGGCCCTGTTTTCAGGACTTGCAGCTATAGGATTTGGAGTACTTATCGGAACTTTAGCAAAAACACACGAGCAGGCAGCACCATTTGGAGCCACTTCTGTAGTTATTTTAGCAGCTATCGGAGGACTATGGTTTCCGGTGTTCGCAATGCCCGAAACAATGCAAATGATTGCTAAGATTTCTCCCATGAATTGGGGCTTAGAAGGTTTTTATAATGTATTGCTAAGAGACACTGATTTTGTAACATTAGCGCCATACTTGCTGTTATTGTTGATTTTCTTTATAATAAACATTACTATTGCAGTAGCGTATGAGAAAAAGATCAACCAATTATAATATAATAGAGCATCTTACTACTGTTTTCACGGCAAGAGTAAAGTTTAATGAAACCGATCCTTTGGGAATTGTCTGGCATGGAAATTACATTTCGTATTTTGAAGAAGGAAGAGAGGCTTTTGGAAGAAAGCATGGAATTAGTTACCTGGAAATTCATAAAAACAAATTTACAACCCCCATTGTTAATGTCGTAAGTGATTATAAACACCCCTTAAAATATGGTGATGTTTATACGATAAAAACACATATTCTAAATAATCGGACCGCTAAAATTATCCACAGCTATGAAATCTACAACCAGGATGGAAAATTAGTTTGTGAAGGTCAAACAACTCAAGCTTTTGTTGATTTAGAAGGAGATTTATCCTTATACTCGCCAGACTTTTATGAAGAATGGAAAAAGAAAGTTAATTTTGAATAGTGAATTTAACTCAGAATAAAATACCCGTTTATGTGACTAATGGAACATGTGTTACTCCTTTAGGCATTAATCTTATTGATAATATTCAAGGAATAAAGGATGGACGAGTTGCTATATCTAAAAATATAGATAACAACTTGCAAAAAGATCCATTTTATGGAGCTGTTATCAATAAAGAACTCCTCAATAAAACATTTTCAAATCTTAAGTATGAAGGTCAATTTTCAACCTTAGAGAAAATGATGCTTCTTGCAATTGATGAAATCGCAAATAATTTTAAAGGACAATTCAATGATAAATGCGGCATTATAATTTCCAGTACAAAAGGAAATGTCGACGCTTTATCAACAGATAATAGAGAGACGTACTTCCTTCATCACTTGGCAAAAAAAGTAAGTAATGCTATTGGACTGGAAACAGAGCCAATTGTGCTTTCAAATGCATGCGTGTCTGGTATAATGGCTATTTCTATAGCGAAGCGACTCATTCAATCAGGAAGTTACAATCATTTTATTGTTGTTGGAGGAGATCTGTTTTCAAAATTTGTTTTCTCTGGATTTCAATCTTTCCAAGCCATAAGTAGTGAGCCTTGCAAGCCTTATGATAAAGCAAGAGACGGAATAACACTTGGAGAAGCGTCTGCGGCTATTTTTGTGACTAAAGATAGAGCCTTAACTCAGGCTAATTCATGTTATGAGGTAATTGGAGACAGTTCAATTAACGATGCAAATCATATTTCAGGACCTTCAAGAACTGGTGAGGGATTATTTCAAAGTGTTGATAATGCTATGAAGGAAGCTCAAATTGATAGTTCAGCTATTGATTGTATTTCTTCTCATGGAACAGCAACAAATTACAATGACGAAATGGAAGCACAAGCCTACAATAGAGCAGCTCTTGAAAAAACACCTGTCTTTAGTTTAAAAGCTTTTTTTGGACACACACTAGGTGCTGCGGGCTTGTTAGAAGCTGTGATTTCATTAGCCTTTGCAGATGAAGATTTAATTCCACCTTCATTAGGGTATAATGAACATGGACTAACTTTACCGCTCAATATCAATAATAAAATTCAAGAGAAAAAAGTAGAGATTATCTTAAAAACAGCCTCTGGTTTTGGTGGAAGCAATACAGCTGTTCTTTTTAAAAAATGCATTACAGATGAAAAATAATATCATTCATTACTGCAATATTAAAAACAGTGAAGTTTACCTTGACGGGAAGAAACTTTATTCTGCAAAAGGGGAGGAGCAATTTTCGAGTTTTATAAAAGGAGTATATAAAAACTTCGATTTAGATTATCCTAAGTTTTATAAAATGGATCCCCTTTGTAAGCTTGCAATTACTACAAGTAGCATTTTATTAGAGGGTATTAAAGATAATATTGATCCAAATATGGCAATTGTTTTATCCAATAAATCCTCTTGTATTGATGTTGATTTAAAGCACCAAGCGTCCATATCACAAGGCGATGAGAGTTATGCTAGTCCAGCAAACTTTGTTTATACTTTACCAAATATTGCACTTGGCGAAATAAGCATCAAATATAAGTTGAGAAGTGAGAATTCTTTTTTTATCTTTGACGGCTTCAATCCTGAGTTTTTGATTAAGTATGCAAATAGTCTAACCCTGCTAGGAAAATCAAATTCAGTGCTTTGTGGTTGGATTGAAGTGGTAGAGAATGAATACAATGCTTTTATGTTTATTGTTAAACAAGAAACTGGGATAGCATTTACAAAAGAAAATTTAATAAAATTGATATAATAGAGAAGATGGAAGAATTAAAAAAAGAGCTTAAAGAGAAAATAATTGCAGCTTTAAACCTAGAAGATATGTCAAGTGGTGACATTAATGATACAGATATGCTTTTTGAAGAAGGTTTAGGTTTGGATTCAATTGATGCTTTAGAGTTAATTATTATTTTAGATAAAGATTACGGAATTAAACTGACAGATTCAAAAGATGGGAGGAAAATTTTCCAAACGATTGAAACAATGGCTCAGTATATTGCTGATCACAGAACGAAATAATTCAAATGAAAGAAAGGATTGCTATAACTGGAATGGGTATAGTGTCTGCAATAGGAATGAATGCAGAAGAAAACTTACTGTCTTTAAAAGGCAGTAAGCATGGTATTTCAAAGATTAAACATATTGATACTACGCTAAAAGACAATATTCTGGTTGGTGAAATTAAAAAAACCAATCAAGAATTAGAAGAAATTCTAGGTTTGTCATCTCCTAACAATTTTTCACGTTCTTCAATGTTTGGGGCTATTGCAGCAAAAGAAGCAATCCTTGATGCTGGAATCGAAACAAAAGAAAATACTTCAATCGGATTCATTAACTCTACTACTGTTGGAGGAATGGATATGGTTGAGCGTTTTTATGATAACTTTCTCGAAAAGGAAGAATATCAGCATTATATTGAAGTGCATGATGCCGGAAGTAACACCGATTTAATTTCAGAATATTTAGGGATTAACGGTTTTGTTACAACCATTAGTACCGCTTGTTCCTCTGCAGCCAATGCAATAATGTTGGGGGCAAGAATGATTGAAAGTGGTCGTTTGGATCAAGTTGTAGTGGGTGGAATGGATGGACTTTGTAAGTTCACCATCAATGGATTTAATACTTTAATGATTCTTTCAGATACCTTTAACCAGCCTTTTGATGAAAATAGAAAAGGTTTAAACTTGGGTGAAGGTGCTGCATACCTTATTCTAGAATCTGAAAAATCTTACAAAAAAAGAAACAAGAAGCCTTTAGCCTATTTAGGTGGTTATGCGAATGCAAATGATGCTTTTCATCAAACTGCCTCTTCTGAACAGGGAGATGGTGCTTTTTTAGCCATGAAAAATGCTTTTGAAGTGGCTGGTATGAAACCCGAAGACATTGATTATATTAATGCCCATGGTACGGCAACTCCAAATAATGATTTGTCAGAAGGAAGGGCAATGGTAAATATCTTTGAAGGTAAAGTTCCACAATTTAGTTCTACCAAACCTTTTACTGGACATACTTTAGCTGCTGCTGCCTCTGTTGAAGCAGTTTATAGTATTTTTGCCCTGAGAGAAAATTTACTATTTCCCAGTTTGAATTTTAAGGAAAATATGAAAGAATTTGACTTGACGCCACAACTGATATTGGAAGAAAAAGAAATTTCTGCTGTTTTGTCTAATTCTTTTGGATTTGGTGGAAACTGTTCAAGTCTTATCTTTGTAAAATAAGATAGTTAACCAATTAAGTAATAGTTACATGGAAAGATGTTATATAAATGGGATGGGCTGTATTTCTGGCCAGAACACTTTTGAAGGCGACTTTTTAGAAAATCCCATTGATTATTCTAAAACCAATATTATCCATGTTGTAAAACCAGATTATAAAGCTTTTATTCCTCCTGCTGCTATTAGACGAATGAGTTCTGGAGTTAAAAACAGTATCGTTGCTTCTACTTTAGCTATGGATGAGGCACAAGTTAAAGAACTTGATGGAATTATTACGGGAACAGGAATGGGATGCATCCAAGATTCTGAGAAATTTCTGGATAAACTAATTGGTTTTAACGAACAATACTTAACGCCAACTTCTTTTATTCAATCAACGCACAATACGGTTGGTGGACAAATAGCGCTTAAATTAAGATGTACTGCTTACAACTTTACTTATGTAAATACTGGGGGTTCATTTCAATCTGCTTTGCTCGATGGATTAATTCAGGTGAAAAATGAAGGTAAAAACAATATTCTTGTTGGTGGTATTGACGAAATAGCTGAGTATACTCACAAACTATATCAAGCAATAGGACATATTAAAGAAGATGGTGAAGCAGATTACAATATTCTGGAAAATCGTTCTAAAGGCTCTGTAGCTGGTGAAGGAGCGGTATTCTTTGTTTTAAGTAATGAAAAGAAAGAAAGTACTTCCGCTGAAGTTGTAGATACGCATATCATCAATAACTTAAAGGTGAATGGTGTTAATGGATTTATTGGTGATTTTCTTCAACACAATAACACAAAATTAGAAGAGATCGATGCAGTAATACTCGGTAATAATGGAGACATTGATTTCGATTTGTATTATGATGAAGCAGAGAAACTATTTGAATCTTCAAAAATTCTATATTATAAGCATTTGTTTGGTGATTTTATGACTGCTCCATCTGTTTCGGTATGGCTGGCTTCAAATATGCTCAAGAAACAACAGATTCCAAATATTTTATACAAAATCGATAAAACAAGAAGTTCTAAACCTTTGCGTAATGTTCTTATTTATAATCAATACCGAGGAAAGAATCACAGTTTAATCCTAATGAAGAATGTCTAAACATCAAATTGGATATACTATTTTTGGTGCTTTTACGCTTATTTATGTTTATGGATACATTTTAAACGGGTGGTCTTTGATGTATTACCTTAGTTTTTTTGTGCTTTGGTTTCTACTGGTTTTGTATGGCTCTTTTTTTATCCGGTCTAATTATCATTTAAAGGCAATTTCAAGTATTAAAACCAATGAGAAAGTGGTTGCTATAACTTTTGATGATGGTCCTACAGAATTTACTAGAAAAGTCCTAGATCTTTTAAAACAAGGAAATCATAAGGCTACATTTTTCTGTGTTGGAAGTAGGATAGAGGATAACCCTGAACTCACAAAACAAATAGTTGAAGAAAAACATTTGATTGGAAATCACACCTATTCACACTCGAAACATATGGGTTTTAAAAAAAACAAAGGTATTGTCGCTGAATTAAGAGATACAGACCAGCTCATTAAACAATATACAGGTGATTTTCCAAAGTATTTTAGACCTCCTTTTGGGGTGACAAATCCCAATATTATGCGTGCAATCCGTAAGACAAAACACATTGTTATTGGTTGGAATATCAGGTCTTTAGATACTGTGTTGGAGGATGAAGATAAAATATTTTCAAGAATTAAAAGACAGGTGAAATCGGGGAGTATTATTTTACTTCACGATACTTCCGATAAATCTATTCATGTTTTGGAGCGTTTATTGATTTACTTGAATGAAAATAATTACCGCAGCATTACTGTTGATGAATTAATAAAATTAAAATCATGATGAAATATTTTTTTATTCTGTTCTCATTTTTAACCCTAAGTGCTTATGCACAAGAAACTAAACTCACCGCACAAGAGTTAAGTTCTTTTAAAAAAAGAGTGGAAAAGGAGACCCAATCCTTGAGTTCTATTCGTACAGATTTTGAACAAAGTAAACACATGGCCTTCCTTTCAAACGATATCCAATCAAAAGGAAAAATGTACTTAAAATCAGATGGTGCTTTAAAGTGGGAGTATACTTCTCCGAATGTTTACAGTGTTATTTTTCAAAATAATTCAATTCTCATTAATGATAATGGAAAGAAGAGTACAGTTAGCGGAGAACAAGACATGTTTAAGAAAATCAACCATTTAATTGCTGGAAGTGTTAGCGGTAAACTTTTTGACGATAAGGAATTTGATATCAATTATTATAAAAGCGGAAATAATGTTTTAGTTAAATTGGTGCCTAACAGTAAAACACTAAAAAAATACATCAGCGAAGTTCACCTGTATTTCCCTCAATCTGAAGCAACCGTTTCTAAAGTGAAATTGATAGAACCATCAGGAGATTATACGCTAATTACTTTTTTAAATAAAGAATTGAATGTTCAAATTGATCCGCGTATTTTTAATCATTAGTCTGATTTCTTTTTTAAGTTCGTCTTGTAAACACTATAGAGTAGAGGGAACAGTCATTGAATCAAAAAAAGCCGAATTTATTATTCCTTATTTTAACACTCCACAAAAGGAGTACCTTTATAATGCTAAATTAAACGTTTTTGGAAATGATTTAAGTGGTATACTTGTGGTGAAACAATTAGAAAGCGGACAAAAAAGACTTGCCCTTTTATCAGAGTTTGGAAATACACTTTTGGATTTTGAGTTTGTTAAGGACAAAGTAAACGTGATTTATATAATGGAAGATTTAAATAAAAAAATCATTGTAAAAAAACTGAAAAAATACTTTCAACTACTGGTACATTCTGAATATGAAATTAGAAAGTCTTATGCAGTAGAAAATGGAGAAATCTTAATTTCTAAACTTCAAGGTAAGCGTATCTTTCTGAATTTGAACGACAAAGCTCAGTTGACCTATTTTAAACAAGCATCTGTATTTAGAAATAAAGTTGAAATTCATTTTTATGGCGATGTTGCATATTTAGATTCTATCAAGTTTAAATCAAATGAACTTCCGATTACCATTGGGTTGAAAAAAAGAAAGTAGCATGTTTTATTATAAAATTAACACTTATCGACATTTGAATATATTGTTATATTTGTACGGAATTCAAAAAAAATATAGTTGCTCAATTACAAACCTATTTCACTAAATAAAGACACTTAAAACTATGAATGAAATCAAAGAGAAATCAATTTTGTTTAACACTAATTCTTTAAGGGCAATAGACGCACTTAACCATGCCCATTTTATTTCTTTTGCTCCCTATGTTTGGGAAGCATCTAGTTTATTGAAGGAAAAAAATATTTTAAACATCATCGAAAATAATGATGGAGCAACAATAGAGGATATTGTTTCTTTAGTTGATATATCACATTATGGTGTTCGTATCCTTTTAGAAGCAGGCTTAGGTATTGGTCTAGTGTACTTCAATGATGATCAATATTTCCTTACAAAAGCAGGTTATTTCTTTTTGAATGACAAGACAGTGGTGACCAACTACAACTTTATGAAGGATGTTTGTTATGAAGGAGCTAGTTCTTTAAAAGAGAGTATTGAAAATTCTACTCCAGCAGGATTAAAAACATTGGGTGCTTGGGATCATATTTATGAAGGACTTCCTTATTTACCTGAAAAAGCTAAGAAAAGCTGGTTTGATTTTGATCACTATTATTCAGATATAACTTTTGATGACCTTTTGCCAATCGTTTTTAAACACCAACCAAAGAAGGTGATGGACATCGGTGCAAATACCGGTAAATGGTCTTTAAAATGTATGGAATACGATAAAGATGTTGAAGTTGGTTTAGTTGATTTAGGTGTTCAATTAAATGTTGCAAAGCAGAACATCAATGATGCTGGATTTTCTGCTAGAGCATCTTATCATGAAATGGATATACGCCTTCCAGAGAACAAACTTCCTAAAGGATATGATGTTATTTGGATGAGTCAGTTCTTGGATTGTTTCTCAGATGAGCAAATTATAGCTATTCTTAAAAAATGTCATGAGGCAGCTGGAGAGCATACAATAATTTTCATCAACGAGACATTCTGGGATTTACAAGATTTTGAAATTTCAGCTTTTGCGCTACAAATGACTTCGCTTTATTTTACAACTATGGCGAACGGTTGTAGTCAAATGTATGATAGTAAAGTGTTTTTTAAATTGATTGACCAAGCAGGCTTTAAGATTGTAGAACAACATAATATGCAAGGTCTTGCACATACTTTGATAGGGTTAAAGAAGAAGTAATTCTTAAGAGAATAAGAGAGAGGGTACTGTAGTTTTAATGCGTTATTTCAATGATTTAACTCAAGAAAGCACAACATTATTTAGAGATATTTTATGAGTTTATTTTTTCAATTTTTTTTTGATTAAATATTAATTCCTTATGATGAGATAATCAAACAAATTGATCCCCAAATGGAGGGAGAGTTAGAGATTATTGATTGATAAAGAATTGAAGGTGGCATTACTAAATAAAATATTTCTAAATTATGATTAAAACAAAAGAGGTGCCTACGCTTTTTAATTCAGATTCAGCTAGGGCTATTGATTCTCTAAACCACGCCCATTTTATTTCTTTTGCTCCTTATATTTGGGAAGCATCCAGTTTATTAAAAGAAAAAAATATTTTAAACATCATCGAAAATAATGATGGTGCAACAATAGAGGAAGTTGTTTCTTTAGTTGATATATCACATTATGGTGTCCGTATCCTTTTAGAAGCAGGCTTAGGTATTGGTCTAGTTTACCTCAAGGATGAGAAATACCTTCTTACAAAAACAGGGTTCTTCTTTTTGAATGATAAGACTGCTGTAACTAACTTCAATTTTATGAAAGATGTTTGTTACGAAGGAGCTGGATTTTTGAAAGAAAGTATTGAAAGTGGTAAACCAGCAGGTTTAAAAACATTAGGTACATGGGAGCATATATATGAAGGACTTCCTTTTTTACCCAAAAATGCAAAGAAAAGCTGGTTCGAATTTGATCATTACTATTCAGATATCACTTTTGATGATTTGCTCCCCATCGTTTTCAAACACCAACCCAAAAAAGTCATGGACATCGGTGCAAATACCGGTAAATGGTCTTTAAAATGTATGGAATACGATAAAGATGTTGAACTCGGCTTAGTAGACTTAGGCGTTCAATTGGATGTGGCTAAACAAAACATTGAAGAGGCGGGTTTTGCTGATAGAGCATCCTACTATGAAATGGATATTCGTGAACAAGAGAATAAATTACCGAAAGGATATGATGTCATTTGGATGAGTCAGTTTTTAGATTGTTTTGCAGAAGATCAAATTGCCAAAATTCTTAAAAAATGCCATGAAGTTGCAGATGAAAATACAGTTGTTTTTATTAACGAAACATTTTGGGATTTACAAGATTTTGAAGCTGGAGCATTTATTCTTCAAATGACTTCGCTTTATTTTACGACAATGGCAAATGGCTGTAGTCAAATGTATAACAGTAAAGTATTCTTTAAAATAATAGATCAAGCTGGTTTTAAAATTGTAGAACAACACAACATGCAAGGTCTTGCACATACTTTGATTGGTTTGAAAAAGAAGTAGACAATTATGAATTATGAATTTAAAAATTCGTAATTCGTAATTCATAATTCATAACTACCTCAAATCAATTACCCACTTCGGTTTTCTACCATTCGAAGATAAAACCAGTTTATTCAACTCCTCTGGACTAATAAACTCCATTTGTGGAACAACTCTTAACCTTGCTTGGAATTGTTCTTTTAAAATATTGACAAAAGCCTCAGAAGTGTCATTACTCGCCATTTTAACGGTTACTTCGTCTGTTCCTATACTGTTTGTCTCTAAAAGAATTAAGTGCTCAGACACCTCGTTAAATCCATTTAATACATTGTGAATCGCTGGTGGATATAAAGTCGTTCCTTTATACTTTATCATTTGTTGCGCTCTACCGAGTACTGGACCAACACGGTGCGTATTTCTACCGCATTCACATGCAGCGTATTCTATCTTAACTAAATCACCTGTTTTAAAGCGAACAAGGGGCAAAGCTTCTATTCCTAAAGTGGTAATCGTGAGTTCTCCAACTTCTCCTTTTTTTACAGGATTGTTTTCTGCATCTAAAACTTCTGTAATAATAAGCTCCGGATGGGCATGTCCACCTTGTAGGTATTCACATTCTGTAAACGCTGTACTCATCTCTGTTGAAGCATAAGTAGAATACAATTTAATGTCCCATTTACTGTTAATGCGTTTGGCCAGTTCAGATGGAGTAAAGTCTTGATTTCTTAAGGGTTCGCCAATGCAAATGGCAGCTTTTACACTGGATTTATTGATGTCAATATTGTTCTTTTCTGCATAATCTATCATTTTGAGTAAAAATGAAGGAACAGCAATTAAATAAGTAGGCTTGTTGTTGAGTATTGACTCCCATTGTAATGCGGGAATCCCTGCACCTGTTCGGATAATTGCAGCTCCTAATTTCCTTATTCCAAGGAAATAAGCCAATCCTGCCATAAATCTACGGTCCATGGTTGTCATCAACTGAACAATGTCACTTTTTTGTATTCCTGCACATGCAAATGACTGTGCTTCGTTAAAGGCGAGTCTGTCCAAATCTTTGTCGGTCATTCCAAAGTTTACAGGTGCTCCTGTAGTTCCAGAAGTGCTGGCATAATCGATTATTTCAATAGGATCAACACAAAAGAAGTCAGAATTATTGGTCTGTAAGTCAAGTTTGGTAGTAACCGGAAGCTGAATAAGGTCTTCAAGGGTTCGAATTGTTTCAATGGCTATCCCAGCAGTAGCAAAACGCTTTTTGTAATACGGTGATTTCTTGTTCACGTATTCCAGCTGCTCTATCAGTAATTGTTCTTGGAACTGTTTGATTTTAAGAGCACTCTCTTTTTCTGTTTGAGGTGTCATTTTAGTTTCTTATTAGTTTTGTGTAATATTTTTTGAATATTCTCACAGTCTGGTAATGTAGTAATTTCTTTTTGTAATGCTGTTTCAAAAGCCAATTTAGCTTGTTCAAATTGCTCCGCGTTATAATAGAGTAGACCTGCTTTATAATGTACAATCCATAAATCGGAATTGAGTGCTCGATAATTTGGAAGTAACTCCAGGTCGAAGGGTTCGTCTTCATTTGAAATAGCTTGATCAATTATTCTGTCTAGCTTTCTATATGATTCATAATCTGAAAAGGCCTGAGAATACTGAAATTTATCTTCAGGAATTGTGAGCGAGTCGATGTATTGCGGAACGTACTCAGTGGTTCTGTTTTCGTCAAATATATCATCGAGGTCATAGGCTGTAAATTCACCTAATTGATATGGAAATGAAGAAATCCATATTTGTTTTTCAGCTGGTTTAAAAATAACTGCGTGATGGCCCAATAACTGGTTTAATGCTTTTTCATTTCCATAGCCGAGTTTTTTATCATCAATTCCATCTTTTTCCCTTAAAATTTCAGCCATTTCTAAGTAATTAATCTTTGGGTTTTTATCTAGAAGCTCACTCATTCTGGTGTAACGATAAAGGGAATGACTTTCTTCAATGGCCTCATTGTTTCGCTTGTCTTTCTTATAAGCATCACTTTGAAAATGATTAGAACATACAAGTCGATTATTATTGACTTCGTATACGCCAAAGTTTTTAGGAGAAATTTCAATTAAGACAGCTTTATTGTCTTTTGCACTTCCTATCATTAAAGCTTCAGAGACAAAAACTTCGCTTTTCGCTGCAATTTCAATCGCTTCATCAATTGTTGAAGCGTATTGTAATATTTCTCTTGCTAAAATTGTAATTGGTTTTTTTGCAGTTAACGGGATCTTCGATTTTCCAGCATTCATTGTCACGGTGAGTCCTTCTTTATTCATTCCTGATACAACACCAAGCATTCCTGGCCAACCTACAGAAACAAATGGAATACCTTCGTCTGGTTGTATAAAAAGCAATACTTTTTCTTCGGCAAATTTATCGCCTGCGTAGAAATCTAAATTTCTTCCTATAATCAAATTTCCATCTGGAGTTTGGTCTCCCCATAATGCCGTTGAAGTACAGCCAATCATTGCTAAATCAACTAAGGCATGTCCGATATCATGTGCTCCATGAAGATACAAGCTTCTAATGTAAGGTGGAGCGATGTGGTTATATGTGTCTGGAACATAGCGTGAAAGTCCGTATATTTCCGCCTTATACTCTTCTGGAACGTGTTTGTATAGTTTTCTGTTGTACCACTGTAAGAATTTACGTAAACGTTTTTGCTTTTTCTCTGAGGGAACAAAATCTTTGATTTTATCAAAAAATATATGTTCCTGCTTATACAGAAGTGAATCCATTAGTGCTCCAGCAAGCAGTCCTCTTTCTAAAGGATCTCCTTGAATGTATAATTCCCATTGGTGGTATTTATTCTTTGTAAGGTAATTGGGTCCAGAAGAGAATAAACTGTCGTTGTGTGATACTACCGTTGGTCGTGTAGAATTATAGTGGGTTAAATCAGGACGATGTTCTACAGATTTTCGCATCGCGCAAGAACACACCAATAGTGTAAGAAATAATAAAGAGAGAACTGAAAACTTATATTTTAGATGTTTCATTAACTTCATCATTGATTTTATTAATGAGGTAGTCTTTTCCAAGTATTTCAGAGCATGTAACAACTCCTCCAATTGTTACTCCTAACATTCCATGCATGTTCACACTTTGTCCAGTCAATAATAAATTAGGAATTTTGGTTCTTGCGGAAATAAATGTTTTCATAGGATTTTCAGCATCTTTCTCAAAACCATACATATTCCCATCTTGTCCGCCAATATAATCACGGTAGGAAAGTGGAGTAGAAGCGTAAACAGATTTTATAGCGGCTCTGATGTTTGGATATTTTAATTCTAATTCTTTGATCAGTAATTCTATGTGCTTTTGTTTAAAAGCTTCATATTCTGGACCTCTTTCATCTTTGTGAGCGACAGTGTTTTTAGTGTCTGCCCATTGTTCTACTTCACTAAAATGCATGTAGGTCATTACAGACATACTCTCTGCATACTTTTGATCCATTGAATTAACACCCATGGATGCCATATAACCTTCTGGCCATTTTGCTGGATCGTACTCCGTAGCTGTCCAGATCACTTTTTTATTCTTGAAGTGATAAATATTGTGATTCAGATACGGAAAGCTTTCAGGTTTAAAAGCAATGTATATGCTAAAAGAAGAGGGAGTAACTTTTAAACGTTCTATCCGTTTTCTAAATGACTTTCTAAAACGATCTTTTCCAACCATTCTAATTGTTGCATTCAAATCAATGTTTGAGATGAATTTATCACCATAAAAAAAATCGCCTTTTTTTGTAGCAACGCCAATCAATTTGTGCTCTTCAAAGATGAAATTATTTACTTCTTGGTGTTTATAAATTTCACCGCCATGTTTTCGGAGTTGTTTTACAAGCAATTTTGAAATTTGACTCCCACCATTTACACATCTCCAAGAACTTTGAATGTATGAATTCACCGACAAAGCATGTACATACAATGGTGTTTTTTCACCATTCCCACCATATAAAGAATTAGAGCCTGCTAAAACAACTTTTAAATCTTCATTATCCGTTAATTCATCTAAAAAGTCCTTGGCTTTAATGGAGAGTACTTTTTCATCATAAGGTGAACCTTGCGTCACGTTGTACATTGGAAATGAGTTGCAAACACTTCTTATTTTATCGCAATACTTCTGAATTATTTCGCGTTCTTCAGGAAAAAATTCACTTAATTGGTTTATGAAGTTTTCATAACCTTGAGCATGAGGATATTTATTAGGATCTCCTTCAAAAGTGATATAATCATAGGCATCTGCGTCCATTCTCTTTAAACGCAAATCATCCATGATACCAAGGTATTTAAAATACTGATAAAGGTTCTGACCTTTTTCTAAGCCACCGATATAATGAACTCCTGTATCAAAAATTACTTTATCTCGAACAAAAGTTTGAAGGTTACCTCCATATTGGTTATTCTTTTCTAAAACACAAACTTTAAAGCCCTCTTTAGCAAGAATTATAGAAGATACTAGGCCTCCCATTCCGCTTCCGATAATGATTATGTCGTATTGTTTTTCCAATTTAAGATTGTTTTAAAATATAAAATTTAGTGTCTTTAAGTTGTAATTCGTAGCCAAATTTAAGGAAAACCAAATGGTTATCAATTGTTGAAACGACAATAATTTGTTTAAATGTATGTTGCTCAATTATTTTAAGTAAGGAATCTTCGTTTAATGATGTGGTTACAAGGAGTGTATCAGCTTTAGGAGTGGCTGGTTCTTCTGTGTAATGAATTTTTCTTTTTTGGATAAGGTAACTTTGCTTTGCAACTGCTCGGTATTCTTGACTTTCAATAAATGAATAGATCTTTCTTTTTGCTTGTTGAAGGGTGAGCATTAAGTCCCATATCCCTAAATCATTTCCTATTCTTAAAACCGTAGCTTTGGATGAGATATGTGGATTTAGTTGATGATAAATAGATTTATTGATTTTAAATTCTTCCTTCGCTTGTCTAACAATATCAGATGATTTATACAAAAAGTTTAATTTTATTTTTTTAGCGAAATAGTTTTCATCCTCTAGTTGGTAACGGAGTGCTTGGAAATTCGCTCTAAACTTTTCTCCAATTGATTTGGTGATATCTCTGGTGTTTTGGTCTTTATCCGAACCTTCAAATGATATACGTTCACCTATTTCTAAGGTGTGATTTCCATCAAATATGATAAAATCTCCTTTGGGTAAAAGCTGAGAATTTCCATGAATATATAAAGGCACAATATCAATGTTGTAAGTTTGTGCTAAAAGGAAGGCTCCCTTGTGAAATCTACCTATATCTCCTGTCAATGAACGTGTACCTTCTGGGAATATAATAAGAGAATATCCCTTGTTTACCATTTCAACTAGTTTTTTCTCGCCTTCTTCTAATCCACTAGAAACTGGGTAATATCCTGCCAATTGAACTGCTTTTCCAAAAATAGGGGACTTATAAACCCAATCGTTTACAAGAAAAATAAATTGTGTTGGTAAAAAACCAATGGATAAAGTATCTAGAAATGAAGAATGGTTAGGAATAATAATCGCTGGTTTTTCAAATTTCTCATTGTGAGGGTTGTTGACTTTGTTTTTTACACCATAATTTGAGTATAAAACTGACTTTATAAACATCGCAATTACTTTTCTGTACCAACCTTGTTTTTTTTCTTTCTTCACGGGTATTAGGGTCATGAAAATAATTCCAAGTAGAGAGTAGATCACTCCTCCCGCACCATAATAAAAGAATGAAAGTACAGCGGATATAAATAAACGTAGACTAATCGGTGATTTGCCTTTACTTGGTCTTTTTTCAATAAACGTTTTAAACAATAAGGGATAGAGTGAGAAAGTGATAAACATTGCTGCACTGATTCCTATTAATGAAATTAAAGAAATTGATTTTAAGGCAGGATGTTTAGCGAAAATCAAAACACCTATTGATAAAACAGTGGTTAATACAGCCAAAATTATAGATGTTCTATAGACTTTTAAATGATTTTCACCTGTGGTATACCTTTGTTGTAAACCGCTGGTCATAAAAATACTGAAGTCTATACCTAATCCTAAAACCAATGTCGTTACAATGGTACTAAAGATGTTTAATTCTAAGTCCAAAAGATAGATAAACGCTGTTGTCACTAATCCTGTTAACACGATGGGTACCATACTCAATAGAGATAATTCTATTCTTTTAAAGAATAACAATAGAATTAAAAAGACTGCGATAAAAGAATAATTCATCAAACTTTTAAAATCATCTTTAATTTGACCTAGAAACTGTTCATTGAGGTGTTTTCTGTCAATTAAAACCAATTGGTTTTCCTCCAAGGCTTCAATTACTTGAGCGCGATGAAGACTATCTGTTTTCACAATGGTAGAAAGGGTTTGAAACCCATCTCTTTCTGAATAAAACTCAGCCAAGAACAAGGTGTTTATTTCTTTGTAATCAGCGATGCTTAAAATGGAGTATTCTTTATTCAAAAGTGTAGCTAATGATTGAAAAGCATCTTGATTAAAGCCTAGTTTTTGAGCTGCTTGATTTACGCGTTGTAATGTGGTGTCAATTTTAAATCCGCCCCAAAAAGTTTTCCATTGTTCTAGCTTTTTCTTCTGATTCTCCTCTGAAAGCACAACACTTCCAATCGAAGTATAATCTTCAATTAGACCTTCCTTTTCCAGTTGGCTCAATTGTTTTTCAAGAGCATTATTCATGGATAGAAGCGCTTCTGTAGTGTCAGAATAAACTGATAAATAGATGCTTTTAGCGCCTATACTCCCTAAATTTTCTAATTGCTTTTCAGATGCTTTCATTTCATCTGGTACGTAATTTAAATCAGCAATATTGTCATTGAAACGTACTTTTGAAAATGTAAATGCACCTAAAATAACGGCAATAACCGTAATCGCCAATATGATTTTGTTTTTCTCAAATCTATGTCCAGCCATTTTATCAATAATGGTTTCTTTGATACTTGATTGAGGCTTGTATAAATGAGGAACAATCAATAAGGCGAAAAACGCAGACGAAATCACGCTTATTGATGCAAAAACACCTAAATCTTGCAAGACTTTTGAGTTTACAAAAAGCAAGCATAAGAATGCCACAGCAGTAGTGATACTGCTTGTTAAAATGGGTTTAGTGACACTTTTGTAAAGTGCTTTAATATCGGTGTTCTCCCGATGATGTGTTATGATGTGTAAAGAATAATCGACAGTAATACCAAGTAAAATAGCGCCGATACTAATCGATATTGCAGAAATGGAGTCATTGATAAAATATACGATAGCTAAAGCAAGCGCAGCACCACAAATAGCTGGAATAAATAAGATGACAGGAATAAAGATGCGTTTATAAAACAAAATCAAAATTAACATCAGAGCAGCAATCGAGAATACAACTGTACTTTGAATATCAGATTTTATTTGACGGGCGTTTGCTAAAGCAATAAAAGGTGAACCAAAATAACTGATTTGAGCTTCATTGGCGAAATGATTATTGATTGCTTTTTGATAGCGAAACAAACGATCTACAAAGCCTTCATTCATTTTTGTGTCTGTTCCTGGGTAGGTTGGTGTTACAAAAAGAAGTAGCGTTGCACTGTCTGCAGTACTGATAAATCCATTGTTGAGGATGAATTCCTTTGAGACTCCCAATGATTTTAACTTGTTGAGACCGATAAAGGAAAAACCTAAAGGATCTTTTAGAATAAAATCTCTTGCAACTATCCCTGTAGGTGAAATTAAGGTGTTGTAATTGCTTTGAATTTTCTGGTCTATGCTGTCTTTACTTAATTGACTTTCGATTTTGGCGTAATCATTTTCATCTAAAAAATAGGGGATGTTTTCATATACAAAAGAAAATGTTTCATCAATTAGTTCGGCGTCAACCTTTCCTTGTATATCAGTATAATACAATGAATCTTGAGATAATGAGTCTAAAAACGATTGTGCAAGCTCTGCAATTATATTTTTCGCTTCACTATTTTCTGCCTTAATCATTACTGTGATTTTATCAGAAAAGTTAAGCTGTTGTAAAACTTTGGCAGTAATATCATTTTTCTCCCCTTTCGGAAGAATGTTTGTGATGTCTTCGTCAAAGCTAATTCTTGTAGCGATATAAATACAGCTTGACAATCCAATCAATAGTGTAAAGAAAAATGCTATTCTTCTCTCTTTAATCCTGAAATAAGCGTTTGTGAAAAAATTAATCATATTGTTTCTTTATTCTTTTCGAATCTTTTGAGTAAAAAATAGCTTATAAAGCCAATAAGTAAAGCCGAACAGACCGCTAAAATAAAACTCCCCAGCAAGTATTCAAGTAAATGTGTTTTAAAATCTACTGTTGATGAGATTTCTTCATTGTCTACCTCACTGTTGAGCGCTATACTACCAATTTTCAATGATGCAATAACAATTAAAGGAATCATTGGTGGAATACTGATGTTTGAAGCAGCAAAGGCCAGTAATTTATTTAACCTTAAAGTTACAGCAAGAAATAAGACGACAATAGTTTGAAAACCCCAAATTGGAATTATACCTATAAATACACCCAATGCTATTGAAGCTGATTTCACTTTTGGACTGTCATTGCTTCCTAATATATCGACCTTTATGAATTCACGAAGGCTTTTTTTTTTAAATAGTCTGAAAAATGACCAGGGTATTATATAGAGCAAAGTTATAGTGACCAATAAAGTATTGAGAATGCTAATCCTTGTAAAATCTTTAAAGGGTCTAAAGTGACTAACCCTTTCAGTTTCATCATATTTAATTTGAATCGGAATGTTTTTTACAGGAATCCCTTTCCATGCCGAACGGACGATACATTCAATTTCAAATTCAAACTTCTTAGTAAACCAATTCTTCGGCATTATTGAAATAGGGTAGAGCCTGTAACCAGATTGGGTATCGTCTAATTTTATTCCTGTTTCAAACCAAAACCAAAAGTTAGAAAATTTATTTCCAAAGCTGCTTTTTGCTGGAACTCCTTCTTGTTTCATGTTTCTTGAACCAATAATCAATGTTTCTGGCTCACTTTGAGAAGCAGCGATCAGAAGAGGGATATCATTTGGGAAATGCTGTCCGTCTGAATCAATCGTAATGGCATGAGTAAAACCTAATTCTAAAGCTTTTTTAAAACCTTTTCTCAATGCAAGTCCTTTTCCTTTATTCTTAGGAAAATGAATTTGATTAATTTCAGAATAATCTTTTAATATTGATTCAGTAGCATCTGTTGAGCCATCATTAACAATAATTATTTCACTGACTTTGAAATAATCTAAAACACCATCAATAACTCGATTTAAGGTTTTCTCATTGTTATAAGTAGGAATGATAACACAATATGACTGGTGCTTTGGTTGTTTTGTAATCATTATAATTACTTAATTTTGGTTAGTTCTTCCTGATTAAAGATGTCAGTATCTTTTGCAATTTGCTTTACAAAGCTTTTAACATCTGTTGGTGCAGTAGGAAAAGCATCTAAAATAAATGCTTTGTCTTCATCAATTGCTCCAGTATACTTAAGTTTAGGGGGTGAATTTCTTTGAATTATTAATCTTATTAACCTGATTTCAACATTTGAAGGTTTCGCAGTAACAGCTTTTTCAATATTCGCTACACCTGATTTGAAAAGCCTAAGTTTGGCAGCTGGTGAGCTCTCATATTTCGCTAAAGATGCTTCTGATGCTCCTAGATAAGCTGATTTTAAAGTATTGTCAATGACTAAATCCTTCTTAACTAATTCATTAAAATGAACAGCATTTTGCTTGTCTTTACTTGCTTTTTGAAAAGAAAGACGAATTTCTTCCAAATTACTGGAAGGCAAGATAAAGCTCAATAATATTGTAAAAAATAAAACTTTCATAATTAAAGAATCGTATATTTTACACTCATTTTAAGGGCAATAGTATCATCAAAATAGCATATGTTTTTCACATGAACCTCTTGATCTGTATCCTTGTTAATTTCAATGGTCAATTTTAAATCTGGTGTTTTCTCAGGATTGATAAGCGCCATGAACTTAATATTACTCGAACTTTTCATGACTAATCTTTGATTTACGATTTTTGAAGTGATCTCTCTCAAAATTTGTACCATACAAACACCAGGTGCAACTGGATTACCAGGGAAATGACCCTTAAAAATCTCATGATCTTTATTGAGGTGAATAAAAGCCTCAAATTCATTATCCTTGATTTGATCTACTTTATTTAAGGTATAAAATCCTTTTAACAACATATCTTATATTTAATTTTAATATTATAAATCTAGCGCGTAAGCCAAGCTGCTGATAACTCTATGATGTTTTTTTACAAAAGGATTTTCCTCATTCCATACATAACCTGCTAAAACAGCACATATCTTTCTTTTTACTTCAGCGTCCTCAGGTTGGTGGAAAAATATTTTCTGTAAGTTACCTGTGTACCATTCGCTAACATAAGAAGAGAAAACAGCAACTCCTCTTTTAATGTAATCGGAATATTCAGTTTCCCAATCTACCTCTTCACCATTTAATTGACGGGTGATAAGTTTTGCAGATAAAATTCCAGATTCTGTTGCAAAAGCAACCCCAGATGAAAATACAGGGTCTAAAAATCCAGAACTATTTCCTGTTAAAGCATAACCTTTTCCGTATAATTGACTCACAGAACAGGAATAGTTTTTAATCATTACCGGCTTAAATAAAAACTCACAATCATTAAAACGTTCTTTGTAGTGCTTTGATAGAGCGATGACCTTTCGAATTGCTTCTTCAGAATTACCCTCTTTAGATAAGTTTTCAATAAATTCAGTAGGTCCAACCACACCAAGACTAGATACACCATTTGAAAAAGGGATAACCCAAAACCAAACTTTTAACTCTAGTATATCAAATGTAATCATTGTTCCCTCTTCACCTTTAGGTCTGTTTTTATCAAAAGTATGGGTAAAGATAGAAGAGTTTCCTGAAATAGTTGATGGCGCATCAAGTCCTATTAAATTTGGAAGTACTCTTCCATATCCACTTGAGTCTATTATAAATTTAGCTTTAATCTGCTTTTTATTTCCGTTTTTGTCCTGAATTGTAGTCAAGGAATCACTACCTGTAAATTGAACATCTATAACTTCAGATTCAAATTCAATTTCAACACCTTGACGTTGAACTTCATTGGCAATAACTAAGTCGAAATCTGCACGGGGAACTTGCCACGTCCAACTCCATCCTTCTCCAAATTTATCACTAAAATCAAAAACACATGTTTCATCACCACGTATAAAACGAGCACCCCATTTTTTTTCAAATCCAGCTTTAGTAATTGCTGGTATCAAACCTACTTCATCAAAGTGGTCCATTACTCTAGGAATAAGGCTTTCTCCAATAACAGGTCTAGGAAAGGCAGCTTTCTCAACTACTTTTACATTGATATTATTATTGTTAAGATAAGCCGATGAAACACTTCCCGAAGGTCCGGCTCCAATCACGAGAACATCAACTTCTTCTATTTTCATTTCATCACAAAAAAAACATTTCTATATTTGCATGCTTTATTATAAAGCACACTTAATTTTATGTAAACAAAATTATCTAAATGATTGTCTTAAACAAATTTTTAAATACTAAAGATTTCATTAACCTAGTCGAAAAAACTAAATCTTTGGCCATTCATGACAATCTTATTGAGCGTATCAATGAGAATCATGAGTTTTTAAAATCTTTTTCAGCAGATAAAGTAATTTATGGAGTAAATACAGGTTTTGGACCGATGGCTCAATATCGTGTTTCCGATGAAGATAGAATAAAGCTTCAGTATAACTTAATAAGAAGTCATGCTTCTGGAGCTGGTCAACCTATGCCAGTTAATTTTGTTCGTGCTACAATGATTGCACGATTGAATTCATTGAGTAAAGCTAAATCAGGAGTTCACCCGAGTGTTATCAGGGTATTGACGCAATTGATAAATAAGGAAATATATCCTGTTATACTTGAGCATGGTGGTGTTGGGGCGAGTGGAGATCTAGTTCAATTGGCTCATCTTGCTTTGTGCTTAATTGGCGAGGGTGAAGTGATCTATAACAATGAAAGACAATCTACTCAATCCGTTTTCGAAAGAGAAGGGATTCAACCTATTGAAGTTACACTAAGAGAAGGATTAGCTTTGATGAATGGGACTTCTGCTATGACGGGGATTGGATTAATAAACTACAATAACGCTTCGAAATTATTAAAGTGGTCAATGAATTGCTCAGCAATGATCAATGAACTTGTGGAGGCTTATGATGATCATTTCTCTGTTGAATTGAATTCTGCAAAATTACATGAAGGACAATCCTCAATTGCTGAAGAAATGCGTAATCATTTAAAAGACAGTCAGCTAACGAAGAAAAGAGAACAACACCTTTATTCAGGATCGAATAAGGAGGTGATATTTAAAGAAAAAGTGCAAGAGTATTATTCTATACGTTGCATTCCACAAATTCTTGGACCTGTGCGCGACACAATTGAGAATGTAGGTAAAGTTTTAGAAGGAGAGCTTAACTCCGCTAATGATAATCCAATTATTGACAGTGAAAACAAACAGGTTTTTCATGGAGGGAATTTCCATGGAGATTATGTGTCTTTAGAAATGGATAAATTAAAATTAGTCGTAACTAGAATGACCATGTTGGCAGATCGACAATTAAATTATTTGTTGAATGCTAAAATTAATGAGATTCTACCTCCATTCGTTAACCGAGGTGTGCTCGGATTGAACTATGGTATTCAAGGGGCACAGTTTACTGCGACTTCAACAACTGCAGAAAACCAAACTTTGTCAACTTCAATGTACATACATTCTATTCCTTGTAATAATGACAACCAAGACATTGTAAGTATGGGGACGAATGCAGCGCAAATTGCGAGTCGTACTATTGAAAATGCTTTTGAGGTAATGAGTATAGAAGTTATCGCAATATATCAAGCGATTAAATATTTGAAAATCTTTGATAAGCTATCCACTAAAAGTCAAAAAATTATTCTTAATTTAGAGCAAATAATACCTGATATTATAGAGGATGAACCGCTTTATCCGATAATAGAAAAAACTAAAAATCACATCAAAACAACAGAACTATGAAAACGATTTTAATCTTACTACTTGTTATCATCTCTAACCTTACAATTGCCCAGGAATTAGCACGTTTTGTGTCCGAAGGTAAATATGGATATATTAACCGTCAAGGAGATGTAGTAATTCAAGATACATTTACTAAAGCAATGGACTTTAGTGATGATTTAGCTGGAGTTCTTATTAAAGATAAGTGGGGATATATCAATAGAAAAGGTGAGTTAGTGATCGAAGCTAAATTTAGTAAGGTTAAAGATTTTAACAGTGGGATTGCTATTGTGAATAAGGATGATAAATGGCAGTACATTGATAAAAAAGGCAATCTAAAAACTGATTTCCCAACAACTGATAAGTTATATGATTTCTCTGAAGGCCGAGCAATAATAAAAACGGGTGATTTAGTAGGAATGATTAATGAAAGTGGGAAAACTGTTGTTCAGCCCACATACCAGGAGATTAAACCTTTAAGTAATGGTTATGCTAAGGCTAAAAAAGGAGAATCATGGGGTTATATTAATGGTGCTGGAGCAGTCGTAATTGATTTAGATTATAGAGATCTGGGTACCATTGTAAACAATGTAACATGGGGCTTGAAGGATGAGAAGTATGGAATAATTGCGAACAATAAATTCACGGTTATAGACGGAATTACTAAAATGTGGGATTTCAATGCACAAGGAATTGCTTATGCTCAATCCAATGATAAAATTGGATTTATCAACACCAAAGGAGAGTGGATTATTGAAGCTAAGTATGATAAAGCTCGAGCTTTTGAAAATGGAATAGCTCCAGTTTATATTGATAAAAAATGGGGATACATTGATTTAAAAGGAAACTGGATTGTTGAACCAAAGTATAAAGACGCAGAAATATTTAGTGAGGAGGGACTTGCTCCGGTGAAAGAAAAATATTGGGGCTTTATCAATACGAAAGGGGAATTAGTTATTCCGACTGAATATGCAATTACTGCAGGTTTTGGCTTGTTTAGTAATAGTTCAAAAGGCTATAATAAAGGACTAGTGCGTGTAAAATCTAAAAAAGGTTACACTTTCCTTGATAAGGAAGGAAAACCTTTAGGCGGAAAGTGGTATAGAAATTTGGAATTATTTAATTAGGAGAGGAATGAAATACGCTTTAATTACTGGAGGTTCTCGTGGAATTGGCAGAGCAATCTGTGAGGTTTTGGCTGAGAATACTGACTATGGGATATTAATTAATTATAATTCCAATATAGAGGCTGCCGAAGAAACTAAAAAACTAGTTGAATCTTTCGGTAATAAAGCAGAAATACTTGCTTTTGATGTAGCCGATAAAAATGCTGTTGATACAGTTTTAAATGCTTGGCAAGAACGTAATCCAGATGCTTGGATTGAAGTTTTAGTGAATAATGCTGGAATAACAAAGGATGGTCTTTTTATGTGGATGAAAGAAGAGGATTGGTCAAGTGTAATCAATACCAGCTTAAATGGTTTCTATAATCTCTCGCAATTTGTTATTCAAAAAATGCTGCGAAAAAGATACGGTAGAATTGTCAATATGGTATCTGTTTCTGGAGTGAAAGGAACACCTGGTCAGGTAAATTATTCTGCTGCTAAAGGTGCTGTAGTTGCAGCTACAAAAGCATTAGGTCAAGAAGTAGCAAAAAGAAATATTACTGTTAATGCTGTGGCTCCTGGATTTATCAAAACGGATATGACAGGAGAACTAGATGAAAAAGAGATGGTTAAACTTGTTCCTGCTAATCGTTTCGGAGAAGCGAGAGAAGTTGCAGAATTGGTTTACTTCTTGACATCTGACAAAGCTTCTTATATTACAGGGGAGGTGATTAATATAAATGGAGGAATTTATTCTTAAAACTTATGGATAAACGCGTTGTAATTACAGGGATGGGGATTCATTCTTGCATAGGAAATAACTTGGAAGAAGTAACTAAATCCTTATTTGAAGGGAAGTCAGGAATTGTCTTTGATCCAGAAAGAAAAGAGTTTGGATTTCAATCTGCCTTAACAGGTAAAATTGATAAACCTGAACTGAAAAAGCTTTTGAAACGCCGCCAACGCATTAGTATGGGGGAAGAAAGTGAATATGCATACATGGCTACAATTGAAGCAATGAAAAATGCTAATATTGATGAGGATTTCTTTGATCATAATGAAGTTGGACTGATTTACGGTAATGATAGTGTGTCAAAATCGATTATAGAAGCTACTGATATTATGAGAGAGAAAAAAGATACGGCTTTAATAGGTTCGGGTGCTATCTTTAAATCTATGAACTCTACAGTAACCATGAATCTGTCCACAATTTTTAGAATGCGTGGCGTAAACATGACCATTAGTGCTGCTTGTGCAAGCGGTTCACACGCTATTGGTTTGGCTTATTTGATGATTAAAAATGGACTTCAAGATATGATTGTTGCTGGAGGAGCACAAGAAGTAAATAAGTTTGCGATGAGCAGCTTTGATGCTTTGGGCGTATTTTCTCCAGACGAAGAAACTCCTACAAGTGCGTGTAGGCCTTTTGATTCTACTCGAAATGGATTAATTCCTAGTGGAGGAGGAGCAACTTTAATCATCGAAAGCTATGAGTCTGCTGTAAAAAGAGGTGCTCCAATTATTGCTGAAATCTTAGGATATGGATTCTCATCTAATGGGGGACATATTTCTACACCGAATATCGTTGGTCCTGCTACCGCAATGAGAAAAGCGCTAGAACAAGCTAAGGTAGATCCAAAAGATGTTGATTATATTAATGCACACGCCACCTCAACACCAATTGGAGACGCTAATGAAGCGCAAGCTATACTCGAAGTGTTTGGAGAAAATGGACCTTATGTTAGTTCAACAAAATCTATGACAGGGCACGAATGTTGGATGGCTGGTGCGAGCGAGGTCATTTACTCTACTTTAATGATGCAAAATAATTTTATTGCACCAAATATTAACTATAAAAAGGGCGACGAAAATACAAGTAAGGTTAATATCGTTGAGAAAACCATTGAGAAGGAATTTGACATATATTTGTCTAATTCTTTTGGATTTGGAGGAACAAATTCCGCTTTAGTACTAAAAAAAATAAAATAATTAATTATGGAGATGAAAGAAATTATCAAACAAGTAAACGAAGTTCTTGTTGATGAATTTGAGGTTGAATCCGAAACGATTACACCGGATGCTAATTTAAGAGAAACACTTGATCTTGATAGTCTAGATTATGTAGATCTTGTTGTTGCAATAGAATCCATTAGTGGTGTGAAATTAGGTGAAGAGGATTTTAAAAGTATTGAGTCTTTTAAAGATTTCTATGAAGTACTTCAAACAAAAATATCAGAAAAAGCTAGCTAAATGTCGGATTGGGATGGAAGTTCAAAGGGGAGTCTATTAGGGTATAAAATCTTTGTTTTTCTAATCCACAATGTCGGATTAAGGTTTTCATATTTTATTTTATTATTCGTAGCCTTATATTACTTCCTATTTTCATGGTCAAGCAGTAAAAGCATTTACAACTATTTACGAAAAAGACAAGGTTTCTCGGCTGTTAAATCCTTCTTTGGAATATACAGAAGTTATTATGTATTTGGACAAACGCTTATCGATAGAATCATGATTTCTTCGGGTAAGAAAAAACGATTTACATTTGATTTTGATGGTATTGAAAATATTAGAGAGGTTTTAAAAGATGGAAACGGTGCTGTCTTAATCAGTGCGCATGTCGGTAATTTTGAAATTTCTGAATACTTTTTTGATGATCTTGATGAAGAGTTGATTACCAATATTGTTACTACTGATTTAGAAAGAAAAAAAATTAAAGATTACCTAGAGAAGTTGTCATTACAGTCTAGAATGAAGTACATTCTTATCCAAGATGACATGTCCCACATTTATAAGTTTAATGAAGCACTCAGCAAAAATGAATTTATATGTATTACTGGAGATCGTTATATGCCGGGGAGTAAATACCTCGAGACTGAATTTTTAGGAGAGACAGCAAAATTTCCAGCAGGACCATTTTTAATCGGATCGAGACTAAGAGTACCTGTATTGTTTGTATATGTAATGAAAGATAGTGCGACACATTATCACCTTTATGCTCGATCGGCAAATGTAGAACATAGAAACGAAAAAGCATTGCTTGATAGCTATGTGGAAAGCATTTCATCAATTGTAGATAAATATCCATACCAATGGTTCAATTATTTTTATTTTTGGAATAAACCTAAACATGATTAATAAATAAACTTAATTGAATTAAATGGAAACGAAAAACTACGATGCTATTGTTGTTGGATCAGGTGTTGGAGGCTTAGCTGCTGCTATTTCATTAGGTGAAAATGGATATAAAGTGCTCGTAATCGAGCAGCATGATGTTCCTGGGGGCTGGAGTCATAGCTTTACCTTAGAAGGTCAAAGGTTTAGTCCTGGTGTTCATTATGTAGGTCAACTAGGTGAAGGACACACCACCAATCAAATGTATTCAAAACTTGGTGTAGCAAATGATATCGTTTTTTTTAGAATGAATCCTAAAGGTTTTGAACATTGCCATGTAGGAAATGAAAAATTCGATATTCCAGAAGGATTAGAAAATATTATAACTGCTTTTCAAGCAAGATTTCCAGAAGAGAAAAAAAATATTGATAAGTATTTGAGGTTGGTAGACCGCGTAAGTTACCAGCTTCAGTTAATGACTACTTTTAAAACATTCTATGAAAAGATTACCGCTCCGTTTAAAACGAAGCATGTAGGGAAGTTTGGACTTTTTTCTCTGGATCGTGTAATTGGATGGCATGTTAAAGATCCTTACCTCAAAGCTTTTTTAAACATTCAATGTGGTGACCATGGATTACCACCCAAAAGAGCTGCATTTCCTGTTCATAGTGCCGTAATGGGACATTATCTGAATGGAGGTTATTATCCTCATGGTGGTGGTGGTGGAATTGTGAAAGGAATGACAAATGCTGTGAAAAGACATGGAGGTGAAATTCTTCTAAAAACAGCCGTAAATAAAATAATTATCAATGATAAGAATGAGGCTGTTGGTGTAGAAACAGCGGATGGTACTGTTTTTAATAGCAATTGTATTGTTTCTAATACAGATCCACATAAGACATATAAGGAATTAATAGGAGAACAATACCTGAGTAAAGGTTTACGAAAGAAACTAAGCAAAACAAGGTATTCTGTTACTTCGTTTATTTTGTTCTTAACCTTGGAAATTGACCTTACTGAACTTGGATTAGATTCTGGGAATTATTGGTTGATGAAAAATGAAGACATCAATAATCACTATACCGAATTAATAAAAGACGATGTTACCCAAGGAGATAAATTTCCAGGTGTGTTTTTGAGTTGTACTACTTTAAAAGATCCAGCCAGTTACAATGGGGTTCATCATAACTTTGAAGTGGTGACTTACGTTGACTTTAACTGTATGAAGGAATTTTCTCACCTGAAAGACTATAAAACAGAAGAGTATCTCGCTTTTAAGGAAAAAGTAAAAAATAAATTACTCAACAATGTTGAGGAACTTATTCCAGGAGCAAAAGATTGTATTGAGATCGCAGAACTTGGGACTCCCTTAACCAATCAGTTTTATATTAACAGTACGGATGGAAACGTTTACGGAACTGAAAAAACATTGAGGAATGTTGGACCTTTGGCGTTTAAGAATAAATCTGAGATTAAAAATTTATACTTAGCAGGTGCAAGTACATTATCACATGGTGTTTCTGGAGCGACATCTTCTGGGATAAATGCAGCAGCTAATATTTTGAATGTGCATTCATCAGAAGTTTTATCTACTAAAGAAGATCAGGTATTAAGAATTTATGATGCTGAAGACAGCAGTACTTGGCCAGAATGGGTGCATACTAAAAGAAAAACCAAAGCGAAAAGAGTTGAAAATAAAACGCACTAGTTAATTATTTTTGACTTAGCAGCTCTACATATATAAATAAAATTTATAAAATTTTAATACTATCTATGTTAGTGATTTTTTCTACTATTGGAGTATATAGTCAGAAATGAATTGTGATAACCTAAATAAATAAACTTAGATTCTGTTCAAGGTTTTAAAGCGGGATTTCCACATTGGATTTCTCGCTTTATTATTTCACTAAACCCTAACTCCTACAATACATACATCATCAAGTTGTTCGAATCCGCCTTTCCAATTATTAAGCTCTTTTTTAAATATGTCCATTTGCAGTTCAATTGACTGCGTAGCATTGTCGGCCATGAAACTTTTCATGCGTCTGGTTGTATATTTTTTATTTTTTGAGCCTCCAAATTGATCTTGGAAACCATCTGAAAGTGCATAAATAATATCTCCCTTTTCTAATTGAATTTTAATTGTTTCAAAAGGCTTGTCATAATATGGATAAAATCCAATTGGTGAGCGATTGGCCTTAATCTCAAGTAAGTCATTTTCAAAAGGTTTGATCTTACTGGCCTTTATTGAAAAAACAGCTGAGTTGATGTTTTTACGTAAAATGTAAATGCTGTTGTTTGCACCTGCATACTCTAATATATTGGTTTCAGGATCCCAAACGCACAAAGCCATATCCATTCCGTCTTGTGTTCTGCCTTTTGCTTTTTCTTGATTCAGGGAATGGATAATTCCTTTTTTCATTTCGTCAAGAATTTCTCCAGGTTCAGTGATTTTTCTTTCCATCACAATTTTATTCAGTAATCGAACTCCAATTATACTCATGAATGCACCAGGTACTCCATGACCTGTACAGTCTACTACAGCCCAAATAATCTTATTGTCATGTGTTTTGTTCTTCCAGAAAAAATCACCACTAACAATATGCTTTGGTTGATTAAATACGAAATGCTCAGGAAGCGATGAATGATGAGTTGTATTCCCGATAAGAATTGCTTCTTGTATTCTTTGAGCATAATTCAAACTGTCTGTCATTTCTTCATTCTTCTGTTTTATGATTTCACTTTTTTCAAAAAGAAGCTGGTTTAATTTTTTTTGTTTGTAATAATTAATAATGATGATTACAATAATAGTAAGCAAGAGGAGGGAACCTATGATGAAAAAAACGATTATGTTTTGATGACGATCCGCTTCAGCTTGTTTTTTTTCTAACTCAACGTTTTTAAGATTGATTTCTGTTGTCTTTACCTTATTGTATTGATCGAGTAACTGAATTTTTAACTCCTTTTTATCCAATTCATTTTCGGTAAAACGGAGTTTGATTTGTTGAAGCTGATTCTCTTTGCTAAGTTTATTAAGTTCGGAGAAAAACTGCTCCGTCTCTTGGGCTTCCTTTTCATTTTTTTCTTCTAAAAGGGCTATTGCTTCATCATCTTTTAACGATTTGAGTTCATCTAATTCAACTTTAGCCTTTTTTATTTTGGCTAGCCTAATTTTAAACTGATCAATTTCTTGATTGAGGTTCTTAACGTAATTTTTTAATTTGTTCTCTTTGGCTAGTTTTAATGCTTCTTCATAATGCTCTATTGCTTTGTCATAATTGTTCTGAAGAACTAAACTACGCGCATATTGACGGTTAAATAAAACAGCTAAATCTGCATATTTATTATCACTGTTTTGTCTGGAAGAACGCCTGTAGAAACGTTGTCCTTTATTGATGTTTTCTTCTTCTATTACATAATAATCCCCAAGTTCGATATAGGTTTCTATTTCTAACTTGCTATTGTTACTGGACTTTGCTTCTTTGAGTTGACTATTTAGCTTGGAAAGTGTATTCTGCCCTTTAACATTAAAGCTAAAAGAAATAATTAATAGATATAAGAGAAGTATAATCTTAAAATTCCGCAAAATAATCATTCTTTAATTCTAAATACTAGAAGTACAAAACTACAAAATAATATCCCGTGTTTATTGAAATTTCGCTTGTGTATTAATTATAACTAAATAGGTTAAGCTGTATGTGTCTAAAAAACACTGGATAAAGGAAGTGAATAGGTGTTGTAGCGTAATTTTTTAACAGATTCAATGATAATTGTATCTTTTTGAATGATCATTTATACTTCTGACTCTGTGGTTTTTATATGATAAAATTTGACTTGTAAAAAAGAAAAAATACAGTTAAGATAATAAGTGAAGGTACTAACAGTGATTATATACGAGTCTTTTAACTTTTTCCAAAGCGATAACCATAAGTAAGTTTCAAATAATAATACAATTGACTGTATCTAAAATCGTTAAAACGAATGTTTTTTTGGTCAAATGAAGAAGTGAGCATTAAAAACCAATCTTCAACATTGTATCCTGCTTGTAGTTTAAGGTCTACACGTGGTGAAATTCCCAAAAACCCTCTTTGAGTTCCATCAAAAGCATAAACTTTTGCTTGAATTACACTTCCAATTCCTGCAAAAGCACCAAATTGCCAGCCCTTGATATTATTTAAATAAGCATATCCTGGAATAGCGCCAAAATCAAATGCTGATATTGAATTGGCTGAATGAATGGAAGAAGTTGTTGTAAAGTATTCATGGGGTATAAGCTTATTTGAGGTAGAGATTCCATGAAGATTGGTTGTGAGTCTTAAATAGAAGCCGTGAACTGGTTTAGTGTACCGACCAACGATGCCTACAGCAGCTTTCATATTCAAGTCCTCACTGAAAAACCGATATGCATTGATTCCAAATGATGCAGATTGAATTTTATCATTCAAATAATATCCTGAAGAGGTGATGGGTAAAGTGTCTGAAATAACACTGGCCTTTTTTATTCCATATCCTATATAATCATGAAAGTCAACACGGAAATACCATTTTTTAAGACTAAACTGAAGTCCTAAATCGAAATATTTAGTTTTTCCATACTTTTCGGTATTGCGTACATAACCAGGTAGTTTGTAGTTGATGTTTAATGCAAACCATTTGTAAGCAACTCCAAATCCATGAATAACGTTCAAGTTTGCCCGATAATTTAATTTATCAAATTCCCCGAACTTATCTTTAAAACTAAATGGAGCATCCCGTATAGATATAGAAGTGTGGATTACTAATCTATTTTTATGCATAGTATATCCTAGGCTATCATTTTGGGAATAAGAAAAGCCAAATAAAAAGAGGTTAATGAGTATGATTAATATAACTTTCATTACGTGCAAATTTACGTTATTCAAATTAAATTGTGACTATGTGCTTCAACTTTATATTTTTGTATGCTTAAAACAGCTATTTTGATTAATTTTGTCTCCATATTATGAAGAAAATATATAAGTTTTTACTGAATACACTTCCGCGTCCTTTATTGATACGCCTAAGTTTCGTTTTTAAAAGAATCGCTCCTTTATTGTATAAAGGCAATAAAGTAGCTTGTCCCGTTTGTGAACGCTCTTTTAGTAAGTTTTTATCTTATGGCTCTGAGGTTGCACACCGAGAAAATGTGTTGTGCCCTTACGATCTTACCCTGGAGCGTCACCGCTTGATGTGGTTGTATTTACAACAAGAAACGGACTTCTTTAAAGTTAAGCAAGCAGTTCTACATATCGCCCCAGAACAATGTTTTCACGGGAAATTTAAGAGTCAAAAAAACTTAAAGTACCTTACTGGAGACTTGGTTTCTCCTTTAGCTGAATTGCACTTTGATTTACATAATATTCCACTAGAAGACAATCGTTTTGATGTGGTGTTTTGTAACCATGTGCTTGAACATGTTGATGATGCTCTTCAGTGTATGAGAGAATTACACCGTGTGATGAAGCCAGGAGGTTGGGGAATATTCCAAGTTCCTCAAGATTTAACAAGAGAAATAACATACGAAGATCCATCCATCACTTCTCCTGAAGAACGTGAAAAACATTTTTGGCAAAAAGACCATGTGAGATTATTTGGACGAGATTATCCTGAATGGTTAAAAAGAGCTGGATTTGAAGTGGAGGAATTCCATACTTCAGACGAATTTCCACCCGAAGATATTGAGCGTTACCGTTTAATGTCAAAAGAAATTCTTTATATTGCTAGAAAAACGGTGTAATGAAGATTAAATATTGGATTGGGATATTATTATTTCCTTTTCTAATTCAATGTACTGACAAAAATAATTTGGTTGAATATCAATTTGAACCTTTAGATTCTGCTGCTTTTAACATTGCTTTAATCGATCTCGGCGAAAAATTATTTTTTGATAAACGTTTATCTCTTAATAATACCATTTCCTGTTCCTCTTGCCATATACCAGAACTTGCTTTCACAGATGGGAAAAAGAAAAGTATTGGAATACATCAGAGAATAGGAAAGAGAAATGCGCCGTCACTCTGGAATGTGAAAAATCAACAGAATATGATGTGGGACGCTGGTGTTGTATCGCTTGAACATCAGGCCATTGTTCCTTTACAAGATACAAATGAAATGGGAGGGACCATATTCGATTTGTTCCCAAAACTGACCGAAATAACAGTTTATGATAGTTTAGCCAAAGTGCTATACAATAGAAACTTTGATCCTTTTGTGTTGACTCGAGCCTTGAGCGCCTTCCAAAGAAGTATTTATCAAGAAAACAGTGAATTTGATGATTGGAAAAAGCATGGGATAATTAAAGATTCAGCCCTGGTTAGAGGCTATCGTCTTTTTGATGAAAAACTTAATTGTACACAATGTCACAGCGGAAATACTTTTACTGATAATTCTTTGCAAAATAAGGGATTGTACACTGTTTATGAAGACTTCGGACATTATAATGTTTCAGCTGATAGTCTAGATATTGGTAAGTTTAAAGTTCCTTCCTTGCGCAACGTTTCAATTACTGCACCCTATATGCATGATGGCTCTTTCGGAAACCTATATGACGTGATTATGCATTACGCATCTGGCGGAAAGCTACATCCCAATAAAAGTAAACATCTTCAACCTTTTACATTAACAGATTTAGAACGAAAAGACCTGCTCTATTTCTTAAATTCATTAACAGACAAGCGCTTTGTTAATTAGTTTTAATTTAAAGACTATTATTTAATAATAACCGTACTTTTGTTCGTGCTAAGAATTTATCAAATTATCTATTGTTTATGAAGTGTATAGCTCGTTTTTATAAGTTTAACTATGATTTTTCACCTGAATTTGCAGAAGCGCATCACAAGGGAGAGGAGTCTGAAAATAATCGATTATACGATTGGCAAGATGAACTTGTTGTTACTACATCTGTGAAGGATATAAAAGTGTTGGAAAACTCAGTTTATACCATTCAAGGGGATAGAAATGGGGAGACATTTTCAGAAGAAGTACCCAATATGATGGTTTTCCAGATTATTGGTGAAGATGATGCAATTACACTTATGGCTTGTTCTCAGTTATTGGTTAATAAACATGAAATTGAAAAAGAAGAGGACACTATAGTTTTGTCTGTTTATTTAGAGGAAATGGAACCTTTAACCAATCCAATTCCTGGAATATATATAGCGATCAAAGATTTTCCTAAAATGTTAATTGATTGATTTTAGAAGTTGAAAATATCAGTTTTTCATATTCTCCTAAAAAACAAATTTTTAAAGGGCTTAGTTTCAAATTAGCACCTGGGGAAATAGTGAGTATTGTCGGACCAAGTGGTACTGGGAAATCAACTTTATTAAAATGTATTGCTGGTTTAGCAGAGTTAGAGGCTGGAAAAGTATTTTTAGAAGGCAAAGAAGTGATGGGTCCAAAAGATGTGTTGATTGCAGGACATCCTGAAATCGCCCTCGTGAATCAACTGTTTGAACTGGATGATTATTTTACAGTGAAGGAGAATATTTCTAATCAATTGCATCATTTATCGATTCAGGACAGAGAGGATTTTATTAAAGAACTTTTAGAGATTTTTGAATTAGAAAGTTTGTCTTCTGTAAAATCAAAAGATATTTCTGGAGGCGAACAGCAAAGACTTTCAATGGCTTGTGCCTTAGCAAAGGAACCGCGCTGTTTGTTGTTGGATGAACCTTTTGTACATTTGGATGTGCACTTGAATAAGAAAATTGGGGAATACATCAAACGGTTGGCGCTATTAAGAAATATGGGGGTAGTTTTGGTGACCCACAATGGTGCTGAGGCTTTGTCTTGGTCTGATCATATCTTAGTGATGAGAAAAGGAAAGATAAGCTCTAGATATTCGCCAAATCAAGCCTATTTCAAGCCTAAAAGTCTATTTGAAGGTCGTTTTTTTGGAGAACTAAACAGCGTTTATATAAATGATAAACAAGTATTGTTTCGTCCAACTGAATATGCACTTGTGTCAAAAGAAAATAAGGAATTGCTTAAAGTAAATTGGAAATACGCCCATTTTAAAGGACCTTTTTATGCCAATTATTTTGAGCTTTCCAACAGTAAAGAAATTGTCCTTTATTCAAATGAAGAATTGAAAACCACAAAAGAAATTTATGTCTGAAGAGAAAGAATATCGAAAAGGAGAACAAAAAGACATTCGCGTTGTCAAAGAGGAAAATAAGGGCAGGAGACTGACTTGGTTGGAAATGTGGGAGTTGACTAAAATCAGCTTTAAAGAATTTTTTAAAGGCGATAGCTTTATGCATGGAGCCGCACTGGCATACTATGCTATTTTTGCTTTGGTTCCTATTATTTATTTAGCAATTACTTCTTTTGGATTAATTATGGGTCAAGATCAAGTGATCGCTATTGTTGGCGATTTGATGGAAGCAAATATGGGCATTACCGACGTTTCCTCATTTACAGATCTTATGTATAAATGGGAAATTGGAAAGGGAGGAACACCATTGTTGCAAATCTTAGGTATAATCGCTTTGATCTTTACTTCGACAGCGATGTTTAATTCTTTAAGTAAAAGTTTAAATTCTTTTTTTGGAATAATTCCTATTCGTCATTATAATGTTTTGCTTGAAACACTTGTAAAACGACTACTTTCTTTTGGTTTAATGGCCATTTTTGCTGCAATTGTCATTGTTATTTACTTTGCACAATCTGTTTTGATAGGGGTTGGATCTAGAATTCTTTCAGACGGAAGTTACTTTCAGGAAACCTTGTTTTTAATCTTGGAACATGTCTCAATTTTAGCCATTAATTTCCTTGTCTTTACTTTTGTTTTTAAATACCTACATGATGGATATGTAAGGTGGAAATTAGCAATGGCAGGTGCATTGTTTACGGCTATTCTCTTGTATGCGGGACAGTTGGTGATCAATTATTATTTGGCCAACTTCTTCTTCGCAGCCAATAGTGGTGTAGCGGGAACTTTATTGGCCGTATTGACATGGATATTCTATACTTCTCAAATTATTTTCTTGGGAGCAAAATACACATCTGTTTATGCGAGAATGGTAGGTACACCGATTAGAGCAAAATAAAATTCGGAAATCCTATTTTAAAAATCTGCTGGTGATTCAAAAAACATCTCTTCTTTACTTATTGGATGTTTAATTTCCAAGGTTGTTGCATGTAAATAAAGCCTGTCGCTTACTTTTCCATATAAATCATCTCCCTTGATTGGTGTGTTTAATCCTTTTGAATGTGCGCAGTGAACGCGCAACTGATGTGTTCTCCCTGTAATTGGAGTCAATTCAATGCGGGTCATTCCTTTTTTTCGTTCGAGGACTTTCCATTCAGTACGGGCTGATTTACCTGTTTCAAAGTCTACCTTCTGACGTGGTCTATCCAATATGTCCGATTGTAATGGCAAGTCAATTGTTCCTTCTGTTTCTTTTAAATAGCCTTCCAATAAAGCAGTGTAGGTCTTTTTAACTTTTCGTTTTATGAATTGCTGTTGAAGAAACTTGTGAGAAACTAAATCTTTGGCAATAAGCAATAATCCAGATGTTGACATGTCCAACCTGTGAATTAATAAGGGACCTTCTGCTTCAGGATATTGTTTTTTAATTCTCGCATAAACAGAATCATAGATTTCTTTCCCTGGCACAGAAAGTAAGTCATGAGGTTTGTTGATCACTAGAATAGCATCATCTTCATAAACAGTTTGAATTACTTTATCAATTCCAGGATTTGCCAATAAAGGATTCACTTCAAGCTCCGTTCCTTTCAACATGTGGGAGAGGATGGGTTTACATTTTCCAAGACAAGCGGGATAATACTGTTTGTGCTTTCTAATTTCTGTTCCTGGAGGTGCTCCCCACCAAAATTCAGCTAAAGCAATGGGTTTTAAGTCATTTTTAAAGGCATAATGCAGTAGTTTTGGAGCAGCACATTCCCCAGCTCCTGCAGGAGGCTTTCTAAATGCAGTATGTTTGAAAATATTCAATAATCCTTCTTCTTCACCGTCCTTATTGAGAAAAGTGTAGGAGGTAAAGAGCTTTTGTTGTAGGTGAGCAGAATCTGTTTTTCGTTTTTGCTGAAGTTGTTCCAATTCTTTTAAAAATGGACTTAAAAGGGTCTCAATCTTTGTTATTTGCTCTTTTTTACTGTGTTTAAACTGTGCTAAACGTGTTTTGTATGCAATGCTTTCGTTGGCTAACTGATTCATCAATTCAGTAAAGTCCTTTTCATTGAGTTGAATCTTACCTTCTTGACGCAATTTCTTCCGATTCGCCTTAGATACACGCATTTCTTCTCGGAGCTCAGCTTCTTCATTATTGAGTTTGTTGCGGAGATCGCTTAGCTCTTGCTTTAGTTTTAGAAATGACTCATTGTTCTCTATCTCACTGATGCGTGCATTAATCGCATTAATTTCTAATTCACCTTCTAAAAAGAAACTGCCTTCTGTTAACATGTCAAAAACTGGAGGCACAAAATATTTATGGTGATTTGAATTGCCCAGTTTTCCTGAAAAAGCAGCTAAATAACCCAATTCACCTAGTTTATTTTCAACGACCAAGACGCCAAACATTTTTCCGATTATTAATCCTTCAGCATTAGGATCTATTCCAAAATTGTGATTCCAATCATGGGTTTCAATATAAGATTGTAATTCTTCAGCAGCTTTAATCGCCAGTGGGTGAGGAATGTAATAAAATGGATAGGTGAACTTTTTAGGCAATGAAACCACAGGTAAAGCAGTGTTAAATGGAATGAACCTAGATGGATTTTGCATTGTCCTAAATCGTCTGAAATTGAATTTTGTTACAAATATAGAAATGATTTTTCTTTGATGTAACAGGATTTTAAACATATAACAAGAATTCCCTAACTTGAATTTCTATCTGCTTAAAGCTTACGACATACAGCCTAAAGCTATAAACATCCCAATAAACTCCATTTAAAATCCCATTTTAACACAATAAATTGACTATTTTTGTGGATTGAAAAATACAGCAATTAAAGAAGAATGAAGATTTCATATAATTGGTTAAAAAATTACGTTAAAACTGAACACTCGCCACAGCGTTTGAGCGAAATCCTTACAGATACAGGATTAGAGGTGGAAGGTCTTGAAAAAGTAGAGATCATTAAAGGTGGACTTGAAGGTGTTGTAATTGGTCATGTGACCAGTTGTGTACCACACGCCGATGCAGATCGTTTAAATGTTACTACCGTTGATATTGGTGAAGAAGAAGATGTTCAAATTGTTTGTGGAGCACCAAATGTTGCTGCAGGACAAAAAGTTGTTGTTGCAACTGTGGGAACAACCTTGTTTCCAAATCCAGATGAACCATTTAAAATTAAGAAAGCCAAAATCAGAGGTGTTGAGTCCTTTGGAATGATTTGCGCAGAAGATGAACTTGGAATGGGAGTTTCTCATGACGGGATTATGGTATTGGCCGCTAATGCTAAAATAGGTCAAAAGGCTGCTGAGTATTTCGAATTGGCTGATGACTATAGAATTGAAATAGGATTAACACCAAATAGAAGTGATGCTTTAGGTCATTTAGGTGTAGCGCGTGATATTGTGGCTTTTAACAAGGTGCATAAAGTTGAGAAAAGCTCGCTTCAGTTACCAGATATTAGTGCTTATGAGGTGGTTGAGAACGGTGAGAAAGTTAAAATCACAGTAGAATCTCCAAAAGATTGTAGCCGTTATATGGGATGTGTGATCTCTAATTTAAAAGTTAAACCTTCTCCCGATTGGTTGAAGAATTACTTGTTGACAATTGGCTTAACACCGATCAATAACATTGTGGATGTTACCAACTTTGTGATGCATGAATTGGGAACTCCTTTACATGCCTTCGATCTAAACAAAGTGGGCAGGAAAATCGTTGTGAAACACGCACAAGAAGGAGAGAAGTTTACAACCTTAGATGGGCTAGAACGTACCTTGTCGGACCAAGACTTAATGATTACCAATGGGGAAACAAACCTATGCATCGCTGGTGTATTTGGAGGTGCAAACTCTGGAGTAAACAATGAAACCACTTCAATTTTCCTTGAAGCAGCTTACTTTAATCCTGTAAGCGTTCGTAAGACCGCAAAACGTCATGGATTAAATACCGATGCATCATTCCGTTTTGAAAGAGGTGTTGACATCTGTATGATTGAATTCGCAATGAAACGTGCAGCGACCTTGATTGTAAAGTTAGGAGAGGGAGATATTTCTCATGAACCTATTCCTTTTTATCCCAAACGTGTTGAGCCAACTGAAGTGATGTTCAGTTATTCAAGATGCAATCAGTTGATAGGGAATGATATTGATGTTGAAAAAGTAGGAGAAATATTAAATGCATTGGATATTCAGATTCTTCAAAACAATGGAGATCAAGTTAAATTGAAAATTCCAACTTACCGCGTAGACGTAACCCGCGAGGCCGACGTAATCGAGGAAGTACTGCGTATTTATGGGTTTAATAACATTGAACTTCCTGAAAAATGGAACATCAGTCTTTCTGATCAAAATTTGAGAAGTGAAGAAATGAGGATGAATACAATTGCTGATTTATTGGTTTCTCAAGGGTATTTTGAAATGATGAACAACTCTTTGACATCAAGTAACTTGATCGAAGATCATGGAGGTGAAGCGTTTTCAAATGAGCACTCTGTAAAAATGTTAAACCCTTTAAGTTCTGATTTAGATGTCTTGCGTCAGTCGTTGATCTTCCAGGGCTTAACTACAATTACACATAATAAAAATCGCCAAAATTCTGACTTAGGATTATTTGAATTTGGGAAGATCTACCAAAAATTTAATGATGAATTTGTAGAGAATAAGCGCCTTTCTATTTTCTTAACAGGAGTGAAGGAGCCAGAACAATGGAATTCTAATCAAGAAGAGGTTTCGTTCTTCACATTAAAAGGAATTGTAACTGCTATTCTCGACCGACTTGGATTGGATGGAATGGCATTTATGAAAAGCCTGAAAAAATCTATTCTTGAAGATGGAATGCAACTGTATGTTCAGAAAGATAAGATTGGAGAAATTGGATGGACCAGCACCGCTTTGAATAAAAGCTTAGGTTTAAAGCAGAAGGTTTATATCGCTGATTTAGATTGGGATATGATTATCAGTTTAGGGAATAGAAACAAGATTCAATTCAAGCCATTACCAAAAACTTTTGCAATGCGTCGTGACTTTTCTTTGCTGTTAGACAATGCTGTTACTTTCCAAGAAATTGAGGAAGTGGCACGTAAAACAGAAAGAAAATTATTGAAAGAAGTCAATCTTTTTGATGTTTACGAAGGTGATAATTTACCTGAAGGAAAGAAGTCTTATGCAGTAAGCTTTTATTTCCAAGACGATGAGAAAACATTAAAAGATGATCAAATTGATAAAGTCATGGAGAATATCCGTGTTCAATTGGAAGGTCAACTGAAAACAGAACTTAGAAAGTAAAATTTTAATAATGAAAGGTTTTTCTATTGTCGGAATAGGTACTGGAGTTGGGAAAACAGTTGTGAGTGCAATTGTTTCTGAAGCATTAGGGGCGGTGTATTTTAAACCTATTCAAGCAGGAGACTTAGATGATTCTGATGCTATCAATGTCCGTAATTTATGTTCTGAACAAGTTGTTGTTGCTGAAGAATCGTTTCGATTAAAGACACCAATGGCACCACACGGAGCAGCTAAAATTGATGGAATTACCATGAGGGTGAGCGATATTGTATTTCCAGTTTCAGACAGACCTTTGATTGTAGAAGGAGCAGGTGGATTAATGGTTCCATTAAACCACGAAGGAGAAACTTTTGTAGAAATCTATAAAAAAGCTAATCTCCCGATTATATTGGTTTCTAGACATTATTTGGGCAGTATCAATCATACTTTATTAACAATTGATAAATTGAAATCTGAAGATTTTAAAATTGCTGGAATTGTCTATGTTGGTGATGAAAATAGGGTTTCTGAAGAAATTATTGCAGAATCGACAGGTGTAAAAACCATTGCTCGAATCCCCCTTGTTGAAGCGCTTACCCCAGCGTTTATCAAAGCTGAAAGCAACAAATTTAAAGGATTGATTTATGAGTTTAATTGAACGCGATAAGAAGCTTGTTTGGCATCCATTTACACAAGCACAAACAGATCCAGCGCCTTTACCAATTGTAAGAGCAGAAGGAAGTGTGTTGTTTGATGAGAATGGTAAAAGCTATATTGATTGTAATTCTTCTTGGTGGGTGAATGTTCATGGTCACGGACATCCACGGATTGGGAAAGCCATTCAAGATCAGTTCAAACAACTAGACCATATTTTATTCGCAGGGTCAACACATCCGAGTGCAGTAGACCTAGCAGAACGTGTAATAGATCTTCTGCCCGACGGATTTTCCAAAGTATTTTATTCAGATAATGGGAGTACAGCAGTGGAAGTAGCGCTTAAAATGGTGCTGCAGTACTGGTATAACCAAGATATAGATAAAACCCGATTCCTAGCTTTAGAAGGCGCTTATCATGGCGATACCTTTGGTGCAATGAGTATCGGACAACGGGGTTATTTCAATAGTCCGTTTGAATCTTTGTTCTTTGATGCTGATTACCTTGCATTTCCGACTGAGGAAAACGAAGCGGAGAATTTAGAAAAAGCTGAACGCTTATTCAAATCTGGTGAATTCGCTGCGGTAATTGTAGAACCTCTTGTTCAAGGGAGTTCTGGAATGAAAATGTATTCTGAAACTTTCTTGGATAAACTAATGAAAGTGGCGCGTCAATACGGTGTTTTAATCATTTTTGATGAAGTTATGACGGGTTGGGGAAGAACTGGAAAGATGTTCGCCATGAATTATTGTCAAGAACAACCCGATCTTGTTTGTTTTTCGAAAGGCTTAACCGGTGGAACTCTTCCAATGGGAATGACAGTAACAAAACAATTTATTTATAATGCTTTTCTGGATGAAAGTAAGTTAAAAGCCTTATTACATGGGCATTCCTACACTGCGAATCCAATTGCATGTGCAGCTGCTGTGGAGTCCATGAAAATGTTTACAGAGCAAGAAACCATAGATAACATTGATCGTATTTCTGCGAATCATACCCGTTTTATTGCATCCATTAAAGGAAAATATAAACTCGACGACTTACGTCAAAGGGGAACTATCCTTGCTTTGGAGATTTCTGAAGGAAAAAAAGGCTCCTATTTTTCAAACATCAGAGAAAAAGCCTTGAATTTCTTTTTAGACAATGGAATGTTACTGCGTCCACTTGGAAATGTGATTTTCTTGAACCCTCCGTATTGTACAACAGACGAGCAGATGGAGTATTGTTATGGAAAAATCATAGCCTTAATTGAACTTCAAGAGAAAGGCGAGTTATAAGCGCTTTAAGTGGGTAGATTGAGTCTTGAGTACAGGTGAATCACTTTTTTAACTCTTGTTTTTCTTCAAGAACTTTGCTGCCTCATTTACGCGTATTGCAGTTAAAAACTTTTATATTTACGATTCAATAAAAGATCAAAAATTATGGCAATAAAAGACTACAATCACAAAGTAGCAGAACGTCTAATGCGTTACGTTCAAATCGATACAACAGCAGATCCAAATTCAACTACATTTCCTTCCACAGAGATCCAAAAAGACCTCGGTAGACTCTTGGTACAAGAATTACTTGAACTGGGCGTAAAGGACGCTGAAATGGACAATTGGGGCTATGTTTTCGGAACGGTAAAAGGAAATACTTCAAATGATGTTCCTACAGTATGTTTTTGTGCACACATGGATACTGCTCCTGATGTGACAGGGAAGAACGTTAAGCCTATTTTTCATAAAAATTACGATGGAAAACCAATTGTGCTTCCAGACGATACAACTCAAGTTATCACTACAGAGAAACATCCCTATTTAAAAGAAAAAATAGGTGATGATTTGATCACTGCAAGTGGTTTAACACTTTTAGGTGCGGATGACAAAGCAGGAATTGCTTGTATCATGGATTTCGTGGAATACATCATGGGTAATCCTGGAATTAAACATGGTGATATCCGTATTTTATTCACGCCAGACGAAGAGGTTGGGCGAGGAGTTGATCATTTAGATATGGAAAAACTCAATGCTGATTATGGTTATACTTTAGACGGTGGAGTTTTGGGATCTATTGAAGATGAAAGTTTCTCCGCTGATGCAGTTAAAATGACTATTCATGGTGTAAGTGCTCACCCAGGTTATGCAAAAGGAAAGATTATCAACGCTTTGAAATTAGGTGGTGAAATTCTTGCTGCACTTCCTAAAGACAGTTGGTCTCCTGAAACGACTGAGGGTAGAGAAGGTTTTGTTCACCCAACAGCATTCAACGGGATTCAAGAAAAAGCAACGATAGGATTTATTATTCGTGACCATGAAACAAGTAAATTGGCCGAATATGAATCACGTTTGAAAGAAATCGCTGAGAAAGTTATTGCACAATATCCAGGGGCAAACTTGGAGTTTGAAGTTACTGAACAATACAGAAACATGAAGGAAATACTGAAAACTGTTCCTTTCGTTACTGATTATGCCATTCAAGCAATGAAAAAAGCAGACATCACACCTCGCCCGGTAATTATCCGTGGTGGAACTGATGGTTCTCGTTTATCATTTATGGGCTTACCTTGTCCAAATTTATTTACAGGTGAAATGGCCATCCATTCTAAACATGAGTACGTAAGTGTTCAAGATATGGAGAAAGCGGTTCAGACAATGGGGGAATTAGTACAAATTTGGGAACAACATAAATAAGTTTTGACTTACTTATCTTGAGGGAGCGTTTTGAATTGGTGGAATGCACTGACTCAAAAGTTTATCTCCGCAGGAATTTGATTGTTAAGATATATTGTTAAAAAAGCCTCAAACTATCACTAGTTTGAGGCTTTTTTAGCAAAGAGACGATAAATTTCGCCTTACTATTGCTGTTTAAAACATTCCTGATATTGATCCATCGGGATCTATTTTGATATGTTCTGCTGAAGGAGTTACCGGTAATCCGGGCATTCTCAACATATTTCCTGCTATTGGAATAATAAATCCTGCTCCAGCAGCTATTTCAAACTCTCGAATGTGGATATCAAAATTCTCTGGTCTACCAATTAACTTTTCATTATCGCTTAAACTTTTCTGTGTTTTCGCCATGCAAATGGGTAAATTACCAAAACCTAAAGCTTCAAATCGTTTGAGTTGATTTTTTGCCTTTCCTGAAAGTACTACGCCATTAGCCCCATAAATGGTTTTACATATTTTCTCTATCTTATTTAATGGAGCATCATCCAAATCATAGGTAGGAGTGAATATATTATTACAAGATTCAGCTGCGGTGATCACTTTTTCTGCTAAATCTATGCATCCTTCTCCTCCTTTAGCCCAACCCTTACTGATGGCTACAGCTACTCCAAGTTTTTTACAGTGTGCATAAATGAGTTGCTTTTCCGCTTCCGTGTCACTGCTAAATGCATTTACAGAAACAACTACTGGCAAGTCAAAACTTTGAATGCTTTCAATGTGTCTTTCAAGGTTAGGCATTCCTTTTTCTAAAGCCTCTAAATCTTCTTCCGTCAAACGGTCTAGTGATTTCCCTCCATGGTATTTGAGTGCTCTAATTGTCGCTACAATGACTACCGCTTTTGGTGATAATCCTGCTTTCCTACATTTTATATTCAAAAATTTTTCTGCGCCTAAATCGGCAGCGAAACCAGCTTCTGTAATTACATATTCCCCTAGACTCATCCCCATTTTAGTGGCGATAATTGAGTTGGTTCCTTGTGCAATATTTGCAAACGGTCCTCCATGTAAGATGGCCGGATTTCCTTCAAGCGTTTGAACCAAATTAGGTTTGATCGCGTCTTTTAACAAAACAGCTAATGCCCCTGATGAATTGAGTTCTTTGGCGTAAACGGCTCTTCCTTCAAAAGTATCTCCGATGTAAATGTTTCCACACATTTCCTGAAGGTCTTCTAAGTTCTCACACAAACACAAAATAGCCATGATTTCAGAAGCTGCGGTGATATTAAATCCTGTTTCACGAGGAATTCCACCGGTCTTACCGCTTAAGCCAGAAACAATATTCCTTAATGCACGGTCATTCATATCCATGCATCGTTTCCAGATAACGGTTCTTGGATCTAGGCCTAAATTATTTTTTTTATTCTGTATGTTGTTGTCAATGAGGGCTGAAAGTAGATTGTTTGCCATAGCAATCGCATGGAGATCTCCCGTAAAATGTAAATTAATATCTACCATTGGTATTACTTGGCTCCAACCTCCGCCTGCAGCTCCGCCTTTCATTCCGAAAACTGGTCCTACACTTGGCTCTCTAATTACGACAACTGATTTCTTACCAATTAGGTTTAATCCGTCACTAAGTCCAATGGAATTTGTTGTTTTACCTTCTCCTGCAGGAGTTGGGGTAATGGCTGTAACTAATATTAAATTGCTTTTATTCAGCTTTTCATCATTGATTAAATCTAAAGGGAGCTTTGCCTTTTCTTTACCGTAGTACTCTAGCTGATCTTCTGTGATTTCAAGCTTTGCGGCTACTTCTTTAATGTGTTTAGCGCTAACTTTTTGTGCAATTTCAATATCTGTCATTTTGTGTTTTGTTTGTATAGTTCGGCATTTTATTTAGACGGACAAAGATACTACTTGCAGTAGATAAATGTCCATATCTTAGACTTCCATTTCAAAATAGAGGCGAGAATTATTTTTTGCTATATCACGTTTTTGTTGTACTTTCAAATAAAAAACATGCGTAAACTACTACTTATCACGCTTCTAATTTTATTCTCCACACATTCTTTGTCAGCTCAAGGGTATTATGATAAATGTTATTTTGGTACCGCTGCAGTTGATTTTGGAGGATGGTATCCATCAGTTTTGACCAACAGTCAAATGGTCGCAGTGGAAACTGCTGTTTCGATGTGTTCAGCAAATGGAGACTTGCTTTTTTACAGCAATGGGGGAGATAGTCCTACGATTACATCTAGTTTTGGAGCAATATGGAATGCGAATCATCAAGTAATGGAAAATGGACTTTTGGGTTTGACAAGTGGGTGTGTGAGTTCATTTCACGGAGGTGTGGCCTTTCCTGCAAGCGGGGGGAGTTCAAAAAGCTTTAGTAATTCAAGTTATTACATTTTTATGAGAGATTGTGTTGAGAGTTCTGTGACTTCTCAACCCTACAATACTGGGTTAACCTACTGTGAAATTGACATGAGCGCCAATAATGGATTGGGGAAGGTCATTAGTGTAAATACTGCAGTTCCGTTTGATACTGGATATGGATTAAGTACAAACCATGAGCCTTTAGCAGCCCTATTAAATGGAGCGGATGATGGTTGGTATGTTTTCTCCTATAATTTGGATTCTTTATACAGTATAGAAGTTAACTCCAACGGAATCGGTGCTTACAAGTCCCACGTAGTAGGGGAAAGGGCCATTGTTTTTTCACCATCAAGAGAACACGTAGTCGTGGGTAGTAAACTCTATAACTATGATGCTTTTAACAATGAACTTTCCTTTATAACTTCATTTTCCGAATCCACTTATGCTTTTTCAGCCAATGGAGAAATACTTTATGGACTTGGGGGAGGAAGGATCGTGCAATACGATTTAAGCGCTGTTCATATTGTTGACAGTAAAATAGAAATTGGATCAGGAATAACTGCAAGTAGTCTGCACTTAACACCCGATCACAGGATCTATTTACATAAATCAAATTCAGCTTATCTTCCAGGCTTCATAGATTGTCCAAATACTTTAGGTGCTAACTGTGGTCTTACAATGACCGCTATAGATTTAGGAGGTAAACAATCTGGATACGTCTTCACGAATATTCCTGCAAACTTCTTGTATCACGATGAACGCGGGTGTCAAGCAGAAATAGAATCACATGAAAAAATCACAGCTCTTTTTGAAGTGTATCCGAATCCTTCAGATGGAATTTTTACTATTTCAATGCATGAATTTACAGAGCCATTACCAATTCACGTCTTTTCGCTTGATGGGAAGGTGGTTTACAGTGGAGAAATATCGAACAACAATTCCGAAATAGATTTGAGTTTCGTTGATGCTGGAATCTATATTGCAGAAGTGATGGGAGCAAGGAAGAGGTTGGTTTTGAGATAGAAAACTCGATATTTAATTCATAGGTTGATTACGTTTCAATTTAAACAATATCCCTGAAATCAAAGCTGAAAGTGAGTAACTTATTGATACTTCAAAATTCAATTCTTTAAATGCAACAAGTTGAGTGAAAATTACTCCTAAAACTGTAATTGAGATAAGAATTACTTTAACTGTTTTAATATCAATTTCTAGATCATCAAAGTAATTGAATACAATGGCTAAAATAGTGTACGTAGGAATTGAAAATCCAGCGCTAAATAATAGAGAAAACAAGTAGAGGTCAATAGAAAAAGTAAAAATGGAAGAGTTAAAACCAATCACAACCATTAGGAATAGAGTACCTAGAAGCAATGTAGTTATCCAGTTTTTAAAATAATAAGACCATCTCATAATGTGTATTTTACCAAATATAAGTAGAGATGGCTGGAACTCTAGGGTGTTTTATTAAAAAAGTTTAGCTACCGCGAGTTTTTAACTCGTGGTCTAAACCTTTTTATACCTTAGGCACAAAACACCCAAAATCTAACATGATTATAATTTTCCTTTTTTCTTTCTTTACAAGCATCTAAACCTCTTAGAAATTTAATTTTTCTTGTTTCAAAACTCTCTAAACCAATACATCTCTGTTAATGCGGGTTTTTCATAATAATCAAGGAGATGAGTTGCCTTTTCAAGGCGTAATTGTACTTTCAAACTATAGTGTTCTACTGATTATTATTGGTTATTGTCGTGGTTTTATTTGTCAATACGGGCTGAAAGCCCAACTCATATTAGCTGGGTGCATCGCATCCAGCTGATATGAGTGTTTTTACAGCGCACTGAAGGTGCAGCTCAACTCTGTTCATTATATTTGACGCCAATCCATTGATTCACGGGAAAACTTCCTACGACTAATCCTACTCATTCCCAACCATGAATCGTTTAACAACCTTCCGTCCACCAACTTCAAAATTCAAAAAGTAAACTCCATTTTCCCATTCAGAAACATCGATCTTGATTACCTTACCATCTACATTTTTGGATTGAATTAATTTCCCATTAACATCATAAATTTCAATTCCTCCATTGCAGTTTTGCTCTGTTTCAATTGTCAAAATAGAACTCACAGGATTGGGATATATATTGAAATTTAAAGCTTCTTGGTTTTCGATTCCCAAGGTAATATCAACATAGCAATCTGAAAATCCAGGATGATCGTAATACGCTTGGGCATTTGTAAAT
>Ga0209075_1000127_pt1 | contig 65880 bp, 51 predicted proteins | sample Stecom2011_FD_187523 | JGI IMG/M metagenome (GOLD analysis project Ga0209075, IMG submission 187523) | Agricultural soil microbial communities from Utah to study Nitrogen management - Steer compost 2011 (SPAdes) (version 2) | ecosystem: Environmental > Terrestrial > Soil > Agricultural land...
GACTAGCCGATCCAAATAAATTCTGAAATCCTTTTGTGGATTTTCAGGCATTAGGGCATTGGGGAATTTCGCTAAGGTTACACAAGTCTCAACCACTTCAAAAGTGGCACTTGTTTCACAGCCATTGCTGTCGGTCACTATAATTTCATAACTACCGGTAACGTTTGGCCTGAACGTGGAAGTGCTATCGACTTTCACCCCATCCAACAGCCAATTGTAGGTTTCAAAGCTTCCTGGATTTATGGTAGGGAAGAAGTTTTCAGCGGTACAAATCTGATATTCATCATTTAGATCAAGAGAGATCCCTTCCGACTTTTCCAGTATATAAGATGCGCGTCCAAGTTCGCACATAGGTTCTTCCAGCCTTCGGACGATCACTTCATATGTTCCCTCATCAGTGACATCTATAGTGGGCTGATTATGGAACTCCAGAAGCTCTGACCTTTCACCGACAGAGTCGGTATAAAACCATTGATATTGTCGTATCTCGACAAAATCACCCTCGGCCGTTAGGGTGGAAAAGGGGTCTTCTCCGCAAAATGAAGAGGCACTGATTTCTACCGGATAGGTCAGTTGCGGTACATTAACCGTGAAGGATATAGGGGTTGCTGGGCAGGCGCTGCTGGCTCTAGGCTGTACATCAAGCGTGAAATCACCTGTGGAAGGAGGGTAGAACTCCCTTTCTCTCCCGACAATTACACCGGCTGCAGTTCTCCACCGAATCACTACGTCTGAGGGACTCATAGAACCAAGTTCCGCCGAAAATATCTGGTTGCCATAGCAGTCAATATATCGTTGGGAATAATCGAATTGTAATTGTTCGTTGACAGTTGCTTCTATTGACCTCCGTCTGGGACATAGCCCGGAGTTAGGGTCATTATGGGTGGCAAGCATGGAATAGGTTCCTGATACTTCAATCCTAAAAGTAGTTTGGGAAGTGCCTGTTTGTGTACTTCCGTCCGGTGCGGTAAGCACGTAAGACAAATCTTGGTCAGATTCGGGACTGAATTCGAAAAATTCGCAGGCCGTCAAAGTTGCAGGCACGGAGAAGGATACCTGCCGCGGTGACGGAACGGTGATGGTTTTTACGTCCGGGCTGGTACAGTTGTTGGCATCTCTTACCTGAACCTGATAGGTTCCACCTGAAAGCTCTTCAATTATTGTATCATTGGCTTCAAATGTACCACTTACTTCGCTCCCATTTGAAGAATAAATAGAATAGCTCCCCGGTCCGTCCAGGAACTCCAAAGCCACTGCGCCTCTGTCTAGGCCTGAAGGTGAGCAGGCCCCCTCTTCCGCCAAAGATACGTTAAACTGAATAGGGTCATCAAAATTTAAGTTGTTGATGCTTATCAACCTTGATATGCTACATCCGTTCAACTTGCCGGTGACGACATAGGTTTTTGGTAGCAACCCCGAAATAATACGTTCCTCGCCGGGAGCCAGCGAGCCAAAGGTCGCCCCGGGAACTCCCACTACAGTGAGTTCATCCAATCCAGAGACAGCGGTGATCCTAAATGACCCTTCAGTCGATTCGCATTCGTTGGCATCCGATATTTTTGTAAGCGTAATTTCTGCGCCTTCGTTGATTTGAAGCGGAAACGACTGCTCCACAGAACATCCTGGATTGTTTGCGTCTTCTGCATTGAAGAAAATCGTATAGTCGCCCAAGCCTTCAAGATTGTCGGTGTTCAGATTTAGAGAAAATGATTTTCCCAAAGGTGTTCTCGCGGATTGTCCCGCTTTTTGGTAAGACCATGAAGCATTGATAGGAACGTCCGGTGAATAAGTGACGGTTTGGCCGAGACAGGCGATTGTGGTTGAAGGTGTTACATCCACCTCTATGGAAGGTCCGGCAAATGTTGTGGCACCGACAGAACATGCGGGCGTACTGACTGTTACAAAATATCGTCCTTCCTCTGTAATGGTGACTTCATTTTGTGTACTAACCACTGTTCCTGCTTGATTAGTCCATTGAAAATTAAATTCAGAAAAGTTGGGATTCAGCGCTGGGTCATCGCTGACGGCGGTAATGGTAATCGCATCATTTCCGCAAAGTACTACATCGGGAGGGATATTGAATACCGGGCCAGTCTGCACAATAACAGCCAATGAACTTTGATAGTAATTTTGGTTTGATCCCCTGTAAACCCTAAGGTTCACTTGATAATTGCCGGTTACGGAGTATGCGAATGTAATCTTATTGACTCCCTGACCAGCCAGACTATATACTTCAAAACCTGCTGCATCCAGGATTGACCAATTGAACACATCCGATGGATCGCCGCCCGCCGTGTATTCGGCATAAGCAAAACCCGAGGCAGCACTTAAGCAGACACCCGTATTGCCCTTCAACTCAGGTTCAGCCCATCTTTCTTCGTGCGTCCAAGAGGAGAATACTGCTATAAACGCAGAAAGTAGGATAAAAATGGGCAAAAGCAGATAGGTGCGTAGAATCATTTATCCCTTATTTAATGGCCAATTTTGACAAAAACGTCAGCAAATTTATTACTAGTTTAATAAAAAAATGCCTAAATCTTTAATATAATTCTTTGAGATACTTAATCAAGAAGCGTTTACAAGATTTTCGATATTCGATGTAAATTCAAGGCATGATAATCAAGCGCTTAAGCCTCGATTTCATAACACAAATATTCAGCAGCTTTCAGGAAATGGGTCTGCTGGACAAGCACTATCTAACCCAATGCTGGAATAACGGCTGAAAGCAATAACCATTCCTACTCCTGTTTAGCGGATAAAAACCCACTCCTCAGTGGAGCTTAAGTTTTCAGAGAACTCGTAGCTGTCCAGATTAAACAATTTTAGGTTTTCCGGCTCGTCAATCTGATTTTCAATAATATAATTGGCCATTGTTCCCCTGGCTTGTTTGGCAAAAATAGCGACGATCTTATAAGCACCGCCCCTATATTCTTTAAACGCAATATGTATGACTTTAGCTTTTAGTTTTTTTAGGTTAACTGCCTTAAAATACTCTTGGGAAGCCAGGTTAATGATGATCCCGTCGGTGGCGGCAAGATCTAATGCCTTGGTGATTTTCTCCTGCCAAAAGCCGTAAAGGTCACTTGCTTTTTTGTTGTTCAGTTTGATCCCCATTTCTAAACGGTAAGGCTGGATAAGATCCAGGGGCTTCAGCAGGCCATAGAAGCCAGATAAGATCCGCAGGTGATCCTGCGCAAAAGAAAGCTGCTCGTCGGAATAGTTCTCCACATCCATTTTTCTGTACACATCCCCTTTGAAGGTGAAGAGCGCAGGCTTGGAATTCTCTAAGGTAAAATTGTTGGAGAAGTTCTTAAAACGCTCCCTGTTAAGCGTGGCGATGTTTTCACTGATTCCCATCAACTCCTGCAGGTCCTTCTGGGATTTTTTCTTCATTATCCCCGAAAGCTCCTTTATTTCTTTTTTGAATTGTGGCTCTGTAACTGTGGTGAGGCCAGTTGGAGTAAGGTCCAGTGTTTTGGCAGGGGAGATAACGGTGATCATATTATTCTATTACTAAAATGGCTGTCTTTATGGTTTTTTCGACTCCTTGATTTTCGCTTTTAAACCTTATAATAAGTGGATAGGTTCCTATAGGGGCGACTTTGCCATTGACACTGCCGTCCCAAGGGCAAAACGGCGTTCCGGGTTCTACGTTTTGATGGGTACAATAAAAAATCAATTCTCCCCATCGGTTATAGATTAAGGTTTCTACCTCATCAATAAATTCATTGGCGTAGACAACAAAGTTCTTAGAATCAGAATCAGGTACCACGGCATTGGGAAAAGTTATTCTCAATTCGCAATCCTCTTCCACTACAAATTCTAGGGTAAATTCACAGCCGTTTTCATCGGCAACATGAAGTTCATAAGTACCGGGAAGGGTTGGGGTAAAGTCAGCACTGGTGGAGATGATTTCATTTTCAAGTATCCACTCATAGGTATCATATGTGCCCGGATTCAATGTACGGGTGATATCTTCCGAGGCACAAATTGTGTATTTGTCTTCCAAAACGGGAGGGGTGCTGACAGATCTGACAATATCGACTTCATCTTGGCCAAGCTCGCACCCATCTGCATTGTACACGATCACGCGATAGGTCCCCTCCGAAGAAACGGAAATGCTTTCCTGCCCATCCGTATTTGGAATGCTTTCAACGGTGCCATTGCTCAGAAGGAACCATGAAATCTCATCTCCTGGCGCCAGATCAGCTTCAATGGAGACCGTAGTAAAGGCATCTTCCCCACAGAATGGCGTGAAAACCAATTCAACGGGAACAGGGTCTGCTATGTCAGGAACGGTGAAATCTTGCTGCCCGCCGCCGCAAGCTACCACTCCCACAGGCACTACTTCTACAGAATAACTTCCGGATGAAGCTGCGGTAAAGGTTGATCCGCTGGCTATGCGTTGCCCGTTTTCATCGAGCCATCGAATGTTTACGGTTGATGGATCTCTTCCCAGCAGATCGACCTCGTAGATAAAGGGCCCTTCACAGGATGCGGCAGGTTCTATCAGATCGAATTCTACCGTTTCTCCAAGATCTACCTGGATAGTCTTTTCTACAGGACAAAGATTATCTTCTGGGTCTAAACCCTCGCCTAGAACAGTATATATTCCGGCTTCTGTTATGGTAAAAGTCCCATCTGTTGCCGGATTGAGAGGATTCCCCCCTTCATCTATTAAGGTGTATCTCACATTAAGATTGCTTACGGGGGTGAAGGTAAAAGAACCACAGGCCGTTACCCGGGGAGGAATGGAAAAATCAGCTGCCGGAACCGGGTCCATAAAAAAGGTGGTTGCGCTAGGATTGCGACATCCATCCACCCCGATAATTTCCACCTTATACACTCCCGGAGGCACGGTAATCTCCAATATGGATTGGGAGACAAACTCCTCTCTGATCACCAAGTCCTCTGATTCGCTCCTGATCACATAGGTGCCTGAGGCTGGGCCATTCGGGAAGGTGAGCCGGAATAAGCCGGTATCTTCATCATTGCATTTTTCAGCAACACCATTAATTTGATACTCTAGCTCACGGGGTGGGTTACTATTCTCTATGACAAAAGTTGTTGAAGTAGAACAACCATTATTGAACCCAGTAAGGGTATAGTTCCCCACGGGAAGATCTGTCAGCGCTATAGATTCATTTTCTGTTAGTGAGAAAAACTGCCCGGTTTCTTCTATTACCAAGCTGTCGATATTAGTGACTGCTGTTATAGTAATTGTACCATTATCGACGTCGCAGCCGTCGGAATTGGATCGTTGTGTGATCTGCCATCGAGGAAGTGGATTAACCAGTAGCTCCATGGTTTTTTCTACGGTACAGGTACTGTCTAAAGGATCGGCAGTTTGGAAAATGATATCATAACTTCCGGGAGCAGGCAGGTCATCCGTGCTAAGTTCAAGCTCAAAAAATTTTCCTAAAGCGATTCTTTCATCGTCCCCCTCCAATAAGGCAAACCAATTCCCGCTTACAGGTGTGTCAGGACTGAAGGTGACGGTCTCCCCGAGACAAACATCTTCGGCAGTTTGGTCAACTTCGAATTGAAATGCAGGCCCTACAAAAACCGATTGAGTAGCAGGGCAGCTCTGAAACAGCTCGGGATCCGCTCCCTCGGGAAGTTGGTAAGCCACCGTCACGGTATAAATACTTTCTTCGGTCACTGTCAACGTATTCTCATTCCCTAGGGAATCTCCGGCAGCATTGACCCATAAAAAACTGTAATTCTCCAGTTCAGGATCATCAGGATCTACAGCGGTAAGCTCTATGGTATCGTCATTGCAAAGTGGGATCTCGGAAGGCAAGGTGATTTGGGGAACATCGTAGACCTCCACTTCCAGTCTAAAAGCCTCTTCCCAGGGGGTGCCACATCGCTCTACTTCGAGGTCTACCTGATAAACTCCTGCTGCCGGGAAACTGTATTCCAGGGTTTGAAATTCCTCTCCCAGCCCACTAATGCTATGGACGACAACATCATCTTCATTGGTGACGGTCCAGGAATAACGGTCAATGTCAGGCTCTCCGCCTCCTTCAAAGACCCCAAATGCCCCCGTCTCAGGATCCAAGCAAAGACGCTCTGGACCCGATAGACTAGGATCAGGTATATTACTCCCTGAATTTTGGACGAATGAAGGTAATCCCAGATTGGAAGTTCCGGGCATTGGCTCCACGGCATTTTGATTAAACCGGCTGGGGCCGCAATTTTGTTCGACTTGGATCTGCCCGATCAGATTTGAACCGACTATGGCGGCATAAATCTGTCCGTCCGGACCGATTTGCAAAGCTCCGAGATTTAAGCCTTGGGTATCGGGCACCTGCCTTCTGCTGTCAATTATACACTGGAGTATTTCCTCCTTGCTCACCGCATCCTCAAAACAGTCCGGACAGGTGGTGGTCACGGGGTTGTCTGGATCGGAATCATCCTTGCTTTCCGTTGCTTGGATAAAGAATTCTTCGATTCCAGGGCCACCGTTTCTGTAGGAGACAAGTATTCTGCCGGCATCTTCCGAAAATTCCAGGCCATAAGCTTCTCCTTCACTTCCCAGTTCTAAAATGGCGTATTCAGTGAGCTCCCCTGTTTCCTGGTCAAAATCGAAGATCTCCACGCGGTTATTTCCACCCTCGTGAATTGTAATGGCTAATTTGGTCCCGTCTGGGCTGAATTTCATACTCCCTACGCCTGTTCCGAAGTTATGGTTGCCGCCAACAGAACTGAATACCGGCTGTCCGATGCCTTCATTGCTGACCGGATAAAACCGGAAGGTGTTATTCCCCAGTTCATGGAAAGCCACCCAGGTCGTATCTCCGGCACCCAAGGCTGCGGAATGCTGCGTGCTGGGACTAAACAGGAAGTTGTCGTTGCTAACCACATTTCCCACGCCTTGAGGGTTATCTCCTTTGATGTCTACCAGAGAGAAATTTACTTCGGGAGAACCGCTGGCGGAAGTCTGGGTGGTAAACAAGTAAAAGAGGGTTTCTTCCTGCGGCAAAGGAATGGCAAGTACACTTTGGGAGGATTGTCTGTCCCCTCCGATGTTCTCACCATTCTGCATGGGATCACCGTTGAGGTCCCAAACGGTTTGCCCGTCGGTATAGAAGAGTACCTCCCCCGCCTGATCGGAAATGGTGGTGACCCCGGCAGGGATATTTTGTGGATGAGGACTTTCTATAGGTCTGGGTGTAGGAGCATCCGGGTCATCGGGATCCCGGTTGAAATCCAGTCCTGCTCCATTTCCAAAATACCAGATATTGTTCGACTGGTCATCAAGATCCCAGATTTTTACCCGGATGCTGGCGTAGGCATAGCAGGAGGAGCCTTGCTCTCTTACCAGTACCCAATAATGTCCTGGCAGACAAACTTCGTTGGGAGCCTCGGCACTCCAGCCCTCTTCTTTTTTATTGGACCAAAAATATTCATAGTTTCCGCCCTGTTGTCCTCCTCCTGATTGTCCTCCACCACCTGGAAGGCCGGGAATGCCTATGCCCCCGCCGCCCCCGCCGGGTTGACCTCCTCCCTGTTGGTCCCCACTTTGCACCTCAAGCAGCTCCTGCAGATCAATGCACTGAGGTTCGCACAGGGTAGTGTCAGAAGCGCTAAACTGGGCTTGAAGGTTGTTTTCCTGAAACGTTATATTGTGGTTCACCTCTCTTGTATCGCCGTTGGCAAAGGTTACCGTAAGGGTTACTGAAATGCTTTCCTGGGAAGTGGCTTGCGACGGCAGCAATAAATGCTCCTCGTTCAGGTCCATTTCTATTTCTTCACCCTCTTCATCAGTCAATGGAGGATTGATCACCCATTCGAAACTTACCGGCTGGTAATTTTCTGGGGTAATCACACTGGTTAGCTGCAAAGGGTTGTTCATACAGGGATCCATGGGCTCCCAGGTAAAGTCCACTTGGTTTTCTAAATCGATATTAGGAGCAAATACAGGGAAAACCCGGCCGCAGAAATCCGCTCCATTAAAAGGGTCTTCTTCCGTCTCCACTTCTTCCAATTCCTCTTCGTCAGGATTGGTTATCCTTCCTACGAGTTGCGGACCGCCTTCGGTTTCTTCATAGATGTAATATAGTTGTCCGTCAGGACCTGTCTTTACATCGTAGATCTTAAAAATATCTGCTGTTAAGGGAATTTCTTCTGGGGAGGCCGCGGGATCGGAGGTAGGGATCCTGTACAATAGGTTGTCTTGTGAATAATAGATAAAATCACCGTCCGGAGAAAACACGACTCCTTCTATCGGTTCGCTGGCTCCTGTTTGTCCGTAGGTAAGACCGGTACCAAAAGTTCCGGTAGAAGTGTCGAACGGAACCTGCAGCAGATCTTCGTTGGGAGTAGGAGGAATAAGCAACAGGTTTTGCGAATCTTCATCAAAAATGATGGCCTTGGGCGCAAAGCTCAAAGTGAGATCACCTGTGATGGTAAAATCTCCCTCGTTAGCACCAATTTCACGTGCTATCAGACGCCCGTCTTCAAAACTGATTAGATAATTAGGTGACCCAGCAGTTTTCACCACGGCAATAGCTCCCCTCGCCGGCCCAAATGATCCACCCTCTGAGATGGCCCCCGCCGGGGGATGGCCGGCTTGGGCACCGCCTTGGTCGTTCATGTCCGCAACGGCAGTTTGCAACACACCTGCCGCATTGATATAGAAAATGTAAAAGAGTTTGTTCCCGTCTTGGTCTGTCGAATAATCCAGTTCAGAAATGGCTACTGTTTGGCGGCCCGTTTCCGAACCTCCCAATTCGCCCACCACACCTTGCATGGAAAGGTTAAGGTAGTTGTACACCAAGGCACCATCGGTATAGAAAAGCACCTTCCCGGTAATTGGATCAATGGCCATGGCCGAATTGCCTTTCCCGAAAGTTATGTCCCCTGGGATGGTCTGCACCTTGGCGATCCCGTCTTTTCCGAAAGAAATATAATTGTTGTCCGTACCTTCGCAGTAGCCAAAAATCCATTCATTTTCGTTGAATCCTTGGGCCGAGGCATGGTTAACCAACAAGAAAGAAATTACACCACAGAAAACTATAAAAATATTATTTATGGAAATAGGGCGGATTTTCATAATTTGCTGGCTGCTTTATAAAACACAAAATGCAGCAAAACGTTTGTAACCTAGTTGACACTCAAATAAACGGACAAATCTTTGATTAGGTCTCATTTACTTCCAGTTTTTTTTGCGCTGATCTTTTTGGCAACAGCTTTAGAAAGCAGGGCCCAAGATCCCCAATATAGCCAATATTATGCTGCCCCGCTCTATTTGAATCCTGCTTTTACAGGTTCGGAGCTCAGTGGCAGAGTAGGGCTTAATTACCGGAATCAATGGCCGGGTCTGGATGCCAATTTTAACACTTTCTCAGCGTATTACGATACCTTTCTTGAAGATTATAATAGCGGGGTGGGGGTGATGGTGACGAGCGATGTGGAAGGTGCGGCCAATCTGCGGTCTACTACGGTTTCGGCGCTTTATGCTTACGAAGTCAGATTGGGCGAAGCCTCTTACTTTAGGCCGGGGTTCCAGGCAAGCTATATGAGGAGAGACATTGGGTTCTACGAAAACCTGCTTTTTGCCAATCAGATAAATCCTAGCGATCCTTTTGGCCCACCCTTGCCGGGAGATGAGTTTCCGAGCCTTGGCGAGCCAATCAACATGTTTTCTCTTTCGTTGGGTGGTCTTTTCTTTACGGAAAACTTCTGGCTGGGCCTCTCTGCCCACCATGTCAATCAGCCTAACCAATCCTTTTTGCAGGATGATCCAAATTCTTTGGGAATCAGCAACTTGCCGGCGAAATTCTCTGTTCATACCGGTTACAGGATATCTTTGGGCAACGGTCCAATGAGGAGGGATTTCACCCATACCTTCAAGCAAAGGTATATTACCCCCACCTTGAACTACAAGCGTCAGGGACCATTTGAACAATTAGATGTCGGCGCGTATATCTACATGGAGCCCTTGATTTTTGGTGCTTGGTACAGAGGCTTGCCTTATAAGCCGGTGGAAAACCAAAGCAATAGAGATGCGGTGGTTCTGCTGGTAGGGTTCAATCTTCCCTCAGGTCTGAATATTGGCTATAGCTTTGATTATACCGTCTCCCAATTGGGCATTCAATCCGGAGGGGCACATGAGATAAGCTTGTCTTATATATTTCCCAGGAAAAACCCGGGTGCACCTTTGAAAAGGGATACGCTACTTCCATGTCCAACATTTTAAGAAGAGAATCCACGTGGGGTAAGGAAATCTTTAGTGACGGCACTATTTAGTACAAGTCTCCAGTGTAATATTTGTGGAAACGCTCAGAATGCTAAAGATCCTTCAACCTGCCCGTTGGTAGGTAAGCCTGTTCTAATTGATTCGTTTATTTCTTCACCTCTTCCATGAGATCCCCAAGTCCAAATAATTTTCCCCATGTATCGTTCTTGCCTTCTTGATCAGTTTCTTTTAGTGAATCAGAATCTTGCTGTCCGATTGAGAAATCCCGGTGTTGCGGTAGCCAAAAAAGGATTATTCCTATAGATAGAGCCTGGGACATTCGCATATCATAGTCGCCCAGATCCATGAGTGCCTTATTCTAGATTTTCAGCGCGATTTATGGATGTGTCAAAATGATCCTTCTGTAGCTAGATAACGAGGGCGTCCCGTTGTCTCTCACTTCCAGGATGATATGAAGCTCCTGGCCTGATGTTAACTTAGGCATGGAAAAACTGATTTCATCTTTAAAAGGATTTTCTAGGACGAAGTCGCCGGTAAAACTCCCTGCCTCTTTATAAACGAACCAGTTAAAGGACCGCTCATCGTTATCCGGGTCATGGCTACCATTGGCAGAAAGCATTACCTTTTCCCCTTCTGCCACTTTACCTGTGGCCAATGCTTTACCTTCATTCCCGTTGAGCATGATGACAGGGTTATGGTTGGCCTGGTCAAAGTCAGCCGCCACATTCCAATCCATTCTTGCGGCAAAGTCATGCTGGTAGGCTTCTCTCCACCGCCAGATGGTCGCCTGGTTCGAGGCTTCCAGCCTCCCATCCGTTAACCGAATTTCATCTTGGGTGTTGACAGAACTTGTCCATATCTTGTCGACTTCCGCATAGGATTGGTATAGCTGATATCGTCCTCCCCAGCCGCCATAGGCCGGGCTTTTGTACCAAGCAAGGCCATTGTTGATCAAACCCAGAAAGGATGGTGTATCCCCTTCCATAATATAGGTCGCTTCCAGATATTGTTGTCCAAGTGGGCCATGGTTGTCAATGATGTTCTCTCTCAGCCAAGGGTTGTCCACTAACTCGAAATTTTCCATTGGACCGTTTCTGTAAAACTGATCCCCGGAGATTCCCGTCCATGTAGCTTTATAATATTCCAAATAGGTGCTGCCTGTGGGGTCGATAATATAATATATGCCCGGAAAATTAGTTCTTATCCACCTTCCGGAGTCATCTTGGTCGGCTATAGCATAGACCTTAATCTTGGAGACAAACCGCTGAACTTCTGCCTCGGAGCGGGTTTGCTTCACCTTCCATAGTGCTTGAGCGAGGCAATTGGCTCCACCCCAAACCGCCACCCAGAGTGGCCGTTCGTCAGGTTTATCTACAGCTTGTATTAATAAGTCTGAACCGGGCGAGTCTTTGCCTTCTCCCACCGCTTCCTGTCCAAAATAGGGCAGGTGTCCTTTGGTAATGCGTAGGAGATAATCGGCAGAGGGGTAGCCTTGCCCATGAACGTCAAGGGTCGGCTTTATTTTCCCGTACGAATGAATTAGTTCTTCAATTTTGTCTTGACGAACCCTTTCTCTAAGGTGGGTAGAACTGGTCGCCACCAGCCCCTCAATATCGTATTCGTTGGCATAAGCCAGAAAGCGGACAAGCGACTGCTGGTCATCCGGCTCATTCGTGATATCGGTTAATACAAACACCCGCTGCTTTACGGGTTCTTCAAATTGCAAGTGGGTCTGTCCAAACAATAGGATAGGGAGGAACACCACTAATAAAGCGAGTCGGTTTTTCATTTTCGAAGGAGATTTTGGGTTTGTAAAAGCACAAAGCTTCTAGATTAGGTCGGACAACTTAAGCATTTGTTTATAAATCTACACCCATTCGGTGCGGTAAATTATTTTGTACGCTAGCCCTAAAGGTTGGTCCGAGAGTAGGTTTCTCCGGTCAATAGGTTAGCCGAGTTAGGCAGCAGGAAGCCTGTCCGTACTGCCTAGCACCAATCATACATCAATTCTCCAAGAAATCCACATCCACATTCAAGGGGATTTTCATAAGGTATTGCAGGGCTACTTCTACTTTAAAACCTTCGAAGAGCACCTTGTAAAGGCTTTCTGTGATGGGCGCCCGCAGGCCTTTCCCTTCTATAAAGAGTTTGACCAGCCTTACAGTATTAATGCCTTCAGCGGTTTCTGCCATTGTTTGTCGAACGGTCTCGAGACTATCTCCTTGGGCTAACTTGTATCCCACGGTGTAGTTTCTTGAAAAGGTGGAACTACAGGTGGTGACCAAATCCCCTATGCCTGCCAGGCCTATAAATGAGGTAGTATTTCCCCCCAAGGCTTTACCAAGATGGATCATTTCCACCATTCCACGAGAAATCAGAAGGCCTTTGGCATTTTCGCCCAATCCCATGCCCGCCAGTGCGCCCGCTGCGATGGCGATGATATTTTTCAATACGCCGCTGAGTTCCACCCCAATTATATCTTTGTTGGTATATACCTGAAAATTATCTCTCCGAAGTAGCCGTTGCCCCTCAAGGATTACTTCGTCATAACGGCTGGCCACTACCGTTGCGGCCGGCTGCCCGGTTTCGAGTTCCTTGGCTAAATTTGGTCCAGCCAAGCAGCCTATCCGCACCACTACCGTTTCATTCTGGATCACCTCGCTCATGGTATAGATATTTTCCCTATTGATCTTTTGTAGATCACTCAGGGATTTGCCGGGGGGCAAATCAATCGCCAAGCCTTTGGTGCCATGGATCAATATATGGTAAGGGTGAAGAAAGGGAGAAAACTTCTGCATCACTTCCCGGAATCCGGAAGAAGAAATCATTGGAAACAATATATCGCAACGGCCACATATGTACTCCGGATCATCGGTAGCTACGATTTTTGGGTGGAGGACCTTTCCTTCTGCGGTATGAGCTTGGTTGATCTCCTGGACGACCTTTGGGTTTCTGGCGTATACAATCACTTGTTTTTTTTCCGCCAAAATATTAGCGATGACGGCGCCGAAACTGCCAATGCCGATGACGCCTACCGGTTTATTATTTAAAGAGTTTCTCAAGTTCATATCCATCAAGTCTGTTGTGGTAAAAATACAGCAGGTTTAAGTCCTCCGTAACAATTTCCCCTGAATCCTGTCTTATCAGGGGACGCTTTGCATGGTACATGCCGACATTTTCCAGTCCGTGGGCAATGACTTGATCCATATCTTGTTTTAGATGCGGCGCGACATGTAGTTTTCCTTCCTCTTCTAATTCGTAGATTCTGGCCAAGACTCTTCCACACTCAGCTTTAAAACTCTCGTATGCTAGACTGATGTCTTCGTCCGGTAATCTGAGCAAGTTGAACAGGTCCAGCTTTTTGTTGTCGCGTTTGATCATCTGAAAAGCGACAAACGCGACCAGATGGCTACTGAATACCCGGTTGATCCTATGGAATTCTTCCACAATCCTCTTTCCCAGCTTATAGGTGTATTCATTTTCCCTCTGCTTATCCACCGTGATGCGCCCCCCGGAAATGAAATAATCTTTACAGTCAATGACCCGACCATGCTTGTCCAAGCTGTTGCCGTCTGCATCTACATAATTCCCCAGGGTGTCCATAGCCCGACCGATGGAGACGGAAATGTCCGAACCCTTGGTGAAGAACTTGACCAAAAATTTGGCGATCTTATAGGAGTTGGAAAACTCATCCGTTTCCTGATAATACCTTTCCTGGCCGGTGAGGTTTAGATACTCCTTGATCAGGCTGGGGGCTTCCAGTACAAAATGATAATTGATCGTGACAGGAACGATAAAAACCTTCCCGCTGATATCCTCTATCCCTTTCTGATAGTTGGCCCTTTGGGCTTCAATGGCGGTACTCAACAATCCCAATTTTAAAGAACTTTCCAGCTTGCCACTTCTGGATCTGGTTCCTCCGGGGAAGAACAAGCTATGGCAGCCAAACTGTATTGCTTCGGAGGAATAGGTCTTTAAGGTTTCGAGATAAGGACGGTTTTTTTTGCGACGGTCAACTTTATAAGCGCCCAAGGCATTCATAAAATAGGCAAAAATCTCAATATTGAACAGGTTGAGGCCTGCACCGTAGATGAAAGGCGGCAAGCCCAAAGTATTGATAGTCCAACCAATCAGAATACTGTCTAGGTTACTGAAGTGGGTGGGAGTCATCACAATGGTTCCCCTTGAGGCAAGATCACGGAGTTGATCTGTCTCCCCTATGATTTGAATTTTATCCTGTAGGGTATATTGGCTGCTAAAGAGGGATTTGAAGCCCTTTACCCGTGCAGTGTTCAGTAGTCGGGCGAAGCCGAATTTTACCACCCTACGGGTGATTTTATAGTGGCTGTGTTTGAAATTACTAGCTATTTCCTCGGTGTAGCGTAAAGTAATGTCTTCAAGGATAGCTTGGTACTTTTCCTTCTGTTGGCTCTGCGTTAACGTAAGATCGGCGGTAATGGCCACTAAGGAAGATTTCACCTTTGTCCAGAAAGCCGACTCATCATCCGGGTCTATTAGCCAAGGATTTTGTTTGATGCGCAGCCTTTCCCGATAGAGCGTCGTCTCCAGCTCTTCCTTTAAAGCATCAACACTGTTGCCTGTCTGGGCAAGGATTTTGTCGCGGCTGGCATCAGCTACCTTGTTAATAAATTCTTTCCGGTTTTTACTCAATCTTACGATAGGCCATTCATCCTTTTTTGGAAGAATGGGTTCGTATTTGTGTTTGATATAATTGTCAGCCAAGGGTGAGGTTGTTTTTCAGCTCAAATATAAGGAAAAAATGGTGGTTGGGGAGAAGGGGAGGATCAAGTAGCAAATAGGAGTACCGAGACAGTAGCTAGTATCAAGATGTAAGTACAAAGTAAAAAGAACATAGAACAAAGCAACTTCCAACTTCCTATCCCCTAATAATCCCGTCTCCATTTTGCCAATGAAGTAATACATCGTATTATTGCACCAAGATATATCAATGAGCCTAGATCTAAAGCAAATACAATCGCCGATAGCCACTGAAATGGCTGATTTTGAGAAGAAGTTTCGCTTTTTTATGAAAAGCAAAGTTAAACTTTTGGATCACATCACCAATTACATCGTCCGGCGAAAAGGGAAGCAAATGCGCCCCATGTTTGTGTTTTTGACCGGAGGTGTAGCCGGAGGAATTTCGGAAGCGACTTATCGTGGCGCAGCCTTGATTGAACTGTTGCATACGGCCACCTTGGTCCATGATGACGTGGTGGATGATGCCAATTACCGCAGGGGATTTTTTTCAGTCAACGCCCTTTGGAAAAACAAAATTGCCGTTTTGGTAGGCGATTATCTGTTGTCTCGAGGTCTGCTCCTTAGTGTCGACAATGGGGATTTTGAATTGCTTAAAATCGTGTCACATGCAGTGCAGGAAATGAGCGAAGGGGAGCTTCTCCAGATTGCTAAGGCAAGGAAGCTGGACATTACCGAAGAAGTTTACTATACCATCATCAAAAAGAAGACCGCCAGCTTGATCGCTTCCTGCTGTGCGGTGGGTGCCGCCACCGCCGATGCCACGGCAGAAACCATCGAGAAAATGAGGGACTTTGGAGAAAAAGTCGGGATGGCATTTCAGATCAAAGATGATCTTTTCGATTATGGAAAAGATGAAATCGGGAAGCCGGTAGGCATTGATATTAAGGAAAAGAAGATGACCCTGCCCCTGATATACGCCCTCAGTCACGCCTCATGGATGGAGAAGAAAAAGATTATTTATCTGATTAGAAACCGGAATGAGGATAAAAGAGCCGTCAATGAAGTAATTGAGTTTGTGAAAAATTCCGGCGGCCTCGATTACGCACAAAAGGTGATGATGGGATTTTATAGCGACGCCTTGGATATTTTGAAGAGCTTCCCTGATTCCGAGTACAAGAATTCCTTGAAAGATTTGGTCAGCTTCACGATTGAGCGCCAGAAATGATTGCGGTTCAATTTATTTTTAAATCTATTTCAAATTCCAACGTTTAAGCAGGGAGTCCATTAACCATAATGGCTTATTTTTTTTAAAAAAATATCTGCGAGAAAATTCCCCACTAAAAAATTTAACCCGTTGACACATACACCTCTGAAAGTGGATTTCATGTGCGGATTTATTAATTTTATCCAAAAGTCCCTGTTAAAACCATAAATAATATCCTGTTTTTTTATGAGATAAATACTTGATTTTGATCAGTTAAGGTCTGGATTTTTTACAGATTTAGTTGCTTTCTATTAAAATATTGGTACTTTTATTGAGAAGTGGTAAAAAGTGGGGGAAAGTGGTAGATTCTGTGGGTGGTTTTATTACTTTTGTATTTCAAGGCAGCTCCTCAAATAATAATGGCAAGATTCACCGGTGAGTACATATGTAAGCTTGATGCCAAAGGACGTCTCGTACTGCCTGCCAAGTTAAAGGCAGCCATACCGGAATCCAATGGAAGTGAGCTTATGATGATACAGGGCTTTGAGCCTTGCCTGGTGCTATATACCATATTGGAATACAACAAGACCTACAGCAAAGTGGCTGGGTTGGATGAGTTAAAGAAGGAAGACAGGAATATTCAAAGGAATTTCTTTCGAAGAAACATAGATGTGGAGCTGGATAATACAGGAAGGTTTATCATTCCCAAACACATGATGCAGGCGGTTAGAATAGAGAAGGAAGTAAAAGTGGTGGGAGTAGGCAATAGAATGGAAGTATGGAACCCGGAAGTGTTGGAAGAATATATTTTAGATAGTGAAGAACTGTCTGATCAGGTACAAATGGCTGTGACGAAACAATGAGTGAACAAACTTATCATATCCCTGTGATGCTGGAACAATGTATCGAAGGACTGGCGATCAATCCCAACGGGATCTATGTGGATCTGACCTTTGGTGGGGGAGGGCATTCAAGGCAGATACTCAAGCGTCTTGACAAGGGCCGTCTGTATGGGTTTGACCAAGATAAAGATGCATTGGCCAATGTGCCAGAAGATCCCAGTTTTACTTTTGTGCAAGCCAATTTCCGTGATTTGAAGAGGTATTTGAGACTGTACAAAATAAACCAAGTCGATGGGATTTTGGCTGACTTGGGGGTGTCTTCCCATCAGATAGATGTTCCGGATAGAGGGTTTTCAACCAGGTTTGATGGAGAGTTGGACATGAGAATGGATACCTCGGCGACACTGACGGCCAAATCTATCTTGGGTAGTTCTTCAGAAGCAGAGCTTCACAAGATCTTCGGCATCTATGGAGAAATCAAAAATGCAAAAACGTTGGCGCAGGTGGTGGTTTCGGAAAGAGTCAATAGACCTTTCAACACCATTTCGGAATTTAAGGATGTTCTAAACAGATTGGCGCCTAGAGGTAAGGAATTCAAATATTTTGCCCAGGTGTTTCAGGCACTCCGGATTGCAGTAAACGATGAGATGGGCGCGCTAGAGGAAATGCTGGTGCAGGCAACAGAGCTGTTGAAGCCAGAGGGTAGGTTGGTGGTGATGAGCTACCATTCATTGGAGGACAGACTGGTAAAAAATTACATGTCTAAAGGGAAATTTCAGGGAGAGGTGGAAAAAGACTTTTACGGAAACGTACTCCGCCCCTTGGAGCCAGTGGTGCGCAAAGCAATCAAAGCCGATGAGGAAGAATTGTCCAGAAATAGCAGGGCAAGAAGTGCCAAGTTACGGATAGCTAAAAAACTTTAATATGGCTAAGAATACGTATAGGAAGAAAATCAAACCCGTTGGGCCACAATCGCCAAGCAGATGGAACTTGTTTAGGTGGATTGAAGAAAAAACCAATATAAACGGAATATTGGGAGAGGGGATTCCCGTCAAATTGGTGCCGCCACTTTGCTATGCGGCTTTTTTGGCACTTGTCTATATTTGGAGCAATCACAGTGCTGAAAACACGATTAGAAAGATAGAAAAGGTCCAACAGGAAGTGGAGGATATCAGAGCTGACGTAACCACCCTGGAGGCTGCGTACATGTACAGCAGTAAACAGTCAGAAGTAGCCAAGAAGGTGATGTCTCTGGGCATATATGAAATTGAAGAGCCACCCTTGAAGATTATAGTTAAATAGTGAACATTAAAAGATCCATATTATTTAGAGTAAGGATTGCCTTCTTAATGATGGCACTTTTTGCGGGTGCTATATTTTATAGGATTACCCAAGTTCAGTTTGTAGAAGGAGATAAGTGGCGGGAAATGTCGGATAACATCAACCTGCAGTATCGAGAGGTAAATGCTACCCGGGGAAATATTTATAGCGGGGACGGAAGCCTGTTGGCTACCAGTCTTCCTTTTTATCGGGTGGTATTAGATCCCTCGATTGCCAAAAATGAGGTATACAAAGCGGGCATCGATTCCTTGGCGAATTTGCTTTCCGGTTTTTATAAAGATAAATCAGCAGCTACTTACAAGCGGATGATCAATGATGCCCGCTTGAACGGGAAGCAGTATTTGATGGTCAACCGTCGGCAGATCGGCTATCAGGAAAAATTAAGGATGATGAGCTGGCCTATATTCAGAGAAGGCCGGATGGGTGGGGGGGTTATTTTTGAAAAGATAGACCGCAGGTACCGCCCTTTTAAATCGTTGGCGGGAAGAACCGTAGGATTTCTCAATGAAGACGATTACGGTGTAGGATTGGAATACAGCTTTAATGAGCAGCTGCAAGGTAGAAACGGGGAGGCGCTGTTCCAGAAGATAGCAGGAGGATCCTGGAAGCCTGTGCATGATGCCCAAGATGTCAAGCCTGAGGACGGTTATGATGTGGTAACTACATTAGATGTCAATATTCAAGACGTGGCCGAGTCCGCCCTTTTGAGGCAGTTGATCAACAAGAATGCTGAGTTCGGAAGTGTGATTGTCATGGAAGTGGCCACGGGGCACATCAAAGCAATCACCAACCTCCAGAAAAACAAAGATGGTAGTGGCTACGGCGAATACTATAATTTCGCTGTGGGTGAGCAGGGATTGACTGAACCTGGATCCACCTTTAAATTACTTTCTATGCTGGCATTGCTTGAAGAAGGAGCAATCAGCTTAAAAGACACCGTGGAGACGGGTGATGGTACCTATAAATTCTATGACCGAACCATGAGAGATGTGAAGCGCGGCGGATACGGAAAAATGACGGTGCGGGAAGTTTTCGAAAAGTCCTCTAACGTGGGAATATCGAAGCTTGTGAATGAGCACTTTGGCATCAAGCCTTCACAGTACATGGAATATGTGGAAAAAACAGCTTTAAACAAACCCATTGATTTTCAACTCAAAGGGGAAGGAATTCCTTATTTCAAAAAGCCCGGGGAAAAACATTGGTACGGCACCACCTTACCTTGGATGTCTATCGGCTACGAACTTAAAATAACCCCGCTTCAGACATTGACACTGTATAATGCCGTAGCTAATAACGGGAAGATGGTAAAGCCAATGATAGTTCAGGGCATTTCCAGAGGAGACGTTGTCAAAGAAAGGTTTGAGACAGAAGTCCTAAGGAAGCAGATCGCATCAGACAAAACCATCCGGGAACTTCGTTCACTTTTGGAGGGGGTAGTGGAAAATGGTACGGCAAGGAACATTCGAAATGACAATTATAAAATTGCAGGCAAGACGGGAACTGCTCAGAAGTTGGTAAATGGCCGTTATACCCAAAAATATTATGCGTCTTTTGCTGGATATTTTCCCGCCGACCGGCCAAAGTACAGTGCGATTATCGTTATCGACAGCCCTAATGGTTTTAATGCTTATGGAGGGGATGTATCGGCACCGGTCTTTAAAGAAATTGCCGACAAAATCTACTCGCAGGATCTTGAATTGAACCAAGGGAAAGAAGCCTTGCCTTCTGAGAAAAAATCGAAGGATCTCCCGCAGCTAGACTTTCCCTTTATCCAGGCGGGTATGGCTGAGGAACTGCAGCTGATCTGCAAAGAATTTGGTCTATCTAACCAATATGATGGGGAGGAAAAGTGGGTGAAGTCGAGCTTGGTTGACCAAAAGATCAATTGGAAAGCCAATAAAGTAGATGATTTGCAAGTCGTGCCGGATGTCACTGGAATGACGTTGCGGGACGCACTATATATATTGGAAAATAAAGGATTAAGGGTGCAGTACACGGGACATGGCAGAGTGAGAAACCAGTCCTTATCGGCAGGGGCTTCCATTCCCCAAAACGGAATCATAAAAGTAGTATTGGGATAATGAGGGTATTGAAGGACATATTGTATAAAGTTTCGCTCGTTTCTACCTATGGGGACATGGAAGTAGAAGTGGAGAATATTGTCTTTGACAGCAGAAAAGTCTCTAAGGGCTGTGTGTTCGTAGCCATGGGAGGTACCCAGGTAGACGGCCACCAATTCATCGATCAGGCGATTGAAAAGGGTGCTGCGGCCATTGTATGTGAAGTTCTGCCCTTAGATAAAATCGACGGAGTTACTTATGTCCAAGTCGTCAGTGCTGCCAAAGCGTTGGGCATTATAGCATCGAACTTCTATGACCATCCCTCTCAAAAACTCAAAGTTATCGCCGTTACGGGGACAAATGGTAAGACTACCATCGTTACTCTTTTACACCAGTTGTTTATGGAGTTGGGGCACATATCGGGGTTGCTGTCTACGGTAGAAAATAAAATCAATGATACTGTTGTCACTGCCACCCATACTACCCCGGACGCGATAGCCATCAACGAGCTTTTGGTGGAAATGGTTAACGCTGGTTGTACCTATTGCTTTATGGAAGCAAGCTCCCATGCGATTGTACAGGAAAGAATGGCCGGATTAAAACTCGCTGGCGCTGTATTCTCTAATATCTCTCACGACCACCTCGACTACCACGGCACGTTTGAAGAGTACATTTGGGCGAAAAAGAGGCTGTTTGACGAGCTTCCAAAAGATGCTTTTGCCCTAGTCAATGCTGATGACAAGCGCGGATTGGTGATGTTGCAAAACACCAAAGCCAGCAAACATACCTATGCCCTAAAATTTCCAGCGGATTTCAAAGCAAAAATAATTACCAATACTCTCCAGGGTCTTGAATTGGACATTCAAGGCAAGGCTGTATGGTTTCGTTTAATCGGAAAATTTAATGCTTACAACCTTCTGGCCGTATTGGGTGCGGCAGTGCTGCTCGGCGAAGAGGAGGAGGAGGTAATGATGCAGCTTTCAATGATGAAGGGTGCTCAGGGCAGGTTTGAGACCTTCGAATGCCAAGGCATTATAGCCATTGTTGACTATGCCCATACTCCTGATGCATTGGAAAATGTGCTTAAAACCATCCAGGGAGTGCGTACAGGCGGAGAACAGGTGATCACAGTTGTGGGCTGTGGTGGAAACAGAGATAAGGGCAAACGGCCTATAATGGCCAACATTGCCTGCCAATATAGCACGAAGGTAGTATTGACTTCAGACAATCCAAGAAATGAAGACCCCATGGAAATTCTCCAAGATATGCAAGCGGGGGTGAATCCCGTTTCCATGAGGAAAGTAGTGACCATTCCTGATAGAAGGGAAGCCATCAAAAATGCCTGCCTTATGGTTGCCGCCGGGGATATTATCCTCGTAGCCGGCAAAGGACATGAGACTTATCAGGAAATCAAAGGGGTGAGATATCCTTTTGATGACCTTGTAGTAGTGAGAGAATTCTTAATCCTGATTCATAGCTAATGCTTTACCATCTTTTTGATTATATAGACAAAGTTTTTAACCTGCCGGGAGCAGGTGTATTTCAGTACACTACCTTCAGGGCAGCTATGGCTGCAGTGTTCTCCTTAATGATTACCATCATTTTTGGGAAGATTATTATTGATTGGATTAGAAGGCAACAAATCGGCGAGACGGTAAGGGAATTAGGCCTGCAAGGCCAGAATGAGAAAAAGGGTACTCCGACCATGGGTGGTTTGATGATCATGGCTGCCATCGTAATACCGACCTTGTTATTCGCTGATATTTATAACATCTACATCATTCTGTTATTGATTACTACAGTATGGCTTGGAGGAATTGGCTTTTTGGATGACTACATTAAAGTTTTTAGGAAGAATAAAGAAGGACTCGCGGGCAGATTTAAAATTATCGGGCAGGTTGTAATAGGCATAGTGGTAGGAGCTACTTTGTATTTTCACGAAGATGTGGTGGTTCGGGAATTTTATAACCCCATTTCCATAGAAGAAGGGGTAGTAGCCCTTCCCGCTTTTCAGGATGTGAAAGCCACCAAAACCACCATTCCATTTTTGAAAAACAACGACCTTGATTATGAGGTAGTTTTGGGCTTTTTGGGGCAAGACCTTACTCCTTTTCTATACATTTTGCTGGTAATATTTATTATTACCGCTGTCTCTAACGGTGCTAATATTACCGATGGCATTGATGGGCTGGCCGCAGGGACATCGGCCATCATAGGATTGACCATTGCGATTTTTGCCTATATCAGTAGCAACGCTATTTTCGCTGATTACCTCAATCTTATGTTTATCCCTCATTCCGAAGAATTGGTGATTTTTTGCGCTGCATTTGTCGGAGCCTGTGTGGGATTCCTCTGGTACAATGCCTATCCGGCCCAAGTGTTTATGGGGGATACCGGGAGTTTGATGATAGGCGGAGTGATTGCCGTGTTGTCACTGACTTTGAGGAAGGAATTGTTGTTGCCGGCTATATGTGGGATTTTCCTGATCGAGATTCTCTCGGTCATGATCCAAGTCACCTACTTTAAATACAGCAAAAGAAAGTATGGAGAGGGAAAAAGGGTTTTTTTGATGTCCCCTTTGCACCATCATTACCAAAAGAAAAATATTCCTGAAGCCAAGATCACGACCAGATTTTGGATCCTTGGGATATTGTTTGCAATTATTTCCTTATCAACCTTAAAGCTCAGATAAATGAAGAAAATCAGCATTTTAGGAGCAGGGGAAAGTGGAATAGGGGCAGCCTTGCTAGCTCATGCCAAAGGATATCAGGTATTCGTTTCGGACGGAGGCACTATTACAGCGTCACGCAAAGCTGTTTTAGCTGAGAACGAAATTGATTTTGAAGAAGGGGCGCATACTTTGGGCCGTATTCTAGAAGGAGAGGAAGTCATTAAAAGCCCAGGCATTTCCCCAAAAAGTGACGTGGTAAAGAGGATTTTGGACCAAGGAATTCCGGTAATTGATGAATTGGAATTCGCCTTCCGCTATAGTCAAGGAAAAACGATTGCGATAACAGGCACCAACGGAAAAACCACCACCACCTTACTGACTTATCATTTGCTAAAAAACGCTGGAATTGATGTAGGACTGGCCGGGAATGTCGGACAAAGCTGGGCAGCTCAATTGGTAGACGGGGATCATGCTTGGTGGGTTCTGGAAGTAAGCAGTTTCCAGATAGATGGTTTTAAGAGGCTAAGGCCTCATGTAGCCGTGGTTACCAATATTACTCCGGATCATTTAGACCGGTACGACTATGGTTTGGACAAGTATATTCAGGCTAAAATGAATCTCTTGACAAACATGGACGGTGAGGATCATCTGATTGTGTACAGAGAAGATAAAAATATTCAGAAAGGCATCTCAGGATTGGCGGTTCATCCTCAAATCCATGAAATCTCGTTGGAAGAAATTACCGAAAAGGGCGGGTATTGTGACCAAAACGGAATTTGCTTAATGCTCGGCGAGGAAATTTTCGCAATGCCCAAGGAGGAAATTTCTCTAAAGGGTGATCATAACATGATCAATGCGATGTGTGCGGCTAGTGTAGCATTGCTGGTAAGCAGGGATCCAAAAGCTATCCGTGAGGGATTAAAGGACTTCAAGAATGCGCCTCATAGAATGGAAAGTGCGGGAGAGATTGAAGGGGTTTCTTTTATAAATGACAGTAAAGGAACCAACGTGGATGCATCTGCCTATGCCTTGGCAGCCTACGAGGAACCTATCATATGGATTGCGGGTGGAGTGGACAAAGGAAACGACTACACCCAGTTGTATCCCATGGTAACAGAACATGTAAAAGCATTGATTTGCCTTGGAAGAGATAACGCAAAACTAAAATCTGCCTTTCAAGAGAGGATAGCGGTTATTCTGGAGACCCAAAACATGGAGGAAGCCGTAAGGCTGGCGCAGGCGGAAGCGGAGGCAGGGGATCTGGTCTTGTTGTCACCTGCTTGCGCAAGTTTTGATTTGTTTAAGAATTATGAGGACAGGGGCGAGCAATTTAAAGAAGCTGTGAGGAAATTGAAAAAAGGGTAAGATGATAGCAATAAAGAAATGGATAGACGATAATCTAAAAGGCGATCCCATCATTTGGGGGATCGTGATCTTGTTGGCTATTCTAAGCATTTTGGTAGTTTATTCGGCGACGGGTACCTTGGCCTATAGGAAAACGGGAGGCAACACCGAGGTGTATCTTATCAAGCATTCTTCTTTGGTATTATTGAGCTTGGTGGTCATGTGGGCATCCCACAAGATCCCTTACAAATATTTTGCAAAGTTAAGTTTGCTTGCCTTATGGATTTCCGTCCCCTTGTTGGCATTCACTTATATTTATGGCTCCAACCTCAATGAGGCCAGCCGTTGGCTGACTATCCCGATTATTGATCAAGCTTTCCAGCCTTCCGATTTGGCTAAGTTAGCCCTCATTGCCGCTGTGGCAGGTATGTTGGCCAAGCGGCAGAGGAATATCAGGGATTTTCAACACACCTTTATCCCGATTATGATCTGGATCGGTTTGATCTGTCTTTTCATCGCGCTGGCCAATATGTCTACAGCTGTTTTGTTGTTAGCCACTTGCCTCTTGTTGATGTTTATCGGCAGGGTCCCCACGAAGTTTCTATTGATGGTGTGTCTGGTAGGAGCTTTGGCACTAACCGCCGCAGTGTTTTTAGGGCAGCGGGGTGGAACGTTTGTTTCTAGGATCGAAAATTTCCTCTCAGAGGATGAAGTCGCTTATCAGGCAAAGCATGCTTATATCGCTATTGCGACTGGCGGTGTCGCAGGGAAAGGACCGGGAAACAGCGATCAAAGGAATTTCCTTCCACACCCTTATTCGGATTTTATCTTTGCCATTATAATCGAAGAATATGGATTGATCGGGGGTGGGTTTGTGCTATTTCTCTACCTGGCCCTGCTCTATAGGGGCATGAGAGTAGTAGCGATATCCAAAAGACCCTTTGGTGGATTGTTGTCGGCAGGGCTGAGCTTTGCGCTTGTGACCCAAGCTATGGTCAATATGGCGGTAGCCGTAGGTTTAGGCCCAATCACAGGGTTACCCTTACCGTTGTTGAGTATGGGGGGAACCTCTCTTTTGTTTACCGGGATTTCCCTAGGGATTATTTTGAGCATTAGCCGGGAGGATCACGAAGATGCTTTCCCTATAGAAATGAATACATCCAGAAGAGTAGTGAAAGTAGCATAAAGAAAAGCATTATCGAAAAGGAAGCAACATATCGAATCATGATCAGCGGAGGGGGTACCGGAGGGCATATCTACCCGGCAATCGCTATCGCCAACGCCTGGATGGAAAAACATCCGGACAGCGAGGTTCTGTTCGTGGGTGCCGAAGGAAAAATGGAAATGCAAAAGGTTCCTGAGGCGGGATATGCCATAGTAGGGTTGAAAGTTGCAGGACTGCAAAGATCTTTGACTTTGGACAACTTAAGTTTTCCTATCAAATTGATCAAGAGTCTGAAACTTTCTGGGAAGCTTATCAAGAATTTTAAGCCACACGCGGTGGTGGGGGTTGGAGGTTATGCCAGTGGCCCTTTATTGTTTGTTGCCCAGAGAAACGGAATCCCCACCTTGTTACAGGAGCAAAACTCCTATGCTGGCTTGACCAACAAACTGTTATCCAAGCAAGCTAAGGCCATTTGTGTGGCTTATCCCAATATGGAGGGATTTTTTCCCAAAGAAAAAATCCGCTATACGGGAAATCCGGTCAGAAAGGATATTCTTTCCTTGGAGGGTAAAAAGGAGCAGGCTTTTATTCATTTTGGACTGGAGCGGGAAAGGCCTGTAATCCTTGCTCTTGGAGGAAGTTTGGGGGCGAAGACGATTAATGAGGCAATCCTCCACAGTATGGATGAATTCGAAGCTTTAGGATATCAGGTTCTTTGGCAAACCGGAAAATACTACCATGGGGAGATGATCTCGTCATTGGAGAGGTCTGGTCTAAAGCATATCCATGCACTTCAATTTATCAAAGATATGGATCTGGCCTACTCTGCGGCTGATCTGGTGGTATCCAGAGCAGGAGCATTGTCTGTATCTGAATTGAGTTTGGTGGGGAAGCCGGTCATATTTATTCCGTCCCCCAACGTGGCCGAAGACCATCAGAGCAAAAATGCAAGTGCCTTCGTAAAGCAAAATGCGGGTATCTTACTTAGAGACAGTGATGCCGTGGAGGGTTTATTACCCATCGTGCAAGATCTCATGAATGACCCTTCCGCACGTACTTTACTTGGTGAGAATATCCTGAAAATGGGCAAGCCGGAGGCGGCAAAGGAAATAGTTAAGGAGTTGGAAGAATTGGTAGCAGTGGTTGAATAGCAATATAAAAAGAAGAATTTCTAAAATAGGAGTAGAGCAAAGTAATAGGATGAAATTGGAAAGCTTACATAGCGTGTATTTTTTGGGAATCGGAGGGATTGGAATGAGTGCGATTGCGCGCTGGTTCAATCATATAGGAATACCTGTGTACGGTTATGATAAGACGCCCTCAGCTCTGACGCTCAAGTTGGAGCAAGAAGGAATGCCAATAACTTATAATGACGAGCTGGATGCAATTCCTGGCATTATTAAAGAAAACAAAGAACAGACATTAGTGGTATGGACCCCTGCCATTCCAACAGACAGTGTTCAACTGGCTTACTTCAGGGAAAATGGTTTTGAGTTGAAGAAGAGGTCTGAAGTATTGGGTATGATTACCGCATCGATGTATACTGTTGCGGTAGCGGGAACTCATGGCAAAACGACCACCTCCTCCATGGTCGCACATTTATTGAAAAGTGCAGGTAAAAAGATAGTTGCTTTTCTTGGCGGCGTGACCCAAAATTACGAGAGCAACCTTGTCCTCAGTGAGGGTTCTGAGGAAGGCAAGACGATAGTAGTCGTGGAGGCGGATGAATTTGATCGCTCATTTCTACGTCTACATCCCAACCTTGCGATAGTCACCAGTGTGGATGCGGATCACCTGGATATCTATGAAGATGACCGGCAGCTGAAAGAAGGATTTGAGGACTTTATCCAATTGATCAATAAGGAAGGTCAGTTATTTATACAGAAGAATGCTCTCGGATATCTTCATCAAGAACGTTTTGATGGATTAGCTCGCGCTACCTACGGAGTAGATGCTGGGGATATCCATGCAGAAAACGTGAAGGCGGGGATAGCCTCTTTCGAATTTGATTATGTTGCTGCTACCGGCAAAATAGAAGGGCTAACTATAAACATGCCGGGATTTCATAATGTAGAAAATGCCCTTTCGGCCATAGCTGTAGCCTTAAAATTAGGCGTTTCCGAACAGAAGCTGCGGGAGGGTTTGAAAAGTTATAAGGGAGTGAAGCGAAGGTTTGAAATCTTATACCAGGAAGAAAGCCGGGTGTATATTGACGATTATGCACATCACCCGGAGGAGATCCGAGCATTCCTTAGTTCTGTAAAGGCAATGTATCCCCACCACAAGCTGACGGCCATATTTCAGCCGCACCTATTCACAAGGACCAGGGATTTTGCGGAGGGATTTTCGGACAGCCTTTCTATTGCTGATGAAGTGATTCTTTTACCGATTTATCCAGCAAGAGAAAAACCTATTGCGGGTGTAGAATCAGGTATGTTGCTGGGAAATATATCATCCGCCGAAAAAACACTTCAGGAGAAGGAAGAGCTTATGGGATACTTGCAGAATAATCCTCCCGAAGTATTGGTGACGATAGGCGCAGGGGATATTGACCGATTAGTTGTACCCATTTTAAACTGGATCAAAGAATATGGCAAATAGAAAGTGGAGAATTAAAAGATCCTTTCTTTTTGGCTTTTTGGCCGTGGTCACTATGGCTTTAATTGCCTTTGTGGAAAAAAAGGGTGGTGAGAAAGTATATCAGCAATTGGAGGTTTATGTCCAAGGGATCAGCGACGTTTATTTCGTTGAGGAAGCGGAAATTGTACGGCTTTTGGAAAATGAGTTCCCAACGTTGAAATCGGGCAGTGTCTTAGCCGAGATTTCCTTGGGTAAAATAGAAGAGAAAGTAGAGACCCACCCTTTTGTTAAAAATGCAGAGGTATTTAGAGATCTAAAAGGAAACGTAATAGTAAAGATAGACCAGCACCGTCCTGTGGTAAGAATTATCCGTCCTATGGCTGCCCATGGGTATATCTCTTCAGAGGGGGTGGTTTTACCTACCTCACCTAACTATACGACCAGGGTCTTGACTTTAGAAGGGCCAATGACGGAGGAACTGCTAGCCAAGGAGGATCTTTCTGAGGAGCATGGAGATTTGATGAACTTGATTGAATTTATTGAAGAAGATAAATTCTGGAGTGCCCAGATTGCTGGTTTGGCTCTTGACAAAAAGGGGGAGGTCAAGATTTTTCAACAGGTGGGCAAGCAAGTAATAGAATTTGGTAAGCCAGTTGACATTGAGGAGAAATTTAAAAAAATATCCCTGTTCTATAAGAAGATCTTACCCGCCAAAGGATGGAATTCATATGAACGGGTGAATGTAAAATATAAGGACCAAATTATTTGTGAATAAGCTATGGAAAATGACAAAATTGTAGTAGGACTGGACATAGGAACCACCAAGATTTGCGCCATCATTGGACGTAAAAATGAATTTGGAAAGCTGGAGGTTTTGGGAATGGGTAAGGCGGTCTCGGATGGGGTGATCAGGGGAATTGTCACCAATATCGACAAAACTGTCAACGCTATTCAAAAAGCAGTAAGTGATGCTTCCGACATGGCAGATGTAGACATTTCTGATGTTATCGTAGGCATAGCTGGGCAGCATATCAGAAGCTCCATCCACCATGGAGTGATCATCAGAAATCCCAAGGATGACGAGATCACGGTCGAGGATGTGAGGCGTATCGCTAATGATATGGAAAACATTGTTGTTCCTCCGGGAAACTCCATCATTCATGTAATGCCCCAGGACTATACGGTCGACTACGAGGATGGCATTAAGGACCCGGTAGGCATGTCCGGAGCAAGGCTTGAGGCCGATTTCCACATCATTACTGCCCAGTCCACGGCAATCAATAATATCAACCGTTGTGTAAAAAGAGCGGATCTCATTTCTAAAGACCTGATCTTGGAGCCATTGGCAAGTTCGCTATCAGTCCTCAGCGATTTGGACAAGGAAGCTGGAGTATGCCTAGTGGATATCGGGGGCGGAACTACAGACATAGCTATATTTTACGACAATATCATCCGCCATACGGCTGTCATTCCGTTTGGGGGAAATATTATCACTTCGGATATTAAAGAAGGCTGCATGGTGATGCAAAACCAAGCGGAACTTCTTAAAACGAAATTTGGCAAAGCCATAGCAGAAGAAGCCAATCCAAATGAAATTGTCTCTATACCGGGTTTGAGGAACCGTCCCGCGAAAGAAATTTCTATCCGTAACCTCTCTTCTATTATTGAAGCAAGGATGGAAGAAATTATAGAAATGGTTCAATCGGAAATAGTAGCAAGCGGCATGTACAAGAAGCTTGCGGGTGGAATAGTACTTACTGGTGGCGGGGCAATGCTTAACGGAGTGAGTCAGCTATTTGAATATATGACCGGATTGGATACTAGGATTGGATATCCAAACGAACATCTGGGTAAATCAAAAATAGAAGAAGTAAAGAGTCCCATGTACGCCACGACAGTAGGCCTTGTCTTGGCAGGGTTTAAAGCTTTGGATGATCGGGAAGACCTATATCGCCAACGCCAGTCTGTTACCGTGGAACAAAAAGCTGGAAAAGAGTCCAAATTTGAAATGCCCGCCAAAGACATCTTTGGAAGTATACGAAAGAGATTGAGGGATTTCATCACCGACGACATTGGTGATGAAAACAACCAATATTGAGGATTAAGAAAAACCGATCGGTCGTTTATGTATGATGATCGGTCCGAAAAATATTAAAACTGTTCACCAAAACGAGGAAAAATGTCAGATAACATGAAAGATTACAGATTTGATCTTCCGAAAAACAACAAATCTATCATTAAGGTGATAGGAGTAGGGGGAGGTGGTTCCAATGCGGTGAACCACATGTACAACCAAGGAATTAAAGACGTGGAGTTTGTGGTCGTCAACACGGACGCCCAAGCTTTAAAAAGCAGCCCGGTTCCGTTGAAACTTCAACTGGGAGCTAATTTGACCGAAGGACTCGGCGCGGGAGCCAATCCAGAAAAAGGACGTAATGCAGCCATTGAGAGCAAAGAGGAAGTGCGTGAATTGCTTTCCGACAACACTCGTATGGTGTTCATCACTGCGGGGATGGGTGGAGGAACAGGGACAGGTGCCGCTCCGGTGATCGCCAAAATTGCCAAAGACATGGATATCCTTACGGTCGGTATAGTGACGGCACCATTTATCTTTGAAGGGAAAAAGAAGATGGTCGCCGCGCAAAAGGGGATCGAAGAACTAAGGGCCAACTGTGACACGGTACTGGTTATCCTGAACGATAAACTTAGGGAGATTTACGGAAACTTGGCCATCAGACAAGCCTTTGGAAAGGCTGACAATATCCTTTCTACTGCAGCCAAATCCATAGCCGAAATCATCACGGTGCATCAGGATGTGAACGTGGATTTTGAAGATGTTAAAACGGTAATGAAGGATGCGGGTGCTGCTGTAATGGGATCCGCCACCGAAGAAGGGGAAGGAAGAGCCATTAAGGCAGCCTCTAAAGCAATTGCCTCTCCTTTATTGAACAATGTCGACATTACCGGAGCGCAAAAAATCCTCCTGTCCATTATGTCAGGTGAGGAAGAGGAGCTGTCTATGGACGAATTGAGCGAGATCACGGAGTATATACAGGAAAGGGCAGGTGATATCGCAGAGGTCATATTTGGCCAAGGTATAGATCCAGACTTGAAGAAAAGTATTCGAGTTACTGTGATTGCCACCGGGTTTGAAGCGGATTCCCTCACGGCGAACGAAGCGTTTGCTGCCCCATCCAAGGAAGAAGACACTTCCAAAAAGCTGATCCATCTTGAATCCGGCAAAACGTCCAGAATCGAAGAAGAAGCGGCCAAGCCTGGACAAACTTTTACTTTCTCTATCCAAAAAGCAGCTCCTACAGCTACGAGCGGGACGAGTTATGAGATGCAAAGACCAACTGAGCCTGTGGCACCGCAGCCCTTAGCTCAGGATCATCCGCAACGATATGAAGAAGAGGATATGGAATATGTGAAGCCTGAGCCAAAAAAGGTGATGTCCCTATTCCAAAGGGAGGAAGTAAACAAGCCTTCAATCTCCAAAAAGGAAGAGGTGCCAGCAAGCAATAACTATAATAACGATTACTACGAGGAGATTAAGGAAAAAGCAATGAAGCGCGCGCATGAGCGTTTTGAAAGGCTGCGACAAATGAGAGCTTTAAACCAAACTCCTGAGGAATTCAAGGAGAAAATGGATACCCCTGCCTATATGCGTAAAAAGGTGCAGCTTCAGGAAGTGAAACATAGCTCCGAATCCAATATCTCTAAGTATAACTTAAATGATGATAACGAGATCCTGGGTAACAACAGGTTCTTGCACGACAATGTTGATTGACCCTAAAAGTCAATCAGCATTTGTGCCTGGATTTGCAATAGTTCAAGATAAAACTTGTTGGTGAGCAGGTTATCGGACATATTTTCCTCAATTCTGGCCAACTTAGGTTTGTTGGCCAGTACATGCATTCCCAGGTAATGGAAGATGTCGGTCAGGTGGCTCATTGCGATGCCACCGCCGCCTATTCCTGAGGATATGCCGACGAGCGCACATTTTTTATTGAAAAATGAATTGGGATAGGTCATCCCATCTATAAAGGACTTCAAGATACCCGGAAAAGACCCATTGTACTCGGGTACTATAAAAACGAATTTATCACCTGACTTTACTTTTTCATGGATTACATTATAGGCTTCATTTTCTCCTTTTTTGTCATACAAGGCAGAGAAAACAAAGTCATCAGGTAAATCCACTAAATTGATGATTTCCGATTCCTCGCTTAAATCAGCTAAAATATTTTGGTACTGTTGTGCAATTTTTCCCGAGGTGGCGTTGATCCTATTGGTGCTTACGATTATTTTGATCATTATGATAAACGGTCTTTATACATTAAGGCTGTCCACTATACATCGGAACTAGCCTTTAAGTTTCTGTAAAGCTGAAAATTAACGGGATTTTCAGGATAGCTATGTGTTCTATGTGTCTATGTGGTTCAAAAAAATCACTAATCCATATCCTCAAAAAATTCCTCCAAATCCAAACTAAAACCTGGAAGTATGGCCGAAGCTACTTTATCCCCGGAAGTTAATAATCTGGAGGGGACATAATTTCCGTCGTGAAGGCTGTAAATTAATAAGGTACGCTCACTGGGATGGATTATCCAGTATTCCTTTACACCTGATTCCTGATAGACTTCATACTTGTTTTGGAGTTCTTTCTTGTTGTTCCCGGGGGAAAGGATTTCGACGATAAGATCCGGCGCACCCAAACACCCAGCCTCATCCAATTTGCTTAGGTCGCAAATGACGCAGATATCCGGTTGTACGACAGTGAAAATGTCCTTACTATCCGTACTTGTTGTGGGAATCCGAACATCAAACGGCGCAATATAAACCTCACAGGGATTTCCTGCCAAGAAGCCGTATATATGATAATACAATTTACCCGTTACTTTCTGATGGATACGGCTCGGTGCGGCCGCCATCTTAAAGAGCCTGCCTTTGATGATTTCCACCATTTCGTCCACTTGCCAGGTGAGGTAGTCCGCATAGGAATATTTACCCTCGTAGGACGCACTGGGCTCTTTTACTACATCTTTACTTTCCTCTAATTTCATAAAGCAGGCATCTGGAATTTCCAATACAAGATACTTTACAAGTTAACGAAATTTCCCCAATGATGATGTCTTGAAATAACATAGGTCTCGAGCCAACCACAGGCAGATAGGAATCATAGAAGAGCCTTAGTGTGTATTTCTCGATGGTTCAAGCGTTCTTATGGACGAGTCCCCCATGTGTTCTATGTGCCTATGTGGTTCAAAAAAAATTCTTTTCGTCTTTCTACATGTAAAAAACCACCACATAGCCACATAGGGATCATAGAAAGTCTACGTGTATGTCTTTCTCGATGTTTCAAGCGTTCTCATGGACGAGTCCCCTATGTGTTCTATGTGCCTATGTGGTTCAAAAAAATCTCTCACCCTCTTTCTACCTAACAAAGGCCAACCTCATAGGCACAGAGAGATTACAGAAGAGCCTACGTGCAGGGAACTCCTTCCGATAGCATTGCAAGAATCAAAAAGCGGGCATTTTTCCCATAGCTTAGTTAATTTGCGCTAACTTTGGACAAAAACCAACTCAGGTGGGGCTTTAAAAGATCTAATTGTAGCAATGGAAACCACATATACCCAAAAGATTGAAACAGCAGTCAATTTTATACGAGAGCACCATGCCGCTAACCCTTCCGTGGGAATTGTCTTGGGGACAGGATTAGGCCAGTTGATCAACGAGATCGAGATCGTACAAGAAATCGACTATCATGATATTCCTTTTTTTCCGGTATCCACAGTAGAGACGCATTCGGGAAAGCTTGTTTTTGGACAGCTGGAGGGAAAGCAAGTAGTGGCCATGAAGGGGAGGTTTCATTATTACGAAGGTTACAACATGAAGGAGGTGACTTTCCCTATCCGGGTAATGAAGAAACTGGGAATTGAATGTCTACTCCTTTCTAATGCAGCCGGGGGCTTGAGTCCCTTGCACCAGATTGGTGAATTGATGATCATCAACGACCATATTGATTTGTTTCCCGAAAATCCACTGAGAGGCGCCAACTTGGAGGGGTTTGGTTCCCGTTTTCCTGATATGAGTGAGCCTTATGATCTTGGAATGATCGAAAAAGCCCTTAGGATAGGAGAAGAGAACAATATCCTGGTTCATCAGGGGGTATATGCAGGGCTTCAAGGGCCGAATCTGGAAACAAAAGCCGAATACAGCTACCTCAGTAGGATTGGTGCCGATGCAGTGGGGATGAGTACCGTTCCCGAGGTCATCGTAGCCCGGCACATGGAGCTTCCGGTTTTTGCCATTTCGGCAATTACAGACCTATGCTCTCCAGGGAACGTCAAAAAGATCACCATCAAGGAAGTAATTGCTGCGGCGGCCAAGGCGGAGCCCGGAATGATCAAAATCATCAAGGGCTTGATAGCGCAGCTTTAATCGTCTGGTAGGGATATTAGGTAAAAAATCTGCTTGTAAGCCAATATTATCGATTAACTGCGGTTATTCTTAAAACCGAAAATAATTAACTAGAAGAATGTCGTTGGAGGTAAAACAATTGACAAAACTGTACAATAGCCAGAGGGCACTAAACAGTATCAGCTTTGAGGCAAAGTCCGGTCAGGTGTTGGGTTTTTTGGGACCTAACGGGGCAGGGAAATCGACAACCATGAAGATTGCCTCGGGATACCTGCTTCCTGATGAAGGAGATGTATGGGTCAATGGGCTTTCGGTTTCGGAGCATCCCAAGCAAGTGAGTAAAATGATTGGTTATTTACCCGAACACAATCCTCTTTACTTGGACATGTACGTGAAGGAATTTCTTCTGTTTATGGCCAGTTTATATCGATTTAAAGGTCTTTCTGCAAAAAGTAAAATTGCAACTATCATAGAAAAGTGTGGCTTGGGAGCCGAACAACATAAAAAAATCGGCCAATTGTCAAAAGGTTACCGACAAAGGGTTGGCTTGGCCAAAGCCTTGGTTCATGATCCTGAAGTGATCATCTTGGATGAGCCTACGACCGGTTTGGATCCGAATCAATTGCTGGAGATTAGGAAGCTGATCAGGGAGATAGGTAAGGACAAGACGTTAATATTGAGTACTCACATCATGCAGGAGGTGGAAGCCATCTGCGAGAAGGTAGTCATTATACATCAAGGGGAGATTGTTGCGCAGGATTTGCTTCAGAACCTCAAAGCGGGGGAGGGTTTGACTTCTGTCTTTCTGGAAACTGAGGAGCAGTTATACATGGAATGGTTTGAATCCCTCAATGGGATCCAAGAAATCCGTCCCATCAATGATCGTCAATTTGAATTCTTGGCCAATAGTGCAACAGACTTGAGGAAAGAGTTGCTAACGGTGGTTCAGGAGAGAAACCTGTCTCTGCTGAGCGTTCGCTTACAGGAGAGGAATCTTGAGTCCATTTTTCACCAACTCACCCAATCCTAATCTTTATGGGACAATTGTTTTTAAAAGAGATCAATGCTTTTTTTAACCACCTCACAGGGTATCTGCTTCTAGCGGCTTTTTTAGTGACTTTGGGCTTGGTGGTATGGGTCTTTCCGGAGACGAGCGTTTTGGAATATGGATTTGCTGATCTAGAAGCGCTTTTTGTTTATGCGCCTTTAATATTTGTTTTCTTGGTACCTGCGATGACCATGAGGATGATTGCTGAAGAAAAGAAATCCGGTACCTGGGAACTGTTGATGACATCCCCTTTGACCAACAGCCAGGTGGTTTTGGCGAAATATTTTGCCGCAGTAGCCCTCGTTGTTTTGGCCTTATTGCCGGCGTTGATTTATTATTACAGTGTGGTGCAGTTGGGGGATCCGGTGGGAAATATCGATAGTGCCGGCTTTTTTGGATCCTTTATCGGATTGGTGATGATAGGGGCCGTATTTGCTGCGATAGGAATCTTCAGTTCGGCGCTCACCGAAAACCAAATTACAGCTTTTGTGATCGGTGTTTTTATGGGCTTCCTCCTGTATTTCGGCTTTTCGGCTTTTTCCATGCTTCAAAGAAATGATGCCGCTCTATTTTTGGAGGAAATCAGCCTGAGTTATCATTACCAAAGCATGGGAAGGGGAGTGATCGATTCTTCGAACTTGGTATATTTCCTTTCGGTGATCGGAAGCTTATTGGTGTTGACGGGGATAATGATAAAAAGAAGATGAAGAAATCAAACCGGAAAAACCTTGCCATCGTCGTGGTCCTTGCTGCCTCTATCGGGTTTTTGTATGTAGTGGAGAGCTTTTTTCCCTTCAGGATTGATTTGACAGAAGAAAAAAGATATTCCCTTCATCCAGCAACTGCGCAGCTGCTATCGGAACTACAGGAGCCTCTTGAAGTTGAGATACTGCTCACCGGAACGCTCCCCGGGGGGATGCGAAGACTTCAAAAATCCATAGAAGAGACCTTACGGACTTTTGATGCTTATAGTCCCCACAAGATCAGCTATTATCACTTGGATCCACTTGCACTGGATCAGGAAGAACAGCAGGAATACATCTATACCCTGGCCGGCTATGGGATTAATCCCACCGACCTTTTTGTCAGCCAAAGCGGAGGGCAGACATCCAGAAGAATCTTTCCGGGCGTTGTGGTAAGAAATGAGGAGTTTGAGGTGGGTACCTTGCTTCTAAAAGGGGAGAGAGGGATGTCGCCAGAGGAGATTCTGAATCAATCTATTGAAAACTTAGAATTTGAACTTAGCAATGCCATCAAACGACTTGTGCTCCAGCAAAAATCCGCGGTCGGGATCATCATCAGCCATGGAGAGATGGACGAAGATGACGGGTTCGGCATGGTTGAAGCTTTGGTGGAGGATTATGAAGTCTATAAAGTGCCCATGGAGCAGGCCAAATCGGTGGAAGATTTGCTGGGATTTGAAGCATTGATAGTGGCAGGACCTAAAGAAGAATATACCGATCGTGAAAGGTACCTGTTGGACCAGTATCTGATGAATGGGGGAAATCTTCTTTTCTTTATCGACCAGATGGCGGTGGACTTAAGGTCAGCAGACGGAGAAGGTACTGTTTCCATGCCTTTCGACACAGGATTGAATGAATTGCTTTTTAGGTATGGGATACGGATCAATAGGGATTTGATCCAAGACCTTAATTTTGGTTATCATCCGGTGGTTGCAGGGGATTTTGGTAACCAGTCGCAGATAGTGCCGCTTCCTTGGCCCTTTTATATCATGGCCGGGAGAATGGCAGATCATCCGATCACAAAGGGTCTGGACCAGCTACAATTCAGTTTTGCGAGCACCCTGGATACGGTTAAAGCGGATGGCGTGATAAAGACGCCTTTGGTTTTCACAAGCGACTACACCCGAAAGTTGGATGCCCCGGTACGGATTGCTTTTTCTGACATGTCCAAGGAGCCGGATATCAGACAGTTTCAAATGAAGAATCTTCCGTTGCTTTATCTTCTGGAGGGCACCTTTACCTCCTTCTACAAAAACAGATTCATTCCAGATGGCTTCGATAAAGCTTCCTTTTTGGAGTCGGGAAACCAAGGAAGGGTTTTGGTGGCTGGCGATGGCGATTTTATCAAGAGCAAAAAGGATTTGTCGACGGGAGATCCGTTACCTCTGGGTGAAGACCCTTTTGCGGAGGGATTACTTGCCAACCGCATTTTTATCCAGAATGCAATTAACTATCTTTTAGAACCGCAGGGAATCATTTCTACCAGGACAAAGCAATATAAGATCCGTCCTCTTGATGCCGTAAAAATCAAAGAGCAAAGGACTTATTATTACCTTCTCAACCTGGGATTTCCCATAGCCTTTATTATGATTGCCGGATTTGTTAAGGTATATTGGAGGAAGCGTAAGTTTGCGGACAACTCCGATCGCTAATAACGTATTTGTTGAGTCCCTTTGTTTATTTTCTTCAGATTTACCGTAGTCTTACCCGGTTTAAGGATTTTATTCATAAATTTACCTTGTTGTAACCGATACTGGAAAATAGTCTTGTACATATGAAATTGAGCATGACCCAAGCGTCACACACCTCGATGATGATTGGCCGTGCGAGATTCCATCTGGCCTTTAAAAAACAAAATATAATCAGATGAAATTTATCGTTAATTCTTCTACTCTTTTAAAACACCTCTCGGCCATTAATGGTGTGGTGACTACCAATCCGGTAGTGCCGATTTTGGAAAATTTTCTTTTTGAAATTAAGGATGGGGTATTGACTGTTACCGCTTCTGATCTTCAGACTTCCATGATGACGGAGATCGAGCTGGAGGCAAAAGAAGACGGAAATATAGCAGTGCCAGCGAGGATATTGATAGATACTTTGAAAAACTTGCCGGAGCAGCCGGTCACATTCAGTATAGACAACGAGACATACAGCATTGAAATCAGTTCTGACAATGGCAGGTATAAACTCGCAGGGGAAAACGCTACGGATTTTCCAAAAATTCCCGCAGTGACTAACCCCACGACTGTAGATATGTCTACAGAAGTGTTGAGTAGCGCCATCAACAACACTATTTTTGCAACGAGTAATGATGAGCTTCGCCCCGCCATGACCGGAGTTTATATTAATCTAAGTAGTACCAACACAACATTTGTTGCCACTGACGGGCATAGGTTGGTTCGCTACCGAAGGGTGGATATTGCTTCGGAAGATGCCGCAAGCATTATTATTCCGAGGAAGGCATTGAATCTTTTGAAATCTACACTACCTTCAGAAAACGTTCCTATTACTGTTGAATTCAACAACTCAAACGCCTATTTCAAGTTCAATAACATCAAGATGATCTGCCGCTTGATTGATGAGCGTTTTCCTGACTATGAGAATGTCATCCCTGTAGACAATGACAATGATATGACCATCAATAGAATGGAGTTGTTGAGCTCTTTGAGAAGGATCGCCATCTATGCCAATAAAACCACCCATCAGGTAGGATTGAAATTGTTAGGCAGCGAGCTACAGATTTCGGCCGAAGACCAAGATTTCTCCAACGAAGCCAATGAACGCTTATCCTGTGAACATGAAGGTGAAGATATTGAAATTGGCTTTAACGCTAAGTTTTTGGTAGAAATGCTCAACAACCTTTCCTCCAAAGAGGTCACTTTTAAATTTAGTGCACCAAACCGTGCGGGTTTGATCATCCCCTCGGATAAGGGAGACAACGAAGACATTCTGATGCTGGTGATGCCTGTTATGCTTAACAATTATGTCTAATTTTTAATATTTTAATCCAAAAGGCACAGACCCTTTGACTAGCTTGTCGGGGGACATCATAGATCCCAAGCTCCTGAGCTTGGGATTTTGCCTTTCGCCCCTGTTCACCCTCTCACGTCGGTGCATACCTCATAGTTCATTATCTCTTGAACGCGCTAACAGTTTCTGTTCGATTCTTCCAAAGATGTAGTTGATAAATGTCTTTTTTTCTCGGGTATTCCACGCCAGAGCGCTCTAGCCTCAGATACTGCCTTACGGGCAGCGATGTTTAGTGTAGATCCGTCATCCATATCCTGTATTTGTCTCTGCCTGCTTTTGCACTTCTTTTCCCATTGGATTATTTTTACTTTATCCCTGCTCTGTATTCCTTTAGCATCTTTTTTGCCTGTTTTATGACATTTCATCGTAAACAACACAAAAAAACTATGGGAAAGCTATCAGGAAAATCAATTGCAATTGTCACAGAAAACGGTTTTGAAGAAGTGGAACTGACCAGCCCAAAAGCGGCTTTAGAAAATGAGGGGGCTTCCGTCCACATCGTTTCGCCTCAAACGGATCAGGTGGTCTCATGGGATAAAAAGGACTGGGGTAAGAGTTTCTCGGTAGATAAGCCTATAAAAGAGGCGTCTGTAAATGATTACGATGCCGTCTTGATACCTGGTGGGGTCATCAATCCGGATCACTTAAGGAGAAGTGAGGAAGCCATACAGTTTATAAAGTCTTTCTTTGAACAGGGTAAGCCGGTCGCGGCTATTTGCCATGGCCCGCAAGTCTTAATTGAGACAGGCAAATTAAAAGGAAAAAAAGTCACCTCATTTTTTTCGGTCAAGACTGATTTGATCAATGCAGGAGCGGACTGGTCGGATGAGGAGTGTGTGGTAGATCAGGGTTTGGTCACATCCCGAAATCCAGATGATCTTCCTGCGTTTAATAAAAAAATAATAGAGGAAATACTGGAGGGAAAACATGAGGGGCAAAAGAAATAATAAACAAAAACCGCTGTCTCGTTTTCAATTTTTCATTTCCGGCTCTTTCCTTAGGAACAAGCTCAAATTTTTGTTGCTACTATTCGTTGTCGGCTGTAACGGGGGCGTGGTAGACCGCTTGTTAAAGAAGCAAAGCCCTTATGAAGATTATCTCTCATCCCTAGAATCTACTACTCTGGCGGATTATGCCATGGTACGAGATTGGAAAAGAGCAGGGGAGGAAGTGCTTGGAGATTCATTGGTTGTAACTCTTCCCTACCACGAGGTCGGATATTTCGAGCCCACCGAGCCCAAAGCCATGCTCCTGAGATACAGAGTAGAGGAAGGTCTTCAAATCAACGTAATTCTGGAGCGCGTATCACAGAGGGATGCGCGTTATTTTTTGGACATCTTTGAATTAAATACGGAGAACGGGCTTCTCAAGAGAATCCATTATGCGGACACCTTGGGGACGGTCTCCTACCAGGTCAAAAATTCGGGAGTGCATGCCCTTCGGATCCAACCCGAGCTGTTGAGGGGAGGAGTATATTCCATCAGCATAGCGTCCCAAGGTGTACTTGCCTTCCCTATTTCTGGTAAGACAACAAAAAATATCGCCAGTTTTTGGGGAGACCCCCGGGATGGTGACGCCCGTAAACATGAAGGGATAGATGTCTTTGCCAGCCGCGGCACACCTGTGGTGGCGGCTTCCTCTGGGCGCATCAGGCGGGTTGGAGACAACAGGTTGGGGGGCAAGGTCGTCTGGCTTCACGACAGTCAACTAGGGTTCTCTCAATATTATGCCCACTTGGATAGTCAATTGGTGCAGGCCGGTCAAGCGGTGCAGATAGGGGATACATTGGGGCTTGTAGGCAACACCGGAAATGCCATTACTACCGCCCCGCATTTGCACTTTGGAATCTACAAATCAGGAAGCGGCGCAGTTGATCCGTTTCCTTTTTTGAAAGAGCTGGTCTTGCCGGAGATTACTGCAGTACCGGACAGTACCTACCTCGGTGTCTCTGCCCTTGTCAGGGTGCCTGTGGCAAATATCCGTCGTTCGCCGAGCACCTCTTCAGAAAAGATTGGGGATTTTCAAAGGAACACTCTAGTCAGCATCCTGGGGAAGGTTGGGAATTGGTATAGAATAGCGCTCCCCGACAAACAGAAAGGTTTTGTTTTTGAAAATCTTTTGGAAAAAGCCGAAGCACCTATTCGGGATGTGGAGCTGACTCCTCTTGACGCAATCCAAGAAAGTTGGAATTCTTCCCCTCCCATTTCAGGAAAGATTATAGAAGGGAAAGCACAGGTTTTGGGAGAGTTTAAAAGCAGCTATTACGTGGAGACCTCCCAAGGGATAAGGGGCTGGTGGAAGTCTACTCAATAGAATCATCGGATTTTTGTTCGCTGGATTTTTTAAATGAGAGGAGAAAAGCGATCGGTTTGAGAGGTGTAATATTTTGACACACCACTTTAAATATTCCCATTAAAGGTACACTTAAAAACATACCCGGAATGCCCCAGACAAACCCGCCGAAAATAATGGAAATAATGGTGAAGAAGGGGTTGACGGCTACACGTCCTCCCGTTATTGTCGGGGTGAGCACATTGTTTTCCAGCACCTGAATTATCAAAAACAATATAATTACACCTATTGCATCAGAAGGATCAGGGGAAACAAAAGTATAAAGTAGGGGTACTGCACCGCCGATGAGGGTTCCAAAATAGGGGATTAAGTTAAATATGGCAGAAATAATACCAAGCAAAATAAAATACTCCACTCCAATGATCATCAATCCAATTGAATTGGTAAAGCAGAGGATCAGCACGACAAGGAAAATCCCAGAAACATAGTTTTTTGTAACTGAGGTGATTTCAAAAAGAATTTTTTTCAGAACCGAATGATCCTTTTTTTGAGTGACTTGAAATAGGAATTTGCGAAAATTGTGGCGGTAGTATAGCATAAAAAATATATAGACCGGTTGCACTCCCAACGCGACCAACGTAGCCGTAGTTGCGTTGAAAATATCCCCAATGAAATCTTGCTGTGCCTTTAATCCCTCACTAATTCTTGACTTCAGCCAATCGTCAGAACTAAACGAGAGCGAGGTTTTTTCTGAAATATAGTTTTGTACTGCAGTTAGGTTGTCGAATGCTTGTTCTTGAAAGAGCGGAAAATCGTCCAAGAAAATGGAGAATTGTTGGTAAAATAGGAAGATAAATCCCAAGGTTGCACCTAAAGAAATAAGGATACTGAATAGAATAGAGACACCACTGTGGCCGATCTTGGGTTCGAAAAATTTGGCTAATGGATAAATCAGATAAGAAAGCATAACGCCCAATAAGATCGGATAGAAAAAACTCCTTGCAACGATAAATATCGCCAAGACAGCCATTACCGTTAGAATCAATACACACCTAACTAGTAGTTTGAAGTTCTTCTCAGATTCTGTTTTCATGTTTATTGGATTCAAAAAATAGTTTGTGCTGCAAAACTCATGCTCCTTTAACAACTTCCACTTTTATTACCTTCCAAAAATTGCCTTGGGGAATATTTTTTTATTTTTAGTAGGTTCAGTTAACAATGACATATATTGAACAATTGGAAGAATTATTTTGTATATTTGCAAAAATTCTTTACGTGCATTACACTTTAACACTTTTCAAATGACTTTCTTAAAAAGATTAAATATTCTTCCACGGTGGCTAATTGCTTCTATAGATGGAATGATCCTATTTATGTCAGCTTTTTTCGCTTTTTTGATCAGGTTAAACTTTGACTGGGAAAGCCTAGAGGACTATCATGTTTTTGACGGGAGCTTGTTGTTCTTAGGATCAGGGCTGGTGGTGATGTATTTCACTAAGAGTTATGTTGGCATAGTGAGGCATACTCGGCTGAGAGACGGAAAAAGTCTTGTAAAAACCATTATATATAATTTTACAACCGTCATCTTGTTGAATTTTCTCCTCTTTCAACTACTCGACATAGGTCATTTAATTCCTAACTCGGTGGTTATAATCGCTTCTTTATTGTCCTTATTTACCCTGGTGATGTATCGGTTAATGGTGAAGGATATTTTTAGTGTGATTGAAAACAAAAAAGAAAAGAAGGAAATCAAGAGGGTCATCATCTTCGGAGCAGGAGAGGCGGGTATATTGACCCATGATGTTATTAAAAAGGATCGGATATATAGTTTTATCAATTGTGGTTTTTTGGATGATGACATCAACAAGCAAGGTAAAATTATTGATGGAATCAAAATTTACGGTGGATTGGAGTCACTCGAGGCATTGGTCCACAGGCGGGAGGTAACTGATTTGATTCTTTCTGTTCAGGATATCTCCGACCAGAGAAAGCGGGAGATTATTGATGAATGCCTTGCCCTAAACCTTCATGTAAGCATTATTCCTCCGGTCGCTCAGTGGGTGAATGGAGGATTAGAGCCAGGATCCATCCGTGAAGTCAAGATCGAAGATCTTCTGGGACGGGAGTCCATTGCTTTGGATAACGTTAGAGTATCCGAAGATATTCAAGGCAAGGTAGTATTAGTAACAGGTGCGGCGGGATCAATCGGTAGTGAATTGAGCCGCCAGATTATCCATTATAATCCTCAACTGCTGATATTGTTGGACCAGGCGGAATCAGCCTTATATGATGTTGAACAGGATATAAAAGCCTTCGGCCTGTCTTCCAAGATTGAGGTGGTGCTGGCAGATATAAGGAACAGCAAAAAGGTAAATGAGGTTTTTAATCGTTTTCGTCCGCAAATAGTATTTCATGCAGCTGCTTATAAGCATGTTCCAATGATGGAGAAATATCCTGAGGAAGCTATAAGATGCAATATTAAAGGCACTAAATTACTGGCAGATGTTGCCGTATTGAACAATGTTGAGAAATTTGTTCTCGTCAGCACTGATAAAGCCGTCAATCCCACCAATGTGATGGGCGCTTCTAAAAGGATAGCAGAAATGTATGTACAGGCGCTAAATGGCTATCTGGATCAAAACGGAACCTCCACCAATCATACAAGATTTATCACCACCCGTTTTGGCAACGTGTTAGGTTCCAATGGTTCGGTGATCCCTTTGTTTAAAAAGCAGATTTCAAGAGGAGGACCTATAACAGTAACAGATCCAGAAATTACGCGGTATTTCATGACCATACCTGAGGCCTGCGAATTGGTCTTAGAGGCAGCCGTAATGGGAAATGGGGGAGAAATCTACGTTTTTGATATGGGTAAACCGATAAAAATAGTTGATCTGGCGAAAAGGATGATACAGTTGAGCGGGAAAAAGATAGGGGAGGATATTTCCATAGTATATACTGGGTTAAGAGAGGGAGAGAAACTTTATGAGGAGCTTCTAAACGACTCAGAGGAGGTGAAGATCACGCATCACCCGAAAATTAAAATAGCCAAAGTTAGGCAGGTTTCTTATTTGAAGATCGATTCTCAGATAGATATTTTTGACAGCATTTTACATAAAAACAATGAAGATGAGCTGGTCCGACATATTAAAGTGATTGTGCCGGAATATATCAGCAATGCCTCTAGGTTTGGGGTGTTGGATAGGATGAATTAGTTGATTTTAATTTAAGTATTTGTTCCAGAAAGGAAAGGGAGAAAGGTATCTCTTGAAAACTATCTGTCCCTGAAACAGATGGTCGTTGAAGCGGTTGAATCCTACATTGCCATCAATTTCATCTGAAAAGGTGGCCATCATCGTGCCTTCTAAGGCCAAATCTGAATGTGGGCCTATTCGATAACTGATGCCACCCCTAATAGGTATATAAGCGAGCGACAAAGTTTTCTTTTCAACAGTTGGCACATTGTTGATGATTTTTACTTCTTCCTTCCTTACTAACATTACCCCCAAACCTATGCCTGCGTAGATATTCACGTTTTTCCTGTCAATGTGCCTTTCAACCGGCAAGTTAAAAGCGGGCATAAGATCAAAATAATAGCCGTTCCCCTTCATCCCCACTGCTTGTCCCGCTTCTATCCATCTTCTTAGTACCTCGTCATTATAGTACCCTGGGTCCTGGCTTTCCAGCATCTGATAGCCAAAGCTGCCTTTTAGTTCGAGGAATGAATTAATCTTTCTTCCATAAGCGATTGTGGTCGCCGGCCTGATTTTGAACTGGGAGTTCCTCAAACCACCGCCATTATCCGCGTACATAAAAGAAGGGCCCACGCCGATGTACAGATTGTTGACCCTAGGGATGATATCCTTATAGAAATTTTGGGCAACGGTGAGGTGACTTAAAAACAGTAGCCCGACAATAAGCTTATATACCTTAATCTGCATGTTGTGAGTGAAAATCTAAAGTTTGTTTTATATAACGATAAAATTACTTAAAATTGGGTCAGTTAAAGGCTCATTAAATATAAAGTACCTACTTTTCATATTTATTTGTAGCTTTATCTTATTAGGAATAACAAGTGGCCCTAAATTGGATTTTTAAATCGATCTTTTGGTGACAGTTTCCACAAGCAATAAACGTGTCAATTTATTTAATATGAAAGGAATTATACTTGCCGGTGGCTCCGGAACCCGCCTCTACCCCTTGACGATTGCAGTAAGCAAGCAGCTGATGCCTGTCTATGACAAGCCCATGATCTATTACCCGTTGTCAGTACTGATGATGGCAGGGATCCGGGAGATATTGATCATTACCACTCCCGAAGATAGCGAAGCATTCCAAAAGCTTTTGGGAGACGGAAGTCAGGTGGGATGCCGTTTTGAATTTGCAGTCCAACCCAAACCGGAAGGCTTGGCACAGGCTTTTATCATTGGCGAGGACTTCGTTGGCAGTGACAAGGTAGCCTTGATTTTAGGCGACAACATCTTTTATGGCGCTGGTCTTCAAGATGTTTTAAAAGCACATACCGATCCAGAGGGCGGTGTGGTCTTCGCTTATCATGTTAATGATCCCCAGAGGTATGGCGTGGTGGAATTTGATGAGGAGAACAGAGCCATCAGTATTGAGGAGAAGCCATCGGATCCCAAATCTAATTTTGCTGTTCCGGGCCTGTATTTTTATGACAACGATGTGATCGAAATTGCAAAGGAGATAAAGCCAAGCTCCCGTGGCGAATTGGAGATCACGGACATCAATAATGTTTACCTCGAAAGAAGGAACCTCCATGTTGGAATTCTAAACCGGGGGACAGCATGGTTGGACACGGGAACCCATCAGTCCCTGTTACAAGCTGGACAGTTTGTCGAAGTTATAGAAGAAAGGCAAGGGCTGAAGATCGGATGTATAGAAGAGGTTGCTTACCGTAATGGATATATTGATAAAGACCAGTTGTTGAAGCAGGCGGATAAACTGGGGAAAAGTGGCTATGGCGAATACCTAAAGAACCTGATATAGTACGTATCGCCGTTCTCTGTCACAGGTCAGGCACTTGTTCGGGGGCCGAATATTTCAAGTTATGGACTTTCCTCTTGTTTCCGTTATCTGTACCAGTTATAACCATGGGGAATTTATACAGCAAGCTCTGGACAGTGTCATTGGGCAAAGTTGGCGGTATCTTGAAATAGTGATTATAGATAATGCTAGCAGCGACAGTTCGGCTGATCGGATCCGTGAATGGAGCCTACAAAACAAAGATAAATTGCCCATTCACTGTTGTTTCCATTCCAAGCCCCTTAACTATTGCCGATCCTTTAATCATGCCTTGACAATGGTTAAAGGTAAATATGTCATTGACCTTTCTGGGGACGATGTCCTCTTACCAGAACATATTTCTAGGGCAGTCCGTACCCTGGAGGTTCATAGGGAAAAAATTTATTTTTCCAATGCCCTTCTTGAACAGGTTGGGTCAGGATCTTTAATGGCTTTTTATCCGGTAGGAGCATCAGGGGAAACTGTAGAAAATGTTGCTTCAGGTAATGTTTATAAAGAGGTCGTGCAGCGGAACTTTTTATGCGCAACGACGATGGTTTTTCCGAGCGAGGTATTGCGTAAGGAAGGTGGTTATGATGAGACTTTGTCCTACGAGGATTTTGATATCATCGTCCGGTTGGCCAGGAACTATGATTTCGTATTCGATGATCACATTGGCGTTAAGAAAAGGATACTTAAAAGCTCCTTTTCGGCTCATCAATATCGGGTCAAAAAATCAGTAATGCTGCCATCCACGGTTAAAGTCTGTCGGAAGATCCAGCAGATGAATCGGTCCGAAGATGAAAATAAAGCTTTGGCTTCACGGATCATGTACGAGGTCAAACACGCTTTGGCCTCCGCTAATTTTGATGCTGCAGTCGGCCTTCTAGCTATTGCAGACGATTTGCGCATCTCAGGGCTAAAGTATAGGCTATTTCGGCTTTGGGGAAAATTGAGGTTGGACTTGTCTTGGCTCTACCCATGGCTTCGAAAAATTAGGTAGTGCCTACCACCACCTCGAAGATATTCTCCCGATTAAAATATCTGGTTCCTATGTCCATGATATCCTCGGGAGTAAACGTTTTGACGAAATCCAGTTGTTCCTCATAAAATCTATAGTCTAAACCGTGTTGATGCACATTTTTAAACCTCGTCATCAAGTCAAAAGGAGAACTGAAGCTGGAGAGTAGATTGCCGATCATATAGTTTCGCACCACTTCCTGTTCGGACAGATCAATCGGTGTATTCTTGAGCGTATCGATCTCCTTATAAACCTCGTTGATGACTTCTTCAGAAAATCCTTGTTGGACATCCGCCATCACCATCCAATAATCAGAAAGATTCAAACTGCCGATAGAACTGTAAATTCCATAGGTATGACCCTTCTCCTCCCTGATGTTTTTAATCAACCTGCTTCCAAAATAACCACCCAAGATGGTATTGAAAACGGTCAAGGCCTGATAATCAGGGTGGCTTTTCGGGATCAAATGTTGACCCAAACGAATACTTGATTGGACTGATTTTTCATTGGGTTCAAAGATTCGTTTGTCTACAGGCTTCTCAAAAAATGGAAGAGGATCATCTCCCTGAACAACATGCAAATCTCTAAATAGTTCTTCGATTGCATCAAGATCTGATTCTTGCAAGTTTCCGGTAACGAAAATTTCTGGATTTACCAGAAAGCCATGGCGATAAAAGTGGTCAAGGTCTTCCCTGTTGATCCTCTTCACGTCGGCTTCTTCTGCAATGAAACCATAAGGGTGGTCTTTCCCAAACAATCCTTTTCTATACAATTGATTCGCCCTGGCACCGTTCTGCTCGCGGTTGAGTGAGATGGAAAGTTCTTTTTGGGATTTCCTTTTGGCCAACTCCTTTTCAGGAAAAATGGCTTCAGTAAAAAGAGAGCGAAACAGCGGGAGCACTTGGGAAAAGTGTTTCTTTGTGGTCAGAAGAGACAATCCGCTTTGTTCAAAGTTAGAAACTACGTCTACTTCTGAAGCATAGTGGTCGAAGAAATTGTCGATTTGTTCGGACTTCAACGATTTGGTTCCCTCCAACAGCATATGTAAAGTAAAAAATGGCACCAGTGCCTTGTCGGTCATCAACAATCCATTATTTGCTGCTGTGATTACCTCTATTTTAACAGCATCTATATGGGGAGTGTGAATAAAAAATAACGGTACACCATTGGTCAATACCCTCTTTATGGGCTTAACATGGGTAATTTTTTCGGGAATTTTGAATTCGGGGGCTCGAGATCTATCTAATGTCATTTTACAATATCGTATGCCAGAGAGAATCTCAGCGTTTCGGCCAAGGGATGGTTTTGCTGTTGAGGGACTAAATAAGAAAAGTCAAATCCCAATCGTTGTAAATCAAAACCTACTCCTAATGTGAAGTACTTTCTTCCTCCCTTATTGGGATTTTCGTAAAAATACCCCGTTCTCAAGGCAAATTTCTCATCGTACGAATACTCCACCCCAAAGGAAACCATAAGCTCCTGCATTTCTTCCTTAAATCCACCCGGTGCATCTGTAAATGATCCGAATATCCCGCTGATCAGTGGACGGTTGGGGTCTTTCCCTCCATTGGGCGCGATGACGAGGTTCCCGTTGGCATCCACCACTGGATTTCCATTGCTGTCCTTCAAATATATGGGAGTCGTCGGTACCAAGAGCTTATTAACATCTAAGGCGAAGGTAAGGCTGTTGAGTTCATCCAGCGGCAGCCTCAGGGCAGTTCCCAATCTGAGGTTGGTTGGGATGTAATCTTGGTCTTCAGGGCTGTTGTAGGTGATTTTGGGGCCGATATTCGAGATATTTGCTCCCCATGACCAATCTGCTTCATTTCCGGAAATAAGTACTTCCTGTGTATAGTACAAGCCGACATCAGTGCCTACGCTTATACCGGGCCTGCTTTCGTTCCCGTTTGAGCTACCCATATTTCCAGACAGGTTAGAATGGATAAACCTAGCGGAAATTCCCAAAGCGAGATTGTCAGACAGTTTTCTGGAGTAAGTGGCACCGATAGCTAGATCCCTTGGGGTGAATTCTCCCAAATCCTCCCCGTAAATGTCTGTCAAATGAATGGAACCCATATTGAAGTACCGTAGGTCAACACCAAAGGCAGAAACGTCATCAATTCGTTTATACCCTGACAAGTAGTTCAAAGACATGTCTGGAACGAGCTTGCCCAACCAAGGAGAATAGGATAGTGAGAATCCCAGATCACTTTCTATAAATGCGAGTTTTCCCGCATTCCAATGGGCAGAATTCGCATCAGGTGAAGTGGCTACCCCTACATCTCCCATCCCAGAGTGTCTGCTATCGGGAGCAAAGTTCAGAAAAGGCACTGCTGTAATGATCACCCTTCCCGTGCCGTCCTGTCCTGAAACGGTAGGTCCAGGAACCTGTGCTTGGATTGCATTGACGAAAAAGCCTGTGAGCAATAAAAAAATTAATCTTTTTGGAGTGTTGATCATCGCTTTCATTGTATAATTATTTTACCACTTTTATTGTCTGAGGAACCGTCCGCCTCCGATTTCAGCTCTAAAACGTAAAGATAAGTTCCTTTTGCCGGATATTTAGTTTTGCTTCGGATAAAAAACCAAGACAGATCATCCAGGATGGGGTCGGCTTTTGCAAAACGGCGAGACAGAGAAAATATTTCGCTACCGGATAAAGAATAAATGTTTAATTTCAATTCAAGGTTCTCCCCCTCTCGATTATGGCTTAACTGGAATTGGCTGAAACTTGAGCTGGGGTTAGGGTATACTAGATGGGTAAGTATTCTTATCTGCTCGCTATTGGAGACATAAATTTCCAGCGTCTGGTAGGACGAGTTGCCCTGATTATCAAAGGCTTCAAAGGTGATCGTATTGGCTCCTTCCCTCAACCCTCTGACGGGAAACTCCATAACCCCTTCGATATACGAACCATTCAATGCCTGGTAGTAGTCGCTTAGATTTATTTTTTCACCTTCGTTAACACGGATAGAAATGCCGCGTTCTTCTTCTGAATCGATTTGGATTCCACTGGGGTCTTGTAAAATGGCAGTCACCCATGCCATGGTGGAAGAAATACTGTTCCCTTTGTTGGGCGTGATTAGCGTTAGCTTTATGAGAGGACCTTCATTGTCAACCGGGGGCTGTTCCGCAATACCTCCAAGCTTGACCTTCTCTCCTGACCATGCTTCCTCAAGCGTTCCTTCCTCTTTGGCGAACAATCGCATCGTCCCGTTCCTTATGGCCAATTCCTCATTCTTTGGAAGGAAAAAATCCCCTTCAAAATAGCCCGCTACCACTTTTCCTCTCCCACGGTGGAGCACGTTGCCTTCATCCAGGAATTCAGTCGCCTGGCTTTCATCGCCAATGGTTTGCCTTAAAACAGGTCTGTCGGACAGGAGTACGTCAAAATCCCCATTAAAGGTGGTCAATGTAGCCCCTGTCATAGGGTCGGTTATCCTTCCATGGTAATGTATAAGACTTAAAGATCCTAAGGTATCTATTTGCCGGTCTTGATTCACATCAAGATACCCTTCTAGCTGAACCGTAAGCTCTGGCAGTGCAAATGACAGGGAAGGGTCGCCCAAAAGCGAAAAGTTTCTGTTCAAGGGGCCGTTTAAACTGTTGTTTTTGGTTCGTTTAAATATTTCTCCCAAGGGGAGGGCCTTCCCGTTTTCCTTCTCAAAAGCGTGCTGAATAAAAGCCTCGTTTAACGTAAAATTGACGTTGGAAAAGACAGGCCTTCCTGTGGTCAATAGGGCGATAGCTCCCCGTTTTTCTGCCACCAGCAACTCTTCCGCTCCAGAACGGAGCAGGGGACTGTCGTGGCGCCCAAATTCACAGGTGGCAGTGACGAAAACTGGGAGCCTGTCATTCTCCCTCCAGTTGTTCAGGTCGGAAACGGTGAATAGCTCCTCTGCCATGAGGGTTGTCTCGTTTCCATGGCCGATGTAGTTTACCAAAAGCAGGGAAGAGTCCATCTTCGTCTCGAAGATTGCCTTTTCGTTTGATGCCTTTTGGCTGGCTCCTGTCTGCAGTTGTTCAAAGCTATCTAAGTATAGTTTTTCAAGGATAAGTTGGGGCTGCTCTTGGGCCAATTGGCCGGCCAGAGATTCCGAATCATTCAGGTGGACGTTGTTGTCCCCATCGTCCGCTACAAAAAGCACTCTTCTCTTCCAATCTCCGAAGTTAGTGGAAGGAGAGCTGTATTGAATTATTTTGTCAACAACACTACGGGCCTCATGGAGACTGATAACAGGAAGTCTCCCAATCCCTATGTCCAAAGTATGGTCCCCCTCGGCTGTTTCCTCCCAATCCCCTTCGCCAAATTCCATAAAACCATAATAATCATCAGAACTGTAAGTCGTGAGCGGGTTTAGACTGCTGCGGGAACTGTAGGTTGGAACAAGATTGGGCCTGCCACTCAGTTTGTTTTTGTAGTCAAATGTCCCTTTCCCAAACAGCAAAGCATTCTTCAATTTTTTGCCCTGATGGAAATGAAAGGCTAGAAAATCCCTTATTGCGGTAACATCCGGGTTTCCATACCCAAACGATACGTAAATTTCCTCAGGGGTAACTACCTGACAGCTGATGCCTGTGCTGTTCTTATAGTTTGCCAGCCGCTCTGCTTCGGATAGGAGCAAGGGGTGGGCAACAATGATTAAGTCGGTATAATGTGGATTGAGCCTCAATTCCAAACTTACTGGTTCAAACGCGGTTAAAATCTCGACATCCTGCGGTTGGAATATTGCTATTTTACGGGCGTTTGATTGGATGGACTCCACTGAAGAAATGTCTTTCACTTCAAAAAAGCTGCTAATGTCCCAAGCAACATGGGCTGGTTGGGTCTTTAATTTAAGGGGCTTGACATTGAAGTTATAATAGATGCCAGCACCGATCTCGGAGGATGAAAAAGGGAATCCAAGTAGAAAATAATCCAGGTAGCCAGTGCCATTTCTATCGGCACTTTTATAGTGAAACTGAACTTGTATGCTGCCATTTTCCGAAGGGTTTTCCAAAAAACCTCCGATTTCCGCCGTTTGCCCCTTGATCCCATACGTGCTGTTGGTGATAGATGGGAGGTTGAACGTATCCACGAGTTTTTGATTAAATGATAGCTCCATCGCGCTGGCGGTGAGCGATTGGGCCATTACTTTTCCCTGAAAATACACGGGAAGATTTAAAGGAACCTTTTCATCGTAATTCAGAATGACCGTTTCACCATCAAAAACCCTTTCACCATACCAGTCCCTGCCGGAAGAAAGAAGGTTGTACTTCGAGTTTTTATAGTGAGTGACCTTGTAAATTAAGCTTTCTGTTCCATCTTCTGACAGGGGTTTGGTAATTTCAGGAATCCCGATGGATGACGACCGTTTGGTCTGTATCAAATAATGCAAAGTATCCGTGTAGTGGTGGCTTTGGTAAACGGCAGCACCATCTTTAATCTGAATTTGGGGGGCGGCGGATAGATAAAAAAACAATTCCCCGTTGATTTCCTTTGTAGGAACTTCTTTTAACCGAAAGCTGCTGCTGTCAAGCTGTTGGGGAAGCATCCCAGGATAGCCAAATACGGAAAGTTCAGAGACGGAGCCCGCTCCCAGTTTGGCGGCTTGTGAGGCGGAAATTTTGTAAACGCCATCTTTCGTGACGGGAAATTTGAAATAGGCATCTTGAGCGACCAAATCGGTTAAGCTGGTAGATGCCAACAATAGGAATATCGGCAATAATTTAAATGAGCTTTTGATCTTGAGCATTCCGGTTTTCCAGATTTTCAACTACGGATAAACCCACATAGGAAATAATGGCTAAAGGTACCCCTGCAATTCCCAGCCACAGCACGCACACCAGTGAGATGGCCAAGGTTAAATACCGGTACTTGTTATCTTTGAAACTAAAGTTTTTAAACTTCAAGGCAATCAAGGGCAATTCTGCCGTCATCAGGACGGCGAAGAAGGATGAAAATGCGAGTAAAAACCAGCCGTTCGCAAGTAGGCTTTCGGCCCAAATGAATTTTTCGGCCATAAAGGGAAGGGTTGAAATCAGAAGGCCATTGGCAGGTGTAGGAACGCCGATAAACCTGTCGGACTGCCGGGTATCAATATTGAATTTGGCGAGGCGGATGGCTGATTGGGTCCCGATAAAGAATGCAAGAAAAGGCAAGTATGTCCCAGGGAAAATATCCTGAAGCAGGGTAAAAACAATAAAAGCGGGCAGTACCCCAAATGTGACCAGATCGGCCAACGAGTCCAACTGTTTGCCGATTTCGCTGTAGGCATTCAACAATCGGGCGACAAATCCGTCCAAGAAGTCTAATAGGGCCGCTGCAAAGATGAAATAGGCCCCGTAAAACAAGTTTCCGCCCAGAACATTGTAGATCCCTGCCATGCCGCAAATCAGGTTGAGACAAGTCAGGAAATTGGGAATGTGTTTAACCATATTCAATATCCCGTGCGTTGTCCCACAAAGGGGTTGTTTACTTTTTCGTGTCCAATAGTAGTTGCCGGTCCGTGCCCCGGATACACCGTCACGTCCTCCGGCAAAGCAAAAAGCTTCGTCTTAATAGCATCTAATAGCGTGTCGTGATCACCGCCGGGCAAATCCGTCCTGCCAATGCTCCCTTGGAACAACGTGTCCCCTCCTATACATAACTTGCTTGGTGCGTGGTAAAACACCAAATGGCCGGGCGCATGGCCTGGTACTAAGATAGGTTTGAGGCTGGTGTTCCCAAACTGAACCGGTTCACCCTCTTTGATGTAATGGTTGGCATGGCTTTCTTGGTATTGTGGGAAGCCATAATTGGAAGCATATGTGGATACTGCCCGTAAAACAGGCTCTTCTCCCTGGTGAAACCAAAGCGGGATATCGTAGGTGTTGATGACAAATGTATTGCCCAATACATGGTCGATGTGACAATGGGTATTGAGAAGTTTAACGGGAGTTAATTGATTGATTTTGATAAAATCAAATAATTCGGCTTTTTCATCCTTATCATAACATCCAGGATCGATAATGACGGCCTCCAACGTGTCGTCATAAAGGACATAGGTGTTTTCGGCAAAAGGATTAAAAGTGAAGGATTTAATTTGCAACATTTCGAATCATTTTTAAATTACCTTCAAAATAACAAAGAAAGATTTAATTTTGGCTATGGATGTTGATTTTTTACTCGTAGGACAAGGGCTAGCCGGTACTGCGCTTTCTTATCGGTTGATAAATTCTGGAAAATCTGTCCACGTTATTGATCAGGCCGCAAATAACAATTGCAGTAGAATAGCGGCCGGACTCTACAATCCGATAACTGGGAGGAAAATGGTGAAAACATGGTTTGCTGATCTTCTGTTTCCTGAGATAGAACCCTTTTATCGTGGCCTGGAAGAGTTTCTAGGGAGTAAATTTCTATACAGCCGCTCCACCTATCGTCCCTTTATTTCCATAGAAGAGCAGAATGAATGGATGGGCCGTAGCGGGGAAGAAGAATTTAGCCGCTTTATCAAGAGGGTTGTAACTAAGCCACAATATAAAGAAGTCAATGATCCCTACGGTGGATTGCTTCTGAACCAAACCGGCTATCTTGATCTGAATACGATGATGGATGCCTACACATTATGGCTTAAAGAAAATGGTCGGCTTACTGAGGAAATATTTGATGAAACCCAATTAACTGTCACTTCAAAAGGCATAAGCTATAAAAACATAAAGGCAAACGCTATAATATATGCCAATGGATTAGGGGCTAGGAGTAGCCGTTTTTTTCAGTGGGTTCCTCTTATACCCAATAAAGGGGAAATCTTAGTGATCGATCAAGATTTTTCGCCTGAAGAAATTATCAATAGAGGAGTGTTTAGGATTACACTGCCTGATAAAACCAAAAAGGTGGGGTCAACTTATAATCCGAGAGAAGTAAACACAGGCCCGACCCAAGCCGCTAAAGACGAACTTATCGAAAAGCTGGAGAAATTGATCAGTTTGCCTGTCAAAAATATAGTGGAACATAAAACAGGTGTCCGACCTACGACCGGTGACAGAAAGCCTATATTGGGAAAACATCCGGATCATGAGAACGTTTATATGTTCAATGGATTTGGAGCAAAAGGAGTATCTCTCGTTCCCTACTTCAGTGGCATCATGTTGGATTTGTTGTTTTATAAAAAGGAACCGCCAAAGGAATCAAACATAAGTCGTTTTTTTAAGTATATTTAAAACGTAGATGAAAGAAAACAAATGATGTTAAAGATACGCTTTCTTTTTTGGGCTCTTGTTTTAATGAGTCTGCCTGGCAATGTGGCAGCGCAGTTTGACCAAGAGAGATTTGGTAAAAATAGAATCCAGCACAAAAATATGGATTGGTATTATTTCAGCTCCAACAACTTTGAGGTGTATTATTATGATGGAGGCCAGAATAATGCCCGGATGGCAATAGACTATTTGGAAAGTGAGTTTGACCGAATTACACAGTTGATCGGATTTGTCGCCTATACCAAACCGAAAATTTTTATTTATAATTCAAGGCAAGAACTCTTACAGAGCAACCTAAACCTCAACAAAGATGATTATACAGTAGACGGGCAGACCTATTTTTCCAAGCTGTTGGCAGAGGTTCCTTTTACAGGTTCTTGGGAGTCTTTTAAACAAGAATTGGTCTATGGTACCTCCAAGGCAATCATAGAAGAAATGCTCTACGGGTCAAGTATCTCCGACGCATTCCAGTCTAATTTGATCAATAGCTTTCCTTCATGGTATATAGACGGGGTGGCCCGTTATTTGGCATCTGGATGGAGCTCGGAAATGGACGACTTCGTAAGGCATTATTTGAACGAGAATGATAAACCCAAACTTCATAGGCTCGAACAGGGGGAAGCTGGCTTGGTGGGACAGTCCATCTGGAATTTTATTGTGGAGAGATATGGCAGGCGATATATTTCCAGTATTCTCAATTTGAGCCGTATTAATAGGAATGAAGAAAACAGCATTGCCAATACCATAGGTGTTAGTTACAAGAATTTTTCTGACCAATGGAGGCAGTATTATGTAGATTTGAATAAACCTGTGCTGGCGAATTATAAGGCTATCAAGGAAGAAAATGTGATTGCCGGCTCTTCCCAAAGACGGGCAGGGAGGATTGTAGACGTCAGGTTCAGCCCGGACGCTAAAAATCTCGCTTACGTCATCAGTAATGAGGGGAATTATAAAGTCATCGTTAGAGAATTGACCACGGGGAGCGAGCGGATCCTATTTAAAGGCGGATATGCAGCAGATGATCAAAGGCCTGATTTTTCTTCCCCGATTATTGCCTGGAAGGACACCTTAAACCTAGGCCTTGCAACTTTCAGACGGGGAGTGACTACTTTGCGGCTTCGCGCCATTGACGACAGTAGCCAGGACAAAATTTTCCTCAGGAATATTACCCAGATATTGGATATGGATTTTTCCCCCAGTGGAAGAAATATTGTGATGTCAGTAATCTCGGGAGGGAAGTCGGATATTTACACCTTAAATATGAGAGGACAGGGAAGAAGGCTCACCAACGATGCCTTTGACGACATTACTCCGGTCTTCCTCAATGATTCCACCATCATTTATTCCTCCAATTTTACGGATCTGCCCGACAGCGTGTTGACCCGCACGCCTGACGTAAACCAATTGCCGGATTACTTTAACTTATTTATGCTAGAAGTTGGGGATTCCATTGTCTCCAAAAGGCTCACCAATATCGACAACAAAAATTATAGGGCTAGGGTGTTGAACAAAAGCACCATTTTGCATCTCAGTGAACAAAGTGGAATAACCAATATCATGCGTTACGGGCTAGGGAACACCGTGTCTAGCCAAGTGTCCGCCATCAACAAGAATATTGAGACCTTCGACTATTCACTGGTGTCCAATCAAATAGCCTATGCGGTGCGGGATGGCTTGCAAAGTAAGCTGGTGCTCGAGCCGTTCTCCAATCTTGATCAGTTTACCACCAGCACGCCAAGAATCCAGATCCGGCAGGCCAAGATGCTGAGTGAAAGATTGATGTCGCGGAGACTTCAGGAGGATTCCCAAGATTCTACAGTTAACCAACGTAGAGGCAGAAACCCTGCACAGGGGACTCCCCCGGCCATTAATCCTGAAGATTTGATGATAGAACAAGCTCCATCTCCTTCAGCAATAGACACGATCCCAAAACCCGGGGATCTCACGGGTGCCATCAACATGGACAGGCTAAGGTTTGAGAGAAGAGGAGGGATTGATACCGAAAACTATACATTTGATACCATACCTCCGGTTGAGGTCCGACCGAATCTTGCTACTACCCAAGATCGGGAAAGTCTATTGGATGCTTTCAGGAAACAAAGCATGGTAAAAAGGGTAACGGGTCCAAGACAATATGTCCCTCAATTTATAGCCAGTAGTTTAAATACGTCTTTCGTAGTTGATCCTTTAAGAGGTTTTGGGATTAGCCTGAATGCAAAAATGGCTGACTTGTTGGACAACCACGCGTTTACCGGGGGCATCATGACCACACTCGATTTCAAATCAGGAAGTGACATATTTTTTGAATACGAATATCTTACTAATCGATTGGATTTCAGGGGAAGATTCGATAGGAAGTCGCTCCTTAGGGAAGAAGGTGATTTGACCTTCCAGAAATATACCCTGACCAAAACCGAACTGGGAGTGTCCTATCCCTTATCTGTCAATACGCGTGTGAGTGTAAGTCCCTTCTTGGCAAAAACCCAATATTTCAATTTGAATCCAGATTCTATTCTCCGAGGTGAAGAAGGTCCCAGCAACCAGCTGGACGTCAATTATGCGGGGGGAAGGGCTGAAATCGTCATTGATAAAACTCATCTTTTGGGGCTATATATGCAACAAGGTTTTAAGGGGAAAGCGGGATATGTTCACTATCAGGGCTTAAATAGATCAGAAAGGAGTTTTAGCAATGTGTACCTTGATATAAGAAATTACCAAAAAATCAGCAAAAACATCACTTTCGCTACTAAGCTGTTTGCAGGCACTTTTTTCGGGAAAAATCCCCAAAGCTATCTTGTTGGAGGGATGAACAATTGGCTGTTTAACCAATTTCATAGGCCTCCAACCGACCGACCTGAAGCCTCCCCGGTTCGCAATGCGGAAGGGGTCGAAAATTCTAATCTTCTTTTTGCGGAGTTTGTGGATTTGCGGGGTTATGATTACGACGAAATCCGTGGAAGCAATGTCATCACATTCTCGGCCGAATTGCGAATCCCGATATTCTCTTATCTATCAAGGGGGAATATTGCCTCCAATTTTATAAAAAATTTCCAGTTAGTAGCCTTCTATGATGCGGGTTCTTCTTGGACCGATGCGGCTCCTTGGGAAAGGGTTAATGATCAAAATACCGAAGTAATAGATACGGAAGGTTCTCCTTTCGAGATCACTTTAAATAATTTTAATAACCCTTGGTTACAAAGTTACGGAGCAGGGCTGCGTACTGTGCTCCTTAACTATTATGTAAAATTTGACGCGGCCCGTCCCATAAGGGACTATACGGTAGAGAAGCCCAGGTTTTACGTTACCTTAGGCTACAATTTCTAAAACGAATTTTTTCCACTAAATAAACAATATGATTAAATCCATGACAGGCTATGGTATCGCCAATTTCGATAATGAATCGATAACCATAAACGTTGAAGTAAAAACGCTAAACTCAAAATTTTTGGATTTATCCATAAGGAGTTCACGACAGTTTTCAGACAAAGAAATAGAAATAAGAAATCTGGTTACTGAAAAACTGGAAAGAGGAAAAGTCAATGTGTCCATTGATTACCACACCAAGGCCACTAACGAATTACCAATAACCATCAACGAAGACCTATTTGTGTCATTTTATGAAAAGTACAGTGCACTTGCTCACCGAGTAGGTGCTGATACCAATGATGTTTTTAAATTAGCTCTACAGTCTCCTAACGTTTCCAGTCCTAATACAGAAGCTGTGAGAGGTCAGGAAGATTGGGGGATTATCAGGGAAGTTCTGGTGGAGGCCATTGACAATTGCGATCAGTTTAGACAGGATGAAGGAAATACTCTTTACCATAGGTTTGAAGAGAACATCAAAGTGTTGGAAGATGGGCTAGAACAGGTAAAATTGGAAGAGCCTAGAAGGAGGGAAAGAATTCAAGGAAAAATTCGCGGGAATTTTTCGGAGTGGCTAGAAGAAAACTCTTTTGACCACAACAGGTTCGAACAGGAGTTGATTTATTATTTTGAGAAAGTCGATATCACGGAGGAGATCGTTAGGCTCGGGACTCACATAGATTATTTTAAATTAAACCTTTCTACCGGCAAGGGCCAGGGTAAAAAGCTGGGTTTTATCAGCCAAGAACTGGGGAGGGAGATTAATACTATAGGATCCAAGGCCAATGATGCCGTGATCCAACGTCATGTGATCATGATGAAGGACGAGCTGGAAAAGATCAAGGAGCAAGCGTTAAATATTCTCTAGAAGGATCTTCGATACTTCAAAATTGCCAAGACCTTTTCCGGCGATTTTGGAGTAGGTAGTTCAGCTCTACACATCGTCGAGTTCAATCCATACAGGAGCGTGGTCACTACTTTTTTCCCATCCTCTTACATGTCGGTCTACACCTGCGTTGGAGAGACGGGCCTCGAGGTGGGGACTTAGTAGAAAATGATCAATCCGAAGACCGGCATTCCTGCCATAGGCATTGCGGAAGTAGTCCCAAAAGGTGTAGATGGTTTCGGTGGGATAAAGTTTCCGGATTGCATCTGTCCATCCCTGCGCCACTAGATTATGGAAAGCTGCACGAACCTCAGGGCGGAATAGGGCATCTTTAACCCAGCGCTCCGGTTTATATACGTCTAGATCCGTCGGCATCACGTTATAATCCCCTACCATCACTATGGGGATGTCGGCCTCCAAAAGCTCAGCTGCATGTGCGGTAAGCCTGCTGAACCACTCCATTTTATAGTCAAACTTAGGGCCTGGAGAAGGATTTCCGTTAGGTAAATAAAGGCAGCAAATCAGCACATCGTGGACAATTGCTTCGATGTATCGACTATGCATATCTTCGGGATTACCAGGCAAGAATCTACGAACTTCCTGTATTTCTGAATTTTTCGCAAGTATGGCAACTCCATTCCAGCTCTTTTGCCCCTCCCACATGGCCTGGTATCCAGCGTCCTTGATGGCCTTTTCGGGAAATTTTTCCTGTGGGGCTTTTAATTCTTGAAGACAGACAATGTCGGGAGCAGCTTCATCCAGCCAGCGTAATAATACGGGCAATCTGCCATTGACACCATTCACGTTGTAGGTAGCTATTTTCATTTTCTGCGGAATTGTTGACTTTACTTTTATTTATAGAAAGTTATCAATAAAGCTGCCATAAGAGCGAAAAAACTATTTTGTTTATGGGACGTCCGGTCAATTTCAGGAGCTTAAAAGTTTCGTTTTCTCCAGGGCTACGGATATCAGATAACAAGTCTACGTTTTTGAGACACGTAGTAATCCTATATCAACCGAGCTGAATATGTGTTATAAGTATTAGATTGTAGACTAATGTAACTGTTATTTATTGTAGAGATTAGTGACAGTATTTTTTCTACATAGGTAAGTAGCGAAAGGTGTCGGAAACAATATAGTTAAATATTGAAATAAGGGGATAAACCCCAATCTATACCATAGCGTATAAAAGCGATGAAATTACTGCGTCTATCTCAACTTAACAATGTAAAATAATACCTGGAGGACGACGGGTCTATTCAATTAAATAACTATATATGCTATTCTGCGCCCTTACAAAATATATTGTTTTATCATTGATTTTCGATTAGTTTTGAAAACAAGTGATTCTTGCGTACTTTAGTATTTGAATTAAATCTATTAACTCGATGGAAAAAAATAATATTGCCGAAACCCTTAAGGAAGCGATCAGTTACCTTAAAGATAATAAGGTCTCTTATGAAGACGAACAAGGAAATGTCTATACCTTAGAACAAGCTAAGAGAGAAAAGATATTTGTAAGGCTTATTGACGGTAAATCCAAAGGCGAAGAAATACTCTCTGATTTAGGGCTTGATATCACTCAGAGTTCAGTTAGAAACCTGTTATCAGAACTCGCCAGTTTAGTTGGAGGTAAAGGCTCGTCAGCGCCATCATCCAGAACTTCTAAAAGACTTTCGGAAGACGAAAAAAGAAGTTTGGTGAATGAATTCAATGAGTCAGGAAGTAAAAACAAAAGAGAATTTACGAATAATAAGGGAGTAGGTTATCAGAGTTTCTTAAAATGGGAGAAGGAATTTTCTCAATCAAAATAGATCTCTTTTGTTGACAGCTAAGAGAACACTACTAGACCGGTAGTGTTTTTTTTATGTCAAAGAATTAAGATAATATTATTGAAATGGAAAATGTAGCAAAAGAGACTTTAAGAATTGGTATAGTGGGGTACGGTAATTTAGGCAAGGGAGCGGCATTGGCCATTCAGCAAAATCCAGACATGGAGCTGGTGGCTGTTTTTACCAGAAGATCTCCGAATAAATTTAACATCGATTCTAAAGTAATTTCTATTTCGGAGATAACGAGCTTTTACGAGAAAATTGATGTGATGATACTTTGTGGGGGATCAGCCAAAGACCTTCCGGAGCAAGCCGTTATGAAGGTAGTTCACCCATTCAATAGTGATAAATCGAGAAATATTAGACAGTTCGAGCTGATAAATTCCTTTTAGTCTATAATGTCACCAGTTTTTGGCAAAGGAGATAGTAGCTAAAAACTCACCTGGAGGAGCCCGATAAGTGCATCTAGGTGCTCCGGCATACAATTTTCTATGAATTACGTTAATGGGACTCAATCACAAACGCCTTTAACTCCGCCATCTTTCCCTCGTGAAACCGCCAGACGTCACAGTAGGAATAGTCGACGGTTTTTCCGTCCTCATCCTTCATGCTGATTTTCCCGATTGCTGTCAAATATTCACCCTCCGCAATCAGGTTTTCGACCTCGAACTTTGGTGGTTCCATGTACGCCCTTTTCATATATTGCCTAACAGCATCTTTACCTTTCAAGGTTTTGTCGCCTACAAAGGTCCATTCCGTATCGTCGGTACAGAATGTTAAGAACTTCTCATTGTTGCCTTCAGTGATGGCTGCATTTGCCATCTCGAGTATTGCTTTATGGTTTGTGCTCATATCGTGTTCTAATAGTCCTGTCCTTGACAGTGGTTAGTAATCAATTAAACGCCTGCCGGAATTCAAGAGGCGACAAACTGGTTTTCTTTTTGAACAGCGTACTGAACGATTGTGCGTGTTCAAAGCCGAAGGTATAAGCAATCTCGCTTACTGATAAATCTGTAGTCGAGAGTTTTTCCTTTGCCTTTTCAATCAACCTCTGGTGGATGTGCTGTTGCGTATTTTGACCTGTATGCAAGCGCAGCAGATCGCTTAGGTAGTTTGGAGATAGGTTCATGAGTCCGGCTACGTGCTGTACCGTTAATAGTTCCGGTTGCGTTGTTGTATTGCTGTCGAAATACCCATCAACAAGGCGCTCGAATTTGGCAAGCAGTTGATGATTGTGGTTTTTCCGGGTGATAAACTGCCGCTCGTAAAATCGCCTGGAATAATTGAGCAACAACTCAATCTGCGATAGGATAATTTCCTGCGTATACTTATCAATATGCAGGCATTCCTTATCGATCTTGTTCAATATCGTAATAAGATCATCTTCCTCTTCGGCAGAAAGATGAAGCGCCTCATGAACAGCGTAAGAGAAGAAGTTGTAACCGTTGATGTTGCTAGCCAGCGGATGAGCCAGCAAAAAGTCGGGATGGAAAATAAGTAGGTAACCTGATCCGCACTCTACGTCTTTCAAATCCAGGTATTGAACCTGATTGGGTGCAGTAAAACTCAGAACGCCCTTATCGTAATCGTAATGTTGTTGTCCATATCGTATTTTACCCTTGGCTTCCCGTTTGAGGGCAACACAATAAAATCTGTTCACAAAGCCTTTCCATACATCATCCTCCAAAAAAATACTTTCGGCGAGGTTAATCACACTTACCAGTGGGTGGCGTGGCTCGGGCAAAGAGAGTAAGCGGTGAAATTCTGAGACTGATTTGATGGCATTCATAATACTAATTTAACATTTAATAGGTAGAATAGCGGTTGCATCCTTAAAATACAACCGCCTTTACATTTTAATCAATAAGCCCCATACTAAACTCATCGTATGGTTTGCCGGTATCAGTACCCAAGGGCACGATGCTTTCAAGTTTCGCCAGATCCGCTTCGTTCAGTTCAATTTCGGTGGCCGCTATGTTTTGCTCTACATATTTTCTTCGTTTGGTGCCCGGAATAGGTAATATCCCCTTATTGATAATCCATGCGAGTGCCAACTGTGAGGCGGTTATTTGTTTTTCTTCGGCCATTGCCTCAATCGCTTTTACCAACTCAATATTCTTGTAGAAATAAGCTTCCTGAAAACGGGGAATTGCCCGGCGGAAATCGTCTTTCGGCAGGTCATCTATGGTTCGGATCTGTCCGGAAAGAAAACCACGTCCTAACGGTGAATAAGCAACAAAACCTATCCCAAGCTCATTCAAGGTATTCAGTATGCCGCGTTCTTCTGTTGTACGCTCAAATAAAGAATATTCGCTCTGTACCGCCGTAATTGGATGGACAGCGTGAGCTCTTTTAATAGTCTCTGAAGATACTTCTGACAGTCCGAGGTAACCGACTTTTCCTTCCTTCACCAGCTCACTCATCGCCTCCACGGTTTCTTCGATGGGCGTGGTTCTATCAAGCCGGTGCATATAGTACAAATCGATGTACTCGGTGTTTAGATTCTTAAGTGAACGTTCCACCGCTTTTTTCACATATTCCTTTTTGCCATTAATAGCCCAAGTCACCTTGTTGTTATCGTCTATTTCCCAGCCAAACTTTGTCGCGATAATATATTTACCACGATTACCTTCTATTGCTTTGGCAATCAACTGCTCATTTCTAAAAGGCCCGTACAGATCGGCTGTATCCAGAAAATTGCCTCCTAATTCGAGCGAGCGGTGAATGGTGGCAATAGCTTCCTGCTCATTGGCCTCGCCATACATATTGCCTTCCTCAAAACCCGTCATGCCCATACAGCCTAAACCTATACTTGGGACTACCAAACCTTCGCTTCCTAAATTTCTTTTCTTCATTTTCTTCGTTTTAAATTTTTGATAGGTCAAAGTTCGCTAAGTACGAATTGACAACTGTATGCTAATCCCTGAACGTTGTATGTAAATCAAGGATTACAAAAAATTAGCTGTAATGTCCATAGAAATCACTGGACTCGAACCGACGGGATTGGATTATGACAATTAGGTGCATGGGCTCGATAGAAATAACATATTAAACCAGAATGGCCTTCAAAACGAATGATTTTGAAGGCCATTAGTTTCCCAGTGATCCCGCTGTCCGGAAGGCTTATGGAAGAACTAATAACCACCCCGCCAAAGAGGCGGGATGCTCTACTCCGTTCTGCGATGGATAAGCTGTTAGATATATCTCTTTGATTTATTCTTCTTAATCTCCAACTCCCGCTTTTTAGCAAGTTGTAAATCATCAAATTCCTCTTTATACATTACTGTCCATGGAATGCCTAAGGAGGTAAATTTTGAGTGCCCGATATTATGTTCGTTCAGACAACGCTCAATATTAGTACAAGCGCCGATGTAATATTTCCTGAGTTTTTCGGAATAGAGAATATACATGAAGGGCATGGCTAAATTTAGCGTTTTATCCAAAAAAAAAAGCCCCGGATATCTCGGAGGCTTTAAGTGATCTTGCTGTCTAGGCGGCTTTCGGGAGAACCCAGGACCCTCCCGCCAAAAAAAGGCGGGATGCTCTACCAGCTGAGCTGTGGATTTCTACAAAAAGAAAAGCCCCAGAATTTTCTGAGGCCTCAAGTGATCCCGCTGGGATTCGAACCCAGTACCCTCCCGCCAAAAAAAAGGCGGGATGCTCTACCAGCTGAGCTATGGATTTCTACAAAAAGAAAAGTCCCAGAATTTTCTGAGGCCTCAAGTGATCCCGCTGGGATTCGAACCCAGTACCCTCCCGCCAAAAAAAAGGGCGGGATGCTCTACCAGCTGAGCTATGGATTTCTACAAAAAGAAAAGCCCCAGACTTTTCTGAGGCTTTAAGTGATCCCGCTGGGATTCGAACCCA